>ERZ773229.785-NODE-785-length-25290-cov-27.649693_pt1 | contig 25290 bp, 9 predicted proteins | sample MGYA00580992_ERZ773229 | MGnify/ENA primary metagenome ERZ773229 (study PRJEB29015, sample SAMEA2737795) | human gut metagenome | biome: human gut; feature: human-associated habitat; material: faeces | place: China | collected 2012 ... | reverse complement strand
GTAGACTCAATCGTAAACGTCTTTGATGTCGGATTTACACTTCCGCCGTTCGGTATAAACGTAATTGTATAGACATTCGCCGTCCACTGGGCGTAAAGCGTTACTGTTCCGTTCGGGGCTGCTGTCAGATTATTGACCAAAGCCTTATCGTCGTATGATGTACCGCTTCCGTTTTTCGCCGTGTTCCAGCCTTGGAAAGTATATCCTTCTCTGCTGAATTTGTTTTCACTAAGATTCTTTGCAACGTCATATACCATGTCCATATCAGCCATTGAACCAGTTGCATCAGTTGCATTCTTATCAAAATGAATTTTATACTTGTTTGCCGTCCAAGTTGTATAAATATTGTACGTTCCGCCATTGCAGTCTTTATACATCCGGCTTACGGTCGAAGCGGAAAGAGTCTGACCCTTATCATACACCTTTGCTCCGCCGTAGGTCTCTGACCAACCGCTGAACGTATAACCCGTAAGAGTAGGTGCTGTCAGGCTGATTGAAGATTCCACACCGAACTTAAGTACCTGAGGATTCGGTGTCGGGAGATTGCCGACCGTGCCTGCGGTTACCGCTCCTGCGCTGTCGTTCGGTCTGAAAGCATTGTATTTGAGATTGAATGTCTTAGGCGTCCAACGTGAATAGAGCTTAAATCCGTCCGTTGTACAAACATGATTGCCGACAGCGTTGCCGTTTGCGTCGGTATACGGTGTACCATCTGCGTCATACCAGCCGAGGAAGGTGAAACCCTCACGGGTCGGCACATAAAGCTCGTCGTACTGTGCACCGTAGTCAATATCCTGATAATGAGAAACGATTTTCTCATTTCTTGAATTAAGGTCATTGACATAAACCGCCGTTGCGCTTGCCGAACCTGTTACCTTGCTGACCCAGCCGAGGTATGTGCTTGAATCGGCTACATACGCTCCGTCTGAGAATATCTCTGTTCTTTGAAGCGAAATATTACCCAAGGTCAATGCACCCGGAACGGTTGAGCCGTCAACGCTGTTTTCGCTGAACCTTATCTGGTAATAGTTATTTGCCGGAACAGTGAATTGCATTGCAACCGTACCTGAGCCTGCCGGGACCTGGATATAAGCCGCTGCGGATGAAGTATAACTCGTTGAAGTTGCGTTCGGGTAGAAGAAGATAAACGGAGTTATCTGCATAGCCGTCGTTGCCTGATAGTCCATCAAAAGAGTGTACTTTTTGCCTGCCTCAAGCGTTGAACGGTAGCTTGACAAATTATCATAAGTATTTGTGTAGCAATCTGTCCCCGTCGGCTTGAGAGTAATCGTTCTTGCATCGGAGTCAAATGATGATGTGCCGTTAGCCGTATTCATGCCGTTTGAAGAAAGAACGATATTCCCGTTCGGGTCTTTAAGAACAATATTCTTGATATCCATATCCGCACGAAGTTCATTATAATTATTATAATATGCGAAATAGAATATCATGTTAAAGAAATATTGAGTTCCCGCTGTGAACGTGCGCTTCAACTCAACAGATTCATAACCGTCGGTAGTTTTTCTGTTTTCGGTATAGGAAACGCCCTGACCGCCGTTGTACCAATAGCCGTCATTAGTGCTGAATCCGAGAACAATCGAGTCATACTCGCTCTTTCCGGTAGTATCCTTTATATATGAATAGTAATCATTGATTCTGTATTCATATGTGAGTGTATATTCGCCTTCCACCGAAGCGGTGTAGGTGTCCGACTTAAAGGTATCAAAGACCTCATCTACACCGGCATCGACAATATGCTTTCGATCATACTTGATATTCAGAGCGGTATCTCCCTCAGTGTCCTTTGCAATTGAATATGAGAAATAATCATTTTCCTGATAGCTGAGGGGATTCTTCATTCCCGGGAGCTTACATGCCTTGTACGAATTCATAAAAGTATCAAATGCATTGTTATTGCTTGCTTTCCTTACAAAATCGTCAAAGTTAAAATCATTATCAAGAAGAAGCACCTTATCCGCCACTGCCCAGTGCGCATAAACAGTTCTGTCTGTGCTGCCCATTACAGATGAAGCCGTTACACGGTCGCCGCCGTCCGGAGCTGTGAACCAGCCGAGGAAACGGTAGTTATCACGAACAGGCACAGGCATTGTGCCGATGCTGCGACCATAGAACTGTTGAATTGCATTCGGAGAATAGGTTTGATTTTCCGAACCGCTCTCAACAAGCTCAATCTTAACCTTATAGTTATTGTATCTGACCGTGCCGTAGCTCGGGCTGTAGGTAAACACCTGAACAAATTCCGCATTCGCCGCCTGGTACGCATCGGGAGCAAGCGTCCTTGACGTTGTTGCCTGGTTTGCGGTTTGGTCAAAAACAAATCTGTCGCTGTAGTTTTCACCGCTTGCCTTGTAGCATCTGTTACCGTTCTTGTCGCAGATATCAAGTGTCAATGTAAGCGTGCCGCCGTCAAGTGTCTTTGAACCGCTGACATAAACAACTCTGTATGTATAATTGGTATTTGCCTTGAGCTTGCCTGCAATCGGGAATCTGAAATATTCCGCACCCGTCGTCGGTGTTCCGTTGAACGTAAACGTGCTGTCTGTTTGGTCGAACGTTGCCGTTACTCCGTTGCCGGGGCTTGAAGTAAATGTCGGAGAATAGAAATTATTGCCCGATTTATATGTTGTAGGCTGAGTGAGAAGGTTAACTCCGCTTGATCCGTCATTCGGGTCAAAATATATCTTGTTTTGATCAATGAAGTAGAAATTAACCATCGTCAGCGAAGTATCATTGACTGCGGCGACCCACTCATAGGCAGTGGTATCTCCGTCAAACTGCGGAACGGTCGTTGTCTTAACCGTTGTTGTTCCGATAGTTACGGTTGAGCCGGAATAGCTCATCGAATTGCTGTACAAATTGCTTGCCGAGAAAAATGTCGGAAGAGAAGCAAGCGTTTTGCCGTAATAATCCGACGGAACAATTGTCTCATTCGTCAATTCACACTTACCGATATATGTATATCCCTCGTATGTATCCGGAGTGAAATATACATTATCACGGGCGTCGTATGTTATTTCATACTGCTCGCCGCCATCAATCTCAATGATTTTGTAGTTGCCGTTGCCGAGCTTTTCAAGGCCGAGGTTGTATTCACGGGCTGTGCAGTTCGTTTTAAGAGATTTGCCGGCTATCAAATTGTCTATTGCCGAATTCAATTCATTAGCGATTGCGGCAATGGTTTTACTCGAATAAAAGCGTCCGTCAAGCTTAACAAGTTCTTTATAAGCCCTTTCGTAATTGGTGCAAAACGTTGTAAATTCCGTTCCGCTATAAAAATAGCTGTTAAATGACGAGCCGTTATAAGTAATTCCGAGGTTTGGGAAATTGTTTTGTGCTCTCATTACCGCTTTACGAAGATCACCCTTATCATTCTGATAAACTTTAATAGGCATAACTCCGGCGTTAGTTATTTTATCGGTGCTCTGAGAGTTAAAGTATGTCGCCTTAACTTTATATACTTTTTCTGAACCGGCAGCCTTCATCAGTTCAATATCGACCGGGCCGTTGTACTTTACGCCTTCTGCCTCATAATCGCCCGGGGAATCAAAGGAGCCCTCATTAGCTATTATTTTTTTATAATTGTAGTACAAAGTCCTTGCACTGCCGAATTTGTTTTTACCTCTTTGATTTTCTGTTTGACTGACCGTTTCTTCCTTATCCGTTGCATCAGCTACATACCATGCACCTTTATCGGAACTTTTATCACTTGTGACAAATAGTCCTGCTGAAAGATTGGGTATATATTTCAGATTTGAATAACGGCTGGTATCAACATAAAGATAGGTTGTCGGAGCCGTCAGCCAAGTGTGGTTGGAGTTGGGATTTGTACCGCCCCAAAAACCTCCGTTGCCCTCAAAGTATTTTAAATATACAAAAGTCTTTCTCGGGAGATATGTGCTCGAACTTGTATTAAACCAATCATTAGGACTATTATTGGAGGCTGATGTACCGAACCAGTCCGGGAACTGGGCGTATAATTGGGTTCCATTAACGCCAAGCGGTTTACTCGACTTAGCTGTTGACGAAAACGGAACCATACTTCTGTTTCCGCCGGAAACGCTGTTAGGATAACGGTCGCCGCCGGCTGCGTCACTGTGAACACCTGATACCCATGTAATGTTACCTGCATCATGGTTATCACCCGCTTCATTTCGGCTATCCATAGCTGTACCGGAAGGCTGAATATACGGTTTATACACATATGTATAGGCAACTGCCTGCTTTTCATATCCGTCAACCGCATCGGTATATTTAACCGTCCAGCGGATATAGTATCCCGTTGTTGCAGCCGTAAGAGATGGGCTGGTTGATTCTTGAGTAATGGTGGCTTTTTTATATACTCCGTCATCGCTAAAAGTCAGGCTTTTTATCGATCCGCCCGAAATAAAACTGCCGCTTGCGTTTAATGCTGTTGCGCTGAGCGAAACATTTTGGGTCGTATCAAGGTTTGCATATGAGAAATACACATAACCATTTGTATCATAGCTTTGCTTTGTTGTTGCCGCACCTGCGGTTGCTGTATTAACCGTATTCTGGATAAACCACTGGAAATTAGCTGATGATTTTGTGCGAGAAGAATCAATGTTCGGAGCAAGGTAAATTGTCTCGGGAACATAAAAATACAACGGAGCCGACAACGGTGTTGTGGTCTTCATGCTTCCTTTGAGGTTTGTCTGTGCCGTTGAGATTGCAGATGCAGGATTAGTGTAAGAGCCTGCCGCCGCAGTGGGTACACAAAGCGTCTTGATATATGACTTAACATAGCCCTCAATCGTTGACCAATTGCTTGCCGATGTGTTGACGCCTGAGTTGAGGAACTGGCTGTAATATTTACGAGCCGTAGCTTTGCTTGTGAGGGTTGCATTGAGCCTTACGGTCGAAATACCGGAGCAATACTCATCAAAACCGATAAGCGGATTGAAACGAAGCGAATATTCAAAACGGATATAAGTTGAATAAACATTATTGCTGAAAGAGGCAATGGTGAGTGACGTTCCGCCCGATGTTGTATTTGTAAGATTATTCTTTGCCGCGGTTATATCGCCGTCAAGCTTGTAAAGGCCGCGAACCCATGAACGGTCGTTCTTTTCATCCGAACGGTCAACGTCCGGACAGTAGATCGTCGGAGCTGTGTTCTGACTGCCGGCATTATTATTGATAGTTTTGTTCTTTCTGAAATATTTCGCAGCATCTGAAGATGTATAAGAAACATTTCTGATTGCGTTCAGATAGTTCTGGTTTGCACCGCCGTCGGAATCGAACTCTACAAATCCGGCTCTGAGATTCGGAACCTGTTTGAAATTCGTATATCTCGACGTGTCGATCATGATATCTGCCGCCGCATATCCGTAGCTGTCGCCGTCAGTGCCTGGCTTTCCGCCGAAATAACCTTTGCTGACCATATCGCCGGTTATCAGATCCATGGGTTTGTATGACTGTGAGCTATCCCACGGAGTATTATAAATTCTCGAACCTTCGCCGAGATAGATTCCGTTGGTTTTATGTTTTGCAAACGTGAGAAGCACGCCCGAACCGTCCGGGTTAAAATAATTATTATCAATCGGCATATCAAGTCCTCTGGGGTAAAGGCTTGCATTGAAATTGATAAGCGGAGCTGTGAGAGTTGAGCCGGTGCTGACCCACTTGGATCCGACATTGCCGCCCTTTACGGCATCCACACCTGTTATAAACGAATAAGTTGTTGACTCGGCAGGGTTACCGTTTACGCCGCCGTAGGTTCCGTAATAATACTGTCTTGTTGTCATACCTGCCTGAGCGAGCAGCGGGAATTTAATGCCCGTATAGGCATAGGTCGTGTACGAACCCGAAGCAGTCGTATACACGATATTCCAGCGGATAATATACTGCTTGTTATCCTCGGAATTCACCATGGAAATGCTCTTAATCGTCTTCGTAACAGATGACGAAGACGCCGACAAGGCCTTATCAGATGACATATATGTGCCGTCGGAGAAAGCAACATTTGTTACCCTGTTTGCACTTGATGCATTGAGGCTTGCATCAAGAACGGTTATTGAAATAGTTACACTTCTCGCCGTTGCACAGGAGAAGCTGAACACGCCGGTTTCTGAAGTCGGCTCGCTGACCGTGCCGCTTGACGTTGCGTTCAGAAAATATTCCGAGTCCCTTCCGCCTGCCTTGATATAGACAAGCTCCGGCATTAAGATATTGTACTTTGCAAAGGTGCTGGAATCGCTTCCTGCCTCTGTAAGCGCATGGTCGCTCTTGCTGACCAACGCTTCCGATATCACAGAACCGATATCGAAGAAGCAGAAGGTAGTCAAAAGCATAACAAGACAGAGCAGTACGCTTACCGTACTCCTTCCGAGTTTTGAAAGCTTTCTTTTCATAATATTTACCTCCCATGGTTCATAAACGCGCCGATACCCCATTGCACACAGCACATTTTTATTCAAAAAAAGTTTTGCTGAAATTAGATTGCGGCTCTTTTCAAGCCAATAACCTACTTTTCCAGTATAGATATTATTATAATATCACAATTCAGTACAAAATTCAACTATAATTTTACTATTGTATAAGTCAATTTAGTATAAATAATGCACAAATTTTATTATATTAAGTTTAAAAATACATAATTATATAAAATTATTTTAATGGTGAATTATATTTCAAAGACATCAATCTCATAAGTATCACTATGAATTGATTTGCACTTTGGGTCTTTTTAATATCGGTGACAAAAAGGAAGGCAGAAAGATCGGAAACGTGTTTCAAGTTTGAATATCGGTCGCTATTAACACAAAAAAATAGCCGCAGCAAGGTTATCTTGCCACGGCTTAAGCCCTTTGATTATTTTCGCTGCAAAGGGAATATATTTAATTAAGAAAGATTTAAAACATTTATATTATCACAATATCAAAAAACAGTGCAAACCGATTATTGCCCGTTTTCGTTGATTTTCTTTAAAAGCCTAACTCTTGACGAAATATCATACATTGCCATAATTCTATCCCCTTTCAAATTTTCACTTTTTAATCACACAAACCCTATTCTGTTGTCGGTGTGTTTTTTATTTTCAAGATCAATGTTTTCATCAATCAGGTAGTCCTCAACGTCATCAACAATTATAACATTGTCGCCGGCGCTATCCTCTGTTCTCAGGTTCTGATTCATAATAACCTGATCGACTATGTTTCTGACAGTTCGAGCATTTGCAAAGTTGGGCTTGTTTCTGTAATACTCGGTAATATTCAGAAGCAATTCAAGCGCATTTTCTTTGATTTCATATTTTCTCTTTGAAAGAAAACACTTTGAAATTTCTCTGAGTTCATCACGATTGTAATCGGGAAATTCAAGATTGAACTGAATTCTTGACTCAAATCCCGGATTCAGTTTTAGCATATCTCTCATCTCATCCCTGTAGCCTGCAAGAATGGCGCAGAATTGACCTCGATGGTCCTCCATTTCTTTCAGCAGAACAGAGATAGCTTCCTCGCCGTAATTTGCAGCCGAGCCGCTCTCGGCCGAGCCCGAAAGCCTGTAGGCTTCGTCAATAAACAAAACGCCGTTCATCGCTTCATTTATTTTCGCTTCTGTCTTGGGTGCTGTTTCTCCGACGCATCTGCCGAGCAATCCGTGAACATCCGTTTCAACAAGCTTCGCCTCGCCGAGCACACCTGCATCATAAAGAATTCTCGATAAAATTCTTGCAACCTCGGTTTTTCCTGTTCCGGGGTTACCGTAAAAGCACATATGCAAATTGAAGCCATCGCTGTCCTTGTTTCTTTTGGCATATGCTTTGATTTTTTTGATCATTCTTTTTATGGTTGCAAGTCCGATAAGTCGATCAAGCTCTTCCTCACCCGTCAAAACCGAACCTTCCTTTTTACCGTCGGAGGTCGGCAAATTCAACTTTGCATCACCTATATATTTATTGACATCAACAAGTCCTATTTCATGGTCATCCGAACCGAGACAGCGCAAATTCTGACACATGATTACCTGATCGAGGATATTTCTCAATTCCCTTGCGTTGGCAAAGTTCGGCTCTTTTCTCTTAATGTCCGTGATATCAAGAATTCGGTTCAGCGCCTCGTCTCCGATAGAATACTGCCTTTGTCCGAGCATGAGATTTGCAATTTCTTTCAACTCGTCCCTCGAATAATTTGGGAAGTCAAGCATAAACTGTATTCTCGAATTAAATCCGGGATTTGAGGAAAGCATTTTAAGCATTTCGTTTTTATATCCTGCAAGGATTACGCAGAATTTTCCGCGGTAATCCTCCATCGCTTTAACAAGCGTGTCCACAGCCTCCTTGCCGTAGTCAGATTGAGAAGCATCCGGATTTATCAACGAGTAAGCCTCATCAATGAACAGAACACCGCCCCATGCGCTTTCAATTACCCGGCTTGCTTTCTCGGCAGTTGCACCGTAATACTGGCTGACAAGTCCGTTGCGGTCAACCTCAATCATTCTGTTTGTCGGAAGAATACCGTTCTCATAAAGTATATCGGCAATATATCGTGCCACCTCGGTCTTGCCCGAGCCGGGATTTCCCAAAAAGCACATATGTATATTCAAATCCCTGCTGTTTTTATTGGCAAGTGCATATGCTTTTATCTTCTTTATGCTTTCCTTAATTTCACTCAGTCCAACCAGTCCGTCAAGTTTCTTTTCGCTTTCGCCGATATTTATTAAATTGGCTTCGTCGGGAACAAGTATTCCGAATTTATCGACGGCAATCAGCTTTTTATAAACTTCAAACAGCTCATCATCTGTTTTGTTATTCGACCATACCGAAGCATCGACCGTTTGGTTGTATTCGTTGTATCTTTGTGAGATTTCGTCGGAAATATAATTCAGCAGCTTGTCCTCGGAAATTTTAACCGAGTTTAAAAAGTAATCATAGTTTTTAACAAAGAGCGGTGACCGCATAATCAACTCAATATCATGCCACAAGCATGTGAGCATTTCTTTCAGCTCTTTTGTTCCGTCGTCCATAATATCGACATAAAACTTTTTTGCAAGAACCGCTTCGGTTTCGGATATTGTATTCTCAAGCTTATCCTTAAAATCAATATTTTTTTCTTTAAATCTAATCTTTGCGGGATAATACTTATGTGCATTTCCGTACAGATTATTAGCCTTGATAAATTTGACGATTTTTTTCGCCAACTTTTCAATCAAATTGATAAGTTCGTTCGCTGAAAACCATAAAAACTTATTTTGACATTCTGTATATAACAGCGTAACTTTTTCCCAATTAAATTTCGGAAATGCAACGGACTTATCGGGTGACAAAATTTTTTCAGCTTCATAGAGCGTCGGCTCAAACGAAGCTATTTTATTCTCTAATCTTTCAAAAGAAACAGGATAATCTTTTGAAAACTCAGAGGTAAAATGAAGCTTCAGCTGTTCCGTTGTTTCAAGTAAATTATTCAAAAAATCTTCGGTGCGATCTCTGCTTGAAACGTATTTAAGAATCTTGTCATAATCCGGAAAGCGGTTATCATCCTTGCCCTTTCCTTTAAAATCCAAGTCCTCTCTTTTAATCTCCGTCACCTCGAGTGCGGAAATAAATCTTTTGATTTCTTCAATTATTTTATTCCTGCGCTCATACGGAAGCTCAAACATTCGGTAGCCGCACTTCGGGCAACTGCAAATCTTTTCACTGTCTTTTATTTCGCCGCAGTTGATACACTTGAATTCGGTCATAATCAGTCAACTCCCAGCGCTTTCTTTGCGGCATCCAACGGGGTGGAATAAAAAATTGCCGAAATTGCATTCTTTAATTCGGGTTTAAGTTTGTCGTATTTATCCGAGCTTTCAACAGGAAGCATTATTCTTTTGGCTCCTGCGTTTATTGCGGCTACAAAAATTTCGTCAAGCTCGGATGTAATCGGCATCATACTGCCTGACATAACAACTCTGCCGCAGATAACCAATGACGGCAGTACGGGACGGTTTGCAAGCCCCGAGAAAAGGCCGACAACCTCGGCGACTGATATTTCGTCGCTGACTCCCCTGCTCTGTAAGTCGTTGAAATACAGACTGTAATCAAAGTTTTCATATGCACCGGTAATAATCTTCTTGTAGTTTTCGCCGAAGTAATTAAATGCCGCCGTTATACTGTCCTTAACGCTCTTGGGTGCGCGGGCAAGACCTTCAACATTTTTAAAGCTGAACACACCTGTACCGTCAATCAGCTTGTTTTCAAGCCTGTAAATACCGAGGACATCGGTAACGGAGCGTCCGACACCATAAACGTAGCCGGGGGCTTCAATGCCTCCAAAAATAAGAGTACCGTTCGCTGTTTCGGGAAGCGATACGACAAATTCTTCGCCCGTATCGTTGTCAATATAGCCGAGATTGACATCACTGAATTCACCGGGAGTCATTTTTCTGAGTTGCTCCTTGACCCTGCGGCGACATTCAATTGCGTATTCAAGAATCTCTCGTGTTTCTTCCTTAGTCATATTTTCATCGGGATAAATCAGCTTAGCCATACCCGAAAAAGTTCTTCCGACGGCAATGGTATCTCGTGTGTTAAATTGATTGTTCAGCTCAAAATATTGGCTGAAAGAATTTGTAAAATCATATTTTCGCATAGCATGACAAAATTCAGAGAAACAATCCGAAATCAAACCGTATCTCTTGGTAAAAAGACTTGACCTGAGCTTCGGAGTTTCCCAACCCGGTAAATAGGCATGAATCCTGTCAAAGAATGCCGAATCGTTATTAAATTCCTCCGGGAACGGTTCAAACAAATTTGTCGTACGCATCATATCGGCAACGCTTCTGAATGTATTTCCTTCAAAGGCTATCGACGCATCGGAGCTTATCGAGTCGGCACCTCTTGCAAAGCTTCCGTTTGCCATATAGTTCTTCATGATCTGAACCATGTCGGCAGATGCCTGTGTAATGCCCGCAACCTCATCAAAGGCAATACAATCCCAATTGCCGACGAGACCTACTCTGTGCGAAGCCATGTTATAGAACATATTTGAAACCGTTGTTGTGCCGCTGCTCATGAGAATAGAATACGGCGAAAGTTCGCTGTAAGCATGAGATTTACCCGTTCCTCGGGGACCGAGCTCAACAAGGTTATAATTTTTCTGAATGAACGGCACAAATCTAAGGAGATAGTGCAGCTTCTCTTTCTCGGTCAGCTCCTCCGGCTCATATCCCGCACTGCGAAGAAGCAATGTCATCCATTCTTCCTTGGAAAAGTTAGAGCGTGCCTGCTTAATCTCATCAAGATCAAGATTCGGCATCTGAATGGGTTTAAGCGAAGCGATTTCAAATGGTGAATCGTATTTCGATTTCTTTTTCTTTATCTTCTTCTTTTTCTTCTGATTGCCGAAAATATCTTCTTCAAACGTTTCCTGTTCGTTCTCTTCCCTCTCACGTTCAAGACCGACATACTCAATCTTCAATATGCACCAAATTCCGCCGACAAGGAGTTTTTCGTTATGTATTACGAGATCTGACGACACCTCAAACGGATCCATTCTGAGATTTGTAAAACGCGCAACATATTTATCCTCACGGTCATCGAAAACGACAGTAATTTTATCAATAATCGTGTACTGACCGTTCTCCTTTATTTTCGACTTAACGTATTCGCTCTGATCCGGGCGAACATAATTCTCGCTAAGGATTCTTTTTATTTTGCTCAGGCCGATTTCTATTGCCTCCTCATCGTCCGTGGCGCAATACATTCCCAAAAGATACTCTAAAACATAGGTCGGGACATTAGCACCTTTTTTCATCAATGAGGTGAGATCCTTTCTGACAACCTTTCCCGGAAAATTCTCCAGGAATTTCATATCAAGCTCTGTCATTTTTATCCTCCTATAATCAGAAATCAAAGTCATTTACAAATGCGATATCAATTGTAAATTCAATCTTTTCGGCTACATTTCCGCTGTCTTTTTCCACAACGGTCAAGTAGTATGTATCGGTCTTTTTGAACTCAAAGCTTTTGAGCGTAAATCTCGTTCTGAAAAGGCGTTCCGAACCGTTACCGCTCGTCTTATCGGCAATAATCATCTTGCTGTCCGAGACGGGCTTACCCATGGAATCCGCCATGAATATTTCATAAGTATTCGGGGCGATTTTTCCGCCGACCGCCTGTGTCTGATAAAAATCCAACGAGAAAATACTGTTAGACACCTTGCGGCTCTGACTTATCAGTTGAAGCTCGGCTTTTTTAACATCAACAAAATTCTTTGATGTTGACCTCATATTTTTAAATTCAATGACGGGAACAACACATTCCTGCAACGAAACGCCGCCGTGAACATAATTCTGTCCGCCGCCCGACTTTTTAATTCTTATATTTTCAAAAGGCGTCAGTCCGACGGTTTCACTCTCTAAGCTGCTCATTGAAACGCTGAGCATTTGATCCGCCGAGCATTCGCTGTCAGCAATTATATATCTGCGGTCAAATTCAAGTATATTGCCGGAAACACTGAGTTTATCGAGCTTATCGTATTCGTTCAAAGGCTTGTATGAGTAGATAAAGCCGTGATCTGCCGTGATCAAAATATTTGAACCGCTCAAATCGTTTACGATCAGTCGGACAAGATTTTTTATTTCCAAAACCGTCTGCTCGCACGATTCGAAAACCTGATCCTCAGTTATTTGCTTATCTCCTGCGGCGTCAATGGCATTATGATAAATATAAACCGTCTCGGCACCGCTTACCTTTGAGCGGCGTTCTGCCTGCTTCATTTTTAAAAACGAATTATACGTCAAGGCAACATTGCCCGAGCTTTCTGCTTTAAGAATTTTTTCTCTGTCGGCTGTTGAGTCTGTACGCTCGCCGTCACATAAAACCTTCATGTCGTCCGTGAGCTGCAGCTCTTTATGCGGCAGAAGTGCAGCCATGCCGAATTTTGTCGCCGACGGAAAAACAGATTGCACAGCGGAAATTTTCGCAGTGCCCTTGGTTTCTTTTATCAGCTTATCGGCAAGCTCTGCGGCAACCTCATATCTCAGCGCATCGGAAATTATTACATATACCCTGCTTCCGGATGACGCAATCGGCTTAACACGGTCTCTGTAAAAATTCGATTGCTGCGGAATTCCGACAAGCTCGGAGCATTTGCTCAGCGGTTCTTTTATCAGGCTCATCCATTGCTTTTCGAGCGAGGACAGGAACCAATTTTTATAAAGATTTTCTACATAATCCGCAACGTTTTTATAAAGATCCTCAAGGACGGTTGTTGACTCCTTCAAGCTCTTTCCGAACGACGTGTGGAACTGACGGTAGTAATAATCCATCTTATAAAATTTGCCCGTATACTCCTTCCAAAACGTCGAATATTCCGCAATATAGAAGCTTTCGCTGTTGTTCTGATAGAATTGCTGCATCAAAGCGACCTGCAATAAGCCGTCAAAATAATATCTGACACGCTTGTACCATTTAAGCGTCCGTCGCTTTTCGACCGCCGACATTATATCCTCCGCCTTGATAATACTGTCGGAAATTTCGGACATATATCTTCTGAGAATGCACTCGTTAATGCACGGGAAACACTCGCTGTTTATCAAATCGGAAAGCTCAAGACTGTCAAAAAGCTTTTCAAGATTATGCCGTTCTTCAACGACTCGGGCGATTTCATAAAGCTTGTCGTCATCCTCGGAATGTATCCATTCATTCACAAGCGAATAACAAAGCTGACGGTGCGGCTCGGAAATATACTTATCCAACCCGTGCAGGCAGGACGGTTTCATCGTGACCGAAAGAGCCGTCAGCAAAATATGCGACGCCAGCGGAACAAGCGATGCGCTCTCATCACGGCTATAGCCGGTATAACGGTTCACAAGCTCCCAAAAAGCATCTTCACTGCCGAACCTTTTTATGTTCGCTATCGCTTCGTTATTTTCAATATCGAGTCCGCTCATCAACACGGTCCGAATCACGCCCGGAGCCGTGTTGATGCTTGTTCCCGAGAGGACGGCAAGGATATCAATATGCAACTGACCGACGGTGTTGTAGTCGCTCTTAAACGCCATAAGCTTTGCGACACGGTCTTTATTTTCAAAGAACTTTGTGTAAGTTTTCATCGCTTTGCGAAGCGGAGCCGCGGCAGGCATATTCAGCTCCTGCATACGGATCGAAAGCAGATCCGCACGAAACTCCTCGCTGTAAAGCTCAATATCGAGCAGCCAATTATCACGAATATCCGAGTAAGAAATCGGGTTATAAACAAGATAATTGCTTTGTGTATCGTCATTGAGAAGCAATTTTTTTGCGGCAAAGTTGTTTGACTCCGTGAGCCTCAGAATTTTCGCATTGTCAAGACTTAATTCGTCGACAAAATCCGAAAACTCATTTTCGGGATCCTGCCAAAAAATTATTCTTCTGTCGTAAAAATCCTCAAGCTCCGCATTGAACCTATCTTCCAGTATTTTTTTAATATCCATAGCCTTGTCCCTTTTAGTTAATTTCAGTCTGCGTTAACGATTTCTTTTATTTTCTCGCTTCTTTCAAAACCTTGCAGCAGTAGGTCGAACCGATTTCATTTGCATAGTCAATCAGCTTATCATAGTAAGCGTCAATCGGCATTTCTGCCGTGAGAGCAGCTTCCAAGAGATTGACAAATCCGCCTCTGATGAGTATTGAAAGTGCCGAGCGATAAACCAGCTCATTGAATGCCTCCAAAAATTCCGGGTCTTTTTCAAATAAATCCCCGGTTACTTCATCTTTAACGTGATACTCGATTATATAGCAATTATATTTTTCGTGTGTACTATCAATAGTTTTTTTGATACAGTCTTTATTCCAAAAACCCAATGACTTGAAATCCTCAAGCCATCCCGGATAATATCCTGAAAAGACAATGTTGCCGGTTCCGTAAGCTATGCTGTAATCCAACATACTTTGTATATTCTTGCTAAAAAGCTCAGCAGGAACGAAGCACTTCGTTTTCAAATATTTCTCTGCTTCCGCGATTGCCTCATCGTCAACAAATTTTGAGAAAGCAAGAACCGTGATCGAGTCCAAAATATTTGCTATATAACGGTCGACCATACAGCATCCCCAATAATTGTGATCAGCAATTATTATTTCCGGGTCTATGGTTTTGTCAGCACTGACATTCCTTTTGATTTCTCTTTTGCCGGGATCGGTTGAAAAAACGAACAACGGGTTCATTGCAGAAAAAGGTTTCAGGTGCTCAATTCTGCCTACTTCTTTGACCTGACCCATGCAACAGCTTGTCGCTCCGCCGTAGTCGATTGTAAACACGTCATCGGGAGTACATTCTGTTCTTGATAAATACCGATACGACTTTCCGTTGGTGAATCTTACATTTACCTCTTTCACAGGTCTTGCCGGCTTGTGGTTTAGAAACCACTTTTTTTCTGCTGCCTCGGCATAGGGGATAAGTGATTTTGTTTCTTCTGCATTCATAGTTTTTTCTCCTTTGAATTTTTATTTTCTGCAAAAATCTTATTTGATTTTCTGCAAAACATCCTGAAATTTTGCATAGTTCACCTTTACGCCGTCGTCAAGGTCAATTGAAATCATCTGATCGGCAAGGTGATGTATTTTCTCCTCGAATTTTTGAATTTCAAGTGCCTGATCTCTGAGCTTTGAAATTTGCTTATTCAGCTTGACCCTTTCCGAAGGCTCGGCGGACTGCACGTTTTCCTCAAGAATCGAAAGCTGAGTGCGATATCTTTCCTGCTGTTCATGGACGTAATCCGTTCGCATACGGGCGAGCAGATCGGGCTGATAGCGATGCATATAAATGAGTGCCTTGAAGCCGTTCTTTTTGCCGCTGTCAAAGAGCCAATAAATCGGGCGTTTTTGATATGTTTTAATGTGGTCGGAATAAAAATCGCTTATAAAATATTTGCGTATCGTCTCACGGGCAGAGCCCTTTCCGCCGAGAGCGTCGGCAATGAATTGAAGATTTTGTTCAAGCGTGTCACTTCCATAGACGGTTTCAACCCATTTTACAAAGCGGTCTGTCATATCGTCATCAAAGTAATCATCATCACAGATAGGTATGATATTATCGCTATCCGGGATATAAGTTTTATACTTGCCGGCGTCCCACTCACCTCCGGCATAGGCAAGTCCGTCCACGTCGAGAGAGTAACGGCCGAACATACAGCCGACGGCATAGGAAATAAGCGAGACGATCTCATCACGCATTGTTCGGACATAGTTGCTGCCCTTCATCGAATCGGGCACATCGTCCTTTGTGTCATACACCCTGTGGACCGTGATATCCTTGTCGGCAACATCGGGCGTGAGCTCGTCCTGCAAGCCGTAAATGTCGATAAAAATTCTGTTCAGCTCTTCCTCGTTCTTTTTCAGCTGTAAGAATCTTTCCTCACATTCCGCTTGCCATGCCTTGTATTTATCCGAAATCAGTTTTGACATTTTATCTTCCTTTCTTTTTTGGTTGTTAGAATGGACTGCTTCAGCGGAAACCTGCCAAGCCTCCCCTTAGGCATTATTCATCAGATTATCTCGGTGCGATGTGGGCATCGCACCCTACAATTTAGTGAAATTAACGAACAATTCGTAGGGGTCGATGTCTACATCGACCCAAGGTCAGCAAAGACCAATCCTCGGCACCCCAGTAGAGGAGGCAGGATTACGATTAAATCTGCCTTGCTTTATATTTATCTTAAATCAGTTTTAACATGATTATTCTCTTCATAGATTTCATCAAATATTTTGTTATAGCCATCTAAATAATTCTTACAATCTTTATTTAAGATGTATTTCTTTACATTAACATTTAATTTTGATAACATATAATGAATTTTATCTTTTTGTACACACTCATCTTTTTTAGATTCATCTACTATATCATAATATATTATCTTGTTTACCAAATTTTCTTTAATTCCATGGAAATCTGAATAAAACAGATACGCTCTATGAGTTAAAAGCCACCATAGATCAGCCTCACTTTCGCTTAGTCCTAAACCAACAATGTAAATGTTATCCGTATAAAACTTTTCATACCAATTATCATTCAGCAATTTTGATTCTTTTAAAGCCATGTATATTTTCATTTTTTCTTCCGAACCGTTTTCTTTAGTATTTATTTCTTTTCGCAAATGTTCAACAATACCCATATAATGCTCATATCCCAAACAAATAGATTTCGGATTTTCAGCATGACCATGTATGTGATAAAATGAAATACCCTTTTGAATTGAAACGTGATTAAATAAATATTTCTTTCTATTTTCTCCCTTAAATTTATATTCAAAGTCAAAAACATATTCAAGCAAATTATCATAATTAGTTGTCAACACTGAATTAATAGAAATATCTTTTATACGGTAATGTATGGCATTCTCCGGAAGTTTTGTATGTATAACTTTTTGAGCAATCTTCTCTTTAATCTCTTCATACAATTTATTTGATGGATTTTTACTTTTCTTTAAAATTTGATTAACAATGCTTTCAAATTCAAGAGGCATTGGTATAGCACCATTATATTCAACGTCATAATCTAATGAAACATCTTTTAGCAAATCGCTCCATGAAATGCTGTTTTCCAAGCATCTGTTCAAACCATTTCCAATTAATAAAGTTGACTTCAAAAATTTTTTCATAACATAACCTTCTTTTGGCGAAATCTCACACTAACGGACTTTTCATAAAATCCCAGCTTGTTTCATAAGAGTCCCAATCTTCTCTTGAAATGGAAATGCTATTGGATACCACATCATCTATCCTGTTATCCATGTCTTTATTAAACACAATAGGAACGTTAGATATAGAACCTGCTCCAAAATTTAATGTAGGATTTATTATTCTCAAAGATAATTCTGCTATTTTAGAGTTCATTAGTCCTAAATAATAATATGTATCTTTATTTAGAGGAAACATTGATGATCCAGCACTATCGAAAGAACCTTTAAAATTACTAAATCTAAAACTTGTATTTGATGAAGACAACGCATTCCAAGTTATTGATTCTTTGAAGTATAAATGAATACTTCGAAGATTAGCTGTGGATTTTTTTAGGTCGTACCCGTTATTTTTCCAATATAAAACATAGCAGTTATTACCATACCATTTTCTGAATTCACCGCCCTTATCATATGGTATCCACTTTTTTGTTCCAGAAACCAAATCAATATCATTGTAAGACACTTCAGTCCATAATTTTAGAAACAGATCATTGTTTCCGGTATCCATACCCTTTTTTACCGGTATACATTCACCTAATCTACATCCAAATTCAAACGCTTTAAGAAATCTCTCACTCACCCAATACGCTACGGGCGAACCGGGGATTTTGGAGAAGTTGCTCTGAGAGCAAGTGAACAGTGGACAGTGGTCAGTGGACAGAAACAGTTCTTTCTTTCCTGCTTCATTTGTCGGCTCAACAAGGCGGCAATATGTTCCTTTATAATTTATAAAGTCGCAATTTTTCATCACAAAGCTCGTTGTCTGCACAACTTCGCCGCCGATTTCATCAAATGCCCTTGCACCTAAATGTGCCATGCTAACGATATTTATGTGCAACATTTTTTCTCGCAGTTTTTCATAGCTTGAAAGAAACATCCATGCATGTTGCGTAATCATTGCCTGATATCCGTTTTCTCTCGTCATTTGATGGCATTTTTCAATGAATACCGCAAACAAATCACTCTTACTGTCCGGGAAATTTTTCTTTACATATTTAGCAAGTTTGTCGTTCATTCCGCTTGCGCCCATATACGGCGGATTGGTGACGACGACCTCATATTTTTGTGCAAGTATTATTGCCTGCTCGATCAGCGGAATAAATTCCGTTGCGATTCCCGACTGCCTTGCCTTATCGAAGAAATTATCGTAAAAGCTGTTCTCGATTTCTTCCGCCTTATTTTTAAGCTCCGTCAGGTCTTCGACAGTCAGCTTGACACGAATAATGCTTCCGAGATCTTTTGCGTCCTTCATGTTTTCAAGAAGCTCACGAGCCTTGCTCTCCAAATCGCCGAAAAGCGAAAGATAATCGGGATTGATAGAATTGCTCTCCTGAATCGCCATAACATTTGGCTTCGTTTCAACGTTCAAAATTCTGCGATTATATTTTCTCGCTTTCATCATTACGGCAAAATAAGCAAGCTGTCCTGCACGGTTATCAATATCAAGTCCGTAAAGATTGTTTTTGACAATGCTCTTTGCCGCTTCTCTCTCGGAATAGCCGAACTCGACATACATCTGCATAAGCACATCAAAAGCGTAAACGAGAATATGTCCCGATCCCATACAGGGGTCAAGAACCCTAATTTTTGTTATGTCAAAATTCTCCGACGCTTCGACGCTTATTTTATTGAGCTGCTCTCTGACCTCCGGCTCCTGCTCGGCTTCGGGCAAATAATATTTCCAGCCCATTTTTTCGGCAATCTCTTTTTCCGCTTTAATACGCTCGGACTCCGCTTCATGCCAAGTCATTTCGTCCAAGCCACGACCGTCCGCATAGACGCCCTCGTTCTTGCGCTTGTCAATATAGATTCTGCCAAGGCTGTTTTCAACCATATAGCGAACTATCCAATCGGGAGTGAAAAGCTGCGTTGCCGCCGGAATTCTCTCCTTGCTGATTTTGATATTCTTTTTCAGCTTCGCAAATGTATCGTCCTTAAGCTCAACATTATAATACTGATACATCCAGCCGATTATCTGAACGGCGTCCTCCCAATCCTCTGTCGGGATATCATTAACCATTCTTTCAAGCACGTTGCCGGGCTTCAAAAGATTATTCGGGAACAAAAGCTCCGTGTAATCCTCGATTTTTTCAAACATTCCCGGCAGACATTCGCCGAGTGCATTGCACTGCGTGATGATGAGATACTTATACAAATTCTCATTATCCTGCTTCTCGATAAAATCATATATCTTTTCTTTGTCGATCCCGTCAAGCTCGATCGTCATCGCTTCTTTCAGTATTTCGGGATTAAATTCGTCATTTTCGTCGCTGAAAACTCGCACTCTCGACGGCAGGAAATTATTGACCTCCATATAGCGCAGGGCGATAAAGCGATTGAACCATGTGTAGGCAACCTCCTCCATCACCTGCTCATAACCCTTTTGACGAATCTGAAAAATCAGCGACGCACGCTGTTTTTGCTCCGCATCGGTCAGCAGCCTTCCGCCTGCGGTCACGTTCGAATCGTCGTTGTCGCTCTGCTCCTCGATTTTATATTCAAAAGCCTTCTGCCTGACCGCTTTAATAAGCTCAACTCTCGACTGTATCGCAAACTTTTTTATAGCATTTTTATCCATTATAAACTTCCTCACTTTTTGGTTGTTAGTGGTTAAAGTTATTCAGCATATAAATTTGCTGTTTTCCAAACAAATTACTAAGACTCTCCAAGTCTCCCCTTATTGTAGGGGGAGGCTCCTGCTTTAGGCAATATTCATCAGATTTTCTCGGTGCGATGTGGTCGTACCCTACGATTTGGTGAAATTAACGAACAATCCGTAGAGGCCGATGCCTACATCGACCCAAGGTCAGCTTCTCGTTTTCGTGATCATTGTAATTGGTTAAAATGCAATCACTGATCACTGTCCGCTAATCACTAAATAATATGAACTGCGTCGTTACCTTCGAGAATATCCATGAGCTTGGTCTTGACCTCGGCAAGATATTCGTCGATATCATTTTCATTTTTCAAGGTGCCCGTGTAGCAAAGCGTGCCTCTGCCTACCGTTACAGTTTTGCTCTGCGGCGTTTTTTCAACCATCAGTGCCCTGAGATACTGCTGACGGAGATTTGACAACTGAATAATCATTGCGTCAAGCTGAGTGAGCGTTTTTGCGTTTGCCGCAGCTTGCTTTTTTTGTGCAAAAGCCGAATCCGCTCTTTCAACAATATCGCCCTGCTCAACCTTTGCCGTTTGGTGAATCTCGCCCATTGCCGACTGAATTTCGGCATAGACCTCTTCTCTTTTGCCATTCAGCATTTCGTCGTATGTCGACTGCAATGACTGAATCAAGCCCGGAAGCTCGCTTATTCTTTTATACGGTTTCGCAAGCTTCAAAATCTCGGACACGGTCGAAAGCTCTTTTTGCATCGTGTCGTTTGCCTGGAAATAATCCTTTTCGCTCTGCAACGCTCCGAGAACTCCGTTAGCCATGTCAAAAACACTCTGCTGATTCTTAAAAAACGAGTTGACGTCAACCATATCCTCGCTCTGGTCGAGCAGATCGTCCTCCCTTTGAACAAGCCTTTTCAGCAAAGCGATATTATCTTTTTTCTGCGAAAGTACGTCATTACAAAGCTTCAATCCTTTTTCGACAATAGCCTTGTCCGGATAGAGCTCGGTTCTGTATTTCTCCGAAAGAAGCCTTGAATAATCGTCTCCCTCTTTAGTGAACGAGTCGATGATGAATTCAATAAGCCTGTCCTCATCACTCGGAACATCCATCACATTGAAATATTCACGGAGAATGTCCCTCGCCTGCTTCATCAGCTTCTCAGGCGGAGTTATCCTGCGTCTGATGACTGTCTTGTCTATCTCCGACTTTCTGCGAAGATAATCCGGCATACTTCTGTCGCTCGGCTGGACGGTGTTGCCTGCATAATTGACCGTAATTTTCTGCGCAACAACAAGCTCGGCAACCAGTGTGGCAATATCAATCTCTCTCCAGCCGTAAGGAACGCCCTGGAATCTGCGCTGAATATCGCCCATTGTCACTGTTCTGAGCTTTGAATACTGAAGATCCATAAACTGCTCAACCTCGACAATGGCTTCGAGATTGTAATTCTCCGTACCGAAAGAGAGCTGATCATTATTGAGAATAGCGAGAATATCCGCATCGGACTCGGCACTTTTGCGAACAAGGTGAAGCTTTTCGTACACGCCCTCAACAAGGTATTTCATCGCTTCCTCAAGCTTGTCCTTTGCACTTCCTGCGAGATTACCGAGCCTTTCACCGTCAACATAGAATGTCGCTTCTTCAATCGCCTTGGTAATATAATCCTTTGCCCTCGACTCGAACACCGCCGCCTGCTGAGTTCTGCCGCGGATAATCGACTGAATCGTTTCCGGAAGAAGCGAAATGTTTCGGCTTTTGGCAAACCTGCGGATCTTCATTGCGCTTTCAATCTCGTTATAGTACGGGTATTTATCCGACATAACAACGATCGCCTCGTTATCGACATTCGATTTCATTATCCAATTTTGCTCGGAATTGCGATAATTGTCGTTCACATCGGTCACCAAACGAAGCTTTATCGGATTTCCGGGCACGCCGACGCAAAGATCGTCAACCATCTGATCGAAAGCAAAATCGTTGTTGTTAAGGCGGAACTTTTTCATCATAAAAATACTGCCGAAAGCAACATTTGCAATCTCACGAACAACCGCCGAGCCTTCAATGTTTATCTGATTTATTTCACGTGCGATATCCTGCTCGTCATCGGTCAGGAATGAATATGTATCGCCGTTTCTTGCAATATAATTCTGACGCAGAAGCCTATCCAGCGACTCACGGATATTCTGTCTCATATTGATTTTGTCTGCGTCAATTCTGTCAACCATCAAGGTTGTGATGTTATCAATATTCGCTTTGATTTCTTCATCGACATAGCGGATAAGATAAAGAAGCTTCAGCACCTCGACATCGTACAGCTCAAGCCCGTCGTTATTTTCCGCAGCTCTGCGGCAACGGTCAATTACCCTTCTTATGGAGCTTTCAAGGAAGGTGTTCAGCGTATCATAGAAAAGATTGAATGATACAAGCGAGTTCTCGTCCTTATCCGCTAAGCTTTGCGCCGCCTCCTGGAAGCCCGAAAGCATTGATCGCTCACCGCCCGACATGCTCTTTCCTGCATTGCCGTGCCTGCGCACCTGCAAAAATACGTTCTGCATCAGCTTGAACTGATAAGGAACGAACGGATAGGTTTCAACAAATTCGTTTTCGCCCGAATAGCCCTTCAAATCCATTTTATATGGAGAATTGAACGTGAATAGATTTTTTAATACACCGCTGTTCTTTTCATAATTCATCTTGAGCATTTCTTTTGCGGCGTCGTTCTTCTCAAGAATACGCTTCTTGATGACCTCGTCAACAGACGATGACGACAAGCTGAGTCTTGTATCAAACCGTCCCTGAATTTTTGAAAAATCATCACCGACAATTTTTGTAACAGAGTCGATTGCCTCCTGGCTTGTAACCATTACCCATACTCTGCCGCCGCATTTCGAGCCGATTTCTTCAACAATGTTTTGAAGATTAAGCATGAGGTCACCGTCGGAGCCGATGTACTGTCCGACCTCATCGACCATGAAAATCAGGCGGTTATCACTGCCCTTGCTGTCAATATATTTCTTTATCTCCGCAACGAGCTGACCAATACTGATATCAGCCGTTTCTGTGCCGTTGAACCAGTTGTGCGCCGCAGTTTCGCTCATTCCGAGAACATCAACAAGACATTCAACTATGTCATCTTCAAAGAATATGTACGAATCCCTTGAGTCGAGCCATGTTCCGCCGTTAACTTCCTCAAACTTGGCGGCGAACTCATCCATTTTACCCGAATTTGTAATAAACTGCTCAAGCTTAGCCACCTTGAGATCATTTCCCTCAAAGCCCATATGCTGATAAAAAACCTTTGCAAAAACCTTCAAAATTGCGGTCTTGTCCTTATTTATTCCGCTTTTCTTATCAACGTTGAAAAGTATCGTTTCGGTCGGTACGGAAATGCAACGCTCGATCTGCGCAAGAAACATAGGATCGTCAAACTTGTCTTTAAAATATTCAAATGCAGTCTTTCCGTCAACAACTTTGTTGGAAAGCAGATATGAAAGCATTTTCAGAAAGTGCGATTTACCGCTTCCAAAAAAGCCCGATATCCAGACACCGATTTTATTGGTCCGGTAATCAAACGACTTTTCGTAATTATTAAAAAATGCATTATAATGACCGCGAAGCTCTTTGGTAATAATATATTCCGAAAGCTCCTGCTTGATTACTTCATTATCATCCTGATCAACCTGAATAACGCCGTTAATATTTCTGTTTATGTCCGATTTATAAATCTGCTGTAATTTCATTTGTATTCCTCCAAATTATAACAAATTGAACGCTCTATAATAATTACCGTCAAGGAATTGGCCGAAAAGAGTAAGCTCATTCCCGTTGTATTCTCCCGGATAAAGCATAACCACGGGTATATCCGAAAAAATATGCTGAATGTTATCCAAAATTTTATGAGACCTCATATAGGGAAAGACAGCCCCGACACCGGTAATAAGCAGCACATCGCCAAATTCATGCGGCTCATATTTCATGTGCTCAACAAAAGCCTCCGGCGTAGCAATCTTTTGAAGCTGCTGCAAAAGGAACTGTTTTCCTCTCTGCTCCTCCTGCTTCGGGATCCTGTCAAGTATGCGTTTGTCCTCAAAAATAGAAAGAAGTATTTCATACAGATCACATTTGATCAGATGAAACGGCTGATTTTTGTCCTCAACCAATCTGTCGAAAAAGGTCATAACCTTTCGCTCGTCTTTCGGTGAATAGCAATAAACATGAAGTCCGACCTCATTTGACAGTCCCCTGTTTCCTAAGAATTTTTCATCGGATAGGCGCTCAATTATTCTGTTAAATTTGTTCTCGTTATTCATTGTCATTCCCCTTTACTCAAAATAATTAAATGCCGGAAATAGCGCGGTGTCACCGTTTGCTCTGATTGCATTTTCCAATTCAGGATATAAATAAACCGGGTTCAATTTATCCGAATTAACCGAGTCCAGATAGTCACATTCAACGAGACATTTCCTTAAAACCTGCTTGATTTTTTGAATTGTGCCCTCACTCCAGCTTGCCACGGCGTCGTTTTGCTCTTGTAAGCGAAGCATAAATCTGTCAATATCAGTTCGTGAAAACGAAAAATCCAAGGTCTGAAATTTTTCACCGACAACCGTCAGCAAAAAATCGTAAACAATTCCGTTTTGCCGAGCCATGGCATATAAATTTATCTGCTTTCCGACATCTGACGATGACCTTGCCAAGCATCGGATCAGCTCATCGCTCTCAAGCAAATTCAATCTTCTCAGACAGGCATTTGCAATCGTCTTTATCATTCTTTCCGTTGGAAACTGAAAAAGATTTTCTGAGACAATTCTATCTATTGCCTCTGTTTGAGAATAGCCCTGTGTCAGCAGCTCAGCTAAAATTTTTGTTTCAAAAAAGAGGAACTGTTCCCTCGTCAACCCGCCATTATACTTTCGTTCCATAAAAACCTCTGCCTCTGTTTTTTCGCAGAATAATCTCTTCTGCGAAAAAATGGGTTCGGCAAAACGCCAAACCCA
>ERZ773229.772-NODE-772-length-25551-cov-18.224074_pt1 | contig 25551 bp, 17 predicted proteins | sample MGYA00580992_ERZ773229 | MGnify/ENA primary metagenome ERZ773229 (study PRJEB29015, sample SAMEA2737795) | human gut metagenome | biome: human gut; feature: human-associated habitat; material: faeces | place: China | collected 2012 ... | reverse complement strand
ACGATCAGCGCCGGTTCCATAGAAGAACTGTTGTCTAAGATAGAAACCTACAATTTCAACACACGGAGTGACAGTGTGCAGACCGCAGGCGAACGGCAGGTCGGCCAGAATTTTGACTTCAGAGGGTAAGGTGAGGTTGCATGATTTCTATGGGGAAATCCGGAGGTGTTTACGGGAGCGGCAATACCGGTTTGCCGCAGGCATTTTCCGGAGGAAGAAAGACGCAGAACAATCAGAAGAGTATCTTCGGAGCAAAAAATAAAAGTTCTGTTACCGATATCCGGCGGATGTTGGCGAGAGATGACCGGAACGGCCAGATGCAGGCGGCGAACAGATGGGGACAGGATTCTATTGTGACGAGTACTTTAAGTTACAGTGAATCGCTGCGGAATCAGAGACAGCAGACAAAAAATACGACATTAGCACTGAAAAAACTGAAGTACCAGTTTAAAAGTATTTCTTCGAAGATACTGCGGAGCAAGACTTCCCAGGCGGCGAAGCAGGCAGCCGGACAGGCGAGAAGAGAGATCATGCGCCTGAAGCGTCAGAAGCAGAACAGTGACAGCGACAGTGAAGAGATCGATGCAGCAATTGCTCATGCACAGGCTATGGAACGTGTGGCGAAGAAGAAAGCAAAACATCTCGAAGAAGAGGAAATGGTGAAGGCCGCGGGTGGAATCTGCCAGGGAGACCGGATCAGCGAAGAAGAGACGAAGGATGTGCAGGACGCAGAGGCGGAAAACGCGCAGAATGAGGAAGAAATGTCTGCGGAAGGTTCTGCGGATGAAGTGTCCGGGGATTTCTCTGCGTATGAGTATGCAGGCAATGAGGCGTATGCAGGGGATAGCTATGATACATCTGACCATATTGCTCTTGGCATGGATACATTCTATGCGCAGGCAGGAGACTTTATGTCGGAAATGAGCGATTTCACCTCGGAGCTGATGCAGGAAATGTCCGATAGCTTACGTGATCTGATGGAAGAGATGGGGCTGGATGGAATATCAGATACTGCGGTCTCTGTGAACAGGGAGATGGATCCCGCAGACCTCAAGATGATGAAGATCAAACACCGTAACAAAGAGATGAAAGACATCGTCAAGGCTGATGCGGAGTACCTGAAAGCAGTCTTCGACCACCTGGAGAAAATGAAAGACAATGCAGTCATTCCCACCGGGACTTCATTTTCCGCAGATGCTGTCGGCGTAGGCGTACCGGCGGCTCCCATGCCGGTGATCAATATTACATTATAGGATAGACATATAAGAAGAAATTTGACATCCCGGACACTGTGTTTGTGAGACAGACATAGTGTCCGGGATGATTTTATATAAAAACATTTTTGATTTTCGTGAAAAACCACGTGAAAACATTTTTGGATTTCGTGAAAAACTATACAAAAACATTTTTGATTTTCGTGATTATTTCCGCCCGTATAGGATTCCCATGCCGGAGATCATCCAGGGAGCAGCGGCATATCCGGGGATAAAATCCAGTTTCTTCTCAAGATTGCCGATGTAGTGAATTTCTGTGACTCCTTCTTTTTTCAATTCTTCGACAAATTCTTCCATGTCACCGTAGAGTGCTTTCTGGGAGAACATGTCCTGAAAGGAGAAGGCACCGCCCTTTTTGACTATGCGCAGAGCTTCTCTGACCACATCCCGTTTATCCTTGGCGGAACGGACTTCGTGGAAGACAAAGTTGCTGACAGTGGCATCGAAGGTCTCATCCGGATCTTCCAGATGGGCGGCATCTCCTTTGTGGAAGGTGATCCGGTCGGCAACACCCTCGGCTTTCGCATTGGCTTCACACTGCTCCTTGGCATAGTTCCACTCGACACCCCAGTAGTCCATACCGACGAGTTTTGCCTTGGGGAAAGCTTTGGCGCAGCGGATCGTCAGTGCAGCAGCACCACAGCCGATGTCGAGCAGCGTACCTTCACCGTCCCATTCCAGATGATCTACGAGGTGCTGATGGACTTTCGCCATCATGTTGCCCTTCCCGAAGGCAAACAATTCATGACAGATATGCATGTAGATGCCATAGACCAGGCAGATCGCAGCCAAAATGCCCAGGATCCATGCCGGAATGGCAAGATGCAGCACCGGTCCGGTCACACAGGTGGCTATGCCGAGCACGGCTGCAGCAACATAGCACAGCGCCAACATTTTTTCGGGTACCCAGTTTCCGTAGTTTACGTTTTTGTTCATAACTAATCTCCTTTTTTCCAATATAACAAAAGTTATATTTGTTATTTTTTATAAAAGAAAATGCCCACCGCCTTAACGGTGAGCATCCTTCTCGCTCTTGAAATATGCAATTAAACCCTGCGTTCCGGCATCGGCGTGAATACCGATGGCTTTCGTCAGGAACATGCGGTGTTCCATATCATAATCTCCCTTGATCAATTCCAGAAATCCATGTAACCTCATGGATGCAAGGATTCGTAACAATTCCTTATCGGGCACAAAGCCCAGTTGTTTTTCATAATAGCCCTGAAAGGCTGTGAACATATTGTTGAAGACGACATCCCGGAAGGATTCGTATTTGCTGCCGGAGCATTTCTCCAGTACCAGTTCACATTCCTGCCTGTACGCACAGATATATTCCATGATCTCGCGTTCATTCTGCTCTGCGGTCTCAGGATGTTCCTGCTCTCTTTTGGCTATTTGCTGCATCATTTTCTGATACTCGGCAATCAGGGGATCCAGGATTGCCCCCAACAGAGCCTCTTTATTTTCAAAAGAGAAATAAAAAGCCCCGGTAGTAACTCCGGCACGTTTGCAGATATTCCGGAGGTTCGCCCCGGCGTAGCCTTTTTCCAGAAATTCTTCCCTGCCGCAGCGGATTAAGTTTTCTTCCGTGATTTTCTTACGATCTGTCTCCATAACAATTGTTATATTAGCATAGACTAACTCGTGGGTCAAGAGGAGCTTTTGCATAGCATATGATTGAATCGGTATCCGGCATGGTGGAGGAGCTTTTTGTCACTGCATATTGTAAAACTGTCACTTTACTTTCTTGCTATGCTACACGTATAATGAAACACTAAGATGTTATCAATATGAGGTGGCAGGCTATGGGAAAAAACAGTGTCTTCTGGAAATGGATGATATCATATGTAGCAGTCATGCTGGTATTTTTGCTATGTAACAGCATTACCTATTGGCAAGGAAAACGGATTCTGTTACGCAATCAGGAAACGGAGAACGAGAAGATTGTCGAGCAGATCTGTGATAATCTGACAAACATAGAAGAGACTATGCGGGACCTGTCTTATTCTGTGCTGGCACAGGAAGATACCATTCTTCTCGGCAAAAATTCTTACCATGGAAAAGAGGGAAGTGCGACCGGGGCTACAAAGTATTCCCGATATACATTGTGTGAGCTATTGAGAGAATATCAGAAGATCAACGGCAATTATGCATCTATTCTGTTATGTTTTGTCGATGATGAGTACATTGTTTCCAGCGATTCTGCAAATACAGAGGAGAATTACTGGCGGACCTATCAAAGCCAGTATGGAGGAATACCTAAAGAACAATGGATAGAACTGCTGCAGGGAACTTACAACAGTATTACTATGAAGTATGGAAATGAACAATATGTCTTCTTTGCGGGAACAATACAAGATAGAAAATGGGATCGCACACAAATCAATATTTTCTTTGTTTATGAACGGTCGAAACTGCAGCGAATCCTGTTCCCTTCCCAGGATGAGAGCGTATGTCTGGCACTGGACGGAGATATCTTCCTTATGGATCAAAACGGAAGCCAATGGAGCGCTGAAGATCAGGAAAATCTACAGTCTGCGATTACGGAGAAAACTGAGAGCGTTCATTTGGCAGAAGCAGATCAGACGGTACAGTTAGATTATTATGAAGGTATCAATAATTACAAGATTCTGGTGAGCCGACGAAAGGACTATTTTCATGAACTGAAAGGCTATCAGTGGAGGGTAAGTCTGATTCTGGTCAGCTTTACGACTATTGGGATTCTGCTAATGATCTATTTTCTCCGCAGAAATTACAGTCATGTAACAAAACTGTTGGAACGGCTGGAGATTAAATCGTCGCAAAGGGGAGTCGGCAATGAATTCCAGATGATTGATGGATATTTTCACCAGATGCGTCAGAATCTAAAGGAGACAGGTAACAGACTGCAGCGTCAGAATCTTATTTTTCAAAAGGAATATTTGGAGAAATTATTGCAAGGGAAAGTGCCGGAAAATGTGGAATTGATAGAAGAAATGTGTGGTATTCGTTGGTGTGGCGAACAATTTACAATCTTGCTTTTTTATATGGAAGAGATTGAACGAGATGGCAGTAGGGAATGGGATCAAGTCCATGAAAAACAGAAGGATCTTGAATTTGTGCAGTTCATTGTAGAAAATGTGAGTCATGAATTGTTCCAGAACAATGGATGTATGGTATATCCCATGATCGTCAGCGAAGTGTTGGTAATCCTTGTGAATTTCCCGGAAAACGAGACCATACACAACAGAGATATTACATTGGAAACAGTAATGCAGTTACAGGAATTCATGGATGAACATATGGACATACGATATACTGTGTCTGCGGGACAAATCTGTTGTGGAAGAGAAGGGATTGCAGATGCATATCAGCAGGCAATATACACCATGGAGACCAAGAGAATCTATGAATTGGAAGATACTGTTTTCTATGAAGACGTTAAAGTAGGACCACAGTACGGATACTATTATCCGCTGGAGACGGAGCGGGAACTGATTTGGCAGATTCGACAGCAGAATGTTGTGCGTGCAGAAGAAATTATCAGCAATCTGTATGAACAGAATGAACGTAATAATAGCAGCAATCATACAGAAGTGATTCGATATTTGGAATATGACCTGCAGTGTTCCATGCTTAAGGCATTGGAACACACACAGGATTTTCAAGAGTATCTGTATTTGCGCGGAAAGGAATGCCATGGAAAGCAGGCACTAATTGAGAGAATGTACCGAGTATGTGAAAGCCTTCAGAAGGAACAGGTCGAGGATAGGAGAGAGGAAAAGGAACTGTGTGAAAAAATCATAATGTATATACAGCAGAATATTGCGGACTGCAATCTGAATGTGACCTCAATAGCAGAACATTTTCAGATATCATCGGTCCAGATGTCTAAGACGTTCCGTAGTGTAAAGGGGCAAAAATTGCCAACATACATTTCACAGCAGAGAATTCAGAAAGCAAAAGAAATTCTCTGTTCATCGGATGATGGACTAAGCGATGTGGCAGAGAAAGCAGGATTCGGAAGCGTCAGAACACTTCTTCGCAGTTTTAAACAGAGCGAAGGAATGACACCTAGCCAGTGGAAGGATGGACAATAATTTTTGTCACTTATCGGGAGAAAAAGAATAGTATGGACACAATTTTTTGTCACTTGAAGGTGTAAGCGAGCATCGGTAAGATAAAGGCGTACACAAAAGACTGCGCAGTCTGAACCGGAAACAAAAATAAGATTCAGGAAGGACAACCTATGAAAAAGAAGACAATCAGTATTTTAATGTCAGCACTTCTTACTATGGCGGCTATGATAACCGGATGTGGCAATACAGATAATGTAGAAACAAAGGAGACTATAGAGACACAAAACGAACAGACATCTGAAGCGATGACAGAGCCCGCTTATGAACTTCTGGATTCTCTGAATAAAAAAGAAGGAGATGAACTGACAATTCCCAGAAGCAATTATGTCTCCTATCCTATGGAAGATACGGGCGAGACTCTGACCGTGTGGATGGAATACTGGGCAAGCGATGCAGCGGCATCCGCCAATGAAACGTTGTGGGCTAAGAACTGGCAGGAAATGACAGGTATCAAGGTAGAATTTATTCAGCCTACAGAGGGAAGTTCCAGTGAAGAATTCTCTACAATGATTGCAAGCGGCTCTCTGCCAGATATTATTGTATGGGAATGGACGAATAACTATACCGGTGGGCCGGCTGCTGCTGAGGCGGAAGGAGTATTGACAATCCTTGATGATTACGTACAGCCGTACGGTGCGGCAGCAGATCTGTGGCAGTATCTGCAGGATAATCCTACAGTAGACCGAGAGGTCAAAAATGACGATGGTCACTACTACTGCTTCCCGTTTATTCGCGGCAACACTTATCTCCAGTGTACTACAGGTCCTATGTATCGTGCTGATCTGTTGGAAAAGGCAGGATATACGGGTAAGCTTGAGACACTTGATGATTGGGAAGCAGCATTGACTGCATTAAAAGAGTATGGTGTTGAGAAGCCGATGGTAGTACAGTCGCTGGAATATTTGATGAGATTCATGGGAAGTGCATACGGTATTCGTGCCGGAATGTATGTGGATGACCAGACTGGAGAGATTAAAAACGGCTATACACAGGAAGCATATAAAGAGCTGATGAAGAGAGCAAACGAATGGGTTGATAAAGGGCTATTGGACGCAGAACTGTTGACTTGCGACAAGAAAACTGCCATGAGCTATATTATGAACGATCAGGCGGCTGTTACCGTAGGCGCAGGCGGAAGCTTTCTGGGAAGTATGATCAAGAGTGTGGCTGCGGATCCTCAGGCTTATAACCCGGATTTTAAGATGGCAACAGCGTCTTTCCCGGTAATGAACAGCGGAGATACTGTAATGTATGGTGGTGGTTCATACGATTATGCTACTACCAGTAATGCATCGGCGGTTATTACAGCAGACTGTAAAAATCCTGAACTTGCCGCAAAATTCCTCAACTATTGTTACAGCCAGTCAGGACATTATATGATCAATTATGGTAAAGAGGGTGAAGCATATACTATGGTGGACGGTATTCCGACCTATACGGATGAGATCATGCATAATCCGAACGGCTGGAGCGTGTCAACGGCAATGACTTATAACGGCCTGGCCAATGGAATGGGCCCGTTTGTACAGGATGCAAACTATATTTTCCAATATTATGAGACAGAGGAACAGAAACAGGCACTTCATGACTGGGCAGATGGAAATGAAAGTCAGCAGACATTGATTCCACCGATCACTTTGAAGGAAGATGAAAGTAAACAGTACAGTGTGCTGAGTACACAGATGAATACTTTTATCTCGGAATATAGTGCGAAGTTCTATACACAAGTGTTGGATGTGGACACAGAATGGGATAATTATATCAAACAGCTGAATGATATGGGAATGAATGACATGATTGGAATATATCAGTCTGCATTGGATCGGTATAACGAAAGATAATATCCCGAACGGCCGGACCGGAGGAATCCGGTGCGGCCGTTTGTTGTATTATGGGTTATCTTAAACACTGTGCATGAGAGATTTACAAGGAGAAATGCTATGACAACATTAAAAAAGATATGGAAGCAGAAAGAACTGTATCTGCTCGTACTCCCGGTGCTTCTGTACTATCTATTATTCCATTATAAACCGATGTACGGATTGATCATCGCATTTATGGATTACAGCCCACGAAGAGGAATCTCAGGAAGCGACTGGGTAGGATTACAGCATTTTATCAGCTTTTTTCAAAGTATTTATTTTAAGAGATTGTTGGGGAATACTCTGAAGATCAGTCTGGCAACGATTGTATTTGGATTCCCGGCACCGATCATTCTCGCATTGCTGATGAATGAACTGCGGAGCAAAAAATTTTCGCGTATAACGCAGACGATTACCTATATGCCACATTTTATTTCCACAGTTGTCATTTGTTCTATGATTCGGGAATTTATAAAACCGGAGGGATTCATCACACAGATTCTGGTTCATTTGTTTAACTATAGCGGCAAAAACCTGTTAAGTGGACCTGAGAATTTCCTGCCAATCTATGTGATCAGCGACATCTGGCAGGGGATAGGATGGGGCTCGATTGTCTACTTGGCGGCTCTGACAGCAGTAGATACAGAATTATATGAAGCAGCGCAGATTGACGGAGCCGGTCGATGGAAACAGATGCTGCATATCACATTGCCCGGAATCATGCCGACGATCATTATTATGCTGATCATGAGACTGGGACAGGTAATGAGTGTTGGATATGAGAAGATCATTCTGTTGTATAACGAAGGTATTTATGAGACTGCTGATGTTATTTCGACGTATGTATACCGCATGGGTCTGGTGGATCGACAATATTCCTTCTCTGCTGCGGTAGGTCTGTTCAATTCAGTAGTGAATTTCGTATTGGTCATTCTGGCAAACCATATTAGTAAGAAGGTCAGCGATACCAGTTTATGGTAAAAGGTAACAAGGCTAGGAGGAACAGGAACAGATGAAAATGAAGACATTGAACAGAACGATCAGGAGAAGTAGCGGAGAAAAAATATTTGACATATTTAATGTATGTTTTATGGTTTTAATGATGATCATATGCATATATCCATTTTGGTATGTAATATGTGCATCTTTCAGTAAAGCATCCTTACTCATGGGGCATCCGGGAATTTTGTTCCGCCCATTGGGATTCACAACGGAGGCTTATAGGAAAGTTTTCTCTAATTCCAGAATATGGATTGGATATGCTAATACTATATTTTATGTGATTGCCGGAACATTGATTAATCTCGTTACGACGGTACTGGGGGCCTATTTCTTGTCCAGAAAGGATGTGCCTGGGCAAAAGACCATTACAGTATTGATTATGTTTACAATGTATTTTTCCGGGGGACTAATTCCGCAGTTTTTGAATATTCAACAGTTAGGATTGTATGATACGAGATGGGCAATTTTGTTGCCGGGAGCAGTCAGCACATTTAATCTGATCATTATGCGTACTTCAATGGCATCCATAGACAGCAGCCTGGAGGAATCTGCCCGACTGGACGGGGCAAATCATTTTACGATCCTGACACGGATTATGGTACCTCTGACGAAACCAACCATGGCAGTACTTGTGCTGTACTACGGTGTCGGACATTGGAATTCCTGGTTCAGTGCCATGATCTATCTGGATGATCATAACAAAGAACCGCTGCAGCTGGTAATCCGCCAGATTCTGATACTGAGCAGTGGATTATCGGGAATGGGAGATTCGGATACGGAACTGATCGCGGAAGCTATCAAATATGCTACCATTGTAGTGGCAACGGCACCGATTCTGGTGCTGTATCCATTCCTACAGAAATATTTTGTCAAGGGAATGATGGTTGGATCCGTGAAAGGATAACCGAGGAGGCTGAAGGATGATAGACAAAAATACAATGATAGAAAAACTGGATGAGAAGCACCTTATGCTAGACAGAAATGCAGATCCAGGAAGTACATGGTGTTTTCGTTCGTGGCAAGAGCTTTTCCATTCCGGGAAAATACAGGACGGAACACAGGAAGCGCCGATGACAGTGTATCTGATGCCGGATGTCTACTGGCTGCATGACCCGGAGGATCAGAAAATATTCCGTGGAGCAGAGGGGGATTTCCTGCCCTATGAGCAGAAAATAAGCTGTAACTGGCTGCGCCTCATCGGATTATCTGAACATCCGGAGGAGGTTGTAATTGCAGCCAACAAAGGACAATCCCATGGCTGCATCGGTAATTACACCATGCTACACTTTGAAGGCGATGGATTGTATCTAGAGAATCTTACCATTGGAAATTATTGTAATGTGGACCTGAATTATCCGGGGGATATATCAAAGAATAAGAAAAAGCGCTGCGCGGCGATTACACAGGCACAATTGGGAGATGTGAAAGGAGACCGGTTTTATGCGAAAAACTGTCGCTTTATCAGCCGCCTGAATCTTTGTCCCATTTGCGGTGCCAGGAGAAGTCTCTATGAGAATTGTCATTTTGAATCTACAGATGATGCTCTGAACGGCAACGCAGTGTATTTAGGATGTGATTTTGATTTTTATGGGGAATGCCCGATTTCTGCGACAGATGGCACGGGGAGTGCTTTTCTGGATTGCCGGTTCCGCATTCGCGGACATCGGGACCGCAACGGTGCAGATCAGTATTTCATGAAGGGACAGGGAACAATATATGTGATAAATTGCAGATTTGAGGACATGAGGGACGAGAGTACAGATCACTCACGACCATTATGGGTGCAATGGACGCGCTATCCCCAACCTGAGACAGTATGCTATGTGTATGGGAACGATACACCGATAGGGCCAGCGGAACATACAGTGGATCTGACCGGTAAGCCGGGATTAGCAGCTTTTCTGACAGAAGGGGAAGCGACAAAGTATAATATCAGAAATTTATTGTGCGGAACCGATGGTTGGGATCCTCTTGGAGAGGGAAAGGCGAGCGGAAAAGAATTGTTGCCGATACAGTTGGTATTAAATCAAAGCATGCTGACATTAACAGAAGAACATCGTAGTAGAAACGTGTGTGTCACAGCCAGATATTTCAGTGGGGAGATAACGGAAAAATTGAATTTGACGTTTGAGATGGTCGGAGATGAGGAAGCGCAATTGGGAATCAGTCTGCTGAAGCAGGGTCACACACTGATACTCAGTGGGGAAAATGACGGGACCGGCATCTTACAGGGCATATTGCTCGCACGTACGGATACCGGGTTGATGGCAATGGCTGAGGTTGCGGTGACACCAACGACTCGTCCCGCACCGGGGTGGATTCAGCATCCTCATATCCTATGGCAGTCGGGAAAATTTGTACTTCATTATGAATTGGAGAGGAAAGGGGCAGAGGATGCCTCGCTGATCTCCTGGGAATTGGAGAAGGATGGAGAGCGTCAGCGAGTCTCTGTCAGTCGTCCCGGTGTGGAGAACCTCGAGTATTTCCCCGGAAATGAGGCGATTGGTGCAGCAGTGTATGTTCAGATTATACCAAAACTAAACTGCAGTCTACCTGCAGAGACGGTGGAATTGTGTGCCTGTAAGGAAATGAACGCAAATATGATTACTAATCCGTGTCAGATCCAGACGGATTTTTCGAATTTCCCAACTGAACGTCAGCCACTGATTCGGTCAGGGTGGTGGACAAGAGATTTTTATACACCGCGGGAACCTCTTACAGAGTGGAGAAAATGGGAACAGAAATTGCCTGATATGCCATGGGTATATCGTATGGCGGGAAACGGTTGTGTAGGGGCAGGCCTGATGCCTGCTATACAAGGGGTGATGTTGTTTTATACATTTCAGAAAGAAGCTGGCAATATGAAAACGGAGATATTATTGGATCCCGCGAAGACATTCGGTCAGGGCTTTGGAAGTGCCGGACAATATATGGACGTATGTGTGGGATTTGATCCTGAATCCATGACTGGTCCTGCGTTCAGGATCTTGCGTTCACCGGATATTTCCAATGGAGTGGAAGTGTTCCCGGTATACTATAAGAACGGGCTTACGACATTGCCGGAGACAAGAAGATATACGGCAGGATTTGTGACCGGCTGTCATATTGAGACAGAGATCAATAACCGGAGTCTGAAAGTGCATCTGTGGACGGAAAAAGAGCTTTCTACAGGAATCTTAGAATATCCATCGGATATTACTATGGAGACCGGGGCAGTACCTGCGGGCGGAAGTATGGGGATATTGCATACTGGTACCTGTGGAGGCGGAGGATGGCAGAATACAGTGATGCTACATGGTATTCGTGCACAGCTTATGGACTGATATAGTCTTAATATTCGTAAATATCGCTTTTCACCTATCAAGTGAACCATAAAAAAATATAATAGAAAAGAAGATACAGCACAAAGTAGCAATAGTTTCTCACATATGAGAAACTATTGCTACTTTACACTGAAAGTTCTATAATAAAAGAAACGGAGGTGGATGAAATGATTGCTCGACCCAGATATATGAAGATTATCAAAGATTTTATGGATAAACCCGTTATAAAAGTAATTACCGGGATGCGGCGAAGTGGGAAAAGTGCTTTGTTGGAACTGACAAAGCAGGAACTGCTTAACATAGGTAAGACTCCGGATAATATTATATATATAAATTTTGAATCGTTAAGATACGAATACTTGAAGGAATACAGAGCATTGTATCAACACCTGATAGAGCTTGGAGACAAGGCAACTGGGAAATTGTACATTCTTCTGGATGAGATACAGGAGGTAGATGGCTGGCAACAGGTAATTAACTCTCTGCGTGTGGATATGGACTGTGACATTTATGTGACTGGGTCAAATGCAAGACTGCTATCCGGTGAACTGGCTACATTGTTAGCCGGCAGATATGTGGAAATCAGAGTATATCCGTTGGACTTTAAGGAATATCTTAAGTTTGCCGAGACAAACGAAGGAGAGGCTGGACTGACACGACAGGAGCATTTTGCCAATTATGTCAGATTTGGAGGTTTGCCGGGAATTCATCAGATGACATGGGAGGAAGACAGAATCATACAATACCTTCAGGATATTTATAACTCAGTGCTGTTAAAGGATGTAATTGCAAGAAATAATATCAGGGATACCGTATTATTGGAAAATATTGTCAAATATATCATGGATAATATTGGAAATACATTTTCGGCAAAAACGATTTCTGACTTTTTAAAAAGTCAGGGACGAAAGCTAAGTACAGAGACTGTTTATAATTATCTGAAGGCCTTGGCAAATGCGTTTTTGATTGCAAAGGTAGCGCGATTTGATATTAAGGGAAAGAAAATACTGGAAACACAGGAAAAGTATTATTTGTCCGATCTTGGAATCAGACATGCGGTTATGGGATACCGAGACAATGATATTGCAGGAGTATTGGAGAATATTGTGTACTTGGAACTTCTTCGCAGAGAGTACGCGGTAAATATCGGAAAACAAGGCACTACGGAAGTGGACTTTGTGGCAAACAGACGGGATGAAAGACTGTACGTTCAGGTATGCTATATTCTTACACCTGAAAATACAAATCGGGAATTTGCTCCTCTAGAAGCAATTGCAGACAATTATGAAAAAATGATACTGTCTATGGATTCCTTATTGCACATTAACAGAGGAGGTATACGGCAAAAAAATATTTTAGATTTTTTGCTGGAAAATGAAAAGATATTTTAGATTGGGAAGGACGGATAATTTATGAGTGATATTAAGAATTGGCAGACTGAATTGGATGAATATATCCGTCAGGGGGAACCGAATGAGGTAGAAAAGAGTAATGCCTGGAAAACAGCAATCGGGCTCCAGAGTGTAGACGGGTTAAAAGTATCGGAATACCTTTTAAACACTGCAAAAGAGCACATCGAAGGAAAAATCAGTATTACTGATGCAGATAAAAGAATTCAAACCTATTATGAGGTCAGAGCTGATAGAAGTGAGATAGAAACTGATGAGAAAGAGGCGGATATTGTCTCTGTAAGGATTGCAAAGCTTTTAGGGGAGAAAACTTTTCAGTTTTCACCGGCGGAGTTTAGAAATATTCATGCAAGACTGTTTTCCGGTGTATTTAAACAGGCAGGAAAAATCAGAGATTATAATATAACAAAAAAGGAATGGGTATTAAAAGGTGATACGGTTATCTATGCATCTTTTGATAGTATAAGAGAAACATTGGAATATGATTTCCAACAGGAAAAAGATTTTTCTTACGAGGGCTTGTCTTTGGAAAAATGTGTGAAGCATATTGCAAAATTTACATCCGATATATGGCAAATTCATCCGTTCTGTGAGGGAAATACCAGAACAACAGCAGTATTTATCATCAAGTATTTAAAGACCTTTGGCTTTCAAATCAGTAATAGGGCATTTGCAGAAAATTCATGGTTCTTCAGAAATGCATTAGTCAGAGCCAATTACAATGATTGGAAAAACAATGTGTATGAAACTACCGAATTTCTGGAAATGTTTTTTGAAAATTTATTGTTGAATAAACACCATGAATTGAAAAACAGATATATGCATCTTGATTATAGAAAGGGAAATAGTGTTCAAAGTGCCAAAAATGAGAGCCCAAAGTGCCAAAATGGCACTTTGGATTTGACGCTAGAAGAAATGGCACTTTTGAATATTCTCAAAGCAGAACCAACAATCACTCAGAAGGGGATAGCAGAACTTTCCGGGAAATCAGAGAGGACGATTAAGCGCAGAACAATAGAGTTACAGGAGAAAGGGTACATCTGCCGGGAGAATGGTAAGCGAAATGGTAAATGGACGATTTTGATTGATATGTAATAAAAGTGATGAAAGGCATCGGAACATCCGGTGCCTTTTTAAACATTTGGGAACCTTTTTACCGTCCGGCGACTCATATAGTATGAAGCCGGCGAGGAGAAGGAGGTGTTACCTTGTCAGTTATGACAAAAGAGGAATTTGCGCGGGAAGTGCGAGGCTATACCCTGCATATGTACCGACTGGCATATTCTATTCTGAATAACAGTACAGATGCGGAGGACGCTGTCAGTGAAGCGGTACTGCATGCCTATGAAAAGTTAAGGACACTGCGGGATCCGGACAGCTTTAAAAACTGGATCTTACAGATCACGGCAAATGAAGCGAAAAAGATTTATCGGCAAAATAAGCGGACCGGTGCGGTGGCATGGGAAGAGAATCTGTCCCCGGCATTTTATGATGAACATCATGAACTGTGGGATGCTGTCATGCAGCTGGATGGTGGATACCGGGATGTGATCGTACTGTTTTACTATGAACAGTGCACGATCCCGGAGATCAGCAGGATACTGGAATGCAGGCAGGGAACCGTAAAATCGAGACTGTATCGGGCGAAGGAGCAGTTAAGGGAGAGACTTATGTGACCGTGCGTACTTGGCACAAATTTGTTATACGCAAATGAGTGTGCAGAAATGAGGTTTTATATGAGGAATGATTTTATAGACAGAAAAATCAGAAAAATGGCGGAGACGGAACGGATGACAGTGCCGGAGTCGCTGGATGCGAAAGTGGAAAAAATTTTGGATGGACTGGAGACAGAGAAGGCGGATAACAACACGGATGGAAAGAGAGCAAATCAAACGGTACGCCACTATGGCTTTAGACGAATCGTGATCCCGACAGCAGCCTGTCTGCTTCTGGCCTCCGTTACCGTGACGGCATCGGGATTGTACCGGGCGCGGATGGAGAGCATGAATCATGAAAAAGTGGAAACATATTTTTCCGGGTTGCAGGAGGCAGATGTTGCAGCGGATAGCTACAGCAGACCGCTTACGGACAGCGAAAAAAACAGGCTGGAAGAACTGAGGCAGGCCTATATGGAGGAAGGATATTTCCCGAAAAGGGAACTTGCCATGCTTGATAGTCCTGAAAAATACAAAAAGGGCGTGGCTTTCTATGCAGCGCGGAGTACATTTTTCCTGCCGGAAGAGGAAATGACGGATGAGGAACTGTTGGAGCTGATTGATTTTCGGGAAAAGAGAGATTATAGTCTGGCGAAAATCACAGAAGAGATCGAGGCGGGCGACTATGAATATGCGAAGACGGAAGATAGTGCATTACCGGGTGATATGTCACAGGAGAGCGGATCGCAACAGACACAGGGCGCAGGAGAGGCAAGTGTAGTCCCAGGGGCAGACACTGCAGCACAGGAATGGCAGATTGCCTATGCGGGAGAACTCAGTATCCGGTGTGCTGTGGCGGCAGAACAGGGGCTGTATGTCGGTGGGTTCACCATGGAAGGGAAAGCACGGGTGGAATATCTGACTTACGGCAGTGGGACCCCGGAAAAGTTTTATGATGATTTCGATGAGGACGGCGAGGTGTATAGCCTGTGCATCGCACCGGACGGAAGTGTCTATGCGGCATTACGCGGACTGGCATCTCCGGGAGCGGAGCACGGCTGGCTGCCTGTAATCTATCATATCAGCCCGGAGGGAAAGCTTCTGAACAGTTTTACCGTAGGAGAGCGGGAATGGAATATCGTTGATAGTATGGCAACAGATGCCCAGGGCAGATTATATATGCGGATGCGGATGCAGGAGGACGGCAGTTATGTGCGGATCTATTCTGCGGAAGGTGAGCTGATTGGAACCGTGGCGGATGACAACAGCTATGCCGTACAAGGTGCCGGAGCATTAGGACAGGGCAAGGACGGCAAAGTCTATGCGGCTGCACAGGCAGTGGGCAATACGACAGCAGGAGATATGGCTATGACATTAGTGTCAGTAGACCCGGAAAGCCTCAGGTTTGTTCCGGTGGCTGGAGGTGAGAATGTTATTTGCAGTGCTGATACGATCTACCCGTGGAAAATGGTGGCAGCAGGTGTGAGTGAGACGGCAGATTTTATCCTATGGGGATACAACGGCGTGAACACCTATCGTCTGGGTGAGACGGAATTCACCAGAGTGCAGGAGAACTGGGAGATGCCCTGCGGTACGGAAGGTACCTGTGCGGTCCTCGTACCGGACGGTCGCATTCTCTATATCGGCGCATCCGACGGCTTCCAGGGAACGACGGCGGACGGCGTGGAGATCAGCGGAAAAGATCCTGTGAAGACAGTGCTCTATTATGAGCCACTCGTAAAATAGAGTGACAATAAACTGGCGACACCGGGAAGCCGATGCCGCCAGTTTTATAGTTCCAGACTGTTAAGTTTCCATCTGCTCAATTGTGCATTTACAGTGGTTATGTTATAAAAAGACCAGAAATAACAGAAAGCGGTCGCTTGGGTGAAAAAAGTAGATTCAGGGGTGAAATTTTGTTATGCTGTTTGTAACAAACGGAGTATAAAAGTCGTCAATATAGATAGAAGGGAAACAAAGGAGGGGCTTATGAAGAAGATTAACGTAAAAGCAACCATTTTTCTCAGTGCAATCGTATTGGTGGTAGTGGTACTTCTGCTGAATCTCATCGAATTCCGCAAAACGGTGGATTTCACGGTGCCGGGGATTCGGATGCCGAAGGAGAATGCCTACGGGAAGCAGGAAGAGGTACAGGTGAGCGTTAACGGAACTTATTATTACCGGGTACTGCCCTGGATCCACGGCAGCACTTTCCATGGGCAGATATCTTTCGTTGGAGAGGGAGAGGAACCGCAGAATTATTTCTTTACCTATGGAGCAAGCAGAGGATTTCTGAAGGAGGGAAGAGGGGCTGGCTGGATCGGAACCCCGGATGCCCAGACTACCGTAGCGATTTATCAGGCGGTACAGAATGTGGAGAAAGGGATGATATCCGTAGAGAATCTCGCCAGCTATGTTTTATATCCGGCGGCAACACCGGAAGAAGCCTATGTCATAGCGGATGCATGGTATCCGGGAATGCTGGAGAATGAAGCAAAGACAGCATTCTGCGCGGCTTTTTTGCCGGAGGAATGCCCTCAGAAGATTGGCTGCAGCTTCTGTGCGGAGGATTACGATTATGTGGAAGATGTCGATACCGTAGAGCAGCTGTGGCAGGAATTTATACAGCTTTCCGGAAAAGTGACGTCAGATCCGATCCCACCGGAAGAGATGGTGGAAGGTGTGGGATATTTTCAGTTTGTCTATGCAGACGGTGAGACAAGAACCTTTCGCTACGCGTCGGAAGAACAGGGATTATGGATAGGTGAGGACGAACGCTGCCTGGTGGACGGCCAGGCTTTCTATGACTGGCAGGAGCGTCTGATGGAAGCGGTGCAGAAGTAAGCACGGGAAAGAGAGGTGCGGAAATCTGCTCCATTCGCAGCAGATCCCACATCGGACAGGGGTATGCGAAGCAGTATGGTGAGGAACTGCGGCAGTATTGGGAAGCAACCAATGAGGTTTTTGTGTGGATCAGTGAACAGTATCGGAAACCGTTATATGTCACTTCGGATGTGACCATAGGAGATGGAAAGACAGTGATCTCTTTCCGGGGGACCGGCACTTCCATGACTACCGGGGAGACAGAGGAAATCCATAGAGACTGCGTGCTGGATTTTGAAATGCATGCGGAGGTATTGCGCTCGGAAGAAGAGCCGGAGCTGACAGTAAGTGACTGGAATCCGGAAGAAGAGGGACAACAGAATCAGATTTCTTACTTGACAGATGGGTCGGTAGAATGTAGACTATAATTACAAAGAGTCTATGAAACATCGACTATGCCTTGCCGGGGGGGGCAGGACAGGAGGGGCTTATGGGTGAGAATATCTACAGAATATTTGACGGTGTATGGAACTTAAGTCTGGTGGGAGGATACTGCGTGCTGCTGGTGATCCTCGCCAGACTTTTGTTGCAAAAAGCACCAAAATGGTGCTCCTATCTGTTATGGGGAAGCGTGTTTGTGCGGTTGTGCTGCCCGGTGTTGCCGGAGACGGGAATCAGCCTGATTCCGGAGAGATTGTTGTCGGTGGGGACTGAGATGATGTCAGGGCAGCAGACAACGGGTGCGGATCATCGTGATCTTACCGAGGGCAACGCTATGAAGAATAACGGGGATGCGCTGTGGCGGGAGCACGCTGCGGAGGAAGTACCGGACAGCCATGCGGCAGAAAAAACGATGGCTGTGGGAAATGACAATACTGTCATGAACGCTGACGGCACGCAGGATTTTTCCCTGGGAACTGCGAGAACAGAAAGTGGAGTTACGGTTGCAGAGGTGGCAGCCAGTGGAACAGATGCAGTGATTTCGGAAACGTCTGCCGGAACGGGTACTGACGCCCGCGCATGGACATACCCGGTGTGGTTCCGTGTATTATCCATGGTATGGTTGGCAGGAATGCTTGGCTTCCTAGGATATCATGCTTATTCTTACCTGCGTATGCGTAACCGGATTCACCGATCTGACAGCGGTGTCAGACAGGTGGAGCCGGGGATCTGCGAGATCGATGGAGGGCATCTGTCCTTCGTCATGGGGCTGATCCATCCGGTAATCTATCTCTCTTCGGGTCTGGATCCGGAGAGCAGAAACGTTGTGCTGTGCCACGAGAGAGTGCATTTGCAGCGCAGGGATTATCTTTTCAAACCGGCAGCTCTGCTGATTTGCTGTGTGCACTGGTTCAACCCACTGGTGTGGCTGGCATTTTATCTGATGAATATGGACTGTGAGATGTCCTGTGATGAAAAAGTTGTGAAGCTCCTCGGTGAAGAGAGTAAGAAAATCTACTCTTATACATTGTTGGAAGAGGCTTCCGGCGGCGAATGGAAACGCTATCGTGGTGGTTCCATCTGCGCACTGCTTTCTTTTGGCGAAGACCATGTGAAGAATCGTATCCGTCATGTACTGGATTATCGCAGGCCGCCATTCTGGGTCATGATCGGTGCGGCAGCAGTGATCGTGGTACTGGTGGTGTGCCTGTGCAGCAACCCCGGTGGAAGTGGGAACGGAGCAGGCACAGCGGATCGTGCGGATACAGACAACAGCGCAGGGGTAGCAACGGATGTAGACAGCAATGCGGAGACGAGTGGAAATATTGCGCAGTTTCCGGACAGCATCAAGACACCGGAAGATTTTGCAAAGGTAACGATTCGCAACAGAGAAGATTTTGCCGCTGTTTTTGATGTGGAAGCAATCGAGGAAAAGCATTCCTTTGCAGCGGATCAAGTGGCATATGACCTGCTGGTCCGTGAAAACAATACGAATGCTGCGTATGCGATATTCAAAGCACTGGCGGAGGAACCTTCATCCGAGACTTATAGAAAATATACAGATCCGGTAACGGCAGCGGTGTCACTGTTGCACCTGGGTAATGGAAGCGGAGCCGTGACCGAGACGCTGTATCCGGCAGGGCGGCAATATCCTTATTATCGGGAGGACTCTGACCGGCCGGGAGAAGGCTCTGTGGTGAATGTACATTATACTTTTGCGGATGGATCTGCCGTAGATATTCCCATGGTCATGGCGGAGGAGATGACGCAGCTGTGGCTCTTGTCCTTTGGAGATCCGGGCAGTGCGGAGGACTTGGGATATGGTCCGCTCACCGGTGATATCTGTACCAGAATGGTCTATGGGGAGTACGAACTCCGACAACCGGACAGAGCGGTCTACTGGGGCTGGATGGACTGGTATCCTGTGGATGCCGGCAGTTATTCGGCCTATTACCCGCATGTACAGATTTCAAATTACGGGATCTATACCATGAGTGAACTTTGGAGAACATTCGGCAGTGTATTTCGCTGCATTCAAGCGGAACGCATCATGGCAACGGGCTGGTATGACGTTACCTGTGAGCGGGGCGCATATGACACATCGGATGCCTATACACAGCTGCAAAAAGATCTGCCGGATGTGACGGAATGGAGCGGCGGCAAGGTCTATTATCTGACAGATCCCGATGAGGCGCATCTTATGACGGATGAGTGGATGCCGAGGGTACTTCGGGAGTTTGACATGAGTACCCATACTGCCACCGATACGGTTCTGCCGGTGGATTTGCAGCTCAACAGCGACACGACGCTTCATGTTCATGACGGATATTATGACATTTACAATAGTAATCCATCCATAAGTATGCGGTTTGCGCTTAGCGGGGCGGATAGCCAGCACATCGAAAGAGCAGACATTCTGGCCTATCCGGGTGTGGTATTTGATGTATCGGAGCGGACAGAAACTGAGACATCGGCGCAGCTGGATCTGGATGGCGATGGTGTGCCGGAGAAGATTTCTCTGCATCCTGCGGAGCCGGTAACGGGATATTCTTTCGAGGAATATAAGATTTGTGTAAATTTGGGACTGGGTCAGATGAATTGCTATGACCTGCGGGATGCAGTGTTGGAGATAGACGGACAGACGATTGAGATTCCGGACAGCACGGGAAATATGAGCAATTCGATCTTCGCTTTCAGCCCGGATGGGGAACAGCTCCTGATCGCATTGTACGATGACGGAGAAAGCGCAGATCCATTGACACGAATCTACCACTATGAAGACGGAAAACCGGTGGAAACAGACCGGCTCGCACAGGATCTGCGAAAGGCATGGATACAGGATGGACAGATGGTTATCACTGAACCCTATTTTGCGGTGCAGAATGATTACATCCAGAAAATCTATCAGGTAACATCGAACGGAAGACTTCGGGAAGTGCCACAGGAGGAATATGTATTAAGTGCCTGGGAGGAAGTGGAATTGCGGCAGGATATAACGCTCTACCGTACACCGGACGGGGATGAGACCTTTGTGCTGCCCAAAGGAAGCAAGGTACGCATGACAAAGCTGGATGCAACACAGGACTGGATCTGCATCGAGATTACGGATGGTGTGAAGGGATGGTTTCGGTTACAGGATGGTAAGGATTACAGTGATTATTTCAGTGGCTTGTATTTTGCCGGGTAAAGTGTGAAAAGGAGATACAGCCGGTAATATGTTCCTTATCTCAAAAGATCTAAAAACCGTATTATGTGGAGTAAAAATAGAAGAGGAAGAGTTCCTGCTGGTAGTACCGGCTGAGGATAAAGCAACTGCAGATGGCATGATCGACAATGCAGCAAAACAATCACAGGCATTTTCCTGGTGGCTGTTGGAAGTATACAAGGATATCATAAAGGATACTGTGAAATGAGATAAATAATGAAAAATGGGGAGGTTGTGCTTATGATGCAGCAGTTAAGTTTCAGTCCGGTGGAAAACATATTGACAGTCCTGTTCGCAGCGGCAATTCTGGGATATCTTCTGTACCTTCTGGTGCGGAGCTTACGGAACAGGCAACGGGGATATCATACGGTGAACCGTGCAAAAGTCTATAGCAAGGCACAGGCTACTGCGGTGAACCAACCGGTATATCTGGCAAACGGCACAGTAAATTCCGGAGTAACTGAGGCGGAAAACGTCAAGACTGTCATTTTTGAAAATCTGGAAAAAGAGGGCGAACAGATCACCTTGGAAGTTTCCGACAGAATCTACAGCGAATTGCAGGAAGGCGATTGTGGAAGTCTCAGCTGCCGGGACGGAAAATTAGTGAGCTTCGGGGCGTTACAGAACAGGGACGACAGAGAGCGGAGCTTCCGCGGATAGGGAAGCAGAGAACATAGGAGGGACTTTATGGTGGAAGGCATCTATCGTTTGTTTGACAGTATATGGCGTCTCAGTCTGGTGGGAAGCTATTGTATTTTGTTGGTGATACTGGCCAGATTTTTACTGAAAAAAGCCCCGAAATGGTGTTCCTATCTGCTGTGGGGAATCGTATTTGTGCGGTTATGTTGTCCGGTGCTGCCGGGGACCAGGATCAGTCTGATCCCGGAGCGTCTGTTGACCGTAGGGACGGCGACAACCTCTGCACAGTTGACTGCCGGGAACAGTGCCGGATCAGTTGACAATGAGGGAGTTTATAATGGCAGCCTCATTGGAGACAATACTGTGGATGCAGTGCTGTCCGGGGCGGATAACACGGAAAATCTGAATGGCGGGACTTTAGGAGCAGCCGGAAATGGGGAAGGTTCTGCACCTGTGCCGGGACAGGATGGAAACGTAGAAGGCATGAATGAAATTGGAGATGACGGTGTCGGCGGAATTCAGGCACCGGGTAATGTTACGAATGCCTTGGATGGTGGTTACCCGGTGGATAACCGGGATAATGCGGACGATTCTTTGCAAACTTTCCGTGTCCTGTCGATCGCATGGTTACTTGGAATGGCAGGATTTATGGGGTATCATGCCTTTTCCTACCTGCGTATGCGGAACCGGATTCACCGAACTGACAGCGGTGTCAGACAGGTAGAGCCGGGGATCTGCGAGATCGATGGAGGGCATCTGTCCTTTGTCATGGGACTGATGCATCCGGTGATCTATCTCTCTTCGGGACTGGATCCGGAGAGCAGAAAAGTCGTGTTGTGCCACGAGAGAGTGCATTTGCAGCGCAGGGATTACCTTTTCAAACCGGCAGCGCTGCTGATCTGCTGTGTGCATTGGTTTAACCCGTTGGTGTGGCTGGCATTTTATCTGATGAATATGGACTGTGAGATGTCCTGCGATGAAAAAGTTGTGAAGCTTCTCGGCGAGGAGAGCAAGAAGATCTATTCCTATACATTGCTGGAAGAAGCTTCCGGCGGAGAGTGGAAGCGTTATCGGGGCGGTTCCATCTGCGCACTGCTTTCTTTTGGCGAAGACCATGTGAAGAATCGTATTCGTCATGTACTGGATTATCGCAAGCCGCCGTTCTGGGTCATGATCGGCGCGGCAGCAGTGATCGTGGTACTGGTGGTGTGCCTGTGCAGCAACCCCGGAGGAAATGGGAACGGGGCAGATACAGCAAATGTGTCTGACGTTTCCGATGCGACAGAAGAAGTGACGACCGGAGAATTCACAGAGGACGGTTCAGACGATGAAGGCAGGAAAACCGAATGGCTGGCGGCATTGGAACAGGGGATTCATAGCAGAGAAGAATTCAGTGCGTTGTTTGATGTGGATACCTTGGAGGATACCCGGTCTTTTGCCGGACAGGACGGCATTCAATATCTGGAATACAACGGCGTTGCGGCGAGAAAACTGCACAGACAGATCCTGGATGGGGATACCGCAGCCCACGAGACTTATAAGGATCCGGTAAAAGCGGCGGAAGCACTGCTGCATCTGGAGGGTGGCAGCGGAGAAATGACGGAACTGCTCTATGAAGCGGAAAGGCAGTATTTATTTTTCCAAAAAGATTCCACAAGACCCGGCGAAGGCTCTGTGGCAAACGTACATTATATTTTCGCTGACGGATCCGATATTGATATTCCCATGGTATTCGCCGAGGAGAGCAGTCAGATCTGGATGCTGTCACTGGGAGATATCGACAGTAAAGGACGGCATTCTTACGGTCCGTTGGATGGAGAGAATCAGGCAAGAATCGTCTATGCGGAATATGGACCGCAGGATGTGGAAGAGGATCCTTTGGCGGGAGCCCATCCCGGGGATTATACGCAGGTACCTCAGGGATCTTTTAGAGATCAATATGCTACTTATCAGGTGTCCAGTTACGGCATCTATGTGGCAACCGGGAGTGATGCCGGACTGGATTGTGTCGTACCGGGGTATATTGCGCCGGGATATGCAGCATCCCACTGGTCATGCGTATATCAGGATCGGAGACTCTTCAATACTTCGGATCAGTGTGACTATTTAGATTGTTACCGGGATGAGATAGAGAGCGTGCGCTTGTACTACCTGGCATCCTCTGACTATCAGGATGGCGACTTGGACATCTGGATCGACACGATCCGGGAATATGATACTTCGGGACAGACCGGAGAAAACGGGGTCACGGACTGGAAGCTGCCGTCGGAGGCGCAGGATTTCGACAAGGCTTCGTTTCGTGCAGAGGACGGTTACTGGATCTTCGAAAATAGTGATGGCAGCGAACAGCTGAAGCTGCCGATCCTGTCTGTAAGGCCGGTATGGAACGGGAAAACAGCAGCGGAACTGACCGCAGAGGAGACAGATGCCTATGCAGCCGCACAGAGGCAGGAAATCCTGACAAAAGTAGGAGTTGTCTATGATGTGTCCGAGCGTGCGGCACAGGAGACCTATGCGCTGCTTGATTTGGACGGAGACGGAACCGCAGACCGGATCACGCTTCGTTCCAGGATGGCGCAGGCACTGAATACGCCGGATCATTCTCCGCTGGATCAGTATGTTTTTACGGTCAACACGACGAGTGGCGAGATGCGGACGGCACAGAATCTGGGGAACAGCATCTATGCCTTCAGCCCGGACGGCAGACAGATATTGTTAGCCCTTACCAGAAAAGATGAGCAGGGGCAGTACGAGAGCTTTCTGTTCCGGTACCGGAACGGCGAATTACAGGAAGTGGGAAGCTTCGCACAGGATATTCGTAAAATCTGGGTGCAAAACGGACAGATCACTACCGGCCGGAACAGTGATGATATCATATTTGCAGAACCCAATATGACCGGTGCAAACACAATTCTAGATTCCAGAAATTCAGATGGAACACCATCAGGGGCATATGTAGAAACATTGCAGGAGAAAATTTCGGCAGATATGGTTGCCGGGAAATTACCATTTGTAGTTACCTCCGTCATTAGGGAAAATCCACTGAGATTGGAGGTGGAACTGACCGAGATGACAGACGAGAATATAAAGATCATTCGATCCTATGAAACAAATGGCAGTGCCATAACATTTGCACAAAGCAGTGGCAATGTACAAGAGCTGCAGCATAATAATGATTCGCAAAGTCAAATAGCACCCCAGATTTCAAAAGAAGATGAAAACGATTGATTAACAGAAAGAGTTGACAGAGAAGAATAATGATGTTCAGGCGGTAATTATCAGCGGAAATCGAATAGATCATCGTTGAATTACCGCCTCAAATTTTATGCAAAGGTATCTGGACGGTAAATAGAAATAAGCTACATCGGAATTGTTTATTTTAATATGAAATTATTGGAAACAGTTAATGAAAGTGCAACAAAAATATGATATTTTAAATTCGTAATATAAAAAGAGTTACGGATTTAAAGTAAGAAATGCGTGAGAATTTTAAGCAGTAAGGGAGATTATCATGAAAAAACAATACAGATTAGCAACATTTGCACTGTCCGCCTGCCTGTTAATGGCATGTGGCGCCCGGGAGACCAATGCACCGGAGAACAACGAAGCGGAGAAACAAACCGAAAATATTTCCAATATAGACACTAAAATAGATGAGGCAGAGACCTCCGGAGCTCTCACAGAGTCCGAATCCCGGGAAACACCCATTGCACCGAAAGAGATCCTCATAGATTTCACTGGAATCTCGGAATTTCACCCGGAAGGAACTGCGGCGCAGCCCTATTCCCTGGAAATCCTTT
>ERZ773229.754-NODE-754-length-26033-cov-6.344599_pt1 | contig 26033 bp, 25 predicted proteins | sample MGYA00580992_ERZ773229 | MGnify/ENA primary metagenome ERZ773229 (study PRJEB29015, sample SAMEA2737795) | human gut metagenome | biome: human gut; feature: human-associated habitat; material: faeces | place: China | collected 2012 ... | reverse complement strand
TACGCCACACCGACGAAATGCGTAGCATTTTGGAGGTTGGCTCTGAACAGTTACATTATTTGCAGCTTTAATAAAAATATACTTTTCGTTTTCATTATCTTGACAAGCAATAAATCCTGTACTAAAATAAACACATAAGCAAAACCGAAACGTTTCGGTTTTGAAAATAAGGAGGACGATACGATGCCATTAGTTACATCAGAAAAGATGCTTTTAGACGCAAAGAAGGATGGATACGCAGTAGGCGCATTCAATGTAGAGAATATGGAGATGGTTAAAGCAGTCATCGCTGCAGCGGAGGAGCTGAACGCACCGGTGATGCTTCAGACAACACCTTCTACTGTAAAGTACGGAACATTGGAGACATTTGCAGGAATCGTGAAAGCAGAAGCTGCGAAAACAAAGATCCCGGTATGTCTGCATCTGGATCATGGCAATAGCTTTGAACTTGCAGTTCAGGCAATGAAAGCTGGTTACACATCTGTTATGATCGACGGTTCCCACGAAGATTTTGAGAATAATATCGCAGTGACGAAGAAGGTTGTAGATGTAGCAAATGCATTTGGCATTCCGGTAGAAGCTGAACTTGGTAAAGTTGGCGGAAAGGAAGACGACCTTGAGGCTGATGCTGATACGAACACAGATCCGCAGGAAGCGAAAGAATTCGTAGAGCGCACAGGAGTTTCCTCTCTTGCAGTAGCCATTGGAACAGCGCACGGCTTTTATGTAGGAACCCCGGTTCTTGACAAGCCAAGAGTAAGCGCAATCAAAGAAGTTGTAGATGTTCCGCTCGTGCTTCATGGAGCTTCCGGACTGAGTGAAGAAGACGTAAGAGAATGTGTAGAGCGTGGAATGTGTAAAGTCAACTTTGCTACTGAGCTTCGTGTTGCATACACAGATGCAGTGAAGAAATTGCTTGAAGAGAAGCCGGAGACATTCGATCCGAAGAAACTCGGTGTTGTTGCGATGGAAGCTGTAAAAGAACAGGTGATCGCACGCATGAAGATGTGCGGATGTGATGGAAAAGCAAAATAAAACAAGTGATAGCTTACAAGATACAGAATAAGGAAATAAGTTTATGGGTGCAACGATGAAAGACATTGCCCGAGAGACAGGGCTCGGACTTGCAACAATTTCTTCTTATCTAAATGGAGGAAATGTGCGTGAGAAAAACAGAATCAAGATCGAAGAGGCAATTGAGAAGCTTCATTTTGAGGTAAATGAAGTTGCAAGAGGATTAAAGACAAACCGAACGAAGACCATCGGAATCATCTTACCCGAGTTGAACAACATTTTCTTTTCAGAGATTATTACAGCAGCGGAAGATTTATTAAGAAGTCATGGGTATGCGACGATGATTTGTGATTGCAGATCCGATGTGAAGCGAGAAGAAGAGGCAGCAGAATTCCTTCTTCACAGAAGAGTGGATGGCTTGATCATGATGCCAACCGGAGCAGAGAAGAAAGTATTTGATAGATTTAGAAAATCCGGAAGACCGGTTGTACTGATTGACCGAAGGATGGAGAACGGAGATTGTGACTGCGTTCTTGTAGACAATGAAGGAGCAGCGCAGAACGCAGTCAAACGGCTGATGAAAAAAGGGCATAAGAAGATTGGTATGATCACAGGACCGGATAATGTGTATACAGCAAGGGAACGTCAACGAGGATATGAGCTTGCGATACAAGAATCATCCAAAGCTAGATCAGCACAACAATCAGATTTAAAAGGCAAAACAGATAGAACAGATACAAAACTTCTGGCAGATGGTAACTACACGATTGCCGGCGGAGCGAAAGCGATGCGCAAGCTTTACGAAGACAATCCAGATATGACAGCAGTCTTTATCTCCAACTACGAGATGACAGTCGGAGCAATGATGGAGATCAATGACCTTGGTATCAAAGTTCCGGAAGAGCTGTCTGTGATAGGATTTGATAACATGGATTTTGCAAGAGCTGTAGTACCAAGATTGACAATCGTGACACAGCCAACGGAAGAGATTGGACAAGCGGCAGCAAATCTGTTATTGAGTCATCTCGAAGATAAGGATGAAACATCGGATAAAACATCAGACAAAATAGAAACAACAGAGACAATCTGGCTGAAAACCGGATTCGTAGAAGGAGAATCAGTGGCGGACATTTCATAAAGAGGAGGAGACCATGGGAGAATATTTATTAGGAATAGATATCGGAACCAGTGCCTGCAAGATTGCAGTCTTTGCAAAAGACGGAACCGTCAAGGCAACCGGAACCGGTGATTATCAGGTTTATTACCCACATCCTGGATGGGCAGAACAGAATCCGGAAGAATGGTGGGAAGCAGTTTGCGATGCAATCCCAAGGGTACTCGTAAAAGGAAATATTTCCCCGGAAGAGATTAAAGGAATCGGAATCGATGGACAGAGCTGGTCTGCGATCGCAGTAGATAAAGATGGAAATGTACTTACGAACACCCCAATCTGGATGGACACAAGAGCCACAGATATCTGTGAAGAATTCAACGAAAAGATTGGGAAAGACAAGATCTTCGAGCTTTGCGGCAACTCTTTGCAGCCATCTTATACAACTGCAAAGATCATCTGGTATCAGAGAAATCTGCCGGAAGTCTATGCAAAGACTTATAAGATCCTTCAATCCAACAGTTATATTGCATACAAACTGACCGGTGTGATGACACAGGATCTTTCTCAGGGATATGGCCTTCACTGCTTCGATATGAGAACAGGAACCTGGAATAAAGAGATGTGTCAGGAATTTGGATTTTCTTCTGAGCTATTGCCGGAAATTCATGCCTGTCATGAAGTGATCGGTGAGGTAAATGAGAAAGCTGCGAAAGAAAGCGGACTGGCGGAAGGAACACCGGTCGTGGCCGGAGGACTCGATGCAGCATGTGGAACTCTCGGCGCAGGAGTGATCCACAGCGGAGAGACACAGGAACAAGGTGGACAGGCAGGTGGAATGAGTATCTGTACCGACCAGTATCGTGCTGATGAGCGGTTGATTCTTGGATTTCATGTCGTGCCGGATTGCTGGCTCTTACAAGGCGGAACAACCGGAGGCGGCGGAGTGATGCGCTGGCTTGAGCGGGAGTTCGGAGCGTACGAAAGAGAAGAAGGAAAACGTCAGGGAAAAAGCTCACTGGATTTATTTAATGAAGAGGCGGCAGCAGTAGCACCGGGAAGTGACGGAGTGATCTTCCTCCCATATATGTCCGGTGAGAGAACTCCGATCTGGGATCCAAACGCAAAAGGTGTCTACTACGGATTAGATTTCAGTAAGACAAAAGGACATTTCATCCGTGCGGCAATGGAAGGAACAGCCTATGCATTGAAGCATAACCTTGATGTTGCGGAAGAAGCCGGAGCGAAAGTAGAAGTCCTGCGTGCGATGGGCGGATCAGCAAACTCCTTGTTGTGGACACAGATCAAGTCTGACATCACAGGAAAACCAATTGTTGTTCCATCCTCTGACACAGCAACAACACTCGGTGCAGTGATTCTTGCCGGAGTCGGAATCGGAATGTACAAAGACTTTGACGAGGCAGTGAAGCTTACTATTGAAGAGAAGCGTTCCCACGAACCGAATAATGAAAACAGAAAAGTTTACGATAAAAATTACGAAACATATATAGAACTTTATAAACAATTAAAGGACACTATGGCGAAAAACCATGAATAAGAAATAAATTAACAAAAGATCAAAAAAGGAGGATCTTGAAAATGAAAGCAGCAGTTGTATGTGCCAACGAAGACGTACAGTATCTTGATTACGAAGAACCGACACCGGGACCGGGCGAAGTTAAGGTCAAAGTAAAATGTTCCGGTATCTGCGGATCTGATATTCCACGAGTACTTCATAACGGAGTTCATTTCTATCCAATCGTACTTGGACATGAGTTCTCAGGAGATGTTGTAGAAGTAGGTGAAGGTGTAACAAAGGTTAAGGTTGGAGATCACGTATCCGGTGCACCGTTGAAACCATGTATGAAATGTGATGACTGTCAGAACGGAAACTTCTCTCTGTGCAAACATTACAGCTTTATTGGTTCCAGAGAGCAGGGATCCAATGCCGATTATGTAGTGATCCCAGAGCAAAATGCAGTTGTATATGATCCAAGCATTCCGTATGAACAGGCGGCCATGTTTGAGCCTGCCACTGTAGCTATCCACGGTGTATTCCAGAATGATTATCAGGGCGGACAGTATGTTGCAGTACTCGGCGGCGGAACGATCGGAATGTTTACAATGCAGTGGTGCAAGATCTTCGGATCAAAGAAAGTTGTAGTTTTCGACATCAGTGATGAGAGACTTGAACTTGCGAAACGTCTTGGAGCTGACGAAGTTGTCAACACAACGAAAGAGAATTTTATGGAAGAGGCAATGGCGATCACAGGCGGCAAAGGATACGGATTTGTATTCGAGACAGCCGGACAGGTTCCGACTATGCATATGGCCTTTGAGCTTGCAGGAAACAAATCCCATGTATGCTTTATCGGAACACCGCATGTGAATCTTGAGTTCACACCGGCAATGTGGGAGAACATGAACCGTAAAGAGTTCAAACTGACAGGATCCTGGATGTCCTACAGCGCACCGTTCCCAGGCAAGGAGTGGGATCTGACAGCACATTACTTTGCGACAGGACAGCTGAAATTCGACAAAGGATTTATTTACAAAATGGTTCCGATGAGTCAGGCACAGGAAGCATTCCAGATGTTTAAGACACCGGGACTTGTACAGGGGAAAGTAATGCTTGTAAACGAAGATTAATCAGAGAGGGGGACAAGAGCTTTGATGTGTCAAAGCTCTGTACCGAATATGATACTTACAGTAACATTAAATGCAGCAATCGACAAAAGATATGTTGTGGAAGGCTATCAGGTCGGTGAAGTCAACCGTGTGAAAGAATGTGCGTACACGCCAGGCGGAAAAGGATTAAATGTATCCAAGCCGGCGTCTATCGCAGGAGCGGAAGTGGTCGCGACAGGATTTGTCGGAGGTCATGCAGGAAATTATATCGAAGATGCACTGAAACCATTTGGAATCAAGAGCGAATTCTATCATCTGGAAGAAGAGAGCCGATCCTGTATCAACATCTGGGATGAAGTCAATCACGTGCAGACAGAATTTCTTGAGCCGGGATTCACGGTATCTGAGGAAGAATTTAAGGGATTCGAAAAACATTTCACAGAACTGGTGAAGAAAGCAGATGTTGTTGCTATGTCAGGAAGTGTTCCAAAAGGACTTGACGGAACAGCTTATCAGCGTCTTGTAAGAATCTGCAAAGAGGCAGGAAAGAAAGTCATCCTTGATACAAGTGGAAAACTGCTTGAGATGGGAATCGAGGCAAAGCCGACGATGATCAAGCCAAACATTGATGAGATCCGTATGTTGACAGGAAAAAGCTGCGACAACTTTCAGGACATGGTAGATGCGGCAAAACAGATTCATGCAGATGGAGTCGAGATCGTAGCAGTGTCACTCGGTGGAGATGGTTCCTTTGTCGTATGTGACGACGGAATCTTTCGCGCACGTGTGCCGAAGATCGATGCGGTAAACACAGTAGGATGCGGAGATTCCATGATCGCCGGGTTCGCTCTTGGACTTAGCGAAGGACTTTCGGTTGAAGAGACATTGAAGAAAGCAAGTGCGATCTCAGCGGCAGCAGCACTCAGAGAAGAAACAGGATTCTTCGTAAAAGAAGATATGGAAAAGATCTATCCACAGGTGGAGATTGAGAAGATCGGTTAGATTAGATAAAAGGAGAATTATCATGGGTGAATTTATTAATCCGGCAGATGTGCCAAAAGTAAAATTCTACACAGGTGATGAAGCACCATGTATCGGAATGGGAACCTTTGGTTCCGACAGATTTACAGCAGATCAGATTGCTGAAGCAGTAGACGGAGCAATCAAAAGCGGATACCGCATGTTCGATTGTGCCGCATGCTACGGAAATGAACCGGAGATCGGTAAAGTATTTAAAAATGCATTTGATGAGGGAATCGTAGAACGTAAAGATCTCTTTATTATGACAAAAGTATGGAACGATATGCACGAACATGTCGAAGAAGCTTGCAAGAAAAGTATCGCAGATCTCCAGTGTGATTATGTGGATATGTATTATATTCACTGGCCATTCCCAAATTACCATGCACCAAAATGCGATGTAGAGTCAAGAAATCCGGATTCTAAACCATTCAGTGTGGAAGAATTCATGAATACATACAGACAGTGTGAAAAACTCGTTGAAGACGGACTGACAAGATTCATCGGAATCTCCAATATGACAATTCCGAAACTTGAAGCAGTACTTCCATTGATGAAGATCAAACCGGTTGCCTGTGAGCTCGAGATTCATCCTTGCTTCCAGCAACAGGAACTTTACGATTACCTCGTAGCACACGATATCCAGCCGGTAGGTTACATGCCAATCGGTTCTCCGATGAGACCGGAGAGGGATATGTGTCCGGAAGATATAGCAGATCTGCAGACTCCGGTTATGCAGGAGATTGCGAAGGCTCATAACTGTCACCCGGCGATCATTGCACTGAAATGGGCAAGACAGAGAGGCGAGATTGCAATTCCGTTCTCACTTCACAATTATGTAAGCAACTTAAAAGCAATGACAGAAGATCCGCTGACAGAAGAAGAGATGGCGAAGATCGCAACACTCGAAAAAGGAAACCGCCTTGTAAAAGGACAGGTGTTCTTGTGGCATGGAGCAAAAGACTGGCATGATCTCTGGGATGAAGATGGAGAAATCGTGACATTGTAAAAAATGAGATAAAATGATGTTGAGAGATACAGTTCTTGTAGGAAGTTGAGACTTTTACAGGAGCTGTATTTTAGTAGAAAAAAGGATCGGATTTTCTGCATGAAATAAAAAAGTTGACATGCACACATTTTTATGATAATATATCGCTCGTAACATTTTTGTAATAAATGTAATAAAAATGAAAATAATGCATAGTATTAATAAAGAATAGCAATTAAATGGTAAAAATTATGCAACAAAATTGTTAGGAGGGTATATGAAATTTAATAAAAATAAAAGGATGTTTCTGGCGATGTATACAGCAATGATGAGTGCGGTCATGCTGACGGGATTTGCAAGTTCCACGGAAGCACAGGAGCAGAGTGCTGTAGAAGCAGAAGTGTCAACGGAGCCATCGGATCAGGAAGAAACTTTAGATGACACGCAGTCTGCCGGGGATGTAGGTACTGATTGGTGTGTATCACAGGAAGTGATCGATGTGCAGTCAGGGATGATCGAGAATGTGAAGATCGCGGCAGTTGAAGCGAAGATTGCTTATGAAGCAAAGCTGGAAGAAGAGAGACGTGCGGCGGAAGAAGCAGAACGGATCGCCAGAGAGAAGGCGGAGGCAGAAGCGGCAGCAGCGGCACAGGCAGAAGCAGCGGCTGCACAGCAGGCAGCAGAAAAAGAATTGCTGGCATCCCTGATCTTCTGTGAAGCGGGAAACCAGCCGTATGAAGGACAGGTTGCGGTTGGAGCGGTTGTAATGAACCGTATCAAGAGTTCCTCTTATCCGGATACGATGGAAGAAGTAATCTACCAGTCCGGTCAGTTCTCACCGGCAATGTCCGGATGGCTTGACCGCGTAAGAGCAAACCAGGGCTATACAGAAGCTGCGATGCAGGCGGCAGAAGATGCACTTGCAGGAAGCAATCCGATTGGAGATTGTCTGTATTTCAGTGTAGGCGGTTACGGAACACGGATCGGAGATCACTTATTTCATTAGAATGCCCCACTCACAATATCTGATCAAACAGAGTTGATCAGATACTGTGGAATCCTTTTCCGATAATCTCACTTGTATTAGAGATCAGAATAAATGCCTTTGGATCAGTAATCTTGATGAAATTACGCAGGCGGACAGCCTGGGTACGGTTGAGCGCAGTCAGGACGATCGCTTTGTCCTGACCGGAATAAGCACCCGTTGCGTGAAAGACGCTGGCACTACGGTTCAGCTCATGAACGATGAAATCACAGATCGGTTCCGGGTCGTCACATACAACATTAAAATATTTGGACAAATTGAAGTTCTCGATAAAGGTGTCTACCATGAAAGAACGAATCGTAAGTCCGAGCAAAGAATATAATCCAGTTTTGATATCGAAGATAAAGAATCCGGCAATAGTGATCAACAGATCAGAAAGCATAAGAGCCGGTCCGATATTGAAGCTGGAATATTTTTTTAAAATCATAGCAATAATATCTGTACCGCCACTGGAACTTCCAATGTTGAACAAAATGGCAGAGCCAAGAGCAGGAAGTGCGATTGCAAAACAAAGCTCCAGCATCGGCTGGTCTGTCAAAGGAGCTTTCATCGGGCAGACGCGCTCCAGAAAAGAAAGCGTTACCGAGAGCAGAATACTGCAATAAGCTGTCTTAGCTGCGAATTTCTTACCAAGAACAATCATTCCGATCACCAGAAGCGTCATACTGGCAACAAAGTTGAAATCACCGGCTGTCATAAGTCCTGTCTTTGCAATAAGAACAGCAAGACCGGTGATACCGCCGAAGGTAAAGTTATTCGTGAACTTGAAAAAGTAGGTACCAATCGCCATGATCAGTGTGCTGACTGTCAGTAAAAGAAAATGCTTCCCCTTGTCTAACATAAATAAATTCCTCCCCAAAAGAAAAATGATAGCTTTTGTGTGCAACATCCAATCTAAAAATCTGTCACAAATGTTTGCACATATGATTGTAAGCGTTGAAAAGTGAAAAGTCAACGCATGAAGTTATTCCAAAAAGGAAATACTGAAATTAAGCAAAGTACGAAAAACAGCATACAAAAATAGAAAGAAAAGCAACGAAAAGGAGGTTTTGGAGTGTGGAACCAGAAGTTAGAAATAAGCTGGATCTTGCAATAGAAATCCGTGACGTTTATGCAAGAGAGATTCTTGATTTCGCCGGGAATCCGGCTATTGAAGTGGAAGTGCTGGCAGGAGGAGAAATCATAGGAAAAGCGTCTATGGCAGGGAAAAATTATAGTAAAAAAGAGCAGACAGAAAAACAGCAGGTGCACATCGAAGAAAAAATTGAACTGCTTAACAGTCAGATCGCACCGGAAATAATCGGTGAAAATGTATTTGAACAAAGAAAGATTGATACAATTCTGAAAGAAAACGGAAATGAACAGACATCCTTTGCAATATCACTTGCAGTGGCGCGAGCAGCAGCGGCTGCAGAAAAGGTTCCGCTTTACAGGTATCTTGGAGGCGTACGTGCGGTACATCCAAGTATGCCGCAGCTGATCAGAAAAGAAGAAATTGAGATAGAAAAGATAAAAGAAATTAAGATAGATGAGAGTACAGTTCTTACGAAACTGTTCGAAAGAATACTGAAAGAACAGAATGAAGGGAATAAAATGATTCTCAGTCAGGAAACAGCAGGAACAGAAGACAGCTTTCTGGTAGATCTTGCAGTTGCAGCGAATATTACGATGATCTTGGTTGAAAACAGAGAAAGCGCTTATTATACAGTACTGAACAATCGATTGTTACAACTGGAAGAGAAGATCAGTGGATGAGGCAATCTCAAGAGATCAAGGAGAAATAAATAATGGGAGCATAGCTCCCAATTATTTAGCGACTTTATTTTACACTCTCTAAATACATTTCTGTCAGTTCAACAGCATCTGCAATACACTGAGGACATGGGACAACTTTCCCCTTTCCAGAGACTCCCTTTAGGTCACGACAATAATAGGTTCCGTTCTTTTGGCGGAATTTTTCTGCAAATTCTTTTGTTTTCTTATAGGTATCTGCTTTTGTAGCTTTTCCATTTTCAAGATTTCCAATGCTGTTGTCCATTCCGATAACCATCATCATTCCGGTTACAGCTCCGCACATGTCCATCATGCCCATGCCAAATCCGAATCCCTCAGAGATTTTAAACATTGTTTCCTGGTCTACACCAAATTTCTCACAGAAAGAACAGGCTACAGCCTGTGCACAGTTATACCCTTTGCCATGTAGTTCTAATGCTTTTTCAACTTTTGTACTCATTTTTTTCTCCTTGTGTTTAGAAATTCCAACTTATTTCTTTGATTTCAAATTGTTTTTATTATAATGCCCTTTTCTATTTATGACAATTAGTATTACGGATTTCAACAGAGGAAGGCGATGCTTTGAATGATTTCTGGTTACTGTTCACACGATGTGCGACCAGCAACGCATCTCGCCATTTTAAATCGCCTTTGGCGATGGGCGAGATGCATTCAAGCCAAAACATACATCCTCCGTGTCAATCAGCGAAGTGATTGACACGGGAGTGAACAGTAACGATTTCTGAACATCTCCCTTCATATTATTGTGTAAAAAGCTTGTATTGGAAGGAAGATATGTGTATTTTTATATTATATGATGATACCAAGATTGTGGGAGTGCATTGCACGAAACAATCCGTAGGTATCATAGTTGGAGGAGTATATGGTAATAGGAATTATAGAAGATGATACCTTATTGAGAAAGGCATTGGATATATCTTTGAAAAATCAAGGTTATACAACGATTCTTGCTGGTTCGAGAAAAGAAGCAATTAAAAATATAGATAGTTCTGTAGATTTGTTGATCGTAGATATTGGATTACCGGATGGAGATGGAATAAATCTATATCAGGAGCTTCAAAAAAATAGAAAAATTCCAGCTATTTTTTTGACTGCAAAAGATGACGAAAAAGATATGTTAAAAGCGTTTGATACAGGAGCAGATGATTATGTGGTTAAACCATTTTCAATAAAAGTATTGTTAAAGCGTATTGAAGTTGTGCTAAAGAGAAAATCAAATGAAAATATTTTTATGTGTGGACAGGTTATGTTATATTCCGATAGAAAACAGGTTTTTGTTGGAGAGACGGAAATATCTTTGACACTCAAAGAGTATCAGCTTTTAGAATATTTTATTATGAACCAGAACCAGGTTCTTACAAAAGAGATGATAATGGAAAATATATGGGGAATCGATAGTGAATTCATTGATCCCAACACAATTAGCGTTATGATCAGCAGATTGAAAAAGAAATTGAATGATTCATCGAATGTTATCAGTAATGTATTTGGAATGGGATATAGAATGGGAGAGTAGCATGGCTGTAGCAATTTTTACAGTACTTTTAATAGGTTTCATACTCGGAGGAAGCACTGTATATTTAGTTGAAAATCATTTGAGAACAAATGAAATGAATAAAATATATAAATTGACGGAATCCTTAATAAACGGCAATGAATTAGATGGTTCTGATATAGGGAAAGAAACAATCTATTCTAAAACGACCAATCAATTAATCCGTTTACAGGAAATATTGGAAGGAAGAAGGAAAGAGGCTGAAAAAAGTAAATATGAGATACAGAAATTAATTTCTGAGATTGCGCATCAACTAAGGACACCGCTGGCGAATATAAAAAATTATACAGAATTGCTGCAAGAGTCATTAAATGAAACTCAAGAAACATTGAACACAGAATACATAAAAGACTTGCGAACAAGTGAAGAACAATTATGTTTTTTGGTGGAGAGCTTTATAAAAACTGCCCGATTAGAGCAGGGAATCATACAAGTTCACACTCAAAAAGAAAATCTTGTTGAAACGATTCTAAATGCGTTGGGGCAAATACAGAAAAAGGCAGAAGAGAAAGATATCTATTTTCAAGTAGAATTGCCAGAGAAAATCATTTGCGAACATGATAAAAACTGGATGTGTGAGGCATTTTATAATGTGTTTGATAATGCAGTCAAATATAGTAAAAACAACAGCACGATCAATATCACAATGAAACAAACCGAAATGTTTTATAAGATTCAGATAAGAGATTATGGAATCGGGATAAGAGATGGAGAAGAAAATAAAATTTTTCAAAGATTTTATCGTGGTGAGCAGGCAAGAGGGCAGGAAGGATGCGGAATTGGTTTATATCTTTCCAGAGAGATTGTTCTATTACAAAAAGGGATGATGAAAGCAAAACAAATGAAGCCAGGGCTGCTTATAGAAGTGAATCTTCCGGTATAGACAGTTCATATGCAGCTTGTAAGAAGTTTGTAAGAGGTACCATGTATAATAGATTATGGCTGAGTTAAAGGTAGCATTTACGAAAGGAGTTTACAGAAAAGATGGATATAATCAAAGCCATGAATCTAAAAAAATATTATACATCCGATACATATGAAGTGCGTGCCTTAGATGGTGTGTCATTAACGGTGGAAGAGGGTGAATTTATAGCGGTTGTTGGTACGTCCGGATGTGGAAAGACAACACTTATGAACATGTTAGGAGGTCTTGATACTCCGGATTTTGGAGGTGTCTGGATCAGAAATACAAGTTTAAAAGATCTTAACAAGGAAGAAAGAACAATATTCAGAAGAAGAAATATCGGATTTGTATTCCAACAATACAATTTAATTCCTTCGCTTAGTATACGCGAAAACATAGTTCTTCCGATGCGACTTGACGGCAAGGAAATTGATATAGATTTCTTTAATGAGATTGTAGAAATTCTTGGATTAAAAGATAAATTAGAACGTTTTCCATCAACACTGTCCGGCGGGCAGCAACAGCGAGTTTCTATAGCACGGGCATTGTTGACGAAACCGGCAATTGTCCTGGCGGATGAACCGACCGGAAATCTGGATTCTGTTACAAGTATGGAAGTCGTAGGATTACTAAAATCCTGTGCTGCAAGATTTCATCAGACGACATTGATCGTGACGCATCAAGAAGAGGTCGCACAGATGGCAGACAGAGTAATACGTATGTCTGATGGGAAAATTTATACAAGAGATTGCAACGATTGTTAGGAGGGATTATTATGTTTCACAAGAACATTCCAAATAACAATAAAGACATAATCCGATTCTTGGCCAAAAATTTTGCGAGTACCAAAAAGGTGAGAAATACGATTTTATTTTGTTCGATCGTAATCGGTATTGTTGCTATTACCATGGTATTCGGAATCTCCTTTGGAAAAATACAGGCAGAAGAAATAAGATTAATCAGAGAAAATGGAACTTCTTCTTCGGGGAGGATAGAAGATGGAACAGAAGAACAATATGCAAAATTAAAACAACTGGATTATATAAAACAAGTTGGAAAAAGTATTTTTGTAGGTGAAGCTACAGAAGTTTCGGAGAACAATGCAAAAACGATATGTGATATAGTCTGGGCTGACTCAGAAAGCTGGAATAATTTTTTGAGACCGGCATATACCAATGTGATTGGAAGCTACCCACAGAAAAAGGATGAAATTCTATTATCTGAGCGGGCATTGAAAAAACTTGGTATCTCTGAACCGGAACAGGGAATGGAAATAAACTTAGATGTATACAAAGGTGTGTTCGAACATTCAAAAGAAAAATTCGAATTGTGTGGCTGGTATACAGACTCTGGAAATGAATTAGCAATCGGATATATTTCACATGACAAAATTAAAGAGTTGAAACTGGAAAAGGGTCCTTATACTTTACTTTTCAGTCAGAGTGATCATTTAAACAGGAGTAAAACAGAGGAAAAATTATATCAGACATTGCCGATGAAGAGTGCAGATCAAAAGATATACGTTTCTGATACAGCACAATATACTGCTGTTTCTAAATTCGCAGGTGGATATGAGATGGTGATATTAGGAACAATAGGAATTTTGTGTGGAATATATTTCCTTGTACGCAATGTCCTTTGGATATCCATGAGCGAAGATGTTCAAAATCTCGGACTGCTCCACACGATCGGAGCCACAGAAAGACAGATTACAAAAATATACCGGAAACAAATGAGGTCACTCATGTTAAAAGGTTCTGTCTTGGGAAGTTTGATCTCTGCACTGATTTTAGTCTTATTAATACCGGAACTATTAGGTTTCCATTTTTATCAGGAAATGGGAGGGAATACAATACTTTCCTTTTTCAGACCGTGGATTCTTTTGCTTTCTGTTGTATTTGTAAATGGAATTTTGTGGATAGCATCGGAAGGCGTTATTAGAAAAATAACGAAGCTGTCTTGTATTGAGAGTGCTGCTTATAACGAAAATACAGTTGCCAGAAAAACAAAACACTTTGGGGAAATAGTGCCTAGACGTTCTGAAACAGAAGAAATGTTCTATATTGCGTGGGGAAATATAACACGGCATAAAGCACGATTTATCATTACAAGTCTTTCCATATTTTTAGGAGTCCTATCCTTTGTTCTAATGAATGTACTTACAAATGGATGTGATTATAAGCATCTTCTTGAAAAACGCCCTGATTTTTTGCTGGCAGGAGAGTTTAGCGAATTCGGGAAAAGTCAGGGGTGTGGGGAAGAATATAAAACCAGAGAAATCGATGTGGATCCTTTGCTGACGCAGGGAGATGGTGTGGAACTGTTGTATGATAACGATTATGATGAATTTTCACCAATCTCTCAAGAGTTGGAGAAAAAATTACACAAGATAGATGGTATCGATTGGGAAAAATCTAATTTGATCGAAGGAGCTTATGTAACTACAGTTATGTCCAGAAAGGGCATCCGTCCTTATGACGAAGGGCTTTCGAATCTTACAGATGACAATATGGTGGAAGGATTCAGTTGGGATACTGTGCAGATTTTAAATGACAATCAAATCTTGTCGCTTGAGAAATACGTTCAGGATAATCAACTCAATATTGATTTGAAATCTTTGGAAGAAGGAAATGGCGTGTTGCTCATACATGATCATATGCTGACCCCGGAACAGCAAAAACTTGCAGATGAAGCAATTGGCGAACCGGTATACTTTAAAACTTTGCTTTCAAGAGAAGATGCGATTCTTAGAAAAGAACAAAGTAATTCTGAGAATAAAGAGAAACAACAGGAAGACGAATTCCCTCAAAAAGAATCTGAAACATTTACTCTATGTGGTTATTTGGACAGGCAAAGTGATGATTTCCCGGAAATAAATCAATCCTGGCATGGAGAGGGCAGCTTATATTATTTTATCAGTGAGAAAGGCTTTCAAAAGATACCAACTGAGAAAAAGATATTAACAATGGAATTAACTGCCGACTCGGAAAAAGAACCTTATGTGAAAACACAGATCAGCGAGCTGGTCTCCGAGGAAAATAAAAAACGATCCGAAATGACAGAAGTATCAATGGATGAAGGAACCGGCGAAGCAGGAGTTTTTGTTATCTGTAAATCAGACCTGATGCAGCAAAAAGAAACATATATGCGAGGAAATCGAATTCTCTTAGGTGCTGTAAGTATCATATTATTCATTGCGGGATTGACCAATTATTGTAACGTTGTATTCACTGGGATGTACGCTCGACGAAAAGAGTTTGACGTAATGAAAAGTATTGGAATGACCGATAAGCAAATGAAATTAATGCTCTTTGGAGAAGGCAGTTATTATTTTATGTGTGTGGTGGGATTGTTATTTACTGTAGGAATGGCAGCTTTGGTTGGGGTAAAGATTTATATGGAAAATAAATTGTCATATTTCACATTTCGTTGGCCGATTCTTATTATCGCAGGAATAATGCTATCACTTTTAGTGGTTAATGTTCTGGTTACCCATTTTGTTGTTGATTTTTGAAACGATTGCGGTATACCATCTATAGACGGATATGTGCAAAATAATTTACAGACCTTTGTATGCAGATAAGGTTATGGCTTATTATGATAAAATAATATTAAGATACAAGAAGGTCAAGGAAGCCAATATGTCCCGCAGGCAGAAAGCACCAAAGGGGATATGTATTAGCAAAAGAAAGTGCTTGGATACGAGCAGCATACGACAGTCAGTAAAGATCTAGGTTGAACAAGTTGCGGAAATAGTGGGGTATATTATAATAAAATAAAGAATGAAAGCTCGGAGCTGAGAGTCCGAGGGAAAGCGAGGGCCTCCTTACGTGAAACGAAACACCAGACAATTATGCTTGATGATTCTTGTTTTTGGGATTATTGCAGTAGCATATGCTTGCCGGTTTCTTGCTATGTATGACATTGGCGGAAGTAATCCAAGTTATGTACGTGCTGCATTATATCTGTTGTTGTTTGTTCTGTGGGGATATTCCCTGGATCAGCGTATCATTCAGAAACCGGTGTTGCATTGTCTTCGTCTGATGGCAGCCTTGATACTGATATGGATGATTCTTCGGACATTTAAATATGAGATCGTTACCGATCTGACGGTAGCGCGTTATCTGTGGTATCTGTATTACCTTCCAATGCTGTTTATTCCGCTCCTTGGGGTGTATGTTGCTATGTATATGGGAAAGCCGGAGTCTTACCGGCTGCCTGCGAAGAGTCGGATACTGGCAGTGATTCCTACGCTGTTATTTCTGGCAGTGATTACAAATGACCTGCATCAACGGGTATTTGTCTTCAAAAGCGGGATTCCAGGAGTGCCTGATAACAAGGTATATTCTCATCGCCTGCTATATTTTGCGTGTCTTGGATGGATGGTTGTTTGCATGTTGTTTACCATCATTCATTTATTACGACAAAGTCGCATTCCAGGAATTGGCAGAAGGCGAATGATGCCATTTATCCTAGGCTGTGTCATGTTATTGTACGGATTGCTGTATCTGGTGGATTTCCCAAAGGTACGTTTTATGTTTGGCGATATGAATGTTATGTTTTGTCTGTTGTATGCGGCGATTTATGAAAGCTGTATCCATTGCAGGATGATACAGTCCAATACTGGGTATGTCGGGCTGTTTGAGGCAACAACCCTGGTGTCCTGTATTGTGGACCGGAATGGACAGGTGCTACTTCGGTCTAAGGCGGCAGGAGAGGACATGGTCTGTCCACAGGAGGGACAAACGATGATAAGCCCGGATGGCATGCGTATTTCTTCAGCACCGATCAAAGTCGGTTATACGGTCTGGGGGGATAATGTCCGTCAGTTGATGGAACTTCGCACCAAATTGAATGAAAATAAAGTCAAAATGGAAACCAACAAAAAGAAATTGCAGAATGCCTATCTTATACAGAAGGAGTTGTACGAGCTGGCTGAGAAGAACCGGATTTATGACGAACTGGAGGCAAAGCATGGAAAGCAGACAGACCGGATATGTGAACTGCTGGAGTTATGTAAGGGAGCTGCGTCAGATGAAATCCATACTTATATGAAAGAGATCATGTTGATTGGTACTTATATTAAGCGCAGCGCGAATCTGTATTTTCTGGGTCAGGAATATGAATTCCTTCCACAGCAGGAAATCAGGCTGACTTTTGACGAGGCAGTACGTGCACTGAATGTCTGTGGAATGGAATGTGGTGTCGCATATCAGATGACAAGACCAATGCGGACATCCGAGGTTACACGTCTGTTAGAATTGTTAAAAATTGTAGTGGGAATGACAAGAGGCGGATTATACTCTCTTTTTCTCTCTCTTGCGGACAGTGAGATGAATCTGTCGGTGGAATGTGTGGCGGATTTGTCAGAGGTGGCTTCTTCCAATGTGACTGTTTGTATGGAGGAGGGGTTGTGGCTCATTCGTACACAGATAGCAGGAGGTGGGGAAGATGCGTAAATGGAAACAGTTGGGTTTCAATGTAATTAAGGACAGTTTCGATCAGCTTCCAACAGCAGTATGTTTTTTTGACCCTCTTGGGCGGATTGTACTTTGCAATCGACAGATGTATCGGCTGAGTCAGCATTTGTTTCAGAGTGATATGCAGTATCTGGGTGAAGTAGAGACGGCACTGGCTTCCCCGCCAGATGGTGTGAAAAAGCTTTCGGATATGGAACATACCTATCGGTTTCCAGATAAGACGGTGTGGCAGTTCGAACGGACAATGGTGACGGATCAGTCAGGGGAAACCTATATACAGCTTACTGCTGCAGAAGTGACAGAATTGCACCGGGTATTGGTACAGCTTGCGGATGATAACCGTAAGTTAGATGAAGATGCAAAAGAACTGCGTGAGCTTTCGAAAAATGTTGAGGCTGTAGCGAAGGAAAAGGAGAGGCTCGACGCAAAATCTGCCATGCATGACAGTTTGGCTGCGTGTATTACTGTGACAAAGCAGTATCTTGCCGGAGAACTTACCGGAATTCATGCAGATTTGGTGTTGCAGGAATGGGAAAAAAGTATAGCCTTTCGGGAGATGGCACTTTTATCTGCAAAGGAAAAGGTATTTCACGATGCAGAGCGCAGTGGTGTGACAGTACAGATGAAAGGAGAAGAGCCAAAGGGCAGTGCAGCAGATTTGATGTATGCGGCAATGCAGGTATGCCTGAATAATGCGGTACAATATGCACAGGCAACGGAGCTTTCTATAAATGTTTGGGAAAATGCAGGTAGCTATACGGTGATGATCGGTAATGATGGGAAGTCGCCTGAGAAGGTCATAATAGAAGGCGGAGGTCTTACCAATCTGCGTCACCGGATCGAGACTGCGGGAGGTACGATGATCGTGCAGAGTTTACCGGACTTTTCTTTGGTGATAGATATACCAAAGAAGTAACATCCGAGAAAGGGGGCTAAATGGCTGTGAAAAAGATACTAATTGTTGAGGATCAGGCACTTGTCCGTATGTATCTGTGTTCTTGCGTGGAAAAAAGCAAGGAATGCGAAGTGGCGGGGACGTTGACGCGTGCCGATGCAGCGCTCCAAAGATGTGGGGAGGGACATATCGACCTTATCTTGATGGATATCTGTACGGAAAATGACTCCGATGGTCTGACAGCAGCAGAAGCAATCAAGAAGTTCTACCCTCGGATTAAAATTGTGATGGTCACCTCAATGTTAGAAGGACGCTTCTTAGACCGGGCAAGAAGAATAGGAGCGGACAGTTTCTGGTACAAGGATTCTCCTTCCAGTGATTTGATTGGCGTGATCGAAGGTACCCTTCAGGGCAAGCAGTTTTGGCCAGACAGTGTGCCAACGGTACAGCTTGGAAATGTGCTTTCTTGTAATTTGTCGGATCAAGAGATGGAAACCCTGCGTTTGTTGTGTGAGGGCAAGACGAATGCAGAGATCGCAGCCAGTCTTCATGTGGCAGAATCATCAGTGCGGACGTATATTAACCGTATGCTGGAGAAGACTGGATATCCGAACCGCAATCGTCTGATGGTGGCAGCAGTCAGTAAGCGTCTGGTTGTGCCTGGTAATCAGTTTGATACAAAAAAATGAAGTAAACTACATATAATGACAAAAAGACATTAACATAGGTTAGTGTCTTTTTTTGACGATTCAGAACATTTGCTACAGGGTAGTGCCTTGTCTAGAATGTGAAAATGTTGGAAAATTCTGCCAATACTAGGTGGATTAATAAATTTGTCCACACTTTTGAGGACAGACAAAATCGTAATTGTTCGCTAAAATAATACCAAGAAATAAGATGTCACACATACATCGGATATATCGCTAAAGAAAGGGGATGGTTCGATGCGAAAAATAGTGGTAGATATGCAGAATTTTCTGTTTGCCGACTCCGTAGCGACTGCCTTCAGAAGTTCGGACTATGATATTGATGTGATCCGTACAGAGTCTCCAAAAGATACCTTGGAATTATGTCAAGTGTACAAACCGTATGTGCTTATGATGGAAATAACCAGTTATACTCCTTGGAAACTCAGTGAGAGGCTGAAGCTCCGGGATAAGGTAAAGGCAGTGTGTCCCGGTTGTAAAATTGCCCTTATCGTAGATTCTAATACTGAAAAACAGGCAGCAAAGGACATTCGGGATGCAAAGAAAAATGGCCTTATCGACCAGTTTTTCTACGGATCGATGACTGCCGAATATCTGATGGATCAGATTTATGCGATGTAAGAAGGCCGATTCATTTGAGGCAAGGAAAACATATTTACAAGGAGAAAGAGGATATGAAACAGTTTCCGTTACGATTAGGTGTGATGTTACTGCTTGTCAGTTTCGTGTGTGGATGTGGACTGAAAACAGGGAAAACGAATTCAGATCCAGATGGCAGCAAGCATCAGAATGGTCAGCTTGTTACGATACCAGGTGATAATAAAATAGCAGATGACGATAAGGCAGAAGCGGAAGCATCGGAACTTTCGATATTGCAAAAGCAGATTGGGCAGAACAGTTGTGGAGCGGGAGTGGCTCTCCTGGGATATGTAGACAGTGAACTGAGTATGACAGATTTATCCATTTATCTGGAGGCAAATGCATTCATAGAGACCTATCCATTCTTGTCCGATGCGGCTTATTTTATGACAGAGGGTCAGGAACTGTATGCAATCGTACCACCGAATGACAAGGGAAGGATTACGATATATGCTTCTGAAATAACAGAAGAAGGGGAATACATAGATGAGAAAAGCACCCCGTTGTTTCAAGGAAAGCCGGGAGAAGTTCTTGTACTACGCTGTAACTTCAGCGAGATTTATTCCAATGTACTGATTTCTGTTACGGATGGTGGTAGCGCTATGGAATTCCGCCCATCGATTTCTTTGAAAGATGGGCATTTGACAGAGCTAGAAGGTGTTTATGATTTTACCGAATATGAGGATTTCTCAGATGGTCAATCGATAGAGATTGCGTTAGAAATCCTGCAGGAGATCGATGAGGTCAGGCAAGGACTGGAACAAGGCATGAGCCTTATGTATATAGGTGATACAGACGAGATCGATGGAGGATGTTGTATGCTGTTCGCACTGGGAACTGATAGTGACGAGCAGTTTGTACAGGAACAGCTTTATGGTGTCTGTGATAATCGGGTTTACGCTTATGATGTCATGGGGGATGCATGGAATATCATATATTAAAGTATTATTTTTTGTGATCTGCCGGTAGAAACCGGACAACATAGAGAGGATCATTTTTTAGGAAAGGAGCAATTATTATGGGACTTATTAAAGCAGGTATGGGTGCTGTCGGTGGCACTCTCGCTGATCAATGGAAAGAGTTTTTTTACTGTGAATCTATGCCAAAGGAGGTACTTGTTACTAAAGGGCAGAAACGTGTTACGGGACGTTCTTCAAACACAAAAGGGAATGACAATATTATTTCAAACGGTTCAGGTATTGCCGTAGCAGATGGACAGTGTATGATCATCGTGGAACAGGGGAAGGTCGTAGAAGTCTGCGCTGAGCCAGGTGAATTCACTTACGATACATCAAGTGAACCATCTATTTTTGCGGGAAATCTTGGCGAAAGTATCAAAGAGACATTCAAGACTGTAGGAAAACGTTTTACTTATGGTGGAGATACCGGAAAAGACCAGAGAGTTTACTATTTCAATACAAAGGAAATTCTGGAGAACCGTTTTGGTACACCGAATCCGGTTCCATTCCGCGTAGTAGATTCGAAGATTGGACTTGATATTGACGTATCTATTCGTTGTTCTGGTGTATATTCTTACAAAATTGCCGATCCGCTGTTATTCTACTCCAATGTTTGCGGAAACGTAGAACAGGAATATTCACGTGAGGAATTAGACGCGACTCTTAAAACAGAGTTTATCTCCGCTTTGCAGCCTGCATTTGGACATTTGTCTGAATTAGAGCTTCGTCCGAATCAGATTGTGACGCATAATACAGATCTGGAAAATGCGATGAACACAGCACTTTCAGAAAAATGGGGCGCACTTCGAGGATTAAAGGTTGTAAGTATTGCACTTGGCTCTGTAACGCTTCCAGATGAAGATGCAGAACTCATTAAACAGGCACAGCGCACAGCAATCATGCGTGACCCTACGATGGCAGCAGCAACACTGGTTGGTGCACAGGCAGATGCAATGAAGACAGCAGCAGGCAATCAGGCTGGTGCTATGACTGGCTTCATGGGCATGGGTATGGCAATGAATCAAGGTGGCGGTATGAACGCACAGAATTTATTTGCTATGGGACAGCAACAGCAGGAGCAGCAGGCACAGCAAATGGCAGCGCAGCAGGCAGCACAGCAGCAGATGGCAGCGCAGCAGGCGGCTCAGGCAGCCCCGGCAGCAGATGGATGGAAATGTACTTGCGGTGCAGTGGTAAATGGAAACTTCTGTCCGAATTGTGGATCAAAGAAGCCAGAACCTCAGCCGGCGCCAGGTGCATGGAAGTGTAAATGTGGTGCTACAGCGACCGGAAAGTTCTGTCCAGAATGTGGATCACCGAAACCAGTAGAGGAAGATGGATGGACCTGTTCTTGTGGTACTGTAAATAAGGGTAAGTTCTGTCAGAATTGCGGTTCCAAGAAACCGGAAGGTGCACCGCTTTACCGTTGTGATAAATGTGGATGGGAACCAGAAGACCCGACACATCCACCGAAATTCTGTCCAGAATGTGGAGACATCTTTGACGAAAACGACAGACAGTAATTCGAGAGAGAGGAGGGAATGTTATGTATAGACTACCATCAGAAAGAGAGGAGCATAAGGCCACAATCGGTGCTTTGATTTTAAGTATTATCATTATTATTGCCGGAATCGGTGGCATGATATATACGAAGAAGGTAAGTTGGGAGTATAAGAATTCCACCGATGTCCGAACAATTGATGCACTCGTTTACAATTGTGCTCAAACGAATGAAAAAGACGATAACGGAAATCGAAAAGAAGAATATAAGGTAAGCTTTACTTATGAAATCGATGGAACAACATATGATGATTTTAAGACTTATTATAAAGAAATGAGGAAAGGAGATACCGTACAGATTACGGTTTACCGGGATTCAAAGGGAAGATACAAATTGGAACCAGGGCCAACTCCGTTTTACTTTTTTGCATTTGCTGCAATGATTCCGCTAGGTCTCATTGGTTTTGTCGCACAAAGTAAAGATCTTATCAAGTATCACCGGGAAGAAAAAGAGGGTAGAAGATTGTAAGTATTGGAAGAAACAAAGTAGTAAAAGAAAAGATAGGAAGGAACAAGAGGAATATAAGTCAACCAAATAGAATGTTATACGAGGGGGGATGCATATGGATTTGTCAGAGGCGATGATGTTTGCATTTGCAGCTACCATAATCTGTGCGTTTGCCATTGCTGAGAAAACTTCCAAAGAGAATGGATCTTACATTTCGCAGAAAGATGGTTCATCAGGTGGAACTGTTGTTCCTTCTGTGGTTATAGCTTCCAGGTAGACAATGCCAAATGGGTCGTGAAAGCAACAGGAGAATCATAAACAAGAAAAGAAGATAACCGGGATTCCGGTATTGGTTGAAAGGAGAATGAATTATGGCAAACAAATGTGCAATCTGTGGAGCAGAAATTAATTTAATCCAGACTCAGAAACTGGCAGATGGAAATTGCATTTGCCGAAAAAATATTTTGACAGTCTGTTTGGAATCCAGAAAACACTGGGCAATGCAATGAATAACTGGAAGAAACAGATGGATGCAGTGAAAGATATTTCTGTTGGATTCAATGCTGCGGTACGAGGAGATGCAGATATGGAAGAAAAGGCAGAGCAGGCAATGAACTCTCTGGATGCTGCAATCTACGGAGATCGTACAGAATGGATTCGGAGAGCGGATGAAGCACTTGCAGAATTTGATCGGCAGGCTCATTAAGAATAAGATTAAGAATAAGGGAGGAGGGTTTTCATGGCAAACTTGCAGGAATATAAATGTCCTTGTTGTGGTGGCGCGATAGCCTTTGACAGTACGATTCAGAAGATGAAGTGTCCATATTGTGACACCGAGTTCGAAATGGATGCACTGAAGGGGTATGACGACGAACTGCAGGAAGAACAGAAAGATAGTATGGAGTGGGAAACCAATGCCGGTGGAGAATGGCAGGAAGGTGAAACCGAAGGATTACGTACTTATGTATGTAAGTCTTGTGGTGGAGAGATTGTGGGAGATGCCAATATGGCAGCGACCTCTTGTCCATTCTGTGACAATCCGATTGTCATGATGGGACAGTTCTCAGGAGCATTAAAGCCGGATTTGGTAATACCGTTTAAGTTGGACAAAAAAGCGGCAAAAGAAGGATTGATGAAGCATTTAACCGGAAAGCGTCTTTTGCCGAAGATCTTCAAGGATCAGAATCATATTGATGAGATCAAAGGAGTCTATGTTCCGTTCTGGCTTTTTGATACCGATGTAGATGCCAATGTGCGTTACCGGGCAACCAAGATCCGTGTATGGAGTGACAGTGATTACGATTATACGGAAACCAGCTACTTTATGGTACATAGAGGCGGTAACGTTGGCTTTGAAAATGTTCCCGTAGACGGTTCGTCTAAAATGGCGGATGATCTGATGGAATCCATTGAACCATACAACTGTGCGGAAGCAGTGGATTTCCAGACTGCTTACCTTGCCGGATATTTGGCAGATAAATATGATGTGACAGCGGAAGAGAGTATCGAACGGGCGAATGCACGTGTGAAGCACTCAACTGAGGAGGCTTTTGCTGAAACCGTTCAGGGATATAACAGTGTCACAGCAGAAAATAGTAGTGTACAGTTTCATAATGGAAAAGCGAAGTATGCATTATATCCAGTATGGCTTTTGAATACGACATGGAATGGAAACAAATACACATTTGCAATGAATGGACAGACCGGAAAATTCGTCGGAGATCTGCCGGTAGATAAAGCAGCAGCAACTCGCTGGACTGCAATTCTGGCAGTAGCATTCACAGCAGTAACCTATGGTGCGGCGACACTTCTGCACTTTATTGGACTATTTTAGGGGGTGATGGAATGAAAAAGAAAATGAAAATGATATCGTTTTTACTTATCCTCATCCTTTGTCTTGGTATGACAATTCCGACATATGCAGAGGATTCCGAAGGCTTTGCGGATGAATATTACCGGGTGCAGGATCAGGCCGATCTTATGACTGACAGCGAGGAAAGCGAATTGCTCGATGTCCTGGATGAAATCAGTATCCGACAGAAGATGGACGTAATCGTCATGACAACGGATACACTCGAAGGATTAACAGTTGAGGAATTTGCAGATGACATGTATGACTACTGCGAATATGGATATGGAGCGGATAAAGATGGTGTGCTGTTATTGATCAGTACAGAAGATAACGATGTTTATATATCAACCTGCGGTTATGGTATCACTGCTTTTACCGATGCGGGCATTAAGTATATTCCGAAACAGATGATGGATGATCTGAAATCGCAGGATTATTTTTCCGCATGTATGACATTTGCTGAACTTTGTGATGATTTTATTACACAGGCACGAAATGGAAGCCCGTATACAGTAAGGACACTTCCAAAAGATGCATTACCATTCTATTGGATCTTTATTTCCATTGGTGTTGGTGTAATTTTGGCATTCATTATTGTTGGAAGAATGAAGGCACAGTTGAAGACCGTTCGCTTCCAGGCGGCAGCAGGAAATTATGTGAAAGATGGAAGTATGAATGTCACAGAAAGCAGAGATTTGTTCTTGTACCATACGGTAACAAAGACTGCGAAAGAAAAGAGTTCTTCAGGCAGCAGTACACACACCTCATCTTCTGGAAGGACACATGGTGGTGGCGGTACGAAATTCTAGGAAGCTTCTTTTTGCTGATTACAAAGAGACATGTTTGCGAGGAAGGAGTTGCTTATGAAAAAACAATTCCCTATCTGATGGCTGACTATTCTCTTTAGTATATCATTGCTGACCGCGCTTGTTGGATGCAGTTCCCATTCTGGATCAGAGGACTTGGTGATGGATAAACTCCTGCCGTGGTCAAAAGATTTGCCCGATGAAGTTCGAACGAAATACAAGAAATAAATTGAGCCGCCCAAGTGGGCGGCTTACTTTGATAATACGGATGATTACTTACCTTTGATCATGCACTCTGCTGCCACACGGCTGTTTCTGTCATGGGACAGGCAGGCGGTAACAATGGCATCCGACCAAGAAAAAAGAGCCTACGGAAAACTCCGTAGACCCTCATTGCTTTTCTGGCAAGTATAATAATATCACATCGAAAGAGAAAAGTCAGTGCAAGATCAGTGCAAACTTTTCATCAGAAGTAACTTCTTTGTTTTCCTAATCGTGTTTAATGTATTTAGTGATAGTATTGATTAATTCCTCCATGTTAATTGGCTTGGAAATATGGTTATTCATGCCTACATCCAGGGATTCCTGAATATCATCTATAAAAGCATTTGCAGACAAAGCTATAATT
>ERZ773229.752-NODE-752-length-26169-cov-34.688366_pt1 | contig 26169 bp, 20 predicted proteins | sample MGYA00580992_ERZ773229 | MGnify/ENA primary metagenome ERZ773229 (study PRJEB29015, sample SAMEA2737795) | human gut metagenome | biome: human gut; feature: human-associated habitat; material: faeces | place: China | collected 2012 ... | reverse complement strand
GAAGAAATCACGGGACAATCGAGGAATGTCACTGGTCATGGTCATTGGAACAGTGGCACTGGTAAGCATACTGGTGGTTATAGTACTGTCTCTTTCTCTGATGAATATACAGATGAAGTCAGTATATAAGAAGTCTGCGGATAATTTCTATGATGCAGAAGCGGCAATGGATGAGATACGTACCGGTCTGCAGCAGGATGTGGCAGATGCAGCAACCACGGCATATCTTTCTGTTATGTCACAATATTCTGCCAGCAGTTATCAGGATGCTGTGCGTCAGAGCACCTTCCGGGAATTGTACCGGAAGGAGTTAAAGAAGAAAATCGGGCAGACCATGGATGATACCCATTATGATATCGGCTATCTTGAGAATTATATCGGTGCGTCCCACCGTTATGAAGCAGCAACCGGTACCGGAGCCAGACTTACAACACAGGATGGCAAAGATGCAGATTTTGTGGTAACACAGTCCGGTCTTGTGATTATGAATCTGGAGCTTTCTTATAAGGATGCAGATGCTTATGAGTCAGTTGTAGATACAGATCTTGTATTAAGCTATCCACAGGTAAACTTTATCCAGTCAACATCAGTACCGGATTTGCTGAATTACTGTGTGGTAGCAGATGAAGGTGTCTGGGTAAACAATGGAAACCGTACACTTACCATGAATGGCAATGTATACGCAGGCAATTATTATACCGGGAGCAGCAGTGACCGGAATGGATTCCACATTGACAACAGTGGAAGTGTAATGCTTGGACTGCGCAAGACGCTGATTACCAGAGGCGGACTTACGGTAGAAAACCAAGGTTCTTTTACAACGGATACCAAAGCTACGATATGGGCAGATAATCTCAATGTTTACAGCAACGCAGCCCTGTCCTTATCTGGCAGTACATATGTATCGGATGATTTGACGATTACCGGAAGCGGTGATGTTACCTTGCGTGGAGAGTATTATGGCTACGGTAATCCGGAGACTGCCAAGGCAGCGGCATCTGTAGTTACAGAAGAAGTCAATGCCAATAAGGCGGCATACAGCAGTGCCATGATTATCAATGGAATTGCAGACAGTGGCAAGGCTAGTATCCGCATGAATGGATTAAAGACATTGATGTTAGCAGGAAATGCCTATATCGGAAGCGGCAATGCCATGATGGGAGAATCCCTGGCTGTAAAGAGCAGCCAGACGGCATATCTTGCACCGGCAGACTGTTTTCTTATAAATACTACCAATCCCACAACGGTAGCGGAAGATTTTATGGCAAAGAGTGATTTTGCAGCAGCTCCGGAAAAATATATTAATTATGAAGTGTTAAAAAATTATCATGCTTTGGATATCACACCATTATATAAAGATGGTCTGGTTTATTATTTCTTAAAATTCGAGAATGCAAAGGAAGCTGCGGCATTTGACCTTGCATACTACAATGATGCAGACCATGCAGCCACAAGGCAGCAGTACCTGTCTCTTTATGTGGATGACGCAGAATTATCTATCCGGGAGAGCAGCTCTGTGGAGAAGATTACCAACGGAAGTATTCTTGTCTGGGATACAAAAGGAATCCGTACCATTGAGCCGACAACCATAAGTAATGGATTAGACGATATTTACGAGGATGGTTATTATGCCGGACTGCAGAGTGGCTGGCAGGATATGTATGCTTCTTATAATATTTCACTGACAAAGGATTATGAGAGGCTTACAGCGGAGCAGAAGGCAGCCACTGTGTTTGAAAATCTGGTGGATGTAGACGGGCTGAAAAAAATTACTGGCACATCCGGAGCAGTTGAATTTGAATTTACCGATGGGGATGGAGTCCGGCAGGTGGCATACGTAACAGATAATGAAGGTGCATCAGCATTGGAGGTGGATGCTTCGTTTCTGGGTGGAAAGAATGTACCGCTTATCATTGCAACCGGAGATGTGAAGGTTACAGCAGATTACTCCGGTACAATTTTAAGTGGTGGCCAGGTGACCTTTGGCATGCCGGGAAGCAGCAGTTCAACAGTGTCATCTGATATGCAGGATGCTGCCAGAGTCATCCAGAATGCCGAATATAAGAAGGGGTCAGATACCTATATTCTGTCACAGGTATTGAAGAACAGCCAGTACTATGTAGGCAGTATTGGAAAGGCATATACCGGAGAGGATGCCGTGGATGTAACGAAGCTTGTAACCTATCAGAACTGGTCAAAGGAGTAAAGATAAGATGCAGAAAGGGAATCGTATAAGCGGAAAAAAGAATAGTGGATTTTCGTTGGTAGAGCTGATTGTTACCGTGGCGATTCTTGCAATTATTTCTGTGGGAGCGTTTCTGCTTACCGGCTCACAGAATGGATGGAAACTGCGTCATGCTGCGGAAAGACTGGATTCAGCACTGGATAAAGCTATGGTTCAGTCTATGAGTAAGAGTGATACTGCAGGTCTTATTGTCTATGAATTGAATGGAGAATATTATGCGGCAATAATAAAGGAATCCTGCCGGGACGGAAATATTTACCGTGTAACTGAGGACAAGGTGCTGGAAAAGTATTCACTTGGAAAAGAACCGTTGACGATTACGCTAAGTTATAAAGGAAAAGACGGGACAGCAGTATCAGATGTTACATTATCCAATCAGGGCAGTGAGAGTAATTTAAGCAGTGCGGCAGAATTTCTCTATGACAGAAGTACGGGGGCGGTTAAGACCGTAAAGGTAAACAGTGTGGAAAGCTATTATACTGGTATATATTTGAAGTTGTCAGACCGTGATATGCAGATAAAAATAAGTGCTGCCACCGGCAGACATGAGATACAGTAAGCAAAAAGCAGGGAGGAGGAAAACAAAGTGGACCACAGGAAAGCTTCAAAGAAGTATTGTGAAATCAGAAAATGCGGGATATATGATAATAAAGGATTTACGCTGGTTGAACTGCTGGTGGGAATTGCGATTGTGGCAATTGTCGGTGGATTAATCGGCACATTTTTGATTTTCTCCACAAGAACATATGGAAAAGTAACCGATGAAGCAGACTTACAGGAGGATGCACAGATTCTCCTATCCCAGATGGATAGTTATATTATCGATACAGACAGTGCACTTCGTTATTATGCAGATGTATCAGAGAGTGGAAGCGGCACGGAAATTTTAAAGGACAGCCTTTATCCGGGTGGAGCAGCAGGACTGACCAGAAAATGGCTGGAGATTTATAAGACCACCGATACCGGATATACAAAAGAGACCGTTTTGTGGACAAAATCCACAGAGAAGCTGACATATAAGCAGGAGACTATTGATGCGGCAGGAACGGTAACTGAAAATATAGAAGAACAGGATCTGGCAACGCATGTAACAGATTTTTCCATTGATCTGACGAAAGTAACTTCACTGCGTCAGGTAACAGTGTCTGTTGCTCTTGCCAGTGGAGAGAAAAGTTATGGAGCGGATACTACAGTGTATCTGCGTAACCAGATTGTAGTAAATGGGGAACCTTATACACCGGATGCAGCACCGGTCATTTCATCCGTACTCAGCGTTAAGGTTCTGCCACAGACGGTTATGATGCGGCCTGGCGGAAGAAAGGCATTTCAGGCAATTGTTTATGGTAATAATTCACCATCCCAGGAGGTAACCTGGAGTCTTTCCGGAAATACGTCTTCCCTTACCACTATTTCAGCGGATGGACTGCTGTGGATCAGCATGGATGAGAAGGCAAAGACCTTAACGGTAACAGCAACATCGGTACAGGATACCACCAAGTCAGGAACGGCGGAAGTAACAGTAGTACATGGCAAGAAGCTGTCTTTAGGCCAGATTCGGAAATACTGGCTGCAAAGAGGAAAATCAATGTATATCTATGCAAGGGTGAATGGAACATTAAGTGGTTCTATTACCTGGGAAAGTAATCCATTGGATTTACTTTCGGTGAATCCCGCAGATTCTGTAACAGTTGCAGGAGGATATCCATCATTGGATTTGATGAATGCGAGATGTGTGAAAACAGAGTATCCGGGGACACCTTTAGGAGAATATACAGTGAAGATTAGCGGTATAGTAGATGGTCAGCCGTATGAAGATATGGTTTATATAGAGGTGGTGGATTCGCCTGAAATAGCTGGAGCAGGTGATGTTGTATATTTTGATAAATCAAATGGTTTGGATTATTGGGTACATCCTGGAGACACCGTGAATTTGTCTACAGCATTAAAGAGGTTCGATATTGGAACAAAACGTAGTTATGAATTTAAAGAAGGCGGGAATATAAATAAGGATTCCTATACTTTTGAGACCTCTGGAACAGATGATGAAAAGATAAAAATAAGTATTGATGAAACAGCTGAGGATGGTGAAATTTATGTTACAGTCAAAGCTGGAAATCAATGGCATACAGGCTATGATTCTGTTACAATTCATGTGGCGGAGGAATTGGATTTCCCATATATTGTGGAAACAACATATTTTCCAGATCAGGAGAACTGGTTCTGGTCAAGTGTACATTGCAGGGGACCGGTAATGATAGCAGATTCAACATTACAATTTACGAATCTTACTTCCGGAATCAATGGGTTGATAGCAAATACCGGCGAGCCGCATAAACTTACACCATCGGAGCAGCATACAGGTGAGAATGAGCGTACGCTGTCTGGCGTAAATGAATTTACACAGGACGGACCGGGAAGGTATGAAAGTTCTAAGATACTTAATTTAGAGGGAATTATTATTATTGATAAAGATGTTGAACTTGATGCACCTTTTATTTGTTGTAATAGTGATACGGTGATTTATATAAAGGGAGAACATAGCTTGAAATTCAAAGGAATTACTACTTTTGACGGGCTGATTTATGCACCGGAAGGAGATGTTTATTTTGAAGGTCAGGCGGGTTATTGCCGGGGTGTTGTAATAGCAAAAAATTTGCATGTAAATAGTCGGGGAGACAGGGAGTTCTCCTTTATGGAAAAAAGCAGTGTAATGGATCTGGTTAATACATTGAAGGCAAACTAGCTTGTTGAGAAGTAAAAGAGGACAGGATATATGAAACGGAAGAATTCTTTGAAAAATTCCAGAAAGAGAATCATTCAGGCAACGGTAGCAGCAGTAGCAGGTATAACAGTTGCGGTTGCTGCATTCCGGCCGGTAGAGACTTCAGCAAACGGAGTACTGCCGGGGGTGGAAAGTATCGTTGCACAGAAGATGGCAACAGAAGATAAGACCTATCGGATTTTAGAGATTATGCCGGATGGAGCAGAAAGTGAAATGGGCTATCTTGCAGCGGGCAGTGAGCCGGTAGCCCTAGCAGCAGATGGAATGCTGGCTTACTTTGCAGAGAATGGTATCGAAAATACGCAGCAGGAGAGAATGAATTATATCAACAGCTTAAAGCAGCGTTTGGAGGACGGGAAGATAGCTTCCGGTGATACATCTAAGACACCACTTTATGCAGAAGCTTATGAGGAGACTTTTTTCCCGACAGAGGAGCAGCAGAAGGACTACAAGAAGCTGGTATTTCCGGAAGAACAGTATGAGACAATTACTGCTGAGGGACATTATGCTTACCGGCAGGATTATGACGGAAACTATAATCCCAATGTAGTTTCCTTCTCTTATAATGCAACTGGGGATTATGCAGTAGAATTTGAACGGAGAACACCACTTAGGGATGAAGCACCATATAACCAGCCATATGAGTACCGGGATAATGGAACAGATGGTTATTATGAAGCAGTTGAAAATCCTATGACAGGTGGTAATTATTACTATATTTCAGATTTTTACTACGTTGGAGCAGATTCAGAACATGGGCATTATCTGGCACAGTTAGATGCTGTAAAACCATATTCATATACTGCATCAGGGGATGGTGCATTTGCATTTGTACCGGGAACAGCGGAAGAGGACAGTGCAAATCAGTCCTGTCAGGTGGAGATGGGTTCTGTCTGGTATACCGGTGGACTTTATAATAATAACCTGTTCCGGGACTATGTATTAGGAGCATTGTCCAAGGATGATTTAAAGGTGGAAGTAACGGCAGTGACAGAGTCTGGACTTGCTTCTGTAGATGTATCCAGTATGGATTTTATTTATATCGGCGGACAGGGTTATGATACCGGAATGAAATATCAGCTTTCTTCTCCGGAGCTTCTTGCACAGGTGGATAAAATATATAAGAAAATTTTAGGAAAAGCGCCGGTTCTTATTGATTCCATTGTCTTAGAAAGTGCACTTACTGATTATAATACTTCTGATATTGCAAAGCTTGTGGTGTGGAGCATCCAGAAGGAGTTAAAGGATGACCCGCAGTCTGTGGATGCGGCAGAATTATGTGATACCGCTTCTTTAAACAGCAATTACACCGGCAATGATACTAATTATGCGGAAAATAATGTTTACTGCATGAAAATGACAGATGCAGACGGGGTACGTCAGCATGTATTTACCGGTCTGCTGGAAGCTTTTCCACAGGAGCTGCAGGAGGCGGAGGGATTTGCACCGGTGCGGGCATTGATTGAACAGGAGAATACCCTCCGTACATCAGCGGATGCGATTGATACCACGCTTTCAAAAAACATGGTCTTACAGTATATTTTAAATTATCCGTATGAGAGAACCTTTAGTGATAAAGAGGAGCTGCGGGTGCTGGATATCGAACCGGCAATGGGTGCACTGTATCTTGATGAAAATGCAGCTGATGACAGGATTCTTACCAAAAAGAAGCTGGCAGACTGGACAGGTGTTGCCATTGACAATATCAGTATTACCCGGATGACTTCAGCGGAGTTTATTGGTAAAATCGAAGACATGAACATGGAATACGATCTGGTTTACTTTGGACTTGGTTATGCCGGAGAGAATGGAAATTCTGATGTAAAGCTTCAGGGGGATTATATGAACCGTGATGCAGAGGGAAATACGGTTTATAATGATTCACTGATGAATGGGCTGGTCTATGCACATACCGGGGATGCATTCTTAAGAAAAGCTATTCTTGGTGGACTTTTAGATACTGATTATGTAGATAATAATACATCGAATTATCTCTATGGAGGCAATCCGGACAGCTCAAGAGACCCATATGGTGACCGGGATGAGTGGGACAGCGGATTAGGTAAGCTCGTTACCGCAACAAAGACCATCAGTGGTTTCCAGTATGATAATCCAAAGAATAGAAATGACCGTCAGGAAATTACCGTTACAGTAGGAAATGTAGGAGTATACCGTGCCAGCGGAAATGATATAACAGAGAGCAAGAAACGTGATCTGGAAGAATTCCTCGGGGCGAAATATCCGGTTCTTTTTGCACAGAATTTTGTGACCACAGAAGGTGAAATCAATGCAAAGGTGGTAGATAATTCTTCTGTTCTATATCAGTTCGCAAAGGAAAATCTTGCACAGGATAATGTCTTTTATCTGGATACCGAAGGCAGGCCAAATGATGAGAGCAGCTTCCGGTACTATATTAATATGCCTAAGGTTAAGCTTGCCATGCTCAATCCGTCTACCGGAGCAGAAGAGAGTGATATGGCATTAAGTACAGGAACAGCACGTACTACGGATAACAATTATGGCAATAAAATTGTAGAAATCCGTACCGATAAGAAGGATTCCGGAGTCTATACGCTGCGTTACCGCTTCCGGATTGATAGTACCGTAGATGCCAGCGTGGCTACGGTATATCATGCAGGACTTTATTTTGATATGAATGCCGATGGTAAATTTATCGAAAATGATACATATTCCGAACGGCAGAAGGACTGCATCATTTTTGATGCTTCCGGCAATGAAGTCAACCGGGATGCAGCTGGAGAATATCAGTTGAGCAGCGGACAGGAGTACTATCTTGAGAAAGACATTCCAGGTGACTATCGTGGTATGCTGACCTGGAAACTGGAACTGACTCAGACCACCAATGCCTATATCCGTACAGCAAAGACAGGTTATACGATTGTATCAAGACCAGCTGGTGATGATAGTGTACAGGTTGTTAAGGTGCTTCAGATTATGGGAAATAATAATGAATGGGGCGGTTACTTTAATCTTTCTACAGATGGTGACGTGCGGAATTTTATCAGCAATTTTGAAAATACAGAGGGAGTCCGGTTTGAAATTACAGCCATTCCAATGCGCGATTTCGATGGCAAATATACATCCTTTGAACAGCTGAAGGATTATCAGATGTTAATCTTTGGTTTCCAGGACAGTTATTCGGATATGACCAATGCTGACACACTGACAGCAGTAGATGATTATATTGTCAGCGGACGAAGTGTATTGTTTACCCATGATACCTCTTCCTTTGTCAATGTGGCAACCGAGCAGATGTACTGTCAGGATAATCCGGATGGCGATAATGGCTGGAACCCGGGCTGGCTTAGCAACCAGGGTAATGCAGGAGATTTTAACCAGGTGGAACGTCACTGGGGCTATATGGTAAACCAGAAATTCCGTGGTGTTCTTGGAATGGACCGTTATGGAATTACTTATAATGAGCGGACTTCCAAAGACCCGCAGGCGGCACAGCTTCGTTCCCTTCTATTAAAGGAAGGACAGCTTTTAGACATCAGTACTACTACAGATGCCTCTGGCAATGAGATAACAACCGGAACCATTGATACGGCACATGGTGGTGTAACGACACGGGAGAATCCGGATGGCAGCGGGGCACTGACTTCTGCAGTATTAGGAAGTGATAAAGATATTGCGTATGTACCGGGAACGAATCAGAAGCAGTCCTATGGACAGACACAGGGTTATACTTATGGAGCAATCAATTTCCATTATTATTATAATGCTCCGTGGCAGTGTACAACGGAAGCAAAGTATGCTTATAACCAGTACATGATGTGGCGTACACTTCCGTTACCAACACAAAGAAATGATGTTTCTCTTGGAAACCTGAAAAACAATGCCAGCATGTATGCAACCCAGGTAAATGATGGACAGATTACCCATTATCCATATGAGATTGGCAGTCAGATTACGATAGCTAATACCCATTACCAGTATTATCAGCTGAATATGGATGAGGATATGGATGGAGATGAAAACAGTGATATTGTAGTGTGGTACTGTCTGGGTGCATCCGGTGATGGTTCGGCGATTTATACCAGTTCCCCGAATGATGTGCGGAACAATTATTATATTTACAACATTGGAAATATTACCTATTCCGGTGTGGGACACAGTACAATAAGTAACGTGAATGAGAAGCAGTTATTCTTTAATACCATTGTTGCAGCGTACAAGACAAGAATCAAAGATCCGGTAGTAAAGCTTTTAGAGAATGGAAGCCGTACTTCAGCAGAAAAGGAAGCTGTTTATGTACATACTGATAATGCCATCGGAAATAAGGCACTGGAAAATGAAGTAAGTTTTTATTACACCGTAACAGATTCGAATCTCGTCACATCGGATAAGGAAATCAGTGTGGATTATTCCATGGTAGATAAGAATGGCAGCAGTATTGCAATTCCGGTACAGGCAGCAGAAAATCAGGTGTATATCACAACAGAAGCAGTAAACGGAGATACGGTTACGACAGATTCTGCCGGAAGACTGAGAGGCTTAAAGAGCGGGGAAGTGTATAAAGTCACAGTTCATAATCTGACGGATACAAAAGTACAGGAGGCAATTACCAATGGTAATATGCGGATTGCAGTTCATGCAGTCAGTACCTTTGACTATTATGGAGACAGCTATGGTCTGGGTGAAAATGCCCAGGGCATTCCACAGAGCAGTGCATCTATGAAAATATTAGGAACAACGCTGTTTGATTTGGATTAGAACAAAAGAAAAAAATTTTATTGGAAAAATGGAAACGAAATCGTATAAGACCGGAAAAGCAATTCGTAAAATCAAAAAAAGGTTGAAAAACTGGTAACGTTACCATATAATAAAACCATGAAGAACCAAGTAGGGTGAATGGTCGCGGCTGCATTGTCGAAAGACATACAGACGAGGAAAGTCCGGGCTTCGCAGGGCAGGATGCCGGATAACGTCCGGTGGAGGCAACTCCAAGGAAAGTGCAACAGAAATGTACCGCCAGGTAACTGGTAAGGGTGGAAAGGCAGTGTAAGAGACTACCGCATCTCTGGTAACAGAGATGGCTCTGTAAACCCCATTCGAAGCAAGACCAGATTTAAGCATTGACGTGGCCCGCCAGCTTAAGGTAGGTTGCTTGAGGCGGTTGGCAACAGCCGTCCTAGATAGATGACCATTTTCAACATAACCCGGCTTACAGCCCTGCTTGGTTTCTTACTATCAAATCTAATGTAATTCTAAAATGTTTCTTAAAAGACAATAACTCTGTTGACACAGAAAAGCAGGGGACTTAAGATGAATATCAGGGTATGGTGATATGTGAACATACATATCACCATATTTTTGCGTAAGCATCCGTAAGGAACTGCCGGTGGCAGGTGCGTAGATATAAAAAGAAGAGAGGTCTTATATTTGAAAGAGAAGTTAGCGAGATTTATGTCAGGAAGATATGGAGTAGATCAGTTATCAAGATTATATCTTGGAATTGCACTGATATTACTGGTAGTTTCAATTTTTAGTCACCTTGGTATATTTTATATAGCTGGAATTGTTCTTCTGGTGTATACTTATTATCGTATGTTTTCGAAGAACATTTCCAAGATGTATGCACAGAATCAGAAGTATTTGAATGCAAAATATCGTGCGGTGGTAAAAAAGGATGCATGGAAGAAACAGTGGCAGCAGCGTAAGATTTACCGGTTTTATCGTTGTCCGGGATGTAAACAGAAGGTTCGTGTTCCAAAAGGAAAAGGTAAAATCTGCATTACCTGTCCAAAATGCAGAATGGAATTCATAAAGAAAAGTTAAGCTGTAGCTATTTGGAGGAAGCAGTATGTTTGGATATGTAAATATCAATCGTAATGAATTATCAGATGAAAATAAAAAGATTTACCAGGGTTATTACTGCGGACTTTGTCAGAAACTAAAGGAGGTTTCCGGCCGTAAAGGCCAGATGCTTTTAAACTATGACATGACATTTCTGGTAGTGCTTCTGACCGGACTTTATGAGCTGGAGGATAAAAGCACAGATTTTGTATGTGCGCTGCATCCGACGAAAAAACGGACAGCCAGAATCAATGAGGCAACAGAATATGCTGCTGATATGAATATTATTCTTTCCTACCAGAATTTTGAAGATGACTGGAGAGACAATCGTTCTTATTCGAAAAAAGCATTTGCCAGAATGCTGGGAAAAGATTATAATCGCATCATGGCAAAATACCCAAGACAGGTAAAGGCAGTAGAAACCTATATCGAAGAACTGGGTAAGGCAGAGGATGCACAGGAATCCAATATTGATAAAATATCAGGACTGACAGGAACCATGCTGGGCGAAATTTTTGCATGGCGGGAAGATATATGGGCAGAAGAACTCAGATATTTTGGATTTTATTTAGGAAAGTTTGTTTATCTGATGGATGCCTATGAGGATTTTGAAACAGATAAGCGTAAAAATGCATACAATGTTTTCAGGGTACAGCGGAAAGAGGATATGCAGAATCTGGATACCTTTGTGAAGCTGTTGCTGACCAGTATGATGTCAGAGTGTGCCAAGTCCTTTGAACGTCTGCCAATTCTTATGCATGCAGACATTCTGCGGAATGTATTATATTCCGGAGTCTGGACGAAATATGAGTACAACAGACTGAAACGTGAGCGGAAGCAGCAGAGGCTTCTTGAAAAACAGAAAGCCGAAAAACAGAAGGCAGACAGGAAAAGTGCAACAAAGTGAAGTTAAGAATTAAGAAGGAGTAAGTAGTATGGACCCATACAAGGTGCTGGGCATAGCTCCGGGAGCAACAGATGAAGAAATCAAACGGGCATACCGGAATCTGAGCCGCAAATATCATCCGGATGCCAATGTAAATAATCCTGACCGTGCACAGGCAGAAGAAAAATTTAAAGAAGTACAGATGGCTTATGACCAGATTATGAAACAGAAACAGCAGGGTTACAGCTATGGAAGCGGTTACGGCGGCGGTGGCGCCTACGGTTATGGTGGTTTTGGCTATGGCAGAACCAATGGTGCATATGGAAACAGCGGTTATGGCAGCAGTGCTTCCGGTGAATCGGTAGAGATGCAGGCGGCTGCAAATTACATCCGGAATCGTTGTTTTAAAGAAGCGTTGCATGTGTTAGATGGCATTTCGGACAGAACGGCACGCTGGTATTATTACAGTGCAATTGCCAATGCCGGAAGCGGTAATAATGTAACGGCAAAGGAGCATGCCAGTCAGGCTGTCAATATGGAACCGAGTAATATGGAATATCGTCAGTTGCAGCAGCAGTTAGAGTTTGGTGGAACATGGTATCAGAGCAGAGGTGGCGAATATGAACGGCCATATTCCGGCAGCAGCGGCTGGTGCATGAGTATGCTGTTATTGAATCTTTTATGTAACTGTTGTTGTTTCAGACCATATTAGAAAACCATATTTTAGAAGTTCTTTTTTATTTGCAAGAATGAAAACTTCTGCTATACTGTAGGATGAAAAAAACAGAAATGGAGATTAGAAATGAGAATTTTAGCTGAAAATACATCATGTATTGTAATTGACTATCAGGAGAAGATTTTGCCGGCAATGTCAGGAAGAGAGGAACTTGTGGCAAATTCTGCTGCATTATTAAAGGGACTTAATTTATTGGAAATACCGATGGTATTGACCACACAGTATGCCAAGGGATTAGGAAATAATATTCCGGAGATTTGTGAAGCAATTGGAAGTGATGTGGCATATGACAAGACCACATTTTCTGCATATGAAACAGAAGCGGTATATGAAGCAATGGATAAAGAGCGTAAAAATGTCCTGATTTGTGGAATTGAAGCACATATCTGTGTACTTCAGACAGCCATTGATTTAAAGGCAGCAGGATATCAGCCGGTTATCGTAGCAGACTGTGTATCTTCAAGAAAAGAACTGGATAAGGAACTTGGTTTAAAGAGAGCAGAACAGGAAGGTATTCTGATTACATCTAAGGAAGCTATTTTATTTGAATTGACACGTAAGGCAGGCGGACCGGTATTTAAACAGATTTCTGCACTGATTAAATAAAGGAGACAGGATATGCTGCAAAGATTTTATCCCGATGAATATCTGGATTCTACCTATGTCATTGACTTTGATAAGCTTTATGAAGAGGGATACCGGGGCATTATTTTTGATATTGATAATACACTTGTTCCACACGGAGCACCGGCGGATGAGCGGGCAAAAAAGCTGTTTGCTCATTTAAAAGAGCTGGGTTATCATTGTATGCTGTTATCGAATAACAAGGAACCACGGGTGAAGATGTTCAATGATGCGGTAAATGTTTCCTATATTTACAAGGCAGGAAAACCGTCAACGAAAAATTATCTTAAGGCAATGGAAGAGATGGGAACCACCACGGAGAATACGTTATTTGTGGGAGACCAGATATTTACTGATGTGTATGGGGCAAACCGCGCAGGAATCCGTACGATTCTGGTAAAACCGATACATCCGAAAGAGGAAATACAGATTGTTTTAAAACGATATCTGGAGAAAATTGTATTATTTTTTTATACAAGGAAGAGAAAGAAGGAAGAAAAATTATGAAAATCGGAATTGGAAATGACCACAGTGCAGTCGAAATGAAATTCGCAATTAAAAAGTATTTAGAGGAAATGGGACATGAAGTTGTAAATTACGGAACAGATTCTACCGAGAGCTGTGACTATCCGGAGTATGGTGAAAAAGTAGGACGTGCAGTTGCAGCCGGGGAAGTAGACTGTGGCGTATTAATCTGTGGTACCGGGGTTGGAATCTCTTTGGCTGCTAATAAGGTAAAAGGTGTCCGTGCAGCAGTATGTTCTGATGTAACAACTGCGCATCTGGTAAAAGAACATAACAATGCCAATATCATCGCATTTGGAGCAAGAATTGTTGGAATCGAGAAGGCAAAAGATATTGTAAAAGCATACCTGAATGCAGAATTTCAGGGTGGCAGACATGAAAAACGTATTGCCATGATTCACGAAATTGAATCAAGATAGGGTAAAGTCACAAAAAAAGGTTGAAAAATGGCTTGTTTTATTATAGAATAGAACGAGTGAGTGACAAGTTTGGAATGAGAATTTTTTCCAATACCCGTAAGAACCTGCCGATGGCAGCGTCTTATGGTGCTTAGCAACGAAAATTAGGAGGAATATCGATGATTTCAGCAGGAGATTTCAGAAACGGAATTACAATCGAATTAGAAGGAAATATTTATCAGATTATTGAATTCCAGCACGTTAAACCTGGAAAGGGTGCTGCATTTGTCAGAACCAAATTAAAGAATATCAAGAGTGGCGGTGTAGTTGAGAAAACTTTCCGTCCAACAGAGAAATGCCCACAGGCACGTATCGACCGTAAAGATATGCAGTATTTATATTCTGACGGAGATTTGTATTACTTCATGGATGTTGAAAACTATGAGCAGATTGCTTTAGATAAGACAACCATCGGTGATACCTTAAAATTTGTAAAAGAGAACGAAATGTGTAAAATCTGTTCTCACAATGGCAACGTATTTGCTGTTGAACCACCATTGTTTGTTGAACTTCAGATTACAGAGACAGAACCTGGATTCAAGGGTGATACTGCAACAGGTGCAACAAAACCTGCAACTGTTGAGACTGGTGCAACTGTAATGGTTCCATTATTCGTAGAGCAGGATGATGTCATTAAAATCGATACAAGAACTGGTGAGTATTTATCCAGAGTATAATTTCATGCGAAATATGTGGGAGTTTCAAAACAGTTGTTTTGAAACTCCTTTTTCTGTTGCCGGGTATTAGGAAAGAACTGTCAGTGGCAGTACCAGCAGGTTATGGCAATGAGAATGGAAAGTTGAGGAAACAGGCTATGCAGGAAGAAAGCAGAAAAGAGAAAAATTTCATAAAAAGGATTTATTATGCAGAAGCACCAAAATGGCTGAAATATGCGATATTATTCGGATATCCGGTTCTGCTTTTTTATATTACTGCATTTATGACATATAATCCTTTTGTAAGAACCAGATGGAGAGCACAAATTCTAAATCTCATTTTATTTGAGGCTTTTGTGTGGCTGCTACTGGCAATTACCGGAAGTGCAGTGATTGCACTTCGTACGGAAACAATTCTTGGAATTGCATTGAGCATTGCGAATTATTATGTCATTTCCTTCCGTGGTTCTCCGGTGGTGCCATGGGATTTGCTGTCTCTTGGAACGGCAGCCAGTGTTGCCGGAGGCTATGATTATACTTTGCCGTCCCGTCAGATTGCGTTGATTCTTCTGATGTTCTTTCTGGCATTTACGGAGCGTTATGCAAAAATTCATATTTCACGGAAAAAGATATTGCTCCGCGCAGGTAGTGCTGTGATTTCTGTTGCCTGTATGGCAGGAATTGGCTGGATGGTACAGGATGATGCAATGGTAAGTGAATTACAGCTTTATCCGTTCCTTTTTACGCCTACAGTCATGTATGAACGAAATGGCTTTGCAGTGACGTTTCTTATGGATATGCAGTATCTTAAGGTGGAGAAGCCGGAAGGATATTCTGTTGAAAAGGCAAAGGAATTATTAGAAAATGAGGATGGTCTTGACTGGACGGCATCCGACCAGAGAAATAATGTTGGAAAGGAATTCGCGAATCAGAAAGAAACAACAGACCAGCTTCCGAATGTTATTGTCATCATGGATGAAGCCTTTTCCGATTTGGGGGTTCTGTCCGATGAGGCACTTCCGGTAAATGAAGACTATATGCCGTTTATTCACAGCCTGCAACAGGGGGCAGAAAATACCCAGACCGGATATTTGAATGTATCGGTGAAGGGTGGAAATACAGCAAATACGGAATTTGAATTTTTAACGGGAGATACCATGGCATTTCTTCCGGCTGGTAGTATTCCGTATCAGCAGTATATTACAAAGGACACACCAAGCATGGCATCTTATCTAAAGAGCTTGGGTTATGAGACCTATGCCATGCATCCATATTATGCGTCCGGCTGGAACCGGGATAAGATATATCCGCTGCTGGGATTTGACAGCTTTTATTCTTCTGCAGATTTCTATGGTTCCACTTATGTGAGGGGCTATATCGATGATTCATCCTGTGTGGATAAGATTATTGAGACATATGAAAAAAAAGATGCAAGAACGCCGGCATTTATCTTTAATGTAACCATGCAGAATCACAGCCCATATACCGATGGCTATCAGAATCTTCAGGGAAATATTACAGTAGATGGAACGGTATCTGCCCAGTTATCGGAATATCTGACCCTGGTAAAATTATCGGATGCAGCATTGGAAAAGCTGATTGATTATTTTGAGACACAGGACGAACCTACGGTTATCGTATTCTTTGGTGACCACCAGCCGACAGATGCGGTGGTGGAGCCAATCTGGAATTTAGAAGGCAAATCATCCTCTGATTTAACAGAAAAAGAAAATCAGCTTCGTTATAAGGTGCCTTATGTTATCTGGGCAAATTATGATATTGATGAGGCGGTAAATCAGGAGAGCAGTGCCAACTATCTGGGGGCACAGATGATGGAAGCAGCAGGAGTTCCGTTGTCGGATTATCAGAATTATTTACTGGAACAGAAGAAGGAGATGCCATTGATTTCCACGCAGCATACGGAAGCAGAAGGCAGTGATGCATGGCTTAATTATCAGACGCTGCAGTATTATCTTTTATTTGACTGGGATGGAGAAAAATAGAAATGAAGGAAAGATTACTTCGAATCAAAAACAATAAGAAGATGCCGTTAATACTGGCTTTTTGCATTCCGTTTTTTCTTGCACTGGGAGTCTGCATCGGCCATGAGATTTATCCTTTTGGCAATCAGTGTTTTCTGCATATTGATATGTATCACCAGTATGCACCGTTTTTTACGGAATTCATGAATAAGTTAAAGAGCGGAAGCGGGTTATTATATACATGGAATCTGGGGCTTGGTACAGATTTTGTATCCCTGATGGCATATTATCTATCCAGTCCTTTTAACTGGCTGTTATTATTATGTCCGTCTAATCTGGTAATCGAATTTATGACGGTATTGATTCTAATTAAGACTGGACTTAGCGGACTTACTTTTGCATTTTACTTAAACCGGCATTATAAAGATAATGGATATCGCATTGCTTTATTTGCGGTATTCTATGCGTTGTCCGGGTTTATGTGTGCTTATAACTGGGATATTATGTGGCTGGATACGGTGGTGTTATTGCCGCTTATTTTGCTGGGTCTGGAAAGACTGGTAGAAGGAAAGAAGATGACGCTTTATGTGGTAACACTGGCGGTTTCGATTCTTTCAAACTACTATATTTCCATTATGGTCTGCATCTATCTGGTGCTTTATTTTGTGATTCTGATATTAGAGCAGAAAAGCGGGATAGGAAAAGCAATTCTTAAATTTGCGGCCGGCTCCATCCTGGCAGGCGGTATGGGAGCAGTACTGATTCTGCCGGAGATAGTGGCATTAAGCGGAAGTGGTTCCGGTGGAATCTCTTTTCCGGAAAAAATGGAGTGGTATTTTGGCCTGCTGGATGAAGCAGCAAGGTTCTGCATTGGTGTCGAGCCGTCTTCTACGGTAGGACATATGCCAAATCTTTACTGCGGAGCGGCAATTTTATTATTATTATTCCTTTATCTTTTGAATCGCAGGATCCGAATTGGTGCAAAGATTCCAAGACTCTTACTGGTGGCATTTTTCTTTGTGAGCTTTGCAAATAATAAACTGGATTTTATCTGGCATGGCTTTCATTTTCCGGATGGACTTCCGGCAAGACAGACCTTTTTATTTGCATTTTTACTGTTGACCTTAGGTTATGAAGCAGTGCGGGAAGAAAGAGGCAATAGCATTTTTAAAATCCTATTTGCATTCCTGTTAGCGGAGCTGGTATTGGTTTTATGTTTCCGGTTTACAGATTTAGAGCAGGTGACACCGGAGCAGATGCTTTTAACAGGACTTTTGATTTTAGGTTATGCACTTCTGCTGTTATTCTATCGGCGGAAGGATAAGACGATGCGGACTATCGTATCGATATTTGCGGTGATTCTGGTATGTGCCGAGGCAGGCGTAAATCTTGACACGACCAGTATTTCTACTACCAGCCGGACGCTGTATACCCAGCATTTAGAGGATTATAAAACACTGGCGGAGACAGCAGGAGCAGAGGATGACGGTTTCTTCCGTATGGATAAGTTTAACCGGATGACGAAGAATGAGTCGGCACTTTCAAACTATGCATCCGCATCTGTTTTTTCTTCTCTTATAAATAAAGATGTGGCAGATTTCTACCGGGAGATGGGAATGGAAGGCGGTAAGAATTATTACTGCTATAATGGTGCAACGATGCTTACTTCCTCGCTGCTTTCGGTAAAATATATCCTGACGGACAGTGCAGAAGAGGAAAGTCCGTATCGAAGTCTGATATCAGAACAGAATGGCATATACTTATATGAAAATACTTATACACTGCCACTTGGTTTTATGGTAGATAGTGATTTGACGGAAAAGTGGGATTTTACCCTTGGAACACCGATAATGGCACAGAATGAACTCGCCTATGCCCTTGGTGCAACGGAGAATCTTTTAGAGCCGGTGGATGCAGAATTACATGATGGCAAAACCGTGATTCAGGTAACGGAAACCGGCTATTATTATGGTTATTATACGATGAAGGATGCCAAAACCATTACCGCAACCACTGGAAACCGCACGCGGACATTTTCTAAATGTGACCATGTCTATTTACTGGATTTGGGCTATTGTGAGGCTGGGGAAGATATTGCGCTGACTTCTGCCGATACGGATCAGATACTGGTGCAGGGCTACCGGTTAAATGATGCAGCATTTCAGGCAGCATATCATACATTATCCCAGCAGACCATGGAGTTAAAATCCTACAGTGACAGCAGAATCGAAGGCAGCATCAACGTAAAAAAAGCCGGAACTCTTTTGCTGTCCGTGCCGGATGATGAAGGCTGGCATGTCTTTGTGGATGGGGAAGAAGTGGATTATGAGCATTTCTGCGATGCGTTTATCAGCATTCCATTAAAAGAAGGCAGCCATGATATTATATTAAAATATACAACACCGAATCTGAAACTGGGAGCATTGCTTTCCGGTGGAGCATTGTTCTTATTCCTTTGCATTACCTGGATACCGGTTGTTGTGAGAAAACGAGGAGAGAGGGCATGAAGAAAAAAATAACATTTCTGATATTTGTGGTACTGGCGGTACTTTGTGTTGTTTATTCCGGGATGGTATTGGCAACGGGTTCCGGAACATCATTTTTTCTGGTGTGGATCGGACTTGCGGTACTTTTCTTCCTGTTTGGGTATTCTGTCTGGAAATCTTTCTGGAAGAAAGTTCCCCGGCTGGTTAAGGGAATCTGTATTGTTGTCGTTGCAGCGGGATTTACAGCATTTTTTATCGTAGAAGGCTGCATCATAAGTCAGATGCATGAAAAAGGCGAAGCGGGACTTGACTATATTATTGTGCTGGGGGCACAGGTGAGGGAAAGCGGACCAAGTGCTGCGTTAAAATACCGGCTGGATGAGGCAGTGGAATATTTAGAGGATAATCCAAAGACAATCTGTATCGTATCCGGCGGACAGGGTGCAAATGAACCATATTCCGAAGCCGAAGGAATGGCACAGTATTTAAAAGAACAGGGGATTGATGCGTCCCGGATTCTCTTAGAGGATAAGTCCTTAAATACAGAGCAGAATATGGAGTACAGCAAGGCACTGATAAAAGATGGGGCATCCGTTGGAATTATCACCAATGATTTTCATCTGTTCCGGGCAAAGCAGATTGCACGAAAATACGGACTGGACAATGTCTGTGGAATAGCAGCAAAGTCTACACCGGTTTATCTTCCAAATAATATGCTGCGGGAATTTTTAGCAGAGATAAAATTTTTGCTGTAATTATGCGGATGAATGGAAAAGTCAAAGACTGACCGGAGACTTTAATGTGTGCCAAGGCACATTCTTTGTTCTAAATGGGCTTGTATCGGGTGGAAGAATAGAATAGTATAAAAAGTAACAGGAGTTTTATGGAGAAAGGGTTTATATAGCTATGGAGATTAAATGCGAATACTGTGGCTCCATCATTAAGGAAACAGATGAGAAATGTCCTTACTGTGGAGCCACCAATCAGGCAGTAAAGCGTACTGCAGACCATACGCCAAAGACTATTGAAGAATTGCAGCAGTGGTATCAGGCGCGGAATCTGCCACCGTATGAAGTGACGAGATTCTTTATCGGAATCAATTACACACAGCCCAAAGCCTTTGGTATTTACCGGGAAGGTCAGAATGTCATTGTCTATAAGAACAAGGCAAACGGCGAGCGGGCGATCCGCTATCAGGGAACGGATGAAGCCTATGCGGTAAATGAGCTGTATCTTAAGTTAAAAGAGGAAATCTTAAACCAGAAGGAACATAATCGGGCTGGAAATGTAAGAAGCAGTTATGGAAATAACAGAAAGCCAATGTCAACAGGAAAGGTAATAGGAAGAACCTTTGCCGGGATTGGAGCATTCTTTCTTTTCTTCTTTGGTTCCTTTGTACTCTTTGTGTTAGATACATTATACCGGGGAATTGGAACAGCACTTTTTATTGCACTGATTGCCGCAGCACCTGTGGCAGTGATATTAGACCTTATTGTTTGTGGGTTAAGGGAAAAAAGTACGGTATTTGAAAAGATATATCAGGGATTTGCCGGAAAGAAATTCTTAACCTGTGCCGTTTGTTTCCTGATGTGCTTTTTAATCGTTCTGATTCCGATACATAATTACAAGAAGGCAAGTTATTACCAATACCAAAATACGGTTTACGTTCACAGCCACAATAACTGGTTCGAGTATGATGGTTATGACTATGATAAGATAGACAGCGATGAGGTACCGGATGATATTTTAAATAACCGTTCTGATTATGAAATGACTTATCAGAATGGCTATGACTGGGATAACAGCATTACCAATTTTGAAGACAGCAGATATTATGAAGAGCATTATGGCTCAGACAGCTCGGACAGCAGTTCAGACAGTGGATATGACTGGGATTCCAATGACAGCTGGGATTCTAATTCATCTGACTGGGATAGCGACTGGTAAATATTAATATATCATTTAGAAATTTATTTTTCTGTTAAGAATAATCTAAGAAATGAAATAGAATATCTTTAAGAACACTCCTTTTTTGTGTGCTTTACTAAGAGTAAAGAATGAAAAAGGGGTGTTTTTTATGATGCAGTCAGAACAGGAAGGACAACGAAATTTACAACAATCAGGAGCAGCCGGACAGCGGAATACACAACATGCAACGAACATAAAAAAGCGGAGCATGCGCCGGAAAAAAGCAAGAAGAATGCGAAGAATCAAAAGAATATTTGTGGCAGCAATAATTCTGCTGGTAGTTTTTGCCGCGGGCAGAACATCATTTGTGCAAGGCTTCTTAAATCACTGGAATGTAAAATCAGAGGCAACACTTACGGCAGAGGGGTATCCGGAAAGCCTTGTACAACTTTACGAGAAAAATGAAGAAGCAAGACAGTTTGTGCTTGATTATAAGAAGAATGGAAACAACGAGCAGCCGATTGATATTTCATCGGATGTAACAGATGGTAAAATACCGCTTTTCCTTCAGTGGGACGAGCGTTGGGGCTATAGAACCTATGGAGATAATTTCCTTGCAATTACAGGATGTGGTCCGACGGCATTGTCCATGGTCTATGTGGGACTGACCGGAGATACTTCCATGAATCCTTATGCCGTTGCCCAGATGGCACAGGAGGATGGCTTCTATGTGAATGGAAGCGGTTCCGCCTGGAGTATGATGACGGAACTTGCCACAAAGCTTGGCTTATCTGCACAGGAGCTGAGTCTCAGCGAAGACAGTATCCGGCAGGAATTATCCCAGGGGCATCCGATTATCTGTATCATGGGACCGGGAGATTTTACCACATCCGGACATTTTATTGTATTAACAGGAGTAGATTCCGATGGAAAAATAACAGTGAATGATTCCAATAGTAAAAAGAACAGTAATAAGGCATGGAAGATAGAAGACCTTATGAGCCAGATCCGGGATTTATGGGTGTATCAGTAGAAGTGGCATTCTTTACGAAAATCTGCTATAATTCTTGATAAAATGATTTGAAAGGCGAGTGGGAAAGAGACTGGTGGTAATCTTTCGACGGTAGTGTTTGAATATCCACAGCATTTGCCGGATGTGAATGTTGCATAAAAACTGTAAGGGGTACTAAGAATTTTGATTTAAATTTTATTTTTTTTCTGGCAACCGGTGCAAATTCGCATCCATGCTCAGATGCACCTCGCTGGCACATCCCTGTGCCAGCGTTGCCTGATGTCAGACAAAATTCCAAGTGCCCCTAACAGTCTTTATCATGCATCCACATTCCGGTAAATACTGTGGATATTACATCACATTCCGCCGGAAGAAAACCGGCATCACATTTCCCGCTCCTTTACAAATATTTTAACAAGAAGGGAGCTATAGAACATGGAAACATGGTATTACGAAGTCGTATCCATCGATGGAGACTATGCAAATTTAAAGAGGACAGACATTGCTTCAGATGATTTGAAACTTGTGGCAAGAGCACTTCTTCCGGCAGAAATTATGGAGGGAAGCAAGTTAAAATACGAACTGATGCAGTATGAGATTATAGAATAGCAGATAAAGGAGTTAGGGAAGATGAAAATCGAAGCGGCAAGGCGGGAGGTTTAGCAAAAATTATGAAAAAGGAAAAGGTTATTGGAATGGGGGTACTGCTTGGAATTATTATTCTGGCAGTGATTGTAGTTGTAGTGGCAGGAAATCAGAAAAAAAAATAAAACGAAGACTGAGACAGAAAATAAAACGGAAACAGAGACGCAGATGGAATCAGACTCAGAATCAGAATCAGAATCGGAAACAGAAACTGCACCTGCGGATAAAGAGTCTTTGGACGCAGACGAGCTGGTAGAAGAGAACTTTCGTCAGGCTGGAATTACAGAATATGAAAAAATAGATATGGAAGATTATGAGAGCCAGGCAGGAATCGATTTATCAGAATATGTATCTTATCGGTTTTATTATGATAGCGATGGATTGAAAATTGAAGGATATTTCAGTGCACCAAAAGATTTACTGGATGGAAAAAAGACTTCCTGTCTTATTTATAATCATGGTGGAAATCAGGATTACGGAGCATTGGAAAATATAGAAATCTGCTTTTATGCCTATCAGCTTCATACCATTTGCATTGCATCAAACTACAGAGGCTGTGGAAGCAGTGAAGGAGAAGACCAGTTTGGCGGAGCAGATGTGGATGATGTGGTCCGGATTTTGGATTTGTGTGAGCAATTTTCCTATATTGATGAGGATGCCATAAATATGATGGGTATTTCCAGAGGCGGAATGATGACTTATGAAGTGTTAAGTAAGGATGAACGGGTGCATAAGGCAGTTGTCGTATCTGGCCTTTCCGATTGCTTTATGTCATATGAGGAAAGAAGTGATATGCAGACCATATTCGATTCTTTGGTAGGCGGTTCCCCGGAAGAGATGCCGGAGGAATATGAGAAACGTTCTGCAACCTATTGGGCGGATGAAATTAATATACCGCTGCTCATCATTCATGCCACTGGAGATGAAAAAGTATCCGTTGCACAGGCAGATAAATTAACAGAAGCATTAGAGCAGGCAGGAAAAACCTACGAATATATTACCTTTGATGGAAATTCCCACGGAGAAATCCGACCAGAGGATGGTGAGAAGATAAAGGCGTTTCTGGAAGGGCAGGAGCAGGAAGAAGATAGTGAAAAGAATAATGTAAAATAGTGAAAAAATAGTGTAATATTTCCTTCGCATGGTACTGTTGTATTCAAATAAGGTTTGTGAATTGTCGGAGGGCTCAAACGGCGAAAAATTGGAAGGAAGCCTTTCGTATCTAAAAAGTAGAGAAAAAGAATTGCTCTTGCTGCTCATGAAGAACTACAAAAGAGAGTTCACGCCTATCGAAGTCAGCAAAGAACTTAAGGTTACCAATAAGACGGTAACAAACTATGCAAAATGGGATGATTGATTTATATGTGAGAGGTAATAATTATGTAGCTTATTCAGAGATATATTCATCGTTTGCATCAGAAAAAAATAGTTATATTTCTGATTTGTTGTTGCTGGTTATCAATAATGACAGCTCTAAGGTACGAAAACATGGAGAAACATATGAAGTTGCAGGTGTTCGATTTACAGCAGACCAGATTCCTAAAATAGATACAAATAAGTTATTAGAAATAAAAGCTTGTAACAATATAATTGATTTCGGACAGAATCATTACTTCAAATATGTTTCTTCAGACGGAAAAGAGCATGCATTATTTACAAATGACAAGGGTGTTGGGGTTCCCTACTCGGAACATATGCGGGGAGCAGAGCATGATGCAGTTGCTCAGAGATATGCTCATTTTTGGCGGTATATGATGAACGATGATCCTGTATATGTAGGATTGACTTATTCTAATGATGATATTGATGAATTTATGAAACATGCAGGCATAGAAAATGGCTTCTTTACTGTTAGAATGGGGAATCGGGAAGCAACACAATATTATACCAAAAGCGAAAACCATACTTTGGATATTCCATAAGGAGAAGATTTGTGGTGTTTGGAATACCCGTCAAATTATAGATTTTTGGAAAAAATTGATTAATCTCTGAGAGTCTATTTATATGTGTTGTAGTTATCAAGCGAAGGGATACTTATATCGTGTTACAGGACATGGTGTAGGTATCCTTTTTGCATATTATCTATAATCATTACATAAAAAAGTGCAAATGCACAAAAAATAGTAATGGCTCTTGAAGTGAAAATAATTTAGTAGTAAAATAACATTACCAATATTCGTGCAATACACAAAAATAAGGAGTGACACTATGGAGATTAAGAGAGATTCATACCTTGAACAGTTAAAGATAAGAAAAGATAACGGAATGGTTAAGATTATCACAGGAATCAGGAGATGCGGCAAATCATTCCTGTTATTTGTGTTGTTTAAGAAGTATTTACTGGAGAGTGGCATAGATAATGACCACATCATTGAGATTGCTTTAGATGGCATTGAAAATGAGGAACTGAGAGATCCAAAGAAGTGTTATCAGCATATTAAAGAGCGGGTGGAAGATGACCGGAAGTATTATCTGCTCTTGGACGAAGTACAGTTTATGCCACGATTTGAGGAAGTGCTGAACAGTTTGCTTCGTATCAGTAACATTGATGTGTATGTAACCGGCAGTAATTCTAAATTTTTATCTAGTGACATTGTAACTGAATTTAGAGGCAGAGGAGATGAAATAAGAATTTATCCGTTGTCTTTTGCAGAGTTCTATGCGGCTTATGATGGAGATTATGATGATGCTTGGGAAGAATATATGATATACGGTGGTTTACCACAAGTGGCACAATTTTCTGTAGAACGCCAGAAGGCTGAGTATCTTAAAAATATTTTTACTAATGTTTATATCAAGGATGTGGTAGAGCGAAACAAAATTCAAAATGTTGATGAGATTGGAACTTTGGTAGATATTCTTGCTTCTGCCATAGGAGCACCTACCAATCCAACAAAAATATCAAATACTTTCAAAAGTGAGAGAGGTATCAATTACAGCAATAAAACTATATCCAATCATATTGATTATTTGGCAGAGGCATTTTTGATTTCTAAAGCGGACCGGTATGATATTAAGGGGAGAAAATATGTAGGAGCCAATCTGAAATACTATTTTTCGGATATAGGACTTAGAAATGCCAGACTAAACTTCAGACAGCAGGAGCCGACTCATATTATGGAGAACATTGTTTATAATGAGTTGCTTGTGCGTGGCTACAATGTAGATGTTGGTATTGTGGATGTATTTGCAAAGAATAGTGACGGAAAGAGAGTTCATAAGCAGCTAGAGGTTGATTTTGTAGTAAACCAGGGCAGTCAGAGATATTACATTCAGGTGGCTTATGATATGACTTCTGAGGAAAAGCAAACACAGGAACTTAATTCACTCCGAAATATTCCGGATTCATTTAAGAAGATTGTTATAGTAAATGGAACAAAAAAGCCTTGGAGAAATGAGGAAGG
>ERZ773229.730-NODE-730-length-26802-cov-9.161252_pt1 | contig 26802 bp, 31 predicted proteins | sample MGYA00580992_ERZ773229 | MGnify/ENA primary metagenome ERZ773229 (study PRJEB29015, sample SAMEA2737795) | human gut metagenome | biome: human gut; feature: human-associated habitat; material: faeces | place: China | collected 2012 ... | reverse complement strand
TGCAAGGACTGTGCCCATAGGACTGAGATGGGTAATTGCGGGCACCCACGCCACCATGGGATTTTGCCGCCAGCGTATCCCTATGATTTTTGTAGCTACGGAGAAAGGAAAGAAAATGATTAACGTAAAAGGTGAAGTTATTTATACAAACGCAGAAATCGCTTACGAGCTTGGGCTTTCACCGGCAACGGTTAATGCCATTGGGAGGCGGCTGTTTGGCAATGGACGAATCCCGCATTGGACACTTAATGACGCGAAGCTGATTGTTGAATACATCAAGTCTATTTCCGTCGAAGAAGATGCACGAAGACTGTCCGTTCTGCATGATGCCGTACATGAAATCATGGGAGATTGCAAGCTGGATGATGCCGACACAAGAAAACGTGTAGGCAAAGATATTCATCCTGTTCCGAAAGGAGGAAGCGCAAAATGGTAATGACAAAGGGCGAGAGTATGCGTAAAGCACGTAATAGGGCTAAGTTGTCAGCCGCACAACTGTCGCGTATTTCAGGTGTACCCGCAGTCACAATCTACGCACTGGAACGTGGCACGGCGCGAAATGGGCGAATTGATACAATCGAGCTGCTTGCAGATGCATTGCGAATCAGCATTGATGAATACATCGGACGCCGCCGTTAGGTGATAAAGGTGATAAAGGTGAGTGTTTTTGCAAAGACTTTTTTCAAATTGGCGTGTTTTGAAAAATTGTTTTTCGTATTTTAGGTGAGTTAGGTGAGTAATCGGGCATAAATGCCTATAACTCTCTCTTATACGCGCGTATATAGAAATAGTTATAGGGAAATGCACCCGATTACTCACCTTTATCACCTTGGCGACTTTGAAAGGAGAAAACGACTATGGCAGATGAAATTGTGAAAAAGCGAACTCGGCCTGATCGTAAGGAAGCCATGAGCGTCCATACAGAGCCGGGTGACAATAGAAAATATCTGGAACATTCGATGGTCATGCTGGACTGGTCTGATGTGAATGTGAGAGAACCTGAACAGGTCAAAGAGCGTATGGGTATGTATTTTGCTCTATGCGCTCAGGACGATATGAAGCCTTCGGTTGCTGGTATGGCATTGGCTTTTGGAGTTGATAGAAAGACGATATGGGCATGGGCAAATGGAGTGGATAGTAAGACGCTACCCGCCGAAAGCCGTAACTTAATTAAAAAGGCGTATCAACTTTTGAACGCTCAGATGGAAAGTTATATGCAGAACGGAAAGATCAATCCGGTCGCTGGTATCTTTCTGATGAAGAACAACATGGGCTATGCGGACAAGCAGGAGGTCGTGTTGACACCCAACCAGCAGCTCGGAGACCAGGTTCCCGCCGAGGACTTGGAGAAGAAGTATCTCGAAGATGTGGTGGGTGCGTCCAGCGACTATGACTCGGAGGACTGAGCGACTTTCACGACTTTTGCGACTATGGCTTACGACTATGCCGAGCGACTTTCACGACTTTCGCCCGAACGACTTTGCGACTTTCCGGCGAGGGTCTGCGACTTTGACAGAGCTGCCGATCTCTTCACGGGGGTCGGCGGCTTTTTCTTTCCCATCCGATCGGCGGCGTGAGTGTTGCCGGGCGGCGTGGGTGTTGCCGGGGTTCCGGCCTGATCGGGATCGGTGTTTTGTCCTTTATAATGTATCGTGTGAAAAAGTGTAGTTTTTCAGACGGCTGCAAGCGTCAATAAAAAACTTGATAAAATATCAATAAAACGCTTGACAATCAATAAAACGCTTGATATACTCTAATCATCAATAAAACACTTGATTGCACCTTGAAAAATGAATCCCCGTACAATTTCCCATGTAGGCCGGTGAAATAGGCTTTCAGCGTATCAAGGCCGAAAATGGAAAAACGGAACGGAACATTATTATGAAAGAGGGTTAAATCTATGTATGAAAATATGTATGAAAAACATGTTGCAATAATCGTTAATCGCTTTGGCGGTTTTCGTGAACGTACAATTTTTAAAAATCCGCACACTATCGAAAAAACCGGAACATGGAACAAAGAACACAAAGTTTTGAACGTGTTAGAACGGAACCCCGGCGCGGATGGTTATAGAGGCGGTTTTCAAGTCGATTTGGTTACAATGTCAATTTGTGGTTAATATAGGAGGGTTACACAATGAAATTTAAAACAACACAAAAGGAAATTCGGGCGAATTACAATAAAATTATTTGCGTTCCCTATTGCGAATTGCAAAACCTTTTGAATTATGAAAGCCCGGTTGCATACACGGTGCGTCGAGAGGGATGGGCGGCAGATATTTATGATATGGGTGCCGGGGTTGCCGTTGTAACAGGGTATGCCCCATTCGGAAATGTTCGCCCGTCTTATGAATTGCGGGAACGGTATGAAAAACAAGCCGAAAAAATCCGCTATGAATATAGTTACGATCAGCAGCGGGAAAGCCTGAAAAGCCTTGCAAGGGATTTTATAAAGGAGGCTTGCAGTCATGACTAACCGGGAATACTGCAAGGGAATCGCGGAAGAAATCGACGATATAATGCGGGAAATCTACAAGTGTTAAAAGAATGGAGGTTTAATTATGGGCGCTGTCAATTATTTTACGAGTGATTATATTACTATGGGGATTGAACCTTATTCGGCATATGATCTTGAAAACGATCCGGATTTTATGGACGCTCTGCGAGATGAAGTCAACGAGTACGGCGGTACAATAGACGAAGCGCTTGAATCCTATATTCAAACGTCATATGAAGCAGATGAAATGAATATTGAATTCATTCTTGAAAAATATTCTTTTGATTATTTTCATGTGACGATCAAACCGGGCTACTACGAAGGCTTTACCCTTGATATCGAAAGTAATTATCCCGTTGCGTTTGATGGGTGGGAAGATCGACGTGTTGCACAACGGGAAATCACCAGTTTGAAAAAATGTTTGCTCGAATGCGCCGGGGTTGGTATGGTGGAATGTTGGCCGGGTTGGTGTACTAACTATAACGATTATAAAGGCACCTGCAAGGCTATAGGCGCTGCTATAAAGGTTATGCGGAACGAAGTAAATAGTATCCCCACATGGGCGCAATATGCGCGCGCAAATGCATAAAGGGGGTGTAATATGATGAGGAAAATTATAATTGATTTGTGGTACGGCGATACAATTCAGGAATGTGACGGTTTAACTTATTCTTTTTCTGATTGTGATTGCGTTTACCGTGGGAATATTATCAAAAATGGACGATTTGTTGGTGATTATACTACCAGAAATTTTGCAGAAATTGAAAAATTGTATAGCCGTATGAGCGGTGAAAAAAGGCGGTGAAAGCGTGTATATTATTCTTCTGCTGCTTTTTCTGCCGGTGCAAATTTTGGCCGAAATTTTGAAAATGAATAAGTGAACGCCGCCCCGGTGCTGTTCCGGGGCGGTTATTTTATGCGTTTTCCGGCCTGATTGGGGCGGCGTGAATGGGTGACGGGGGCGGGGGATATGCCAGCGGCAGCGAGGGCGGGGTGAGCTGAAAAATACCCGCAAAAAATAAAAAGGTCAATTTCAAGAAAACGCTTGACAATAAAACACTTGATATGTATAATAAAGCCGAGGTGATAAGCATGAGAGGTCGAGAAATCCTGAAAGAGATCATGGCTTCCAAGTCTCTTTCCAACGCTGAACTCGCAAAAAGACTCAATGTCTCTAACGCTACTATTTGGGAACGCTTGAACAACAAAAATGTCAAGGACATTCCCGTGTCCCTGCTGACCACCATGCTCAGAGCGATGGATTACAAGGTCATCGTTGTTCCTGCCAATACCCGTCTACCGGACGGTGGATATGAGGTGGAGTGAGCCATGAAATACTTCCTGGGTCGTGTGTCCAGCAAGGAACAGAACCTTGCTCGACAGCTCAAGGTCGCTCGTGAGAAGTTCGATATTCCTGACGAGAATGTGTACTGCGACAAGATCACGGGAAGCAGCTTCGACCGTCCTCAGTACAATGCCCTGAAAGCCATTGTGCGGGAAGGTGATGAAATCATCGTTAAGGAGTTCGACCGCTTTGGGCGCAACAAGGACGAAATGAAGCGAGAACTGGAATGGTTCAAGCGGAAGGGCGTGATCGTCCGTATCCTCGACATTCCGACCACGCTGATTGACTTCAAAGACCAGACATGGGTGTTGGAAATGGTCAACAACATTCTGATTGAAGTCCTCGGTGCTGTTGCCGAGCAGGAGCGCAAGAAGACCAAGCAGCGGCAGGCTGAGGGTATCGCCGCTATGCCGGTTGTCGATGGCAAGCGGGTGTCGGTGAAGACTGGCAGAGGGTTTGGTAGACCCGCTTCCGAGATTGATGACGAGCAGTTTGAAAAACTCGTTCAAAAACAAAAAGACGGTCTTATCACCGTAGCGGACTGTTGTCGAGAACTCGGCATTAGTCGGTCTACATGGTATGATCGAGTAAGAAAGGCTGGTTGATCGTGAAGAAAGAAATTAGTCCTCAGAAAAAGAGAGTGGTTTATCTCCTGTGCGGTATCATTATTGTGATAGCTATTTTTTCTTGTGTCGCCATTTTGATGTCACCCTCAATGGAGTCTTCTCCTGCCGAGTCTGAACCTCAGACTTCCGAGAAAACCTCGGCAGTCGGTACTGCTACTTTCGATGAAATTTACCATGCCTATAAGGAAAACGAGTTGGTAGCAGATGATTTATACCAGTATAACCGTTATCGAGTGACGGCGAAAATTAACGGAATGACCAATGACGGGTTGTTTAATCTAACAGGTGGTGCAACGCTGACTCTGGAAACAAAGGTCGATAACACTATCGTCTTCTTTTATGCCGAGTTCGAGAAAGAGCAAGAGGAAAATCTAAAGACAGTTAAAGTTGGAGATACTATCACTTTTGAAGGTAAGTGTCTTGATGCCGGGAATTGGTCGGAGTGTGAGTTGGTTACACCATGAAGTTCTTTCTTAACATCATCGGATATTTTCTGATAATCAGTTCTATTTTGCTGGTTCTGGCGTATGTGATACCGAAAATTCTATAATCGGCTTCTGTGAGGGCAGAAGTGACAGCCATGACGGGCTATCTGTGTAGAAATACACGGGTAGCTCGTTTTTTTTGTTGGAAAGGAAATGCACATGAATTATGAAAAACTCTCTGGCTCTATCCGAGCCGTGATCGACCGCCGACCGGGAGATAACGGAGCGTACAGCGACCTCTTTTCTCTGTGCCGAGAGTGGGAAACCGAGGATTTCTCGGCAGCACATAAGGTGAATAAGGAGCTGCTGGCGCTTTCCGCAGATCAGGTAGTCCGTGGAGGCGGGGTGAAGTTCTATGAACAGTGGCGGCGGTGTCTTCTCTTTGAAGCACCCCATGATTTCGACTCTTTCATGACCTACATTGAACTCGACCGCAAGCCGGAAAAGCGGTTTTATGCGCCCCGGAAGCACTATCTCAGACCGATGGTGCAGGGGTTCCAAGATGTTCTGGACGGGAAGCTGCGCCTTTTGACGATCTCCATGCCGAAACGAGCGGGTAAGTCACAAACAGGCATCAATTTTGTGAATATGCTCTCCGGCAAATTTCCTGACCGCTCGACCTTGATGGAAGGGACAGGTGATGACCTTGTAAAGAGCTTCTACAACGGCTGTCTGGAATACCTGACAGTCCCCAACGAGTACCTGTTCTACGATGTATTTCCAGACGCACGGCTGGTACAGACCAACGCCGACACGAAGACGGTGAACCTGAAAAGCAAGTCCCGTTTCCCCACCATTATGTGTCGTTCCATTGACGCTCGGCAGGTGGGCTTATCCGAGGCCACCAATGTCCTCTACCTTGATGACTGCGTGGAGGGCCGTGAGGAAGCGAAGAACCGCCAGCGGCTTGATGACAAGTGGGAAGTGATCTCTGGCGATATTATGGGTCGTGCCATTGAAGGTACGCCGATGGTCTTTACCGGCACTCGGTATTCTCTGTATGACCCTATCGGTCGTGTGCAGGAACACGCACAGCGGGAAGGCTGGGCTTGGAGAGCGATTGAGATACCCGCCCTCGATCTCGTGACGGACGAGAGCAATTATGAATACGAGCGGGAGGGCAAGAAAGTCTTTACCACCGCCTATTTTCGGGAGCAGCGGGAGCTTCTGAGCGCAGAGCAGTTTGAAAGTGAGTTCCAGCAGCAGCCCTTTGAGGCGAAGGGTCTGCTGTTCAACAAGGAAGAGCTGAACTATTTCTTCGAGCTGCCGAAAGACCGTGACCCGGATACCATCATCGCCGTTGGCGATACGGCGGAAAGTGGTTCAGACTCGACCTCCATGCCGGTGGCGAAGATTTACGGCAGCGATGTGTATATCGTTGATGTGGTCTTTGATGACTCCCCCGCTGAGGTGACAAAGCCGGAATGCGCCAAGTGCTTGATTGAGAATAAAGTCGCTTCTGCTGTTTTTGAGTCCAACAACGCCGGTCAGTATTATGCCAGAGATGTTGACCAGATCATTCGTGAGCGTGGGTACTCCGTTGGTATCCGCACGAAGCGCACGATTTCCAATAAGCAGACCCGTATCGAGTTCGCTTCGGACAATATCAAGAAGAACTTCTACTTCAAGCACCCTTCTACCTACAAGCGAGGCAGTCAGTATTGGAACTTCATGAAGGAAGTGACCACATACACTCGCTCCGGTAAGGTTCCGCACGATGACGCTCCCGATTCCCTCTCCCTGTTGGAGAACGAAATCCGTATGCTGTCCGGGGGCAAGGTGGAGGTTTTCAAACGGCCTATTTGAGTCCTTTACTTTCGTTGTAGCGAATGGTATAATTAAAAGTTTGCTATTGACAAGCATTGGAGAGTTTGATACAATGATAAGAGAGAAAATGGGTAGAGGGGAGGTATTCTGCCTTGGGTCATTTCGGTCGTAAGAAAATCTTTACTGATGTGACAGAAATCACACGGGACAATGTTCTGGAAGTGTTAAGAAAGGCGCTTATCACGCATTGGTCGAACAAGGCGGATATGGAGTACCTCTACGCTTACTACAAGGGTAGACAGCCGGTGCTGAACCGCAAGAAGGAAGTTCGCCCGGAAATTAAAAATACGGTGGTCGAGAACCGTGCCAATGAGATCGTGTCCTTCAAAGTTGGCTACCTGATGGGCGAACCTATTCAGTATGTCAGCCGAAGTGACAACAAGTCAGTTGCCGACAAGATCACCACTCTGAACGGCTACTGTCTTTCCGAAGATAAGGCCGCAAAGGATAAGGAACTGGCGGATTGGTTCCACATCTGCGGCACAGCATACCGCATGGTGCTTCCTGACAGCGTGTTTGAGAAGGAAAGCGATGAAGCTCCCTTCGAGATTTACACTCTCGACCCTCGGTTTGCTTTCGTGGTGTATGCCAATTCCATCGGTGAACCGCCCGTAATGGGTGTGAAATACATTCAGCGGTCGGACGGTGCGGTGATTTACAGCATTTATACGAAAGACCGCTATTTCGAGGTTGAAAACCAGAGCATGATCGTCCGGGAAGAAGCCCAGTCGCTCGGTATTCCCATTATCGAATACCCGGCGAACAACGCCCGGTTGGGTGCTTTCGAGATCGTCCTTCCCTTGCTGGACGCTATCAATACGGTGGACAGCAACCGTCTTGACGGTGTAGAACAGTTTGTTCAGGCGCTTATGCTGTTTCACAATGTTGATATTTCCGGCGATGATTTCTCCAAGCTGCGGGACGAGGGTGCAATCAAGTTCAAGGACATTGACCCGCAGTATAAAGCGGAGATCAAGTATCTGACCTCCGAACTGAACCAGAGCCAGACACAAACGCTGGTCGATCACCTCTATAACACGGTGCTGACGATCTGCGGTATGCCGAACCGCAATGGTGGTACTTCCACCAGCGACACGGGTTCTGCGGTTATCATGCGTGACGGTTGGTCGGCGGCGGAAGCCAGAGCAAAAGACTCCGAGTTGATGTTCAAGCTCTCTGAAAAAGAGTTCTTGAAGCTGGTTCTGCACATCTGTTCCGATCTGAGTGATCTGGAATTGAAGCTGTCGAACGTAGAAGTTCGCTTTACTCGCCGCAATTATGAGAATATCGCTCAGAAAGCAACAGTATTGACTACTATGCTTGCCAATCCGAAGATTGCTCCCGTTCTGGCCTTTACACATTCGGGTATGTTCAGCGACCCGCAGCTCGCGTACCGTATGAGCATGGATTACGCTGAGGAACAGGAGAAAAAGGCCGCTGAACTCACAACCAAGCAGAAGGAGGTTAATCCCGATGGAGAAGGAAATCCGCCTGACCCCAGTGGCGGTCAGAAAGATTGAAGAAATCTTGACTATGGGAAAGACCGTTGAGATTGCACAGCGGAACGAGAAAGTGGTTGTGTGGGCGGTCAGCAGCAAAAAGAAATATGAACAGCCTATCGCATAGGCGATAGGGACAGCCATTACGGGCTACCGATACCGAAAAGGTATTGGTAGCCCTTTTCTTTTGGTTTAATCGCCGTAAGGCGTTGAATAGGCAGAGAAGCCTTAAATCACAAAACGGAGAGAACCGTAAACGCAAAGGTATAGTGCGGAGATGCACTCTAAAAAGCGCAGAAAGGAACGATTGTATGGCAAAGATTGATGTTTCCACCATTGAAGGCTTTGCGAATATGACCGCAGAGCAGAAAGCGGAAGCCCTCGCAAACTATGAGTTTCCCGATCCCGATTATACCGGCTATGTAAAGAAAGATGTCTTTGACAAGACTGCTTCCGAGCTTGCGTCTTGGAAGAAGAAGCACAATGAGCTGCTCTCTGAGGAAGAACGCAAGAAGCTGGAAAACGAGCAGATGTTCGAGGAAATGAAGAACAAACTGGCGGGGTTGGAAAAGGAGAAGACCGTTTCCAGTTACAAGGCGAGTTTCGCCGCACAGGGTTATCCTGAGCCGCTGGCAACCGAAGCCGCTATCGCTATGGCAAATGGTGAAATGGATAAGGTCTTTGCCGCACAGAAAAAGTTTCTGGAACAGTATGAGAAAGATGTAAAAGCCAAGGTTCTGAAAGACACCCCTAAGCCCCCTGCCGGTGGTAAGGGCGGCGAGATGACCAAGGCTGATTTTCTGAAACTCGACACCCAAGCCCAGTTGGAGTTCGTCAAGGAACATCCTGACTGGCAGACAATTTTGAAGTAATTATGGAGGTATAACACTATGGCTTCTTATCTCGGTTTCCCGTTTGACCCTGAGCTGTTTAACTACAACTGGGCAAACGCAAAAGACCCCACCCTGACCGCTATGTTTGAGAGTGGCGCTGTCGCCCCGAATGCAGAACTGGCGCGGCTGATCGCCAACGGCTCTGACTTCTACACCCTGCCCTTCTACAAGGTCATCGGCGGTACTCCTGAGAACTACGATGGCGCAACCGATATCACCCTGACCGACCCCGCTGGCGGCGCTCAGAACGGCATCGTGTTCGGTCGTGCGCATGGCTGGAAGGAGAAGGACTTCATCGTTGACTATAACAGCGGTGCAGACCCCATGCAGCAGATCGTGGCTCAGGTGTCTAAGTATTGGCAGAAGCAGCGCCAGTCCATCATGCTGAAAATCCTCAATGCGGTCTTTGGCGTGACTGGCAGCGGTGAGTTTGCCGGTTGGGCGAACCACACCACCGACCTGTCTTCCGCTTCTACCACCGTTGGTGACGCAAACAAGATGGGTGCAACCACTATCGGTGACGCTATCCAGAAGGCCGTGGGCGACAATCAGGACGCTTTCCAGCTTGTGTTTATGCACAGTAAGGTCGCCACTAACATGGCTGGCCTGAAACTGCTGGACTTCCTCAAATACACGGACGCAAATGGCGTGGAACGCCCCCTGCGTATCGGCACGGTGAACGGCATGACCGTTATTGTGGACGATGGCTGTCCCACTACTGCCGCTACCAGCGGTGAGGGTGCTAAAGCGGCGACCTATACCACCTATGTTCTTGGTCTTGGCGCTATTCAGTACGCCCCTGCCCCTGTGAAGGTTCCTTCCGAGCTGACCCGTGACGCTCTCAAAGGCGGAGGCTATGACGCTCTGGTGACTCGTATCCGCGAAACCATGCATCCCAACGGTTTCAGCTTTACCAAGCCCACTTCCGGCTACACCGCTTCCCCCACGGACGCTCAGCTTGCGGCTTCTGACAACTGGTCTATCGTGGCTGACCCCAAGACGATTGCGCTGGCGAAGATCATTACCAACGGCTAAGGAGGTTCACCATGTTCTATGTTTCTGACGGGAAAGTGTATGTACGGGAGGGAGATCACTTCCGTAATGTAGGCTTTACCGCAAAGGACAAGGTGATTACTCGGTGTGAACTGGAAAGTACCTCTGTTGTGATTGGTACGGTGGTTGTTGATACCCTCGACAACCCCGTAGCCCTCACCCGTGAGGAAATCATCACCAAGTTCAATCTGTCTGAGAGCAATCCTATTCCGGTTATCAAGAAGTCTCGTAAGAAAACTGAGGAACCGGTAGCGTGACGGGAGGTGGAAAGTGTGACGGACGCTGAGAAGTTGAAAATGGTGAAAGCCATGACTGGCGAGACAGACGAGGGCATTCTTTCCACCTATCTCTCGATTGCTGGTGACAAGGTATGCCGCAAGGCATATCCGTATGACCCGGATGCGCGGCTTGTCCCCTACCAGTACGGTTTTGTACAGGTGGAGATTGCTGTGTATCTGCTGAACAAACGGGGGGCCGAAGGCCAAACCGCTCACAGCGAAAATGGCATCTCCCGTTCCTATGAAGACGGAGATGTGCCGCCTACGTTGCTGAGGGACATCGTTCCCTTTGCTTCCGTAATGGGAGGTTGAGCATGAAGACGCTGAACCGCAACAAATCGCCCTTCTGGTATCTGCTGTATGACCATAAGGTTTCTGCCAAGGATGAGTGCGGTAACGAGACTGGTGAGGAAATCGTGTTTTACAAGCCTGCTGTGGCGATGAGCGCTAATATCTCGGCGGCGACCGGCTCCGCTCAGGTGGAACAGTTCGGTAATTTCGCAGGGTACGACAAGGTGATCGTCACCGATGACCTGAGCTGCCCCATTGACGAGAATACCGTGTTGTTCATCGACAAGGAGCCGCAGTATGACGAGGATGGGAAGCCGCTCTACGATTACATGGTCAAGCGGGTCGCCAAGTCTCTCAACTCCATTTCCTATGCGGTCAGTAAGGTGACGGTATCGTGAGTCAGACGATCAATGTTCCGCTCTCTGGGAGAGGGATTGAGCGGCTGATACGGGAAACCGAGAACTGGAAGAACCGACTTCAAGAGCGGACTGCGGTCTTTCTCGACCGGGTGGCGCAGGAAGGCATGGAGAGGGCTTCTGTCAAGTTCTCGCAGGCCGTTTATGACGGCACGAATGATGTTTCTGTGACGGTAGAATCCCGTGGGAACAATGTTCGAGCGGTGGTGGCGACAGGCGGGGCCACTCTGTTTATCGAGTTCGGTACAGGCGTGACCTACCCGGACGATCACCCGGAAGCCGGAGAACTCGGCATGAAGCGTGGCGAATACGGTCAGGGTCACGGCAAGCAGCACTCTTGGGGTTATTACGGCGACCCCGGCACGAACGGAGTGCTGAAAGAAAAGAAGAACGGCGGGTTCGTGGTCATCACCCACGGCAACCCCGCCAATATGCCGATGTACGAAACGGTAAAGGAGCTGCAAGACCGGCTCACGGAGATTGCGAAGGAGGTGTTTTCATGATTGACGCGGAGAGCCAAATCTACACGCCGATTGTGGAAGCCCTGAGAGCGCAGTTCCCCGGCATCTTGGTCAGCGGCGAGTATGTCAATGCTCCTACCCGTTTCCCCTATGTGAGCTTGGTAGAGCAGGATAACTACACAACGGAAGCTCACATGGATAGCGGAGATACGGAGAGGTTCGCTACGCTGATGTACGAGGTGAATGTCTACTCCGATAAGGCAGGCAGTAAGAAATCTGTTTGCCGAAAGATCATGAGGTTTGTGGACGACCTCATGTACGCCAAGAATTTCAGGCGTATTTCTCTGTCCCCCGTTCCCAATTTGGAGAACGCAACAATCTACCGTCTGGTGGCTCGGTACAAAGCCGAAACAGATGGAACTACTCTTTACAGGAGGTAAATGAAAATGGCTATTTCGACCTATAAAACCTTTCTGATGAAGAAAGGTGATACCGGCGATACTTGGAGCAAGCTGATCGACATCAAGGAGTTTCCCGACCTCGGCGGTGAGCCTGAAATGCTGGAAACCACCACTCTGAGTGATGATATGCAGACTTACATCGCTGGTATCCAGTCTCTTGACGGTCTGTCCTTCACCGCGAACTACACGCTGTCTGATTTTCAGGCTCTCAAAGCTCTCGAAGGCAAGAAAGCCAGTTATGCAGTTTGGTTTGGCGGCACGGAGAGCGCCGGTGTGGTCACTCCCGATGGCTCTAACGGCAAGTTTTCCTTTGACGGTGAGCTGTCCGTGTACCCCGTTGGCGGCGGCGTGAATGAAGTGGTAGGCATGAACATCACCATCGCCCCTTCCACCCCCATCACTTTCTCTGCAACCTAAGATACCAACAATCGCCGTATTGATAAGGAGGATTTATCATGGCAAAGCAGTTGACTATCAACGACCCTACTACCGGCGTGACCTACACGCTGGAATACACCCGCAAGTCCGTCGAGATGATGGAGAAAAGCGGCTTTGTTGCCGAAGAAGTGGAACGCAAACCGATGACTATGCTCCCGGCACTGTTTGCCGGTGCGTTTCTCGCCCACCATCGCTTCGTGAAGCGTGATGTGATCGACAACATTTATGTTCGCCTGACTCATAAGGACGAGCTGATCTCCGCTCTGGTGGAGATGTATAACGAGCCTCTGCTGAGTCTTCTGGATGACCCTGAGCAGCAGGAGGATAACGAGGGAAACCTGAGCTGGAAAGCCGGTTGGTAAGCGACCGCCTTTCCGATAACGAGGGGGGCGGCGGCGATCAACGCCCAGCCGCCCTTTTTGCTTACACAGGAAAATTCTACGAAGTTTTTCCGTATTACCTCGCCATTGGTATGTCCTACGAACAATTTTGGGAGCAGGACTGTGATTTGGTGAAATATTACAGAAGGGCGGCACGAATTAAACAAGATTTGCAAAACCAAGAGGCGTGGCTTCAAGGAGCTTATTTTTACGAAGCTCTTATTGATGCCGCCCCGATTCTTCGTGCTTTTGCCAAGAAGGGAACCAAACCCACACCGTATCGGGAAAGCCCCTATGAGCTGTTCACTCGGCAGGATAAAAAACAGCAGAAGCAGATTCAAGAAAAACACGATGACCAAGCAAAGGCATACATGGAAGCCTTCATGGTGTCGGTCAATAAGAAATTTCAAGAGAAAGGTGGTGGCGTAAGTGGCTGATAATGTGGAAATTCAGGGGTTGGAGTTTCAGATCGTCAATGACAGTACGCAGGCGGTCACAGGGCTTCAAAACCTGATTAACACGCTCAATCGTTTGAAAACCGCTACCAACGGCGGCGCAACGGGTCTGAGCAAGACCTCTCAGGGTATTCGGGAGCTTTCCAATTCTCTTAAAGGCTTGAACAGCGGTGACGCTTCGCAGAAGATCACCCAGCTTGCCAATGCGCTGACCGCTCTGAGTCAGGTTGGAAATGTGAAGATTTCTTCCTCCATCGCCAACCAGCTCACGGCAATCAACACCGCTCTTGCCGGCCTGAAATGGACGGACGGCGACAAGTTGACTACCCTCGCCAACGGTTTACGCCCTCTCTCCGAATTGGGTAAGGCCAACATGACCACCTTTATCAATCAGCTCTCCAAACTGCCGAAGGTGATCGAGGATTTGGAAACGGCGGATATTGACAAGTTCACACAGCAGATGACCTCTCTTGCTGCCGCCATGAAGCCTTTTGCTGATGAAATGCAGAAGGTGTCCAACGGCTTCTCGGCGTTTCCGTCCAAAATCCAAAAGCTGATTACCAGCACGGAAAAATACAACGCTTCGGCTAGTAAGGCGACCTCCACCACCGGGAAGTTCACGAGCGGACTGAAAGTGTTGAACGTTGCTACTGCCGCAGTCGTTTTCCGCAAAATCGGTAATTTCATTGCGCAGGCGGTCACGGAATCCAACAAGTACCAAGAAGACCTGAACCTGTTCACGGTCGCCTTGGGACAGTATGCAGATGAAGCAAAAGAATATGCGGAAAAGGTGTCCGATGTTTTGGGTATCGACCCGGCACAGTGGCTCCGCAATCAAGGTGTTTTCAACACGCTGTTGACTGGCTTCGGCGACACGGCGGAACGAGCGCAGCTCATGAGCCAAAACCTGACGCAGTTGGGTTATGACCTTTCTTCTTTCTTCAATATTTCCATTGAAGACGCTATGCAGAAATTACAGTCCGGTATTTCCGGTGAGTTGGAACCTCTGCGGCGCTTGGGCTACGATTTGTCGCAGGCACGATTGGAACAGACCGCTTTGAACCTCGGTATTAAGGAAAGTGTCGCAAACATGACGCAAGCGGAAAAGGCCGAGCTGAGATACTACGCCATTATGACTCAGGTAACGACCGCCCAAGGCGATATGGCTAGAACACTGCAAGCTCCCGCAAACCAGCTTCGTATCTTGCAGGCACAGCTTACACAGGCCGCACGAGCTATCGGTAACATCTTCATTCCGGCTCTGAACGCCATCCTTCCTTATGCGATTGCCGTAGTTAGAGCTATTCGAGAGATTGCAAACGCTATCGCAAATCTTCTCGGTTTTACTTTGACCGATGTTGATTATTCAAGCGTTGGGAAACTCGCATCCGGCACGGGAGCGGTGGCAGATAATCTCGGAAGCGCTGCCGGGTCAGCTAAAGAGTTGAAGAAATACATCGCCGGATTTGACGAGTTGAATGTACTTCCCTCGAACAGCAATGCCGGATCGGGCGGCGGTGCTGGCGGTGCTGGTGGAGGTGGATTTGACTTCGATCTCCCCACCTATGACTTTCTTGGCGATGCGGTAGAAACCCGCATCGGTGAAATCCAGAAGAGGATTGAAAACACTCTCGCAGAGATCACCACGATTGTTTCTGGCTTTATACTGGCGGTAGGTGCAATTCTGGTCGTAACCGGTGTGAATATTCCGCTGGGTGTCGGCCTGATGGCGGCTGGTGCGGTCGGCCTTGCGGCTACCGTTGGGCTGAATTGGACTGCTATGAGTAGCGAATTGGCAAATACACTGGCTCTCATAACAGGTGTTGTCGGCGGCTTCCTGCTTGCTCTTGGCGCAATTCTGGTGTTTTCCGCGGTAAACCTTCCTCTTGGTATCGCTTTGATGGCCTTGGGTGGAGCGAGCCTTGCAACTGCCGCTGTTGTCAACTGGCATAACAGCGACCAGCACCTCACTGACGTTTTGACCACCTTAACGGGAATTCTGGCGGGTGCTTCTCTGGCTGTCGGCGCTATATTAGTCTTTGCCGGGGGTTCAATCGGGCTGGGTATTGCGCTGATGGCTATTGGTGCTGCCACGCTTGTATCTGCCGCAGCTCTGAACTGGAATAGCATCCCAAGTGCTCTGGCCTCTCCTTTGTCCAGAGTAGGATTGCTGGTCAGCGGAGCAACCTTAGCTGTCGGCGCTATCCTCGCTTTCTCCGGGCGTATGCCCCTCGGTATTGCGTTGATGGCTGTTGGCGCTGCTTCTCTGGTTTCCGTGATGGCTCTCAACTGGAATGGTCTGAGCAATGAAATTCAGAATGTGATTGCAATTATTACCGCAGTCGTATCTGTGGCGTTCCTCGCTATTGGTGCGGCACTGGCGTTCTCCGGAACGAATATCCCGCTGGCTCTGGCTCTGTTGGCGGCAGGCGCGGTTACAATGGGTACGGCGATTATGCCGAACTGGAATAACCTCTCCGACAATGTTCGGAAGAAGATCAACATAATTACCACCGTTGTCGGCGGCGCTCTCTTGGCGGTCGGCGCGATCCTTGCTTTCAGCATGGTTGCACTCCCTCTTGGCCTTGGCCTGATGGCGGCTGGCGCTCTAAGTCTCGGATCGGCGGTGGCTCTGAACTGGAATGCCGTTGTGACCGCCATTAAAAAAGTGGTTTCCGTTATCGCGGGTATTCTCGGAGGCGCTCTGACGGTACTCGGTGTGCTGCTCTGCCTGAGTGGAGCAGGAATTGGATTGGGTCTTGCCGTGCTAGCGGCTGGTCTTGGCCTGTCATATGCGGCATGGTCACTTAATGATAACCCCATTACCAATTTTGTTCGGAGAATGGCGAATTCCATCATCGGAATAATTAACCGAGTTGTAGATGCAATCAATAATGTATTTCATATCTCTTTCAGAGGATTGAGTGTTCTTGGAAAAGAAGTCGTTCCAGCATTTAACGCCCGGTTGGTGAACATTCCCCACGTTCCTACTTTCGCAGACGGCGGTTTTGTGGATGAAGGGCAGCTCTTTATCGCGCGTGAAGCAGGGGCTGAGATGGTTGGACGTATTGGAAGAAAGACGGCTGTAGCAAACAACGATCAGATTGTCGAATCTGTATCGCAAGGTGTGTACGAAGCAGTGCAGAGAGCAAGCAGTGAAACGAATTCGAGCAACAGTCGCCCGATCACTGTAATTGTGCAGATGAACGGTAAAGAATTGTTTAGGCAAATGGTTGACGAAAACAATGCCGCCATCCGCGCAACCGGATTTAGCCCACTGTTGGCGTAAGGAGAAATTATGGCAATTCTTACAATCACAAAGGCAGACGGGACTTCTGTCCCCCTGCCTGACCCTGCTCAGTTGTCATGGAGCATCCAAGACATTGACGCTGACGGGACAGGTCGAAATCAGAATGGCGAGCTATTTCGAGATCGAGTTGCAATAAAGAGGAAACTAACTCTCTCGTGGCCTCCAATGACAGCGGCGGATATGTCTACTTTGCTGAACGCCGTCACGGATACCTTTTTCACGGTTTCATATCCCGATGCGCTGACCGGAGAAACTCGAAGCATGATTGCTTATGTGGGCGACCGGACTGCTCCTATGTATAGTCTCGTCAACGGGGTCTATCTGTGGAACAGTCTATCCATGAATTTTATTGAAAGGTGAAGCGCCATGTACACTGTGACAGAATCCTTCCATGAAGCGTGTAAATCGCCGGGAAGAAGTATCACTAGTAAAATCACATTTAACGGTGTCAGCGAGCTTGCCGCTTCTGAAATTCAGGAAATCGTTGTTACTGAACAGTGCGGATCATCGGACGGTGTAACGATCGGAGCGTCTTTTTCCTCGCAATGCAAAGTGACGATCTATAAGCAGACTCCCGCGCTCCCCTTAAACGGGGCGTATTTCGCCCCTTCTGTCGGAGTCATTCTCCCCGGAGACGGCGGAACTGTATACATCCCGAAAGGCGTGTTTTACGTCCCCTCTGACGGCGTAGAGAATAGCGGCAACCTGTGTCTCACGATCACCGGTTATGACCGCATGGCGGCACTGACTGACGAATACACCCCCACCATTAGTTTTCCGGCCACTCCGAATGCGATGCTGACCGATATCTGTCTACAGGCGAACATCACTGCCCCGGAAGTTGCTTTCCCGGATATGGTAATTTCCAATTCTTACGCAGGTACAATCCGTCAGCAGTTAGGATGGCTAGCAGGGCTAATCGGCGCGAATGCGAAATTCGACGCGACAGGCCAGTTGGTTTTTTGCAAATATACCGAGGGTATTACCGTAGGGCTTGACGCGCAATATCAGAATGGTTTGAAAAAGACAGCCGACGATCGATTCACGATTCAAGCGCTTATCACTGGTACGGAAGATAATCCGATTACTGTCGGGACGGGAACTAGCATTTCGGCGACAAACCCATATATGACAGAAGCGGTTGCCGCCTCGGTGTTTGAACAGATAAAAAGTTTGACTCTGATGCCACTAGAAGTAAAGTGGCGCGGCGATCCGTCCGTTGAAGCTGGTGACATTATACACGTTATCGACAGCACAGACCTTGACGGAGGAGGTCTGCCCGTTTTGGTTATGTCACAGGAGTTGCGAGTTAAAGGCGGTATGAGTGCTACCACTATCTGTTACGGCCCACCGGACTCAAACTATACTGTCGAGAACCCCATCATCCAAAAAGTTAAGCGCGAGTATGCGGGGCTTGCAAAAGCAATGCGGGACGCGACCGAGCGCATCATTGGCGCAAAGGGCGGATATTGGGAAGTCCTCTATGATGAAAATGGATATCCTACTGGCTGGATGGTGCGTGATACCCCAACTGTCGAAGATAATACCCGCCTGTGGCTGATGAATATCAACGGACTTGGATACTCCAAAGACGGAGGAAAGACGATTAGCGGTGTGGCATTGACGATGGACGGGCAAATCAATGCAAATGCTATTACCACCGGTCAAATGTCAGCGGAGCGCGTTACTGTGAACGGCCAAACCCTCTCCGATTTTATTGATATCGGGATGGATGATGACGGGCATCCGGTTTTAAGAATCGGCTCTTCGGTATCTGAAATTACGCTCAGGGAATACAACGACAAAATTGGCTTCTATGATGCAAACGGAATGCTCTTAGCATACTGGAATAATAACAGTTTTGAACTGGTAGAGTTGTCGAGATTCAGACTTGGCCCGATGAGCATCGTTGTACAGCCGAACCAATCTGTTAGTTTTGTGGGGGTGAATTGATGGCGGTTTATCAAAGCCTGACACTATCTCAAATCAGTCAAAATATTCAGGACAATACGTCTCAGGTAAGAATTTTGTGGGAATCTACGCAGACTGGCGCAAGCCACAATGATTATTCTAGAATCGCGTACTACGATATATACATCAACGGTGGACAAGGAACACAATACAGTGTCAGTTATACTCTCCCCCAAGGCACAACTAAGACAATCGTTGATACCACAATCACTGTCCCCCACAGGAACGATGGCACCGGTACGATTACGGTAAACACGTGGATGGATACGAGAATCAGCGCTGGTGTAGTTGAAAAATCTCAAACGTTGACTCTAAGTACAATTCCTCGTGCGACGACGCCCGTTATAGCTCCTCTGGTAATGGGGCAAGAGGGTACAATTACACTTGATCCCGCGAGTAACGATTTTACCCACACGATTATTTATAACTTCGGCATACGGTACCACGGCACGATTGCGACTAAAACCGCAGAGCGGTCGATTAAGTGGACACCTCTTAAATCATTTGCAAATTTGTTTACCGGCGCGGAATCAGGTCAGATGCATTTTAGATGCATGACTTATAACGGAGATACCCTGATCGGGTCTACTGACGTGTGGACGAAAATTACTGTTTCCCCCGATACAGTACCCACCGTGTCTGTTAGTTTGTCGGATGCGGCGGGATATGAGAGTATTTATGGTTGGGTCCAGAACAAAAGCCGAGTAAAAGCGAGTATAACTGCGGCTGGCGTGATGGGGAGTAAGATCATCGACACTGTGATGACCGTGAATGGGAAAGTCGTTGACGCTAACGCGGAAAATAGTCTTCCCGATAGCGGAAGCATCCCTGTAAAGGTTGTCGTGACAGATTCCAGAAAACGTACTGCAACCTATAGCACGAATCTATCTGTGTCCGCATATACCACCCCGGTTATCAATAATCTGGCATATGTTCGCGGCAGTTACGCCGAGAGCGCGTGGACAGAAAACCCAAGCGGAGCGGACATCAAAATCACTTTTACGCTGGCGATGGCATTGCCGGATAACCGAGCCAATCTTACAGTATCACTCGACGGTGTTGTAAAGCAGACAGTTACAAATCAAAGCGCAGGCGCAAAAACACTATACCTTTCGGGTGTCGGAACCGATACCACTCGAAAGCTGGAAGTAGCCGTCTCTGACGCTTTTAGCAGCAAAACGTCCAAGGAAATCATAATTACGACCATAGAAGTGCCACTTAACATCAACTTCTCGTTACCGTCCGTATGCTTTGGAGGCATCGCCGAAAAAGAAAAGACCGTACAATTTAAATGGCCTGTTGATCTGAATGGTGACATGACTATCGTCGGAGATTTGAAACTTAACGGTATATCTATCCGAGACATTTTGTCTAAACTTGCCGTTGATTACATTGTCGAACAGGGCACGACCGGCAAGTGGATGTGGCGCAAATGGGCGAGCGGTGTCGCTGAGATGTGGGCAAATTTTGACTCAGACTCGCTGTCAATGACCACGCAGACATGGGGGCCACTGTATACCGCATCGTGGATGGGTCTCGCAGAAAATAAAGCAGCACGCCAATATCCGTTTCCGTTTATTGAGAACCCTGTCGTGTCTGCGATGCCAACGGTTGGAAGTGGCAACATCTGGCTTGCCACAAACACGGAAAACGACATAGGTACACGTCTTACGCACGCCCCAGCATATCAGTGCGTGAGAGGATCCGACGCGATTGTTGACTCCCCGCAGATCAGCTATTACGTCGTGGGGCGGTACAAATAAGGAGGGGATATCATGATGACACTTGAACTCGCAGATGGACGTGGAGAGCTGTTTCAATGGGATGCCGGTAGAATCATCGAGTTCGGTGACGATACAGTTTCACAAGCGCATTTTACAAGCATCGAGAAAATAACCGATATTCCGTATACTATCGAGGTTAAAAACAGAAAAGCGGCGATTCCCGATGAACTACTGCAAGTTCCCGGAACGCTAATTGTATACGCTTGGGTTTCCGATACTAACGGTGGTTACACCAAGGTGCAGGTCAATTTTCCTGTATTTACACGTCCCAAACCGTCAGACTATGTTTACACCCCGACAGAGCACGCTGGCTTCGATCGTCTGCGCGCCGAGATCGGCGACCTTGCCGACCTGACGACCGAGGCAAAGGACACGCTGGTGGCTGCTATCAATGAGGTGGCACGGACAGGCGGCGCGGGAAGCATGGACTTGCGCGTGGCGGACGGCTACATCCAGTACAGCACGGACGGCGGCAGCACGTGGACAAACCTCATCGCCGTGGCCGAGCTCAAGGGTGCGGACGGTTCGCAAGGCCCAAGAGGCGAGCCCGGCGCGAAGGGTGATACGGGCGCAACAGGCCCGGCGGGTCCGCAAGGCCCAGTTGGCGCTCCGGGCAAGGACGGCGCACCCGGCAAGGATGGCAAACCGGGGGCTACCGGTGCGGACGGTATCACGCCGCACATCGGCAGCAACGGCAACTGGTTTCTCGGCGCGACCGATACAGGCAAGCCATCGCGCGGAGCAACCGGAGCGAAGGGTGACGCAGGTGCAACCGGCCCTGCTGGCCCTGCTGGCCCTGCTGGCCCGCAAGGCCATGCCGGGGCTCCCGGTAAGGACGGCGCGCCCGGTGCGCCGGGCGCGCAGGGCGAGAAAGGCGAAAAGGGCGACCCCGGCACTCCGGGCGCTGCCGGTCACACACCCGTTAAAGGCACGGATTACTGGACCGCGGCAGACAAGCAGGAGATCGTAAACAACGTGCTTGCGGCGCTCCCGGACGGCACGGAGGTGGCATACTGAGATGAAAAAGCTCTACGAAGAAACCGCCGTGCAGGACATCGCCACTGCCATCCGCGAAAAGACAGGCGGCGCAGAGACGTACAAGGTCGCGCAGATGGGCGATGCGGTGCGCAGCATCACTGGCGCGGAGGAGGTCGCGTGGCATCAGTGCCCAGAGGCGGTGCGCAATTATCTGGCCAACGTGACCTATGACCCAAGCGACTACAGCACATCTCAAATCGCCAATTATGCCCCAGCGACAGCAGTTATAGGCAATTACAAACCCATCGGACAGGTGGCTGGCGGAGTGATGCACTGCAACGAAGTTCCGGGCATCGAGACACCTTTTGCGTCAGGCGGGAAAGCCGGGACGCTCAAGCCGCTTGATGCTTTGCGATGGATTCGCACGCGGGATAACTCCGGCGAAGCGTGGAACGTGCGCGATCTTGGCGGTTGGGCGTGCGACGGCGGCACGGTGAAATACGGCCTGCTGATTCGTGGTGGGCGTATCTCTGCCGCAGACCGGGCAGTCCTCGTCGGGCAACTCGGTGTACAGCATGAAATCGACCTTAGAGGCCGAGAGGGACGCGACCCCGGTGACGGAGAAGCCGCAACGGAATCACCGCTTGGCATGGATGTGTGGTTTACGATTGCTGACAAGGCAGCGTCCTACGAGCTGACGCCGGTTGCGACATGGCAGCTATATCTTCGTTGCGTAATTGACGCGGTAACGCACCGGGAGCCAGTATATTTTCATTGCACAATGGGCGCAGACCGAACCGGTACTCTCGCGTGTGTTCTTGAGGGATTGCTCGGCATGAGCCAGTCCGACATCGACAAGGATTACGAGCTGACGTGTTTCAGCAGCGGAGCCGGGACAGACACGCTTGCTCGTCGAAGGAATGAGCCAGAGTGGAAGAAACTTATCAATGCAATCAACGCCGTTTCTGGAGACACGTTCCGCGACAAATGTGTTCACTTCGCAGTTGGCACATGCGGAATGTCGATGGCAGATATCAACGCTTACCGCGCGGCTATGACCAACGGAACGCCCGAGACGCTGCACTGGTATCAGACGATCACCAAAAATCTCACAGGCTGCACGATCACCAACGCCGCGTCTCAGGTGGATTACGGCGAGGCGTACACCGCGACCATTGCGGCGGAAAGCGGAAAGGCGATCACGTCGGTAGTGGTCAAAATGGGAGGCGTGGATATCACGGCCACGGCTTACTCGGCTGGCAGCGGTGCAATCAACATCTCCAAGGTGACGGGAACGGTCACGATCACTGCGGCGGCCTCTGTACCGTCTGTGAATTACACCATTACGCGCAATCTCACCAACTGCGCGTCGTCCAACACGGCAGATACCATCGCCAAAGGCGCGGCCTACACCACGACGCTCTCCCCGACGGGAACATACAAGAAGCTCGGCGCAATCACTGTCATGATGGGTGGAACGGACGTTTCCGCGTCGGCTGTATCTGGCAGCGTAATTACTATTGCCAAGGTAACGGGCAGCATCGTGATTACCTGTGCAGCGGTCGTTACAAACATCATTGACACCGTTGGAATCTCTGCCGATACACGGCTAAGCGCAGGAGGTGGCACAAACAAACCGCAAGTAGGCTGGGCAACAATCGGCGCAAATATGGACGCGACAAGCCTTATCCATCTTTCGCCTGGCGATACGCTCCGCATCAAGGGCGCGAGCCTACCCGCTTCACAAGACGGGAAAAGCATAGCCGTGAGTTACAGCGAAACGGCAACGTTTAAAGTCGCGGGATATATATACAACGGATATGGTTGGAATAGCCTAAAATTTACCATCAGCGGAGATGTCGTCACGGTAACAGGGCCTGCCGAACATTACCTCCGGTTGAGTCTGATTTGCGCAGACGCATCCGCAGTTATCGCTACAATCAACGAACCGATCACGTAAAAGGAGGCACAGATGGAATTTATTGCTTGTAACACGGACAATTACCGCGCCGGGCGCACGCAGCCGGTGCGGTACATCGTGATGCACTACACGGCAAACAACGGCGACACGGCGCGCAACAACTGCGATTACTACCACCGCGTGGGCGGCCTGCAGGCCAGCGCACACTATTTTTGCGACGAACACGGCGCGATGCAGTCCGTGCGCGAGGGCGACACGGCGTGGCACTGCGGCGCGCGGGCGTACTGGCACCCCGAGTGCCGCAACGGCAACAGCATCGGCATCGAGATGTGCAGCCGCAAGCGCGCCGACGGCAGCTACTACATCCTGCCGGAGACCGTGGCAAACGCCGCGGCCTTGGCAAAAGACATCATGCAGCGCTATGGCATCGACACGGAGCACGTGCTGCGGCACTACGACGTGACGGGCAAGCGCTGCCCCATGCCGTGGGTGGATGACCCGGCGCAGTGGACGGCATTTAAGAATACGCTGACGCTGGGACGCACGAACGAAGAGGAGGAAGAACCCATGACACGATACAACAAAATCGACGACGTGCCCGCGTGGGCGCGCAGCACGATCAAGGAGATGATGGACGCAGGTCTGATCTCCGGCACTGGTGGCGGCAATCTTGACCTGTCCGCTGATATGCTGCGGATGCTGTACGTCATGTGGCGTATGCGCGATACGCGCTATGGCCGTATCGTGGACGGCAAGGTGACTAATGTGCCCGACTGGGCGCTGGACAGCTTGCAGGCGCTTGCGGACGCCGGAGCACTCGGCGGCGTGGGTGATGGCAAGCTGGACTTGTCCATGGACATGATGCGGACGCTGGTCGTGTGCCAGCGGATGATGGAGGGCGCTACCAGATGACTACATATCAGTGGCTTTGCCTGCTGGGCGTGCCATCGCTGCTGATCGCGGCGATGCTGGCCATGATCCGGCATCTGGCGACGCAGATCAAGCATGACCGCGCGGACACTGCGGCGACCAAATTGGGCGTACAGGCTTTGCTGCGGGCGCAGATGATCGCAGATTACAACAAATGGCATGATCGGGGTTACGCCCCGATCTATGCCCGACAAAATTTCGAGAATTGCTGGAAACAGTATCATGCGCTGGGAGTCAACGGCGTGATGGATGACATTCACAGCAAATTCTTGCAGCTACCGACAGAAAACTGAAAGGGGTGTACATATGGATTTTGGTATTGCATCTGTGGCGGCGATTACCGCCATCGCGTATCTGGTAGGCATGGCAGTTAAGGCCACCAATGTGGCAGACAAGTGGATTCCTATTATCTGCGGCGTGATCGGGCTGGTGCTCGGTGTGGTGGCATGGGTGATGGGCGTGCCCAGTTACCCAGCCGATAACTGGCTGGACGCTGCGGCTGTCGGTATCGTTTCCGGCTGGGCTGCAACGGGACTTAATCAGTCGATCAAGCAACTAACGGATAAGTGATATCCATATAACAGCATCCCCGGAGGTTTTAGCTTCCGGGGATTTTTACATTTAAGTGTATAAGGTGATAAAGGTGAGTAATCGGGTCAAAATCCCTATAACTTTTCCTTAGTACGCGCGTATAAGAGAGAGTTTATAGGAAAAACGCCCGATTACTCACCTTTATCACCTAAACAAAGAAGACACCCCTTGCTTTAAGACAAGGAGTGTCTTTTGGTTTGGACGAATACCGTTCCCCACACAATGTAGGGTTCGGATATGCGTCCAATGGTGGAGACGGAGGGATTCGAACCCTTGACCTCTCGGATGCGAACCGAACGCTCTCCCAGCTGAGCTACGCCCCCACAAGGCTTGTTTATTATAGCACATTTTTCGCATTTGTAAAGCCCATTTTTTCTGTTCCCGCGATTTTTTGTGCAAAAAGTCCCGCGCAAGAAAATTGCATCCCCCACTTGCGCAATCGCCGCTTTTGTAGTAGAATACGCTTACGTGGCCATTGACAAGGCTGCACTAGTCGGGGAGCCAGCGGTGTCCTGTACCTGCAATCCGCTATAGCAGGGATGAATTCCCGCCCCCGGATAGGCCGATGTGTCGTCTGCCCGCAGTAAGCGGCGTTGAAGGTTCGGTCCCGCGCAACGGAGCCCTGTGAACCATGTCAGGCGGGGAACCGAGCAGCATTAAGCAGGTCACTCCGTGTGCCGTGGGGGCGCCGGGCCCGAGCTGGCTGCTGTGGTAACGGGCATGTCGTCTATTCAAAGGTGGGTGTGCAGTCTTGTCAATGGTCACGTTTTTTCATGTTTTCCGCTCCCGGAGGTGAAGCGCGCAATGTATCAGGCTCTCTACCGCAAATACCGGCCGAAGACGTTTGACGACGTCGTCGGTCAGGAGCATATTACCGAGACGCTGAAAAAGCAGGTCGAGACCGGACGGCTGTCCCATGCCTACCTGTTCATCGGCACGCGCGGCACCGGCAAGACCACCTGCGCCAAGATCCTGGCCAAGGCGGTCAACTGCGAGCACCCGGTCAACGGCAATCCGTGCAATCAGTGCGCCGCCTGCCGCGGCATCGACGACGGGTCGATCCTCGACGTGGTCGAGCTCGACGCCGCGTCCAACAACGGCGTGGACAACGTGCGCGCCCTGCGCGACGAGGCGGTGTTCTCCCCCGCCAATGTGCGCAAGCGTGTGTATATCATCGACGAGGTGCACATGCTCAGCACCTCGGCATTCAACGCCCTGCTGAAAATCCTCGAGGAACCGCCGGCGCACCTCATGTTCATCCTTGCGACGACGGAACTGCACAAAGTCCCGGCGACGATCCTCTCCCGCTGCCAGCGGCACAGCTTCAAGCGCATCCCGGTCGATACGATCGCCGCGCGCCTGAACTATGTGGCGCAGCAGGAACACCTGAACCTGCAGCCGGACGCGGCCGCGCTGCTCGCCCGCATGGCGGACGGCGGTATGCGCGACGCGCTGACGCTGCTCGACCAGTGCTCCGGCAGCGATGTCATCACGACCGAAACGGTCATCTCGGCCATGGGCCTTGCCGGCAACCTGCGCACGGCGCAGCTGCTGCAGAGCATCGCCGATGGCGACACCGCAAAAACACTGGAACAATTCCGCAGCCTCTGGCAGGACGGGAAAGACCCCGCCGCCCTGCTCGACGAGCTGAGCATGCTCCAGCGCGACCTGCTCATGCAGGCCGTCGCCCCGCGCGGCGGGCGTGAGCTGCTCTCCGGCGGATACGACAGTGAAACGCTGCAGACCCTCTCCGGCGCTTTCACGCCGGCGCAGCTGCTGGCAAACCTGCAGAGCATTCAGGACGCGCTCACCGCCATGGCGGCGCAGCCCAACCCGCGCATCGCGGCGGAGCTTTGCCTGATCCGGCTCTGCCGGCCGGAGCTGTGCGACGATGTGCCGACGCTGTGCGCGCG
>ERZ773229.725-NODE-725-length-26928-cov-3.571763_pt1 | contig 26928 bp, 16 predicted proteins | sample MGYA00580992_ERZ773229 | MGnify/ENA primary metagenome ERZ773229 (study PRJEB29015, sample SAMEA2737795) | human gut metagenome | biome: human gut; feature: human-associated habitat; material: faeces | place: China | collected 2012 ... | reverse complement strand
CTGCTCGCGCAGGGCGAGGATTTCCCCGCGGGCACGTCCGTGTGCGACTGGACGGCCATTGCCTTCGCGCTTCTCGGCGCGGAGGACGGCGCGGCGTATCTCGCCGCGGAAAACGAATATATTTCCGCCAACTTCCCGCTCCCGGCGAGCGGACGGGCCCCTGTCGCTACCGACTGGCAGCGCGCCGCACTCACGGTGCGCGCGCTCGGCGGCGATCCCACCGCGTGCGGGACGGACGGCTCGGTCGATCTGATTGCCGGGGGCGTTTACGACTATGCTGGGGATTCTCTCGGCATGCAGGGGCTCAATGGCTGGATCTTCGCGCTCATCGCGCTCGACTGCGGCGGTTATGAAGTGCCGAAAGGCAGCCGGTATACGCGCGAGGATATCCTGAACGAGATCCTCTCGGCGCAGGAGCCGGACGGCGGCTTCGGTCTCGTGCCCGGCGCTTCGGATACGGACATCACAGCCATGGCGGTGCAGGCGCTCGCGCCGTATGCTGATGGCGAAGCGGCCTCCGCCGTGGACGCCGCGCTCGCGTGGCTCGCCGCGCAGATGACCGAGGAGTGCCTTTTCGCCTACTGGGGCCAGCCGAGCGCGGAGAGCTCCGCGCAGGTCGTCATTGCGCTCTGCTCGCTCGGCATCGACCCGGCGGAGGACGAGCGCTTTGCGAAAAACGGAACGAACGTTCTCGAAGCGCTCTGCAATACCTACCGCCGCGCGGACGGAAGCTATGCCCACACGCCGGAGGATGAGCGGGGCGATTTCATGGCGACCGAGCAGGTCATGCTCGCGTTCACGGCGCTCTGGAAGCTCCGGAGCGGTGCGGGGCGGCTGTACGATATGACCGCCGTGCCGCAGACCGCAGTGGAGACCGCGCCGGAAAAAGCCCCGGCGGGGACGCCGTGGCTGACCGTTATACTTTGCCTTGCCGCCGCTGCGGTGGCCGTTGTTGTTATTGTAGTCATGTGCCGGAAGAAAAAGGAGAAGAGAGCATGAACGAACTGACCGGAAAGATCCAGACAGAAATAAAGAAAGTTATCGTCGGCAAGGACGACGTCGTCCGCCGCGTGCTGATGGCCATTCTCGCGCAGGGCCATGTCCTTCTGGAGGACGTGCCCGGCGTCGGCAAAACGACGCTTGCCATGGCCTTTGCCAAAACGCTCGGGCTCAAGACCGCGCGCGTGCAGTTCACCTCCGATACGATGCCCTCGGACATCATCGGCTTTTCGGTGTACGACAAGGATACCGGGAAGCTCTCCTATAAGCCCGGCGCGGTGATGACGAATCTGCTGCTCGCCGACGAGATCAACCGCACGTCGAGCAAGACGCAGTCGGCGCTGCTCGAGGCGATGGAAGAGAAAAACGTCACCGTGGACGGCGTGACGCACGCGCTTCCCGCGCCGTTCATCGTGCTCGCTACGCAGAACCCCGTCGGCTCCGCCGGTACGATGATGCTGCCGAACTCTCAGCTCGACCGTTTCCTTATCCGACTCTCGATGGGCTATCCTGATCTCAAGAGCCAGACGGAGATCCTGCGCGAGCGTCACCATGAAAACCCGCTCGACAAGGTGGAAGCCGTCACGGATATCGCGGGCCTTCTCGTGCTCATCGACGAGGTGACGAACGTCCACTTTGCCGACAGCGTGTACGATTATGCCGCGCGTCTTGTGGAAAAGACGCGCTCCAACGCGTTCGTGACGCTCGGCGTCAGCCCGCGCGGTGCGCTGGCGGTCTGCCGCGCGGCCAAGGCCAACGCTTACCTTGCCGGGCGCGACTATGTGATCCCGGACGATGTGGCGGAGGTGTTCCCGTTCGTGTGCGGCCACCGTCTCATCCTCAACGCCAAGGCCCGTTTGAACGAATATACCGCCGAGCAGCTCATCGAGAGCATGATCGGCGAGGTGAAAAAGCCGGACGTGCAGGAGTTCCGGAAGTGAAAGCACGCCGAATCACCGCCGCTGTGCTGTGGCTTCTGGCTGTGGCGGCACTTGCGGCGGTCTGGGCCGCCGGAGGCGGCGCGCTCTGGCTGGGCGCGGCGATCGCTGTGCTGCTTCTGCCGGGAGTATCGCTTCTGCTCGCTCTTGCGGCGCGGCGGGGCGTGCGCCTCTCGCTCACGCTCACGCCCACGGTGCCGAAGCGCGCCGCGGCGCAGGCGGTGCTCCTCGTGAAAAATGACGCGCTGCTGAGTGCGCGCGCGCTCTTCCGCGTGCGCGCGGTGAACGCGCTCACACGCGAGGAAACGGTCACGCTGCTGCGCTGCACCGTTCCGCCGAAGGGCACGGAGGAGCTGCGCTTTCTCGTGGAGAGCCGCCGCTGCGGTCAGATCACCGCGGCGGTGGAAAAGGCAGGCCTTCTCGATATATGCGGCATTTTTGCCGTACCATTGAAAACGGAAAACATTGCCGCGCGCACGACCGCCCTGCCGGACATGTTCGCGCCCGGGATCGATCTTGCGCTCGCCTCCTCCATGCCGGAGGAGAGCGACAGCTACGCGCCCGGCTGCCGCGGGAACGATCTCACGGAGATCTTCCAGCTGCGCGAATACGCCCCCGGCGACGATCTGCGCCGCATCCACTGGAAGATGACAGCCAAGACCGACCGGCTCATCGTCCGCGAGGCCAGTCTCCCGCTCCAGCGCTCGCTGCTGGTGTTCTGGGACAAGACAGCGGCGGATAAACTCGCGCCGGATGCGGCAGACGCGCTTGCCGAGAGCGTTTCCTCCGTCTGCCAGAGCCTGATCGAGGCGGGCTTTGCCTATACGCTCGGCTGGAGCGGCGAAGGACAGAACGTTCTCGAAGAAGTGCCGGATACCGACCGGCTGCTCGCGCTGCTGCCGCGCATGGTGCGCTCCGCCGGAGCGGGGGAGAGCGGAACGGCTCAGCTCGTCCGGCAGGGCGGCGAGAATTTTTACGGCCGCGTGCTGCTCTTCGCGCACGCCGTGCCGCCGGAGATCGAAGCGCTGGCCGAGCGGTGCGCGCTGACGCTCCTTCTCTGCTCACGTGCGGAGACGGCCTCGCCGTGCCGGACCGTTCGGTTCACGCCGGAGGACTATGCGCAGCGTCTGCATGATCTGGAGTTTATGGAATGAAAAAGAAACATAAGACCGGCCTTGTTCTCCGCGCGCAGCGCTCCGCCGCGCCGCCGCGGGGAAAGGCGTTCCTTTCCGCGCTGCTCCCGGCGGCGCTTCTCTCGCTCGGTCTCGCGCAGACGGCGGCGTCGGTGTTCCCGTCCGGCGTGAGTAACGGCTGGGCGGCTGCGGCGATCCTCTTTGCCTTCTCGCCCGCACTGCTCGCTCTGGCGCAGACGAAGGCCGCGCCGTGGATGCTCGCCGCGGGCGTGCTCGTCCTCGGCGCTGCGGCGGCGATCTTCTTTGCCCCGCTGCGCGACGGCTTCTGCGCGCTCGGCAACGACATCCTCTCCGTCCTGCCGGAAAAGACCGGACGGATCCATATGCTCTGGGACGTGGAAAACACCGCAAACGCGCGCGCCGCGGCGCTCTTTCTCGCTGCGGCGACGGAGCTTCTGCTCTGCACCGGCGCGGTGCCGTCGCTGATCGTCGCAGCGCTCTTTGCTCTCGGCGCTGCGGCGGGTATTGTCCCGGCGGGCTGGGGCGCGGCGGCGTTTCTCACCGGGCTCGTGCTCTGGCTGCTGCGCGGCAGCGGCGGGGAGAGGCTTTCTCTCTCACTCGTCTCCGCGGTCCTCTGCGCGGCTCTCGCCGCGGCGGGGGTCTTCGCGCTCGGCGGCGCGCCTGTCGCGGCGCAGACCGACGCTGCGCTTGCATGGCACGCGCTGCGCTACGATGAAAACACAAACTCCCTTCCGGAGGGACAGCTCAAAGATCTCGGCGCGTGGAAGAAAAACGATACCCCGGCGCTTGCCGTCACGATGGACACGACGCAGAAGCTCTATCTTCGCGGCATGACCGGCGAGGTATACACCGGCACGGCCTGGGAAGCTCTCCCTGCTGCGGAGAGGGCTGCGTGGGCGGACGATTTCTACTGGCTGCACGCCGACGGGTTCAACGCGCTCACTTCTGTGTCCGCCGCGGCGGAGCTCGCCGCCGGTACCCCGGCGGCGGACATGATCGTGGAAAACCTCTCGGCCTGCCGGGAGCGAGCCTATCTCCCGTATGCGCTGTGCGCATGGGAGGGGCTGGACGATTCGCTCATCGGCGATGCGTCCGCGCCAGGCACGGCAGAGGAAACGCTCTCGTATATCCCCGGCAGCGTGCCGGACTGGTTCACCGCGCAGTCCGCGCTCTCCGTGCGCCAGCGCGGGGCGGACGTGCAGGCGTTCCTCGAACTGGAAGCGGACTACCGCGCGTATGCCGAAGCGAACTATCTCGCGCTGCCGGACGAGGCGGCGGCGGCCATCGGCCGCGCGCTCGATCTCCCTGCGGAGAAGCGCACGCTCTCGCAGATCAAGGACATCATCCTGCAAACGCTTGAGAGCTGTCTGACCTACAGCGAGAGCGTCGTGAGCTACACCGGCGACACCGACTTTCTCACCTATGCGCTCGAACGCTCCGGCAGCGGCTACAGTGTGCATTACGCGACCGCCGCGGCGCTCATGCTCCGATACTTCGGTGTTCCGGCGCGGTATGTCGAGGGGTATTTCCTCTCCGCCGAGGAAGCCGGGCGCTATGCCGCCGGGGAGCGGATCGTTCTCACGGAGAGAAACGCTCACGCCTGGGCGGAGTATTATCTCGACGGTGTCGGCTGGATCCCGTTTGAAACGACGCCCGGCTACACTGATGACGAGGAGCTCAACGCCGGTCCCGGCACCGGCCTCAAGACCGAGCGCTACTACAGCCAGACCGAGCCCGAGCCGCCAGAGGACAACACGCCCGAGGATATCACCGAAAACGGCGGCATGCTCCGCCACTTCCGCGTGCCGAGCTATGTAACGGCGATCCTTCTGCCGCTGCTCGTGCTGCTGGCCGCGGCGCTCTTCGTGCTGCTGCGGCGGCGGAAGCTACGCGCGGCGCTGCAAAGGATCGAGCGGCTGGATAACCGCGGCGCGATTGCCGCGCTCTACGGCTACGCCGCGGCGCTGCTGCGCCGCACGAGTCTCGCGCCAAACGAGCTTGACGGCGGGGCGGAGGCGGCAGACCTCAACCGCGAGGCGCTCTTCAGCGCGCACGCCATGACGGACGCGCAGCGCGATGCCATGAAGAAATATGTCCGCACGGTGCTCGATGCGTGCCGGCACCGCTGGAGCTTCGGACAGAAGCTCGTATACCGCTGGATCGAATGCCTGTATCTGTAAAAGGAGAAAAGGACCAAATGAAGAAACTGATGGGAAGCAAACGGATCGCGGCGCTGCTGCTCGCGCTCTGCCTGATGCTGTCGGCGCTGCCGGTACCGGCGGCGGCGACGGATTCGCAGCCGGGGTATTTCTATCTGAGCGTTGTGACGAACCAGAAAACGGTCATCGCCCCGACGCGTGTGACGTATACCGCCGGGCAGTCGGTCCTCGACGCCATCGAATCGAGCGGGTTCGATTTCAAATTTCAGGGCGGGGACAAGGTATCCGTCGAGACGATCGAAGGGGTCAGCGCAAATTTCGTGCGCTTCCACGACTATACGATCGGCGATAACGACTATGATCTGACCGTTCCTGCGGAGAAGATCAACGTTCTGGCCTTTACGGAAACGATGGGGCAGAACAGCGCCTCCGTGACCGCGCTCATCCTCGGTCTCGGCAAGTTCGCCGAAATGACGAACAATGTGCAGAGCTACGGTCCCGCGGCCGAGGCATACGACGCCGCGCTCACGGGCCTCCGCACCGCCTCCGCGGAGGAGGCCGACGCACTTCTTGCCGGACTCAACGCCGCCGTGAAGGAATACGAGGCGCTGCTTGCCGGGACAAAGTACACCGTGACGTTTGCGCCCACGCAGAACGGCGCGTCTCCGGCCAAATCCCATATCCGCATGACCGACAGCTACGGCAACGTGACGGAAGCGGACGGCGCGTCCATCTCCGTTATCGCTGGGAAATACAGCTTTGAGGTGACGGACGGCGGCTGCAACAGCGTCCGCGGCACGCTCACCGCCGGCGAGGGATGCCCCGCCGGGGCGGTGGCCGTGACGCTGCCGCACGGCCAGTGGTTTGACGCCGTGCGCCTGAGCCGGAATTTCGGCTCCCCGGCGTTCGATAAGGAGATCTACCGCTCCGTGTACGCCGGAACGAATGAGGGGACATTCTATGTGCCGGACTGCACGACGTTCCTTTATCTCAACGCGCAGATGGGTGATGTCCCGGATGAGAAAAACACCAAGCTGTGCACGGTATACGCCTATACCGACACCGGGAAGGATGCCTCGGAAACGACGCGCTCCTGGGATTCGACCTATACGAGCATGGTGCAGTGCATCGGCTTCGGCATGGACGGCATCACCGTGCCGCTCGAGGGACGCTATACGGGCGCGGACGGCTACATGCAGGTGCAGACGTACACGATGCACATCGTGCGCATACCGACGCTTAAGTCCGTCACCGTGAAAGCGCCGGACGGAACGCCGCAGATCGTCGAGCCGGTTTTTGACCCCTATACGAACGAATATACCCTGACCGCCGTGACGGACAGCATCCTTCTCGCCGCCGAGGGCTACGGCGAGAGCTACACCGTCTCCGGCACCGGCAAAGTCCAGACGACGGCGGGTACCGACGCGGAGATCTCCGTTTCCGCGAACGGCCAGACGACGAAGTATACGCTGCATATCACGCGCCGCACGGCGGCAAATGTCAAGCTCACCGTGCCGGATGGCTGCACCGCGGAGGTGCGCGACGCGGCGGGCAACGCCATTCCCGCTTCAGCGGACGGGAGCTATGCACTCATCCCGGGAGGCTCCTATACCTGCGTCACGACGAAGGATGTGTGGTACCACGCCTCCGCTGTGTTTACGGCTTCGGACGGTCTCACCGTGAAAGCGGCCTCGCCCATAACGGCGGACGCGATCACAGCCGCGGCACTCTTTGACAATTTGTCTTCCTCCACCCGGAACGAGTTCAAGCCGGAAACGCCGTTCGCGGCCGGTACGCACAGCGTGCGCTATGTGATCGCGGACACGATCAGCCGCATGTACGCCCAGGCAACCGCAGCCAGCGGCTATACCGTGACGGCCATCCACGACAACGTGGTAAATTCCACCGGCCTTGTCAACGGCATCAAGGAAACGCCCGTCACCGCCGCCGTCGGCGGCAGCAGTGCAACGCGGCTCAACAACCTTATCCAGACCGGCGGCACCGCCCGCACGCTGACGCTGCGCGCGTCCAAAACGAGCGGCGGTACCACTTACTATCAGGACTACACGCTCTTCCTTGTCCGCAGCCTGCATCTCAAGAGCCTTACGGTCACCGCCGACGGGGAAACACTCTCGTTTACCGACGCCGATAGCACCAGGATCACCTTCAACGGCAATGTAACGGACTATTACATGCAGGTCGCCAACACGACCGCGTCGGCGACGGTGACGGCGCAGTACGCCGCCTCGGGCGGCTACGCTGCGGACATCGGCGGCGAGCGCTGCGCAGATATCCAGGGCGTGACTGTGGCACTCAATCCCGACAAGGCACGGGAGACCATCGCCGTCAAAGTGCTGCACAGCGATGCGAACGTCGTTTCGACGGTCTATAACCTCCACTTCGTCAAGAAGCAGCCGGTGGCGATCACGTTTGCCGTGACGCCGTCCGATGCCAACGTGTTCCTCGTGAACAACGATACCGGCAGCTGCGTCTATACCGACGATACCGGCACGGCGATGCTTCCGCCGGGAGCGAGCTTCCGCTACACCGTGACCCGGAACGGGTATGCCGGCGTACAGGAAATGTCCTACACTGTGCCGGATACGGCGGAGACAGTCACTGTGACGCTCGAAAAAGCGCCGGAGCGCTCGTATGAGCCGCTGGCCGAGGTCTGGCCGTCGTTCCGCGCGGACGAATATAATAACGGCGTGGTGAATGCTAAAACGCCCACCACGGCGGAGGACGCGGTGCTCTACTGGGCGACGCAGCTCGGCGAGGACTACAGCGCCGACGCCTGCGGCTGTCCGATCCTTGTGGGCGATCATCTCTATACCTACGCCAAGGACATAATCTATAAGCTGAACGTCGTGACCGGCGAGATCGAGAGCAAGGGAAAGATGGATCACAGATCGTCCTTTGCCATCAACAGCCCGACGTATGCCGAGGGCATGCTCTTTGTCGGACTCTCGGACGGCGGCGTGCAGGCGTTCGACGCTGATACGCTCGAATCGCTCTGGATCTACCGGGACTCACTCGGCGGCCAGCCGAACTGTCCGATCTACTACCATAACGGCTATACCTACACCGGCTTCTGGCAGGGCGAAAAGGAAAACGCAAACTTCGTGTGCCTGTCCGTGACGGATGAAGACCCGACAAGGGGCGACGAGGAAAAGCTCCCCACCTGGCAGTACAGGAGTCTCGGCGGCTTCTACTGGGCGGGCGCGTATGTGGCGGACAATTATGTCCTCATCCCGACGGACGACGGCGATTCCGGCTATACGAGCGGCTACGCGAGCATTCTCTCGCTCAACCCCCGAACCGGCGAGCTCATCAGCTCGATCCGGCTTCCGCATCCGGGCGACGCGCGCAGCAGCGTGACCTACGATAACGGCCGCGCGTACTTCACAACGAAAGGCGGCTACTTCTACAGCGCTGCCGTGTCCGAAAACGGCGAGCTCAGCGATCTCCGGCACATCAAGCTCTATAACTACGCCAACGACGCGAAGAACCCTGCTATGAGCACGTGCACCCCGGTCATCTATAATGGCCGCGCATACATCGGCGTCTCCGGCGTCGGCCAGTTCAAGGCATATTCCGGCCACAACATCACCGTGATCGATCTCAACAGCTGGAAGATCGCCTACACGGTGCGCACGCAGGGCTACCCCCAGACGAGCGGCCTTCTCACCACCGCCTATAACGAGGGCGACGGCACGGTGTATGTGTACTTCTTCGATAACTACACGCCCGGCAAGCTGCGCGTTCTCCGCGACAAGCCCGGCCAGACGCGCGCCGACATCACCGTGACGGAAACGGCGATCGAGGGCGGGAAGGAAATCTCCTACGAGACCGCGGGGGTGATCTTCACGCCCGACGGAGATCAGGCGCAGTATGCCATCTGCAGCCCGATCACCGACGCCTCCGGCACGATCTACTTCAAGAACGACTCGGCGTATATGATGGCGCTCGGCAGCGTCATCACGGAGCTTCGCGTGGACGGGCAGCCCGACAAGCTCGCCTACCGCGCCGGGGAGACGTTCGATCCGGCCGGCATGAAGATCACGGCGGTTTACAAAAACGGCTTTGAGCGCGATGTGACGCAGTACGTCACATTCTCACAGCAGCCGCTCGGCAGCACGGACAGTGCGTTTGAGATCCGCTTCGAGCACGTCATGTATCAGGATAAGGACGGTCAGGGTGGCTCAAAGTACCCGGTCGATCCGCCGTCGGTGACGATCGCTCTTACGATCGCGCCGTCGATCCCCGGCGACGTGGATGCCGACGGCAAGATCACCGCCGAGGATGCCGCGAAAGTGGCCGAGCACGTGCGCAATACCGAAAGCAAGAATGCCGGCGGCTTCACGCTGACGGAGATGGAGATCAAATACGCGGACGTGAACGGCGACGGGAAAGTGACGATGGAAGACGCCGAACTCATCTGGCAGTACAGCCGCGGCGAGATCACCGAATTCCCGAAAAAGGAAACGACCGAAACAACGAAAACCGAATAAACCCACAAAGCCCGGCCATCCGAAGATGGTCGGGCTTTTGAGCGTGTCAAAAAAATATTTTTGACACGCTCTCAAACGAGACCCGCTACGCTGGGCTCTCGTTTGAAAAGGCTGCGGCTCGCCGCAGCGCACTCGCTGTGCGCCGTTGGCGCACAACTCGCACGTTTGCGAGCCGAAATGTATTTTCTCCGACGCACATGTCGCCGGAGAAAATGATCAGAACTTTATTTGCGCCTGCGGGCGCAAACTCTGTGAGGCTTTTTTGACAGTCTGCAAAGCCCGGCCATCCGAAGATGGTCGGGCTTTTCAAATGCCTCCCTTGTGTAAAGGGAGGTGGCAAAACCGCAGGTTTTGACGGAGGAATTGCAGAGCACAGAGTGTTCCGAAAGAGAACAATCCCTCAGTTAGCCTGACGGCTGACAGCCCCCTTTGCACAAGGGGGCCTCTTTTTACAGATTAAGCAAATCTTAAAGAAATCCCATCTTTATTATTAAAGCCGGGGATGCTATGCTATAGCTGTAAACGAGAGAGGGGAAGAGCCATGTACAAAATACTCATCTGCGACGACGAGCGCGATATCCGGAACGCGCTGCGCATCTATCTTACGGGCGAGGGCTACGCCGTCTGTGAGGCCGACAGCGGCTTAGCGGCGCTCGAGCTCATGCAGCGCGAGGAAGTACAGCTCGTGCTCATGGACATCATGATGCCCGGCATGGACGGCATGACGGCGACGGCAAAGCTGCGCGAGCAGAGCAACGTCCCGGTCATCCTCATCACCGCCAAGAGCGAGGACAACGATAAGATCCTCGGTCTCACCGTCGGCGCGGACGATTATATCACCAAGCCCTTCAACCCTCTTGAGGTCCTCGCCCGCGTCAAGGCGCAGCTCCGGCGCTATGCCCAGCTCGGCGGCATGCCGGAGAAAAGCACCGCGCTCACGCTCGGCGGCATCGCCATGGACGACGAGCGCAAGAGCGTCACGCTCGACGGCGAGGAGGTAACGCTCACCCCGACGGAGTACGACATTCTCCGTCTCCTGCTCGAAAACCCCGGCAAAGTGTTTTCGAGCGCCGATATCTACCGGCGCGTCTGGAAGGACGAACCGTTTTCCGCGGAGGGAACGGTGCCGGTGCACATCCGCCATCTGCGCGAAAAGCTGGAGATCGACCCCGCCAACCCGCGCTATCTGAAAGTCGTCTGGGGCAAAGGCTATAAGCTGGAGGAAATGAAAAAATGAAAAAGCTGACCCACAGCGCGGCGGCGCGCGCCGCCGCCTTTATCCTGTGCCTGCTCTGCGGCCTTACGGCGCTGCTCTGCGCCGCAGGATATTTCATGACCCGCATCGACCGCGACCGCACGCTGCCTGAGCCGGACAGCGTGTCGGTGTATAAGAACGGCATCCGCGTTCTGCTCAACAACGCGCTGCAGGAGGAACGGTATACCGGCGAATACCCCGAGCTTCCCTCCGGCTACTCCTATGTAGCAACGGATACGTCCACCGGCAAGGTGCTGTACGACGGTAGAACGAAAAACGCCGTGCCGCTCGGCATTTCCGGCGGCTGTTCCAGCGGAGACAGATGGATCGACGCGCAGGCGTATCTCGAACCGAAGCAGACGCCCGGCGAGGAGCTGACGCTGCTCCGCACCTCCGTCGGCACGCTGCTGCGCTATCAGAACGCCTATCTCCCCGTGGGCATCATCACGGCGGTGCTGTGTCTCGCGCTCTTCGTCTTTCTCATGGCGTCCATGGGAAAAAAGCCGGACGGCGTGAAGCTGCGCGGCATCCACCGCGTGCCGCTCGATCTCTTTCTCGCCGCGGCGCTGGCGGCGGTGGCCGTCCCGGCAAACTTCTATTCGGGAATTAACCTGCTCTATAACCCGCTCTGGGTATGTATGATGCCGGTTACGCTCATGGCGCTCTGGATCGGCTTTGTCGTGCTGCTCACGCTCTGCACGATCTCGGCGCGGCTCCGCGCCGGGAAGTGGTGGAGAAACAGCATCATCTATATCGTCTGCCGCTTTGTATACCGCGCCGTGCGCGGCTTTGTCCGCGCGCTGCCCATCGCGTGGAAGGGGATCCTTGTTTACGCCGTTGTTGTGCTGGTCAATGCTCTTGGCATGATACTCGCTTTCGGCGCTGGCAGCTTTTTCGTCTTCCTTCTGACGCTTGTGCTGGACGCCGTGGGGCTATACTTTGTCATCCACACCGTGCGTCAGCTCAAAACGCTGCAGACGGCGGCGCAGAAGCTTGCCGCGGGTGATCTCACCTACACGGTGGACACGGAGAAAATGTACCCGGTGCTCAAGGAGCACGGCGACGATCTCAACGCCGTGAGCGTCGGCATGAGCCGCGCCGTGAGCGAGCGCATGAAGTCCGAGCGATTCAAGACCGAGCTCATCACGAATGTCAGCCACGATCTCAAAACGCCGCTCACGAGCATTGTGAGCTATGTCGATCTTCTCAAAAAAGAACCGATCGAAAGCGAACAGGCGCAGGAATACATCGAGGTTTTAGACCGCCAGAGCCAGAAGCTCAAAAAGCTCACGACCGATCTCGTGGACGCGAGCAAGGCGAGCAGCGGCGCGCTGCCGGTGAATCTCGAAAAAATCGATCTCGGCGAGCTGCTGCGCCAGAGCGCCGGGGAGTATACCGAAAAGTTCGCCGCGGCGGCCATCACGCCGGTGCTGAATGTGCCGGAGGCGGAAACGTATGTCACGGCGGACGGGCGGCTTTTATGGCGCGTGCTGGATAATCTGCTGGGCAACGCGGTAAAATACGCGCAGAGCGGCACGCGGCTCTATCTGGAGCTGACGCCGGGCGAGACGGAAACGGTGCTCACGCTCAAAAATATTTCCCGCGAGCCGCTGAACATCCCGGCGGAGGAACTGATGGAACGCTTTGTCCGCGGCGACGGCTCGCGCCACACGGACGGCAGCGGACTGGGACTTTCCATTGCCAATTCTCTCATGGAGCTCATGGGCGGAAAGCTCACGCTGACGCTTGACGGCGATCTTTTCAAAGCCGCTCTTGTGTTTCCGCAGAAAACCGTATAATATTTTTGCCGGACGGGGAACCAAACGACCCCGTCCGGCGTCTATATTTTCGAACACCCAAAGGTGCGAAGAAAGGAAAGAGCTTATGAAGATGAAACGATTTGCCGCGGCGCTTCTGGCGCTGATTCTGTGCGTGCTGTACCCGTTTGTCGAGCCGTACACCTTGCGGACGACACAGACCGCCATCACCTGCGAGGATTTGCCGACAGGCATTGGGAAGCCGGAGCAGCCCGCCGCAACATCCGGCAATGCGTCGTCCGGCAGCGCAGCCGCCGAACCCGCCGCAACGGCAGAGCCGACGAGCGTTCCGACGAGCGTGCCGCCGGAAACCACCGCGATGCCCGAGAAAACCGACACGTCTGTCACGGTGACGCCGGAGAAGAACGGCCTTTACGACGCGCTGTGCGACCTTTTCAACAACTATCATGAAGGCACCGCCGGCTGCTCGCTCACGGGAGCGCGCATTGCTGCCACGATCATGGACTTCTCGCTCACGAACGGCATGGACGCCGTGCGCAGCGGCGCAGCCGCCTTTGATCTCGGCGAGGAGACGGAGTTCGGCGAAAAGCTTACCGATAAGCTCACCGCGATGTATGAGACCGCCATGGGCCTTTACGGCGAGAGCGGGAAAAACCTCCTTGCCGACGGCGGCTATACGCCGGCGCATTACCCCTACAGCGCCAAGGACGTGCGCGATACCTATACCGCGATCTTCGCCGAGCGCGGCTGCGAAGCCCCCGCCGTGGTGCGCATCTACCGCAGCGACGCGAACGCCGAGCACTTCCTTGCCTTCGGCGCCGCGCTCGACGGCACGGAGATCACCGCCGAAACGCTCAACGGCGCGATGGACAGCCTTATCTTTGAAAACGGCGCGGCGTTCAACACCGTTACCGCAGACAAGGACGGCCACATCAAAGCCGACCTCAACGACGCTTTCGCCGCACAGGTGCGCTCTCTCGGCACGAGCGGAGAGTACTTCCTCGTCGGCGGCATCGTCAACACGCTGCTCGACGCCTTTGACGGCACGGAGGTAATGCTCACCGTGAACGGTGCGCCGCTCGAGAGCGGACACAATATTTACGACTACGCGCTCACGCGTTATGAGGAGTAACTATAACTGTATGAGCATGAAAAAGAAAGGCCTGTCTCTGCTGCTCTGCGCGGCGCTTTCCCTTTCGCTCGCGGCGTGCAGCACAAAGCCGGAAACTCCGGCACAGCCCACGGCGGAACCCACGGCGATCCCCGTGACCGCCGCGCCGGAGACTACCGCCGCGCCCACGGAGACGCCGGCGGCCGAAAACCGCAATGTGCCGGTGATTTCCGTCCGGTGCGAGAACGAGGATTTTTATACCGCGGACAATGCGGCGCTTCTTCTCGTCTATGCCTGCGCCGAGCCGAGCGTTTCCATGAACGGAAACGACGCGGCCGCTGCCGCGATCAACGAAGCGCTGCATAAGCAGTATACGGATTTTGCCGTCGGTGCCGAATCGGGCAGCGAATACAGCATTTCCGGCAAGGAAAATTATCTGGCCGCGGCAAAGGAAGAACTCGCCCGGCAGACGGAAAACGGCGATGCCTCGGGCTTTTCTTCCTACAGCCTGATGCGCCAGATGAACGTCCGCTACAATACCCGGTATCTGCTGAGCATCACCTACGACGATACGTCGTATCTCGGCGGTGCGCACGGCTACACCGGCCGTTACGGTCACACCTTCGATATCCGCACCGGCCGGGAGCTGACGCTCGCGGATCTCACGGACAACTACGACGCTTTCCTCTCCGCCGCCGTCGATCAGCTCAAGGATATCATCAGCTACGGCGCGGAATACGCCGCCTACGGTCTGAACGAGGGCTACGAGGATCAGCTTGCCGGTCTCTTCCGCGACGGCAACTGGTACTTTAACGACGAGGGCCTTGTCCTTATGGCAAACCCCTATGAGCTCGCGAGCTATGCCGCGGGGCTCATCGAGTTCACACTGCCGTACGCCTGGCTCGCCTATCAGATCAAGGCGGATTATCTCCCCACGGAGAGCACGGCGGACGGCTCGCTCACCGCTGAGCTGAGCGAGAGCGCCGACGCCGCCGGGAACGCAACGTATGTCTGCGACACCGGTACGGGCGGTTTGGGCGCGTGCGTCACGTTCACTGCCTCCGGCACGGTCGAGGACGTTGAGCTCAACGCTGTGACGTATCTGGAATACTCCAACGCCTACCGCACGGACGGCACGCTCTGGTACGCCGGGCGTCTCGCCGACGGCGAGAGCGTCTGCGTGCAGACATGGATCCCCGACGTGATGCCGAATCTCGCCATCTCCTGGCGCGACGCCGATGGCGAGCACGTAAAGTATATCTCCCAGAGCGGGATGGACGGCTCTCTCATCCTCATGGACGGAGAGCAGTATGCCGAGCGTCCGCTGAACATCTCCGGCAAAAGTGTGTATCACTATGACATTAACGGCGACTATGCCGCCGAGGAGATCACCGTGACGGCGAAGGATGCCGGCGGCATCAACGAGTACACGATCGCCGTGAACGGCACGGTGCTCGACCGCACCAATATGCCCGTGGGCGACCGGTACGATCTCTGGATCTGCGATCTGGACGGCGACGGCATCTGCGAGCTTCTGTTTGCCGCCGACCCCGGCAGCGACGATTACCGCACCTGCGGCTGGCACGGCGACACGCTCGAGCCCATCCAATTTACCGGCGACGCGCGCTACGGCGCGGACCCGAACGGCATTACCGGCAGTCTCGACGGGCGCGTCGTGTTCAGCGGCGGCATCCCGATGCTCGAGGCGTGGTACTATCAGCTCGGCACCTACTGCGCGGTCATCGGTATGAACGGAACGTCCGACGGCGTCGTAACGCTCGATCCCTCTTTTAAATGGAACTACCGCGGCAGCTGCTACTATCTGACTGTGGCGAAGATCCTGCCGGTGTATCTCGATGAGGGCGGCACCGCCGTGCTGACGCCGGGCGAAAAGCTCCTGCTTACCGGCACGGACGGACGGAACACCTTCTTCCGCATCGATGACGGCCGCACCGGATCGATCCGGCTGGAATACGATGGGGAAGGCGGCTGGACCATCAACGGCGAGAGCGAAGAGAATTTCTTTGAGATGCTTCCCTATGTCGGCTGACGCCTTCAAATAAACCTCTGCTGTCAGACAAAATGACCGGAACACAGAAAAAAGCCTGTGTTCCGGCCTTTTTTATAAAAACCGGTTGCAGAGCCGGGGAAAAACGGTTATAATGCAGCGCAGGGCCTTGGAATCGTTTCCACGGCACTATTCCATCACCGAAAGGACAGAGAACCATGATTTATTCTCCGCAGGATCTTCTGGGCACCACGGAATCTCTGCTGAAATATGACGAGGACGAGCGCCTGAGCGAGGCCTCGCCCCAGCACCTCCACAACGCTCTCGGGCGGGCTGTAATGATCGCGGTGGGGGACAACTGGGCCAAATCCCGCGCCCGCCGCGCCGGAAAGCGCAAGGCGTATTATCTCTCCGCCGAGTATCTTGTCGGGCGGCTCGTATATAATAACCTTTTCAATCTCGGCATTCTCGACGAAATGCGCCGGGTGTTTGCCGAGCGCGGCATCGATCTCGCCTGTCTTGAGGATATCGAGGACTCGGCTCTCGGCAACGGCGGTCTGGGCCGTCTTGCCGCGTGCTATATGGACAGCGCCGCCACCTGCGGCGTGCCGCTGAGCGGCTACGGCCTGCGCTACCGCTTCGGTCTTTTCAAGCAGAGCTTTGAAAACGGCGCGCAGAAGGAATCCGCCGACGACTGGGAAAAGCACGGCGATCCCTGGAGCTTCCGCCGCGAGAAGCACACCGTCCGCGTCCGCTTCGCCGACCAGACGGTGCTCGCCGTGCCGTACGATACGCCGGTCATCGGCTATCATACCGACAACGTCGCAACGCTCCGTCTCTGGCAGTGCGAGGCCGAGCAGGAGCTCGACTTTGACGCGTTCAACTCGCAGGATTACGAGCGCGCGCTCACCGAGAAAAACCGCGCCGAGGACATCACCCGCGTCCTCTACCCGAACGACAGCACCGTCGAGGGCAAGCGTCTGCGCATCAAGCAGCAGTACTTCCTCTCGAGCGCGTCGCTGCAGGACATCCTGCGCACCTACAAATCCTCCGGCAACGGCGATCTTCAGCGCCTCGGCGAGTTCATCGCCGTGCAGCTCAACGATACCCATCCCGCCATGTCCATCCCCGAGCTCATCCGGCTGCTCATGGCCGAGGGCATCGACTTTGACCGTGCCTTTGCTATCACCCGCAGCGTTTTCTCCTACACGAACCACACCGTCATGGGCGAAGCGCTCGAGCGCTGGGATATGGATCTTCTGCGCAGTGTTGTGCCGGAGATCTGCGACATTCTCCTGAAGATTGAAGAGCGTCTGCAGCAGGAGTTCCCCGGCGCGAATCTCCACGTCGTCTGCGATAATCAGGCGCGCATGGCCGATCTTTCGGTGTATATGTCCCGCAAGGTGAACGGCGTTGCGGAGATCCACAGCCAGATCCTCCGGGACGATCTCTTCCGCGCGTGGAACGAGAAATACCCCAGCCGCATCGTGAACGTTACGAACGGCATCACGCCGCGCCGCTGGCTCGGTCTCTGCAACCCGGAGCTCACCGAGCTCATCCGCGCCGAGATCGGCGAGGGCTTCCTGCGTGATCTTGACCGCATCGGCTATCTGCGCGAGCACGTGAGCGACGAGCTCGCCATGCTCTTCAACGCCGTCAAGCTGCAGAAGAAGAGCCAGCTCGCCGCGCACATCCGCGCCGCGGAGGGCGTGGACATTCCCGAGGAGTTCGTGTTCGATGTACAGGTCAAGCGCGCGCACGAATATAAGCGCCAGCTGATGAACGCTCTCTGCCTTGCCGACTTCTATTTTGAGATCAAAAACGGCGGTCTCGCCGATATGCCGCCCACGGCGTTCATTTTCGGTGCGAAGGCCGCGCCCGGCTACCGCCGCGCGAAGGCCGTCATCCGCTATATCAACCGTCTTGCCGAGCTTGTGAACAACGACCCCGACGTGAACGGCAAAATGCGCATCGTGTTCGTGCAGAACTACAACTGCTCCTACGCCGAAAAGATCATCCCCGCGGCGGACATCTCCGAGCAGATCTCCCCGGCAGGCACGGAGGCCTCCGGCACGGGCAACATGAAGCTCATGCTCAACGGCGCTGTGACGCTCGGCACGATGGACGGCGCGAACGTCGAGATCGTCCGTCAGGCCGGGCTGGAGAACAACTACATCTTCGGCGGCACCGTCGAGGAGAACAACGCCGTGCGCGATACCTACGACCCCGAGGCGCTCTACGATTCCGACGAGCGCATCCGCCGCGCGATGGATACGCTTGAGGACGGCACCGTGCCGACCGACGACGATCAGAAGGAGCTTTTCGACGCCATACTCAAGGGCGCGAGCTGGCACCGTCCGGACAACTATTTCGTTCTGCGCGATTTTGAAAGCTACCGTGAAGCCCGCCTTCACGCGCTCAGAGATTGGAAGGACCGCGTATCCTTCGGCAAAAAGTGCCTTTACAACATCGCCGCGGCGGGCATGTTCTCGTCCGACCGCGCGATCCGCCAGTACGCGGAAACCATCTGGGAGCTGCACTGAACCGGCATACAAGATTAAAAATGTCCTCTGCGCAAATTGGTGCGCAGAGGACATTTTCCTATGCTCGTTTGACCGGTCATTCTGTTTCGTCCGGCAGGAAGGGGGCGAACGGCTTTTGCATGAGCCAGAGATCGGTGTAGCACGTCACGGCCGAGAGCAGCACGAGCCAGAGAACGCTCACACCGTAGAATGCCGCCGGGGATATGGCGAAGAGGATCACCGGCAGCAGATGGATCACCGCCATGAGAAGCGTCCGCGGCAGATACCCGACGCCGAGAAGCACCGCGTTTTTTATTGTGTTCCAGAGCGTATTTTCAAAGGTCGCCGTGAGCGGGAACGCCCAGATGAACACCATCAGCCACAGCGCAAAGCAGACGCCCGGCAGCACGAGCCAGAACAGCTGCTCCGGGAAGAGCGCACGGAGAATGTATACGTCCGCACCGAGGAGAACGAGCGCCGCAAGCAGAATGAGCCAGAGCAGCGTGGATTTTTTGAAATTATCGCGGAACGCGCGGAAAAAGGCCGCACTGTTCCAATGCCCCGATTCGCGGATCATGTTCCGCACCGCCGTGCAGAGCGCCGCGGTCGAAGCGCCGAGCGTGAAAACCGGCAGCGAGCACACGACCCACAGAATGTTCAGCCACGCGAGCTCCGCCGCCTGCGTGAGAAAGCGCAGGATGGGGGAATCCGGATCAAAGAGTTTTTTCATATTGCCACCTCCGGGAGAATAAGCCTATTATACAGGAACAAATGACCGCATGACAAGACCAACCGCACAAAAAGTTGACGAGGTTTTTGTGTAAATGACATAAAGTTAAGCGTTTTCGCCGAAACGCACTTGCAATATTTCTACAAAGAGGATAGAATACAGACAAGCTTGGTTGGAATCGTTTCCAATTCAGCGCTTTACTTACGGAAACCCATTAAAAATTAGGAGGAAACAAACAATGAAGAAGCTTCTCGCTGTTCTTCTGGCTCTGGTCATGGTTCTGAGCCTCGTCGCCTGCGGCGCTGCCCCGGCGGAGACCCCGAGCACCCCGGCTGAGCCCGAAACCCCCGCGACGGAAGAGCCCGCCGCGGAACCCGAAACCCCGGCCGCGACCGGCAGCGTGTACTACCTCAACTTCAAGCCCGAGTCTGACGCGGCCTGGCAGGAGATTGCCAAGACCTACACCGAGCAGACCGGCGTTCCCGTGAAGGTCGTCACCGCCGCTTCCGGCCAGTACGACACCACCCTGACCGCCGAGCTCGACAAGGACGCCGCCCCCACCATGTTCCAGGTCGGCAACGTCGGCGCTGTCAACAGCTACGGCGAGTTCTGCTACAATCTCGAAGGCACCGACGTGTACAACGAGATGACCACCACCGACTTCAACCTGAAGAACGAAGCCGGCGAGACCGTTTCCATCGGCTACTGCTACGAAGCCTTCGGCATCATCGTCAACAAGGCTCTGCTTGAGAAGGCTGGCCACTCCATCGATGAGATCACCAACTTCGAGTCCCTGAAGGCTGTTGCGGACGACATCCACGCCCGCGCTGACGAGCTCGGCTTCGACGCTTTCACGTCCGCCGGTCTCGACGGTTCCTCCTCCTGGCGTTTCTCCGGCCACCTGGCCAACATGCCTCTGTACTACGAGTTCCGCGATGACGGCGTGACGGAGCAGCCCGCCACCATCAAGGGCACCTACCTCGAGAACTACAAGAACATCTGGGATCTGTACATCACCGATACCGCGACCACCGGCGCTGCCCTCCTGTCCGCCACCGGCGATCAGGCCGAGGCTGAATTCGGCGAAGGCAAGGCTGCGTTCTATCAGAACGGCACTTGGGAGTACAGCAACCTGACTTCTGCCGACAAGTTCGGCATGAACCCGGACGACCTCACCATGATCCCCATCTACTGCGGTGTGGAAGGCGAGGAGAAGGCTGGTCTCTGCTGCGGCACCGAGAACTGCTGGGCGATCAACAAGAACGCCTCTCCGGAAGACATCCAGGCCACTCTGGACTTCATGTACTGGGTCGTCACCTCTGAGGAAGGCACCACCATGCTGGCCGAGCAGTTCGGCCCCTGCCCGTTCAAGAACGCCAAGACCCCGGAGAACGTGTTCTTCGCGGCTGCCAACGAGTATGTTGCCAACGGCAACTACACCGTGACCTGGGCGTTCAACTGGACTCCTGCCGTTGACGATTGGCGCGCTGCCGTCGTCGATGCTCTGAGCCAGTACACCACCGGCACCGGCGACTGGTCCACCGTTGAGACCGCGTTCGTCCAGGGCTGGGCTACCCAGTACGCCAACGAGCACTAATCCTCTGCGGATATCCGCTGAGACAAATTGACACACAATACAGGCGGGGCGGGCGATCACGTCCGCTCCGCCTGTAGATATATCCGCCGGCATGATAGTATATAGACTGTGACGGCGTGAGCTGCTGCCCGAGGCGTTCGGGCAGGAGCTGTCGCCATGACAATTTCGGCAGAACAGGAGTGAAAGAATGAAGCGTATAAACATACCGCGGGATCCAGCCGCACACAACAGCCGACTGATCCGCCGCCCCATTCAGCGAATGGTGTGGCTGTTTCTGCTGCCCACCTTTGCCGCCTTCTGCATCGGGTTCCTTTACCCGTTCTTTAAGGGCGCGTTTTTGTCCTTCTGCAAGTTTAAGCTGACGAGCCAGTGGACGTGGGTCGGATTCAGCAACTACATCAAAGCGTTCTCGGACAGCAGCTTCCTCCATGCCTTCTGGTATACGGCGCTGTTCGCCTTCGTGTCGGTAGTGTTCATCAACGTTCTGGCCTTCACGGTCGCCTACTTCCTCACGAAGGGCATCCGCGGCTCGAACCTTTTCCGCACCGTGTTCTTCATGCCGAACCTCATCGGCGGCATCGTGCTCGGCTACATCTGGTCGATGATCTTTGACGGCTTCCTCGTGAAGTACAACACCTCCGTCGTGCTCAACTCGACCTTCGGCTTCTGGGGCCTCATCATCCTTATATGCTGGCAGCAGGTCGGCTATATGATGATCATTTACATAGCCGGACTCCAGTCCATCCCGGAGGACATGCTCGAGGCGGCCCGCATTGACGGCGCCAACAACTGGCAGACGCTCTGGAAGATCACCATTCCGAACATGATGAGCTCCTTTACGATCTGCATCTTCCTCACGCTCACGAACGGCTTCAAGCTCTTCGACCAGAACCTCGCGCTGACGGCGGGGCGGCCGTTCCTGCAGCAGCCGGACGGCAGCGTTATAAAGACGACGGAAATGCTCGCTCTGAACATTTACAGCGCCTTCTACTCCGGCGGCGGCAACAACCGCGGCGTCGGCCAGGCGAAGGCCGTGGTGTTCTTCATCCTTGTGGCCGCGATCGGCCTTCTGCAGCTCCAGGCCACCCGTAAAAAGGAGGTACAGCAGTAATGGCAAAGAGAGAAGAACGCGGCAAAATGGTGCTGACGATCATCTTCACGGTGATCTGCATCGCTTACATTATGCCGATCCTCATCGTTTTGATGAACTCCTTCAAGAGCAACGCCGCCGTCAACACGCAGACGTTTGCCTTCCCAAACGCGAACAGCTTTGTCGGCTTCCAGAACTATATCAAGGGCATGACCTTCGGCAACTACCCGTTTCTGAAGGCCGTGGGCTACAGCCTTTTCATCACGCTCGCCTCCACGGCGCTCATTCTCGTGTGCACGTCCATGGCCGCGTGGTATGTCTCCCGCGTCGGGAGCTTCTTCAGCAAGATCGTATATTATCTCTGCGTGTTCTCCATGGTCGTCCCGTTCCAGATGGTCATGTTCACGCTCTCCCGCACGGCGAACCAGCTCAGTCTCGATACCCCGTGGACGATCCCGGTCATTTACCTCGGCTTCGGCGCGGGTCTCGCGGTGTTCATGTTCTGCGGCTTTGTAAAGTCCATTCCTCTGGAAATTGAGGAAGCCGCTGCCATCGACGGCTGCGGCCCGGTGCGCACGTTCTTCCAGGTAGTCCTCCCCATGATGAAGCCGACGATGATCTCCGTCGGCGTGCTGGAGATCATGTGGGTGTGGAACGACTTCCTTCTGCCGTATCTCGTGCTCGACCGCACGGAGTATATGACCATCCCCATCGTCATACAGCATCTCAAGGGAAGCTACGGACAGGTGGACATGGGCGCGACGATGGCGCTGATCCTTCTGAGCATCCTGCCGGTCATCATCTTCTATCTCTGCTGCCAGAAACACATTATTAAGGGTGTTGCGGCCGGCGCGGTGAAGGGCTGATGACGATCAAGGACCTGGCGGCTCTCTCCGGGTATTCGCTCGGCACGGTCTCGCGCGTGCTCAACAATCAGCCGCACGTCAGCGAAAAGGCAAGAGAGCAGATCATGGCGATCGTGAAGGAACAGGGCTTTGAGCTGAATACGAACGCCCGCAATCTCAAGCAGACCCACAGCAACAACATCCTCGTCATCGTCCGCGGCACGCACAACGAGCTGTTCGCCACGCTGGTCGAACGGCTGCAGACTGTGGCAACGGGCGGGGAGTACCAGCTTGTGGTGGACTATATCGGCGAGCTCGACAACGAGGTGCGCCGCGCCGTGAAGCGCGTGCGCGAGGTAAAGCCGCAGGGCATCCTCTTCCTCGGCGGCAGCAGCGAGGATTTCATCGAATCCTTTGCCGAGATCCACATTCCCGCGGTTCTTGTCACAAACTCCGCCGCGGAATTCCAATTCAAAAATCTTTCGAGCGTCACGACCGACGATACCGCCGCTGCCGCGGCGGCCGTCGGGTATCTGGCGGACATGGGCCATAAAAAGATCGCCGTCATCGGCGGCGAACGTGAATACTCCGATACGGGCCGTCTGCGCTATGCGGGCGTGCTGCGCGCGCTCACGGAGCGCGGCATAACGTTTGACGCGGACCGGTATTATAAGACCGCGCACTACAGCTTTGACGAGGGCTATACGGCCATGGCGGAGCTTCTGCGCGAAACATCGGAGATCACGGCGGTGTTCGCCATGGCGGACGTCATGGCCATCGGCGCGGCCCGCGCCGTCCGCGATGCCGGAAAGCGCATCCCGGAGGACATTTCCCTCATCGGCTTTGACGGCCTGCCCATCTGCCGGTACTACGAGCCGAGGCTCTCCACCGTTACGCAGCAGATCGCGTTCATGGCGGAAAAGAGCTACGCCGTGCTGCTCGACATGATCGAAAACGGCTCGGGCGCGCAGCATGTCCTCGCGCCGTACACGCTCGAAAAGACGGACAGCATCCGTGAAAATTAACAGCATCCGCAAATTCTAACAGACGAAAGAGGCGTTTGCCATGCGAGCAAGCGGAATTATTCTGCACATCACATCGCTCCCGTCGCCGCACGGCGTCGGAACGCTGGGCAGAGAGGCGAGAGAGTTTGCCGATTTCCTCCGGAAAGCCGGACAGAAATACTGGCAGATCCTGCCGCTCGGCCCGACCGGCTACGGCGACTCACCGTACCAGACCGACTCGGCCTTTGCCGGGAACCCGTATCTCATTGACCTTGAGCAGCTTATTACCGACGGTCTCCTCACGCGCGAGGAAGTCGATGCCGTTTCCTTCGGCAGCGACCCGGCGCAGACGGATTACGGCGCGCTCTACGCCGGACGGTTCGATCTTCTCCGCCGCGCCTGTGAGCGCGGCTGGGACAAAGAGCGTGAGAACGTAGACGCTTTCTATCGTGAAAACGAGAGTTGGCTGCGCAGCTATGCGCTCTATACCGCGGCAAAGCGTCATTTCGGCATGCGCCCCTGGATCGAATGGGAGGACGAGGATCTCCGTCTTCGCCGCAGTGAGGAAGTGCTGCGCCGGTATGAGGAGCTTCTCGCGGAGGATATCCGCTTCTGCATTTTCACGCAGTATCTGTTCTTCCGCCAGTGGAACGCGCTGCGCGCGTATATCCGCGAGCAGGGCATCCGGATCATCGGCGACGTGCCGATCTATGTCCCGCTCGACAGCGCCGACGTGTGGGCGGAGGGCGAGTACTTCCAGCTCGACGATCAGTGCCGCCCGACGGAGGTCGCGGGCGTCCCGCCCGATTACTTCACCGCCGACGGTCAGGTCTGGGGCAACCCGCTCTATGACTGGGACCGTATGCGAGACGACGGCTACCGCTGGTGGATCCGGCGTCTCGGCGCTGCGGGCAAGCTCTACGATACCGTCCGCATCGACCATTTCCGCGGTCTGGAGAGCTATTGGGCCGTGCCCTACGGCGAGACGACCGCGCGCAGCGGCCATTGGCGCAAGGGCCCCGGCGAGAGCTTTATCGATGCTATCAAGACGGCGCTCCCCGGTCTCGACATCATCGCCGAGGATCTCGGCTTTATGACGCCGGAGGTCATCGCCCTGCGCAAGTATTCGGGCTTCCCCGGCATGAAGGTGCTGCAGTTCGCCTTTGATTCCCGCGAGCCGAGCGACTATCTGCCGCACCGCTACCCGACGAACTGCATCTGCTACACCGGCACGCACGACAACGCCACGCTCGCCCAGTGGCTGGGCGACGCGAAGGGCGACGATGTGGCTTACGCCAAGCAGTATCTCGGCTTGAACGATGAGGAAGGGTATGTAAACGGCATCATCCGCGGCGGCATGAGCTCGGTGGCTGATCTCTTCGTCGCGCAGATGCAGGACTGGCTTTCCCTCGGCGGCGAGTCGCGCATGAACGTCCCCGGCGTCCTCGGCCACGGCAACTGGTGCTGGCGCATGCTGCCCGGCGCGCTCACCGACGAACTCGCCGACCACATCGCCGCCATGACGGCCATGTACAGCCGGTAATATAGAAGAAATGCCGCTCTCCGGCCTCATTCGGAGAGCGGTTTTTCATTTTTTCCCATACTCTTTGTAAGCATTTAGGCTCAAATTGCGTCTATAAGGGTGAGTACTCAAGGGGCAGCCCCGTAAGAAAGAGGAAAGATCATGGAGGACAGCTTCATCGTAGACCTGTACTGGCGGCGCGACGAGCAGGCGATCGCCGAAACGGAGCGAAAGTACGGCAGCGCGTGCGAGAGCGTGGCGCGCCGGTTTCTCCCCACGGCGGAGGACGCCGAGGAGATCGTGCAGGACGCTTATCTCTCACTCTGGAACACCATCCCGCCGCAGCGCCCAGCGCATCTCGGCGCGTACCTCTTCCGCACGGTGCGCAATGGCGCCTTTTCCCGCTTTCGCGCCGGCGCGGCGCAGAAACGCGGTGGCGGTGAGGCGGACGCAGCGCTCGACGAGCTTGCTGAGTGCGTCGCGGGGCGGGAGAATGTGGAGCGCACCGTGGAGGCGCGGGAGCTCGTGCGCGCGGTGAACGCTTTTCTCCATACGCTTTCCCGAAACGACCGGATCATTTTCACCGCCCGCTACTATCTGGCTCTGCCTGCCCCGAAGATTGCCGAAAAGCTTGGCTGCCGGGAGGGAAGGGTACATACCTCGCTTTGCCGCAGCCGGAAAAAGCTGCGCGACTATCTCATTAAGGAGGAACTGCTGTGAAAGCGCTGGATATTATGGAAGCGGCCGGTGGGATCGACGATGAAATTCTTATGGAGGTCACATCGGCTATGCAGGAAAAGAATACAGGAAAACCCCTTCGCGCGAAGCGGACGCTTCGCACCGTGCTGATTGCGGCGGCGCTCGTGCTTGTGCTCGCCGGGAGCGCTTTTGCCGCCGGGCGGCTCATCAACAGCCCCGCGCAGGCGGTCAAGGTCGCGCGGCAGGAAATTGCGAAAATGCAGGACATGGGCATTCTCTCTTCGGAGTACCGCTACTTTGACGGCGAACCGGACTATCTCGGTGAAGCGCCGAACACGGGCGTGAGCGACTACTGGTTCGGGCGCATTTTCCCCCACAGCTACATTGTCCGCGGCGGAACCGCCGACGGGAAGTATTACATGAATCTTTTTGTTGACACAATGAGCGGAAAGATCGTTCACATCAGCACGGAGGCCAAGGCGGACGAGACGGACACGCCCATCCCCGGTGGCGATGTGACGGTGGAAACCGGCAACGGCACGGAGACATTCCATACGTACAATAACTATGACGACATCCTGCCGGACGGCATGACCGTGGACAAGTTCTGCACGCTGCTCGCGAAATACTGGGGCTTTTCCGGCTACCGCCTTGCACAGACGGACGACGCCATGTTCCACTATGCCCAGCTCAATCCGGGCGGCGGCGAGCGGCTGACGGACTTTGCCGGCGCGAACAGCTACCTGACCGTATATTTCGACGGCGACCAGAGCGGCACGCCGATGTACATCAGCCTTGACCGGTTCCCCGGACGGGTGAGTGTGCTCTTCGGCATGCTCCATCAGGTCGGCTGATGCGGTGATCGTCCCGCTGCTCTGCCTGCTCCTTTCGCTGTTTCTCCTCTTGATAGAGCTATAAAAAAACCCCCGCTCTTCGGATCGTTCCGAAAAGCGGGGGGCGAGCTTGTCAAAAAAGTATTTTTGACAAGCTCTCAAACGAGACCCAC
>ERZ773229.722-NODE-722-length-26980-cov-3.525794_pt1 | contig 26980 bp, 39 predicted proteins | sample MGYA00580992_ERZ773229 | MGnify/ENA primary metagenome ERZ773229 (study PRJEB29015, sample SAMEA2737795) | human gut metagenome | biome: human gut; feature: human-associated habitat; material: faeces | place: China | collected 2012 ... | reverse complement strand
TTTTTCTTGCGTGGTACATATTCCGAAGTACCGCATAGTTTAGCATAACTGTTCGCTTCTGGTTGTAGCTAGACGGAAGAAGCTGAATCATCTGCCACCAATCAATTTTCGGATCATCCAACACTTTGTTGTTGAACCATTCCCGATGGACATTCAATGTATGGATAACGGACTCCAGTACAGCTACGGAATCATCCTGCAAATGCTCATGGCTGAAATCGTCCAGCACAAACTCCTTCGCCGCTATCTTGTGCATGGTCGAGCAGGAATTAGCAACCGTACCAACCTTGTAAGTATCGAACTCCTTCCACCAATACAGCGGGGCGGTGATGTCAAGATAGACCGTAATCATCCGCATGAACTTACGATGGTCTGTGCCTGCATTGCGAAGGGTCGTCATAAGCTTCAGGTCATTCGGGCCCACTTCAAAGCATTCAAAGCCCGTACAATCACGGTCCTCTTTTTTGCAAATACCCTCTCTCTCGATTTTACCGCACTTTCCACAGTCAACAGCAGGATATGAGTCTGTCTTCTCCCAAGAGTTCTTAGGGTTCCTCATACCACGAATGGCGTGTTCCCAGCCCATAATCTCGGCATTTTCAATTTTCAGCATTTTCTACCTCCGTAAGCTTCGTCCGAATCATTTCCAGAATCTCTTCCACAATCGAACGAGTATTATTGTGCATCTTAATATAATCGGCATGGTCTTTATACCAGGCAAACATTTCGGAAAGGTCACCTTTAATCCAGCTGAATGCCCACCAGTCACAGATCATCTCGACAATGTATGGGTACGGCATTTCTATAAGGATGGTTCCTTCTTTAGGCTCATCATTGATTAAGACCCAATGCTGCCAATGATGGGGATTTCGGTGGATATGCATGAGCCATGCCCGATTGAATGCCTCAATGACTGCCGGAGTTTGCTCCCCATAGAAATAGTTGTCATAAGGCGTGTACTCATCTGGCGTATTCTTCGACATATCATGGAACTCAATATTTCGAGTCGCCTCCACATCTGTCAGTTCAGGAATATAAGCAGCAATCCACTGATAAGCCTTTTTTACAGCTTGCCTGTGTTTTTCCAGATATTCATCATATTTTTGAGACATTGGATTCTCCTTTCTGATAGATAACCCGATCGCAAGCAACTTTGTTTACCACGCTGGTTGTGTAGTCGATTGTAGGTACCTCATGCTGCTCGAAATGGATTACTATGGAAAAATCAGTGATTAAATCATTTTCGGGATGCACCATTGATTCAGCTCGGTTGATAAGTTCTTGACCTGCGTCTTTTATTTGCTGAACAAGAGCATTACGATACCCATTAGCCATTTTTTTCGATCTCCTTTCTCAATTTATGAGCTATAGCCACCTGTTCCTCAAGCCCCGGCATATGAGGGCAGGGGTAATCGAGACCACAAAATAGACAAGTAACACCTCTCGTAAGAGTAAAGCATCGATTGCATAAAACCCGACAACTTTCTTTAAGTGAATCGTTTTCATTTTCGAGTTTTGAAAGCTTTTCATGGTATTCAGTCTGAAGGTCTGACAACTGTCTTTTCAGTTGTACATTCTCTTCAGTAGCATCTGACGAAAGTGCCTTTCTGAACTCCTCAAGATTCATGTTTCTTTTCTCCTTTCAGAAATATCACTCTTGATTGAGCCGTGCCTGTTTAAGGATGCGACCAATTTCGTAAACAGATTTTGCCTGTGCAATTTTTCTCTTAACTTCTTCGCTATAGCAAAGTTCCGTCGCAATATCAATCGCATCCTTTTTCTCGGCATCAAGAATTGTTTTTGCTTTCATAGTTCATCGGTTTGTGGGAATTTGTATTGCTGGGTTCTGCGAGACAGTCATTGCACGGGTCTTTGGACTCTTCAAGACCATGGTGCTTGCAAGATTTACAATACTGGTCAAAATAGACTTCCTTTTCTTCATTCATCTGCAAAACCTCCTTACAAAATCCACAGGATGCACTTCACAGTTAAAGCAATGACGATGGCAGAAACACAAAGACAAGCTACCAGCGCGATAGCCTGCCCGATTTTATAAGCGACAGTATTCATTCTGTCTGAATTGTTGGTATTGTTATGCATATTCAGCCTCCAAACTGAAGTCCGAGATGAGAATATAAATCTTTATAAAGGATCTTCTCCAACTCGTCCTTATACATTGTTACAACTTTGCCGTCTACTACACGGCTTACAGTTTCTCTCAAAATGGGAGCTGCTATATCAGCAGTAACCGGGGCTTTGGCATCTGCCATAATCGGTTCTGGTAAATATCCCAATGCTTCCATTTCCTTGTGCTCACAGGTCTCGACAAAAGGGCATTCACGGCATTGCTTCGTCAGTCTTGTCAACGCCATCGTTCGTCACCTTCTTTCTCAGGTATCGCTCAATGTTTTTGCACCGATTTCGATTTGAGCATCGAATGACCGTGTCGGATATGACGATCTCTTCACTCATTCCGTATGCTTTTTGCGGGCGTTGAACATCTGGATCGAAGTCCATGCAAGCAGAGCAATACTCCGCGACATCAATTGTTATCATCTTTTCTCCTTTCTCAGGCAGCTTTGGGTTTATAGCTGCCGACATACTTGGTTTCGTTGAAATTCCGTTTCTCGCTCAATGCTCTACTGATAGCCAAATCAATGCCGGAACGGGACTTCAGATGGTAGTAATACAAATCTTTGAACGGTGTATTTAAGCGGTCAGTTCGTCCTGCTGATTGCTTCATAATTTTGTAGGAGTAGTTCTGCGAGTAAAACACAATGGTATCCGTACTAATGCAGTTCCATCCTTCGGCTCCAGCAGTATACTGAACCAGATACACCCAGCTGTCGCAAGTTGGAATCGGTTGATGCTTGTGACCGTTCCATTCTGCAATCTCAACATTTTCTCCATAGTAGAGATTTTTCAGAATATCAAGTTCATAGTCGAAATTGTAGAAGACGATCATTTTTGGATGCTTCTCAAACAGTTCCATTAGAGCGATTTGTCTGGACTCATCCTCGTTTACGATGCGTCGCCATACATAGCAGAGCTCCCCAGCATTGACAATCGGCTCGTTTTTATATGGATTCCAGCGAAGACGGCTTGCCTCTTTATACTTCGCAACATCATAATTGACATAAACATCCTCATGGTGTGAACAGGTTTCCCGCTTGAAATCCATATCCACAAGAATGCGATTACGAAGCCGGATGAGTCGTCCGACTCCTAAATATCTGTCTACTTTTGGATACTTTCCATTCACCCAGGTCATGACCATGTGTTCTTCCTTGAAGGCAGTTCGGTTCTTGTAAAAGCCGTTTGCAACAAAAACAGGAATATAATCCTCCCATGTGTCTCCTGGGGTGGCAGATAGTAGAATCCATTCGTTAAACTTGGCAATTTTCAGGAATGCCTTAACCCATGCTCCTGAACCAACAACACGCTGCTCGTCAAATATAAAAAACGCATCCGTAACCGTTGCATATTTCCCGATGTTGTTCCAGGAATCAACGACGACTTTATTTTTATAGGTATTGACTTCCGCGTGAACAGAGAGAAGGAAGGGCGAAAGCTCACCCTCCCATTCCAAAGTATCTCTTTTTCTCGCCGTGGTGATGATGTACAGGTCTTTTGGCGTACCCGGCATCCGAATATAACTTTTTGTGCCGAGCTTACCACCATTCTGTTTGTAGTAATAGGCTAAAGCTGTTCTGGATTTGCCACTACCAACACCGCCACAGAGAATGCAGCCGTTTTTCATTCTCTCAACAGCATCTGTTTGATAGTCTCGAAGTGATATGCCTGCCATCAGCGCCCTCCGAAGATTCGACGCAGCACCCAGACATTAGAAAAATACATTGGAGTGAACCAGTAATTCTCTTTGTCGTCGTTATCTGTCATCGGCTCTGTCAGAGAATTTCCGACCTTTACATATCCCGCTACCCCCAAAAGCGAAAGCTGAATATAACACATCAGCGCCACAGTTTCATCGATGTCCTGTGCAACGACGAGAAGATGATTTTGATGGTTCAGATTTGCTTTTTCCAACTGCTTCCTTGCAGCGTGAATTGCCGCAATCAATGTCGCCCCTGCACCACAGCAAGGGTCATTGATTGAAATATAACCGTCCTGTTCTACCTTTTTTACAACATCGTCCATCGTCATTTCAGCCATTAGTTCACAGACATGATACGGTGTAAAGATCTGACCGTTATGCTCGTCACCGAGCTTAAGGGACATGAAAATGCTGCCCAGAAAGTCCTGCTCCGGATTTTCTTCCAAAGCCAAGACAGTCTGAGCAGCCAGTTCAGGAAACACCTCTTGTTCCTGCTTATTGTACTTTTTGATGATTTCCAAATATAACGCTTCTCGCTTATCCCGGTGCTCCTTATCGAGAGGATTAGATAGCGAACAAGCGAACATAATAATAAAGTCACGCCAAACATCCCAAGCCCGATGTCGGTTAGTCAATCGTCCGAATGCATCTAAGAAAGCTTTTTCCGGAGACAAAACCTTTTTGCATTTTTTACCAGCGGGCTTTTTTTGCTTTGGCGTTTCTTCTTTCTCAGGCTCAGTCGTTTGCGGAAGCTCTTCCACCGGCTGATGAGGAGCAGTCTGAGTAACTGCTTTAGATTTAGTAGCCTTTTTGCGTTTCTTCTTTTTCTGCCACAACATGGCTTTACCTCCTTTCGGTTATTAAAGAGAATAAGGCTGTTTCCTCTTACCGTCATAGGCGTGCACACCTAATCGAGACCTTACTGGACATTTAACCAGACATGTACTAAGCTGGCACCTATTCACCTTTAGAAGGGCATCTCCTCAGGACCCTCCGTTTCGGCATACTTTTCAGCGAATTCGTCTTCTTCAATGGTGACATACATCGTCTTAAGGTATGCCTTGACGCCAGTCTTACCATTGACCTCCCAGTTGTAGGGACGGATAGTCAGGTCGACATTGCGGATCTCTGCGAAGTCCAGAGTTCCGATAGACTCCTCATCCAGCTGAGTCTTAGCTCGACGAGTAATCATAATAACCTTCGGGGGGATGTTGTCGAAGCTGACCGCCACCTGAATATAATGGCGAGGAGCCTCGTCCTCATCACGAGGAGCCAAAACACGAACATTCCAGCCATCCTCAATAAGCTTCTGCGCCATATCGGGATCTTCAATGACCACGCAGAAATTGCGGGAGCCAGCACGATTGTACTTGGACTCCTCACCCTTAAAGTTGCGGAAGATAATTCGAGCATTCTCGATGATGATGTTGTCTACTGCTTTATAAGCCATAATTAGTTTCTCCTTTCAATTTTTGCGTTTATCGCATGGAAATGGACAAGTCCTGCACTCCTCATTGGGAATACAGGACTCGGTAGAATCAGCCGTGCACAAAATATAAATGAACACAGCAATTAACAGAATTAAAATCATAAGCATTACCTCACATCAAACGGCGTAGTATCGTCCTCATGAGGCTCGCCAGCTCCGAACCACGGTGGTGTGTTATCCGAAACATACGGTTCGTCCGCCGCAAAGCGTTCGAAGTCACCATAAACAGACAGAGACTTGACTGCTTCGTCTACCATGTTGTTGTAATAACCACGGTCAATGTCACCCTGTTTGTCCAGCTGCTTGACCATCTCGGACTCAAGCCAGCGGAAGCCCTTAGAACCCGTAGCAGCAGCGTAACCCTTTTCACCGGTCTTCTTGTTTTCAGTCTCACGAAGCAGAATGCCACCTCCGCAGCCAGGCTTAATCGGGCAGAACTGCCCAACCTTTCCGATGAAGTGGTAGTCGTGACCCTTGGCGATTTCGTCCGTTAGTTCTTCGACACGCTCACATTCAGTGGGCATCGGCTCAGTCATGCGTTTAGAATCGGTAATCTGTTTCCACAGTTTATCTCTTTCCGCTTCAAGGGCACTTACATCCGGCAAAGCCTCGTTCATGTCAAGATAGAGCGAGGACGTCACAGATTTCGTCTCGCACATATCCTCGAACTCGATGTTCTCCTTGCTGAAAAGCGTCTTGAAGACATAAGGAATCTGGAACTGAGTGCCAGTCGCCGTCCATGCATACGGATGCTTCTTGTTCTCCTTGCAAATATCTTTTGCGGAGTCGATGTACTTTTTCCCATACAGGTCGCAGCACTTCTCAACCGTAGCATATCGAGCAATATAAACTGCATCGTTCACCAGACACATACGATCATAGGTTGCTTCGTGCTCAAAGTTGTACCCATACAGTTTGCCGTACTCAGTCACAAACTTGATGATCTCAGGCGTTGCGTCTGGAATCTTGATGGAGTCGGTTTTGATGTGCGCTACAGTAAAGCCCTGACTCTGAACAGCGTGCTTGAGGTTGACCATAAACAAGGCCCCTCGTTTGGCAACGATGTTATCCTTGTTACGATTATCTCGGAACGGATTTTCAAATCCGGCTGAGGTCAGACCATATACCGAGTTAATTGCAATCTTCAGAGCCTGCGCCAAATCAGCCGCTGCATTTTCATCAGTCAGGTATTTGGCCAATGCACCGCCCAGCATTTTCTTGGCTTTATCAAAATCCTTATGCTTGATTGCGATACGAGCCTGAAGAATTTCGTTGAATCGCTTTGTGTATTCCGGTCCGAAGAGTTCTTCCGCTACGATACTGCTCGGATGCATGGATGCAATATCCAGCAGAGCAATGTTGCTGTACATGCCGGGTTCAGAATATACATAGCCGCCCTCACCAACTTCTTCGCCTCTGTAGACGGACTTACCGCCCTCAAATGTGTAGCCAGGAAAGATGGGACGATGGTTTTTATCGAACTGTGTGAACTCGTCGTAGTCTTCAAGCCCCATTGTAAACGGAAGATCCGCATTAGGGTCGAAGATTTGACTCTCGTCACCCATGAAACGGTAATTGAACTGATCCTGAGGCTTGCGGTTGTTACCAAATATAATTCTGGTAGTCAGCGAGTTCGTTGTATCATTGACGGACATCCCCGCCACATCCGCCAGAATCTGACGAGCCGTGAAGTCCGCCTTACGAGCATTAAAGGTTGCTTCTGTCGCAATGACATCGTTGTCGCAATACTCAGCAACCTTAGTCCAAAGCTCCTCCGGCACAGGCTTGTCCCAAGGCAGACCAAGTTCCTGATGGTGAATACCCAGTTCAATCTCGAACTTCTTAAGGGACTGCTTCTTACTGGAAAAGTCATACACATCCGTATACGACACATTATAGGCTTCGCCAAAGAAGCAATTTGCGCTGCCGTTGATGATCTTTGTCGAGAGATTATAAAGCTGTTCGTTCGTATACCCCATCAGCCGAGCATAGAGAATATGGTTGTCGTATCGACGGCAGTTGAAGCCAACCAGACGGAATCGCATCAGCTCTTCAATCTCAGTCGGGGTAGGGTTAATCATACGAACCACCGGCTTACCCTCGCCCTCGATTTTCCAGTTCACCAAGAACAGGTTCGGAAATACCTCAACATCATAGAACACGAGCTTGGCATCATCATTTTTTGCTCCTGCTGACTGGTCTGCGGACTTAAACTGCATCTTGTTGACTAACTTGATACAGTAATCCGCCTGATGTGTGCTGCTCGCTGCAAATGCCAAGACAGCATTGCGCATATCAGTCACGTCATAATTGAGTCCGCTTGCATAAGCATCCTCAAGAATCTTGTAAATGAAGTCGATACTGGGTTTTGTTGCCGGATGGTACTCCTTGTTGAGATTTCGCTTGATTTGCGTTCTAAGCCCTTTCTCGCTCTTCACCCCTTCAAAATTTATCACTTGTTTTTCTCCTTTCAGTGGCAAACCCGAATTGATCGTTGCGATAGGCAAGTCATTACACTTTGTCAGCTTTCTGCGCAGCGAGCTTTTACCGGTGAAGACTTTCACTTCAATATGATCGTCGTACACTCGGCTGAGCTTGCTGACATCACCGGCATAAATATAATGAAGGTGGATGCCCTGACCGCTTTTGCTGAGTTCAGCATAGGTCGGCGGCCATTTACTCGCTTCTTTGAGATTCAGTTCATACGACTTATTGCCGTCCATATCCTGAATATCAAAGTCGATAACAATGTGGTTCTCCGGGACTTTCACATAATGCAATCTGGATGTGGACAGGTCGCTCAACTTAGTAGAAACTTCATCCCATTTGGAAGTTGGTGTCTCTTTAGCCGAAGCATACTGAGCAGGACAATCTGCGCATTCTCTATCGAAGACCGATTTCTGTTTTAAGAATTCGATCAGTTTATGCTCAGGCTCGTCTTGCTCGGTAAGTGCCTTATCCTCGAATTTTTCGGTTCGAAAGCCAATGTAATAGCTTCGCACACGAGTTCCGTCATCAAGATTGAATCTCTCCTTGTAATCCCGGAAGTAGTTTTTCAGTTCCTCCTTAAATATTCTCTGAGAGAACGGGAAGGTAACTTTTGCCTCATCGCAATAGGTTTTATACATCTCCCATGAGGCTTTGAGAGTTGTCCCGTCTTCTTTCTTGAAGACATGGTAAGAATCAATAATGAAGTTATAGAAATCATTAGATGCACCGAGCATCGTCACGGGAATATAATCATCATATCTGCCCGGATTCTCCAGATAGACTTCCTGGCAATGATAAGCAATTGCACCGAGTTCAAATTCGATCTGCTTTGTCACCGCCTTGTATTCCTTGGGACTTAATTTATTTCCGGAAGGGGACACATCGATCAATCGTCTGATAAGACCTGACTTTGCGTCCGTAATCTTGACCGGTTTATTGGTGCCCATGAACAGGAAGCACTTGAAGCGGTTTGCGTAGGTCGATTTGAACTTTTCATTTACTGTCATCAGCTCGTGAGAAACCAAACTGTTCAGTCGGGTGTTGTCCTCGATGCGAGATAAGTCACCGTCATGCTGAATTGCCACAAGTGGATTCGTCTTGAATGCCTCTAATGCAAAGGAATTACTGGACGAACCCAGTGCTTTCGCATCGAAGACGGAATAATATCCTTCAAAGAGCTGCTGAACAATGTTCAGAACCGTAGACTTACCCGTACCTGCTGCACCGTACAGAACCATAAATTTCTGCAATTTCTTCGACTCTCCACAGACAATAGAACCAATAGCCCATTCAATTTTTGTTCGCTCTTCTTCAGAGTAAATTGTGGACATCAGCTTATTCCATGCATCCGTGGCCCCTTCTTCAAGAGGATAGTTCAGCCGCTTACTTGCGTAGTCTTTTTTGTTCGTCGGTGTATTGGAGAATATAAGTTTCTCATCAAGCATGTGGAAAGAGTCTCGCATCTGCTTTTGACAGTATTTATGCCATGAATCGATCATTCCAGATTCGGAATCCCACATGTGCAGAACTTTAATACTCGAATCAAAGTTTTTGCGGTTTTCCTCTGCATACTTGTCAAGTTCCCGGTCAATAAGCTGGAGTGCATCTTGCTCGTCCGTAGACCATAAACCTCGGTCTTCTAACCAAATAGCATAGAAGTCACCGCCTCTAATCATCAGGTCGGAGCTTTTCTTAATGATAAACTTCGGATAGATTTCTATTACACCACGCTTCGTACTACGGGTCGAAATCATTAAAAAGTCGATCATCGAAGTTCTTTAGTCTCCTTCCGTTTTTCTAAGCTCCTTGATTTCGTTTTTAAGGTTCCCGATCTCATCACGCATACTGCGAATCTCCAAGTCCTGGATAAGCATGTTCACAGTCATAACTGTGGCAACCATGACGGTGCTGCGATTGAACGACCTCTGCTTTCTGAGCGTCTTAGCAAACACACGCATCGCAGTTTCGGAGCAGCGAAGACTGCCGAAAATATAACGAATCATTTCATCCATGTTTCTTTTCTCCTTTCATGTCGGCAAGAAATTGATCGATCGTTTCAAACTTCCAAGCCTTCGGCTCTCTCAACGAAAATATAAATTCCTGTCCGTTGGTTTTGCGAATTCGAATGCTGTTTTTACCATTTGGGAAGTATTCTTTTACCTCCTTTGCCTGGTCGGGTAAGCATGTCTGAAAAAACCCGTACACTTGCGTATGAATCATGGTAATTCTCCCTTATAGGATGCTGTCCAAATACCAATTCATCTGCCACCAGATTTCGACAGTTCTCATGTCATACTTGCAGCGTTCGACGGTAAACAAACCGCCTTCGCCATTTCGCTTGTATTTGCGGTTCATAAATCGAGATATTACGTCGTCCGTATACGCCGCATCAAATCGAGAATCACTCATCGACCCTAAACCCAGACTGACAATCATGTTCCAGAACCACTGTCCCATGCGATTGCCGATATCTGGGTCGGTCATAATATGTTCTTCACAACGAAACGCTAAGGCAATAAGCATCTCCAATACACTGCAAGGGCGGTTATCCAGATAACTGGCAATCATAGGACCCTCGTATTCTTTTTCATAACCAAAACGATACCGGAGGTCTATCCCATCTTCTGCTCGATTTCCGTCCATCGGCAGCATATATTGAAAATCAATATTATGCAGATGACGAAGAAGCTTCTGATAAGACAGCCTCCGGCTATATCGTTCGTTACATACGAGCTGACACATCCACTCAAAATATTCATTGTTCAGCTCAATTTCAGTCATTCGATCCTCCTATTAGTAGTTGGAGCCTTCCGCCACATCGGAGAAAGAACGATTGTCTCTGAGAATTTCATAGTCACATCTCAGGCGATCGTTACGAATAAAGACCGAATCATCCTCATACTCTCCGAAATGTTCAGCAAAGTCCTCGCCAACCGTGTCCTCGATATCCTCGACGACTTCATCTTCATCGTCGGCAAGGACTCCGTCACCAGCATAATAGACCAGACTGATCTGCGTGTAATTGTCATTCTCACCGTAGTCGTCCGGAGAGATGACATAAGGTTCATTGGGCATAGGCTCATCCTTTTTTTCTTCAGTATTTTTCTTGCTATGCTCCGTGTAATTGGTATAACCCTCTTCCTGGAGCTTAGCTGCATAGTTCACCAGGTCGGGTTTCAGCTTGGCAATATCTGCCTTATGCTGATTCTCCTCCTGCTTTTCATTGCTCTTTTCGTTCTTGGCAATATTAGCGATTACGGGCTTTCTTTCGGCAAATGCTGCCTTCACAGAATCAATCTCTTCCTGCGTGATCTGCTCGTAATACCGTCTAAGACAAAGCCATGTCGCTGCGGCGCCTACTGTAGCCCCAGCTAAGAACATGGCAAAACCGGTTTTACTCATCTTCGTATTCCTCCTCGTCAGTTTGAATTGTGACAACAGTAATGGCGAGACCTCCGAACAGCAATGCTGCACTCAGGAGAATCCCGCCAGTAATGTGTCTTTTCCGCCGACTGTCCAGCATGGCGTCGACGGTTGAGATGAAATCATCCAAAATATCCATCATTTACTCCTTTCCACCAGAGAGAACAGCAATGCCTCCTACGAGACAAAGCCCTGCCATAGTGGAAAGAATGTACGAAAACAAAGCTTTCATTTTATGTTCTCCTTTCAGTCATAACTCGAAAAGTAGTGACAACACTCCTGAAACAAAGGCTCACCATACTTGCTGTATCCTCCGGCCATGAAGAACACACAATCGTAATTTGTCCGTTCCAAAAGTTCTTCTTTTACCAACTCAACAATCTCAGGCATGATATAACAACGGTCAATCCTGCTGTTCCACATCACGCTGAACTGATTGGGTTGATAAATAACATCGTACACAGTGTCCGGGAAAGATGGATGGTCAATACGGTTAAGAATTGTATCAATGACTAAGCGTTTTCCCAGTTCTGTTTCTCCTTCAGCTTCACCCATGGTTACGAGTGCTATGAGGTCGATTTCTTCTTGTGTAAGAGGATAGTCCGGCTCATTCTTCACCTCAGGTGTTAAGTTAGGAGATTCCATCAGAAGATCCGCCATAATCACTGGCTCTGCCTCCGCAAGAACCGGATAAGATTGCTTGATCTCCGATGTTTCTTTATCTGTAGAGCGAACCACACCGCATACTGCAAAACCAACAAAGAATATCATGCAGAGACCGGCGGCTATCGCTCGTTGTTTGATGCGCATTATTAAAACTCCTTTACATTAAAAATATCACCCCCAGTCCAAGTCTGAAGGTGGTTGATTACATCTTTTCCCAGATGTTACCCTCAACATTGAAGTCGAGCAGAAGCGCCGGCTCATGACGACCATCCTCGGTCTCACGCTCTACCTCAACGATACGGAAATTAACATAGCCGTCCGGACCATCCTTTGTCCAACCGACAATCTGACCAGCAGGGGTACGAGGAAGATCCAGATCGTCCAGAACCTCATTCAGGAAGAGGTGACCACGGGTCTGAAGCTTGTCGTTTGCAAATGCCTGCTGTGCCTTGAGGAACATGCGGTTATAATCGGGATTGGTTTCGTAGTTGCGGCTCTTGCTGTCGAAATATACAGCATAATCGCTCTGGAGATTAGGGTCAGCGACCATCACAGTCTTCTTGACCTTCTTCTCCTTACCGGTCTCGGGATCAACTTCGATCTCCTCGAACTTCTTCGCTTTGATGCCATATTTCAGTTCAGTGTCGACCTGCTCGCCGAAACGCTCGATGACCCGACCACGATACTCCTTGAAGCTCTTATCGATTGCAGCATAAGCCGCCCCGAGAGCAACATTGCGCTTGCGAAGAATATTGTTGGATGCCAGAATGCTGGTAATGGACAGCGTACCAAGAATGATGGCAGGACCATAAAGCTTTGCGAGCTTCATTCCCGTCTGAGCATAGACCACAACCGTGTCCTTCTTGCCGTCCTCGGTCGTATACTTCTGACCGTTGATTGCGCCAGTTTCCATACCCTCATGGATAGTATCAAGAGTACCCTTAGTTTCATCGAGAATCTCTGCCACCTTAGTGGTAGCCTTGCAAGCGAGGACAGCACTTACGACCGTACCGGCAATACCAGCCACAACGAGAATCTCAGGGCTGTGTTTCTTAAGCTTCATAACGGTCTTGGAAGCCACGCCGTTCACGCTCTTCATGATTTCAGTCTTATTTTTCATGTTTATAAAATCTCCTTTTCGTTATTTGTTGGAATTGATTTCTGCACCACAGGCAGCATATCCAGCTAAATCGACATAGCTGTCGTCCGTAGCCGTGCCTGTCCGGATTCGTGCAATCTTAAGAAGTGCCATCATCATGGCAACATCATTTGCAGTGAATTCAACGCCTTTATAGACGCTCCAAAAGCCAGCAATAGCGGCGAAATTATCTTCCGGAGAGCCGTATTCGTTCTCTCTCTGCCCGCATACACAAGCCTTTGCTTTATCAAGAGTCTCAGATCTGTTCATCATCTTCATCCTCCTTGACAAACGAAATATAATCACGCTTACGCTCTTTTGCGATTACCTGGCAACCACACATCGGGCAGTCAAATGCATCATACAGGCATTCTTCAGCAATAGAGCCAAAGGCAACTGCCAGCCCAGTTTTTCCGTTATCACGAGCAAGATAATGTCTCTCGATAACGGCATTGAATTTAGTGCCACAAATTTTGCATTCAAGCATTATTTTTTCTCCTTTCAATTCAGCGGGATTGCACGAGGCAGTTTCAGAATATAACCGTCTCGAACCCGTACCGCAGTTGCACCGCCAATATTTGTCCAACCATAGCGGTTCATAGTAAAGTTATCATTGGGAACACGAGCGAGATCATAGAAATCGGATACACTCACCGTTCCATACTGACTGATAATATCGTTCATTGCATCGAGAACCGCTTCCGCATCTCCACGGGTATCGAAGAGAATATCATCATAATCAGGTGTATTGCGTCTGTTGCCAACGGAACCTGCACGCACTCTGTCCGCGTCCCGTTCATAATAGTTTCGGTAAGACACCTTAGACGCCGTTCCGTTTTTCTTGCTTCGACCTGCCTCACCGTACAGGATCATATCGATACCGGTAGTGACAATGTCAGAAATCGCTTTCTTGACAGCAGGCACAATGACCTCCATCAAAATATAAGATTTGACATTGTTTGCATCCTCGGCAATAAATACATCTGCAAATTTTTGCATCTCGCCTTTTTTTCGAGTTTTTGCAGCCCCGGTAATAACCGCCTCAACTTTCTTTTCTGACTGCTGCTCCTGACGAGCTTTATCAGAATTAGACTTGTAATCTTCCACTGGGTAATCTCCTTTCTTATGCCGGAATCAGCTTACCGGGCAGAGTAATTTTTGTGTTTGGCATCAAGCCGTTTTCTTTCTTGTATCGATAGGCGAGATTACTCTTCGCTTTCGCTTCTGTCGGAGCAACAGTAGTTGCCTTCCAACGATGCTGAACGCAATCATCGAATCGCATAACAGGACCGTCATATTGATACTGCTGCATATTTTTTCCTCCTTTCGAGAGATAAAGAAAAAGGGAAAGCACCTTGTTACAGGTACTCTCCCTTATCCGAACTTCTCAAATTCGCATTTTCAGTTGTCTTCAGTGACAACATCGGATTCTTCCAAGATAACCGTCTTCTCCTCAGCAGCCATCTTCTTCTGCTCGATCTGGGCTTTGATGTTTGCAATTACCGGCTTTGCTACATACTTGTAGACGACCACGCCTACAACTACGCTCAAGCCGATACCAGCAGCAATCTTTACGCCCTTGCTCAAGCCAGCGTTCTCGATAACCTCTTCGGTAGCTTCAACGACCTCGTTGTTCATGATCTCATTGTTGTTCATTGTGAAATCTCCTTTCAAATGTGTGAAATTGTGGAATGTTCTTCCATTAAATAAGTTGTAAATTTCGCGCGGTAGCTTACTGGTAGTCATAAACCGGAGCAACCTGATAATCAATCACCAGGCAGGGGGTACCGTTTGCATCCAGCTGCGATGAGAATGCAAGGTCAATGTAACCCTTATCGATGTTCCATCCGAGTATATCGCCCATCTTAGTTCCATCCAAACCGAGTTCGTAGTAGAAATCGTTCAGCGTGACATACATTTCGTCACGCATCTGACGATTCAGTTCATTCATGACCCGGGTGATTTTGTCTCTGTCAGACTTGAAATATCGTCCGGACAAGACATCATAGCAGATCGTGTTGCCGCCGCTTTCAGTGAGAATCACTTCTCGAACAGGGTTCTTAACCATCTTGTCTTTCGACACAGAGTCTCGAATGGACTGTTCCTTTTTCTCACCAATTGTCTCAACGACTTTTTCCTGATACTCCTTCAAAGTAGACTCTGAAAGGGTATACGCAGTTGCCAGAGCAGCATTCCGACGAAGATTAGTCGAGCTTGCTCCAATTAGGCAGAAGACCGAGATGGAGCCTACAACGGCTGCCGGAATATAACAAGGCCAAGCCGTCTTGATGATATCCTTCGGCTCAAGTCTGTCCGTATCCAGCTCATCTTTTTTTTCTTCAAGCAGAATCAGGGCTTTTGGTGTTGCTTTTACCGCCATAACAGTGGTGGTAATCATGCCGGCAATTCCAATACCGGTGAGAATTTCAGGACTATGTTTTTTCATTGCCGTCCGTACACTCTTGGCAATGCTTGCTAAACTTTGTTTAGGCATGATTTTATCCTTTCGGTTAAACAAATAGTAGACTTAATTCTTCAGCTGTTTCGACCGCATTCTGAAATATAAAGCTACGCTGCTCATCCTCGCCGTAACAAGCATACATAGCCATCTCGAACATGAAGTTTTCGATGATGGTGATTGGATCGTCGAAAGGCTTGTCCATGATTCGATCACAGATTTCATATGCAGCCCATTGCTGATATGACCTTTTTCTGAATTCATACTTTGGCCATGTGAAGGATGGGCTGAACAGATGTTCATCAACATATCGTTGAATAATTGAAACAGCCGTGCTTGTATCACACATATCGTTCGAATAAAGAAGAGCCCTTGTTAGGACTCCTCCTCATCTTCTTCATCGCTAAGTGCGGCAAGCTTCTCATTGATGCATTCATCAATTTTTTCTTCCATCTTCTTCTCGTTCACCCAGTCAGTGAGGAGCGTAGCCCCCATACCTACTGCGGTAGCGACAAGACCCAGGATTTTAACTAATTTTGCATTATTCATAAAGCGAAACCTCCTTTTCGTTTTCATAAAGTGAAATGTATTTTTTGCGAACTTATAGATCTTCCATCCACTCGGCTGTCGGCTCAAAAACCATGTCGATGACATAGATCTCCATGCCGTCATCCAAAGTGAGTCGGTGATGATTAAAGTCGATCCAATAAATATCACCATTACAGTTTGACCATCCAACAGCGTCTCCGAGTTCCGTCTTTTCAAGTCCAAGAAACTCATAAAAGTCGTTAAGTGGGATGACCCCTGCGAACATGAAATTGCGGTTCAGATGGTACTCAGCCTGAATGACCTTTTCGATGGTTGACTCAAAATATCTCTGCGAAAAGCTATCGTAAAAAGTGCGGGAGACTTCTGGTTCCATGCCTTCACCAAAATCGAGGGAAGAATCGTACCAACCTCCATTCGCAGATATGCTGATGTCCTTGCACTTTTCTTTGGCGATAGAATCTATGATGGCATTATGAGCTTCTTCGCCATAGAGTTCTTTCAGCTTATCTTTATACTCCTTATAAGAACTTTGGACGAGCGCATACGCACTTGTTAGTGCTGCCTGTTGGCGTCGGTTTAGGGCATTGGCACCCATAATGCAAGCGATAGTAGAAGCTCCAAATGCTACTGCCGGAATATAACATTTCCATGCAGCGATGAACGCCTCTTTCTTGGTGTACGCATATGGATCGCCATCATGCTTTTTGCGACTGTCTGCATAAACTAACGCTACTGCTCGTGGGGTCGCTTTGGCTGCGGCGATTGCAGTAACCACAACGCCGGCTGATGCTACAAAAGACAAAGCAACAGGCGAGTATTTCCTGATGCAAAGCCCTGACTTATGCAGCAACTTTTGAATTGCTTGGTTTTTGCTCATGTCTTTTCTCCTTTCATGTTTTTGTTATTCCATAGCCCTTAGAAGGTCTAAAATGTTAGCTGCCATTTCACTGGCAGATCGGAACATAAGACTTGTGTTTGGATTCACCCTCGCATACTTAGCTGTCTTCATCATGAATTCGTGCGTGAGCTTACAGAATTCATCAATAGACCCTTCTTTTCGAGGGTAAATCCGTTCGGCGATAAAATCTATGAGCTCGTAGACAGCCCATTGTGAATAACTCGCTTTTTTATAATCTTCAGTCCATTTACCAAACAAAGGCGGCAGCCAAGCGTCCATGCGGTACATGTCATACAAGATTAAATCAAGCTGATCGATGCTCATGTCTTTTCTCCTTTCATGCGAAAATAAAAAGCAAGAGAGACTGTATCGGATTCGAACCGACGACCTCCACGGAAGTGTGGCGCTCTACCAACTGAGCTAACCCGTCTCTCATAATAAGACTTGAAAATTTCGCGCGGCAAAAGAAAAGAGCCGTTGTTAGCAGCTCCTTTCAGATTTTACAAACCAATACTTTTCAGGATTTTAGTAAGTTCATCTTTCTCAAGATCAGCATCTATATCCAGATGAACATGCGTCTTTCCGTCAACGACTGTGGCTTTTACCTCATTCAAATTCAGTTTTACATCATAACCAAATTTCTTTCGGATTGCCAAACTCGCCAATTTCGAGATAATGCTCGTAGTGAATTTAGAACCAATTTTCATTTCGTCCATGCTCCTTTTACTCCTTTCAAATAGCATTGTTTTCCATAACAGGAGCTGTAATTTTGGCGAAAAGAAAAGAGCCGTTGTTAGCGGCTCAATCCTCAATAAATCCAGTTTTCTTTTGCAAAGAACAACGGTATTGCGATAAACGCAAAGAATACTAACGCTGTTGCATCTTTGTCAATAAGTACCGGTAAGTACCCGCAAATAAGTAATACTACAGCATATAGCTTGTTCTTTAGTGTTTTCATAATCCATGTCTCCCTTCAAAATTCAATGGTTTTCATAAAGGGAGATGCGTTTTTTGCGCTTAGATATCCCGTCTATCGAATACGGTTTCCCATCGTTCTTTCTGAATTGGTTTCATTTTTAATGCCCACATAATTTGGCGAACCGTTACAGTAGGGTATATTCCGTCCGTACAAGTCCCAGCCCTCATTTCAAAGTATTCTCGAAAATCAGGGTGCAAATATAAAGCGTCAGTAATCCAAGGGTCAACTTCGCTCCACCATGTACTTTTCGTCTCGGAGTCAAATCGTTGCTGAATTACTGCTAAACCTTTTTCTTCGATTTTGTATAGGGTGCAGCTATTGTAAACCGGATGCTCGCAAATATAACGCTCGCCATACAAGGACAAGTAAATTTCCGGTTTGTCAAAGTGGTATCGCATATCCATCACCTATAAAAAGAAAAGAGAAAGAGCCCTCGTCAGGACTCCTTCCCCTTTGCTAATAGTCTTAATTAGTCGTCGCAGATTTGTTCTCTGGTCGGATATAGAGCATCATATTCTTCATCGTTCTCCATACCATAATGCTCTAAATCGACGGAGTGACCGCAAGCAGGACATACTAAAGTATCTTCCCACTCGTCTTCAAATTCCATAAGTCCTCCGCATTCACTGCAAATATACCGTCCAGTAAGTAAACCGTCTCTCTGCGCGTCGTTAAAAAAGCTCATTGCAAATTACCTCCTTGATATTGTGTGGCACTATTAAGTATAGCGACCATCAGTATTTTATCAAGAGATAAAAAGCACTTTTACATCTCTCACAATAGCCCTTGTAAATTTCGAGCAGGAGAAAAACGAAGAGAACGTGTTGTATACACGAACTCTCCGCTTTTGGAACCGGTTTATTTCTTAGTCGGTCTGAATCGACTGAATAAACCTCTGAATGTCTGGGAGGTGAAAGTTCCGTCCTGTTCGAACTTGAAACCTCGTCTCATCCAAACGCCGTAGAACATCAACGGCAGCACCAGCTCAGCGGCAGCCATACCAAATCTGAAGTATCGATCTTTGACAGACTCTGCCATTTGAGCCGTCTTAGACTCCTGATCGATTTCACGATTCTCGATCTTGTCCAGACGCTCATAGGTATTCTTATCCTCTTCGAGCTTCAGTTTGTACAGCTTCGTCAAACTATCCACTGCTGTGGTATGCTCCTGACTTCCGGATTCGAGAGATCCCAAGCGCTTAATTTCGGCTTTGATCTCCTCTTCCAACAAACTTCTGTTTTCTTCACCCATATTCGTTTCTCCTTTCGTTTTAATAGGGTTCCATAAAAGGAAGTGTTATTTGTGCGGAATAAAGTCTTCACGCTTCACTTCTAATAGGACAGTTCTTTGAGCTATAATTTCATTAACGTTCTTTTTCAGTTCAAGAAAAAGATAGGGTCCGTCCGGATCAGACTTGTCAATACGCAGAAAACCGACAGGATGCTTTCGGCGAATGATAGATGAGACGACATACCCAATCAAGATTCCGACAACTACATAAACGACTTCCATAACGATCTCCTTTCAAATTGTTTTTCAAAAATTTTAACCCGGGGATTTTTCCAGATACTAATTTAACACAGATACCTGTCACCTTCGTCCGGGTTTTAATCTAAGTTAGAAAAAGAAAAGATAAAGAGCCGTTGTTAGCGGCTCAATATCCTTCAGCAGTTACATCACTTCTTTAATTGTCAGTTTTAACGCTTCCGCTGCTGCTTTTGCATCGTAAGTTTTAGCAAGTGACATTGCTCTATATCCATCTGCCATCAGATTAAACGCCTGCGCTTTTTGCGTTTGTCTAATGCCGAGTGCAGCAGGTACAATAGACAACATCAAGATGCCTCCTGATACTACAGCAAATGCTGTTGCATAGGTTAAAACTTTGTTTTCTTTTTCCATGAAATATCACTCCTTTCATAAAGGAGCTTGTTAATTCTGCGAACCCTCGTAGATGATCTTCTTCCGTAAGTCAGACCAGGTTATATATCGGTCTTTACGGCATACGGGGCAATAAAACTTGCTTACCTTCCCTCCGATGTCCGTAAGTTCGCTGCTATCAGCCTCAAGTCTACTCTGGCAATTCGGGCAGTTGAAGCGATAGACTTTTTTCACTGCAATATCTACAATCTTCATTACCGTCTCTCCTTACTAAGCAGCCAGAAAAACCGTCTGTACAGGTCGTAATAAACATCCTTACAACATGGGATACCGGTTCTGGCTTTCAGATGGTCGTATGAAATACCCTCCGTTATAGCTTCCAAAATATAGCACGAAAGCTCTTCGTCCGTTTCTTTTGCAACCCGTTCCACCATCTTCATACGATCGGCATAGTACAGCCTCTCATCAATGTGCTTGGTAACGGGATCACTAACAACATTTGTTTTACAGGGCGGAACTAATTGCGGCCATGAACCCGGATGGTCTATCAATGAATTGTACGCATGACGCCACAACGGGTACTGTAAGCAGAAATGCTTCAATTCGTAATAGCGGTGTTTCTCGATCCAGTAACGATTAGTCTCAGAAAGCTCTGGTCGTATCAATGTACTCATGCGCGTTCACCCCTCCATATATAGCCGGTCTCCTGCCAGAGGAGCTTAGGCGAAATATAAAAGTTGATGCGTCCATACTTAGAGTTCATTTCCTCTAAGTTCGTAACGAGCTTTCCACTCCGAGTAGCTTTTCCGATTGGCAGCCACCCAGATACGATGCCGGCTCGAACCCAGGATGCGTCTTTCCCGTAGACTCGTGCTGCGACTGCCACCGGGACAGACCCCGATGCAAATATAATTTCTTCCATTGGCGTTTGCCTCCTTTCAATCGCTATTTTAGGTTAGGAATGGCTGTTAGTAAAAACAACCTCGGTGGAAACAAGCGCCAGCGAATCATAGTCATTTCGCAAGGATAATCTTCAAATCCAAAAGTCTCACAAGTAATAAGACCTTCGAGCACGCCGATAATAATGTCTGCTTCATACTGTTTACACGGAAATATAAAGTCAGGAAGCTCCCGGTGGACTGCATGGCAGTTACAGCACCGAAGTCTTCTGATAGCTACCCATTTTTTGTTGCCGAATTTCGTCCGTACCAATCTTCGAACGTGATCGTAGTATTTAAGCTGCCCTCCACATTTGGGGCAGATTGATTGGTTATCACTAATCATATATTGATTTCTCTTTTCTCTGATTAAAAAGTTTAGTGTAGGAGTTGACATTCCTACACTTATGATATATGATTACTAATAGCAAATCAATGGGGAAGGTGATAATAATGCTGATAAAATGCCCTGAATGTGAACTACAAGTAAGCGACAAAGCAGTTTCTTGTCCTCACTGCGGATTTCCATTGCAACCAAATATAAAACCAAGAAAACCTCGAAATAAGAACAATAAACGCCGTAGACTGCCAAACGGTTTCGGGCAGATCAGTGAGATCAAGAATCGGAATCTCCGCAACCCATTTAGAGCTATGATAAGTGTCGGAAAGGATTCGAACGGACGACCTATCTGCAAGCCTCTTAAACCGGAGTCCTATTTTCCAACATACAACGAGGCATATGCTGCTCTTGTCGAGTACAATAAGAACCCTTACGACCTTGAACCATCTATCACCATGAGGGAACTTTACGAGAAATGGCTTGCCGAATACGAGAAGACAGTTAAAAGCACTCGTTCGGTAGCTTCAGCATGGGGGTATTGCTCGGCCGTGTATGATATGCGAGTCAAAGATGTTCGCGCTCGTCATGTAAAAGGTTGTATGGACGAAGGTGTATCAAAGGTTCGAGGTGAAGAGAAGACACCAAGTGCATCCATGAAGAACCAGATTAAGTCTTTGTTTAACTTGATGTTGGATTATGCCTTGGAGTACGAGCTTGTTGATCGGAACTATTCGCGAACTTTTAACCTCAGTGAGGAAACAATCAAAGAAATCGTCACAGTTAAGAACGAGCATATTCCTTTTACGGACGAAGAGATGGACTTGCTTTGGAAACACGCTGATGATAAAATGCTTGTAGATGTCCTGCTCATTCAGTGCTATTCTGGTTGGCGACCCCAGGAACTTGGTTTGCTGGAATTAAAGAATGTGGATTTGGAAAACTGGACTTTCCGAGGCGGTATCAAAACAGATGCCGGTACAGATCGTGTGGTTCCAATTCATTCAAAGATTCGTCATTTGGTCGAACGAAAATACAAAGAGGCTCAGGAACTTGGAAGTCTGTATCTGCTCAACTATGTTAATCCGGATGCTCGCAGCAAAAACACTGCACTTACTTATGCTCGATACCAAAAAGGATTCTGTATGATTCGAGATGAATTGAATTTGAACCCCGAGCATAGACCGCATGATGGTCGCAAACATTTTGTAACAATGGCTAAGAAGTACGGCGTCGACGAGTATGCAATCAAATATATGGTCGGTCACAAGATTTCTGACATCACTGAAAAGGTTTACACCCAAAGAGAATTTGAGTGGTTGAAAGATGAAATCGAAAAAATAAAATAGCTTGTAAAAACAAAGAAAAGCCTCCCCGAAGTGGGAGCACCAACAAAGGCACTCAGCACAACGAGGAGGCTGACTTTGTGTAGGAATATAGATGTATGAGTAGTGTAGAAATAATGCACGAGTTACCTACATTTCTCGGCATTTATCCACTTCTAACTACTCTGAAAACAGCGTAATAGCAGGGATTTAGAAGTGATTAGACTGTGATAAGTTTCTATAATACTTACATATTTCTTTTCTTTGATGCCGTCAAGCAAGGAGATTAAATGGCTGGAAATTCTCTCGCAGTCAGTAAACCCCGATATGATTTTCAAGGAACTGCATGCACTTCCGGCGACCAAGGCTGGAGCGTATAAGATTACATCTTCTAAGTCTTTTGTATAAAGCATAGCGACACCTCCAATCAGTTTTGGGTTAGTAATTAAATTTCAAGCTCTGTTCTCGAGAGATACACAAGAAACAGTGCCGTACTTCTGTCAAGCTGAAACGACTGGCTGATTTTCTTGGGATTTTCACGCCCAATACGACCGTATGTATGAAACCGCGCATACTTTCCATTCTCCATCTCAAATAAGTGTATATTGTTTCAACTTTTTCGTGAGCAGTATTCCTGCTTTTTCGAGCTTCTTGAAGTCTTCAAGACTGATTCGTGCCGTATCTTTCACTTCTTATTTCAGCACAAAGCCTACCGAGTCTCTCCTCTGCGGTTGCTTTTTTCAGCTCACATTCCCAAACTACGATTACATTCCAGCCAGCATCTTTCAAGGCTGCAGTGTTTCTCTGATCTCGCTCAACATTTTTCTGTATCTTCGGAATCCAATAATCTTGATTTGAAGACGGCCATACAAATCGCGGACAATCATGCCTATGCCAAAAGCAACCGTTCACAAAAATCACTGTGCGGTATTTAGGTAAAACAATATCAGGACATCCCGGAAGTTTGCGGACATTCTTGCGGTATCGAAATCCTTTGGAAAATAAGTATTTCCGCACAATTTCTTCAGGTTTGCTGTTTGTGCTACGGATATGAGACATATTCATTCTGCGAACTTCTCTGGAATGATTATCTGCCATAAACTCACCCAATCTATTCGAAGTCAATCAAAAGAGCGCAGGTCTTCTTTGTGCTTCAGATCCAATCCGTACTTTCGCTGGAAAACTTCCTGACTTTCGGCCCCATCAATCAAAGGAGTGTTATCATGGATAATGGATATCACTTCATTCTCCTTGCCCGGAGCAATCATGATACGGCCCTCAGCCCGCGCTATGAGGCCGGTATAATCCAGCCAGTTGATAAGCGTATTTGCAAGATCATCAAGATGACTGTACGGATGGATAATATTCACCTTTCCGGTACTGGGTGCGTATTGCGTAAAGAAGTTGTCCGACAAGGATGCAATGCCTTCTTCTCTATAAGCAAGAATTCGATTAATAACTTTTTCGTAGATTTCTGTTGTTTCATCACTTGCTTCAACTGCTACAACTCGGCCAACTTCTTCTTGTGTTAAATAACAGCCGATTCTTTTATCGCAAAGAAGCTTTAGCAGAAACCTAAATGGTCTGATCTTAAACCGTTCTGTAACGCGAGTCTTAGACGAAGAGACAGAGAGCGAAAATGGGGAAGGAAATTGATACTTCAAAACTTGATTTTTGAGCACCTCTTCTGGCTGTTTCCCAGATACAATCGCTTCTCCAGCCAATGTAAGCTTGACCATCCCTGTCTCTTCCTGAATGAACACAAGGCCAAGACTGGAGAGCCAAACAAAATAGGTTCGTCCGCCGCCGCCCCGCTGATCTTTTCTTTCGCCAACTCTTTTAAGCCCACGTTTTTCAAGTTCTTCTTCAAATTGGAGATGCGTATATGTATTGCCTTGCCATTCGCAGCTTTGAGCTACTGCAGCACAGCAGGCTAATACTGCAGGAATACTATCTAATTTTCTTTTGGGTCGTGTGACCCACCAGTAATTCAGCATAATAATACCTCTTTAGATTTCCTCAAAGAAACTCTTGTTAACGCCGTACACCATTCTGACCTCTTTTGAAACACCCAGATCATGTTCAAGGAGCAGATTGATGAGATTCTCCCCGTCGATGAGGTCAATCGTGGGCGTTTTTCCAAAATCCATAGCCTCTTGAACTGCACCATTAGAAAACGCGCCAGTAGTAATGAAGATACCTTTTTCTATTCCTGCCGGAAGGGAGCCCCTGAAATCACGAACTGCGGAATTGGAGACTAATCCAGCATACCGCTTACACTGAAAGGCAACATTAGTCGTTACAATTCCATTCAAACTGACTTTTCCAAAACCATCAATTCCGTTATCTCCGCTCTTTTTTGTAACAGATACTTTGGAAAATCCACATTCTCGAAGGAGACGCATTGCGAGCCGTTCAAACGCATATGGATCCATCTCATGAAGAACTTTTGAAAGTTCCGCTCTCCATGGTTCATCATCAGTTTCGTTCTCTGCTCTTCTCGCGGAAGATGCCGGCGATTCAGCTTCGCTTTGGTGAACATCAGTATTTTCACTCGATGCCAAAGTGTCCATCCCTCGAACTTTTTGGCACACCAAGTTTCCATCTACTTCCGTCTTATTCTCGAACCCAGAGGCTATTGACCAGACACCTCGAACACTGTTATCAATCGCGCCATATTTCTTGAGATATGTTCTCGCCCAACGAAGCTCGTAATGAAGCCGCGTCTGAGTATTGTCTGCGTGCATCATATTGATGATATGGTCAGGCAATTCTAAGATCTCGATTACATGTTCCTGAATTTCATCGTTAGTAGCAGATCCACCACAGCCTGTGATCGCTTTAAAAGTTGCTTCAATTAAAGATGCTCTTGTTGGGAAATGACTATTGCTTTTCTTCGGCATATCTAACCCTCCTTGCCTATTCGGAGCTTATGCCAAACCTTTATTCTTCAATATTTGCAGGCATAAACGGGTAAGGGATGCCCGCAAAAGTCTTTAGGATTGCTTCGAAAATAATCTGAGCTCCTTTGCAGGGAACAGCCATACCAATTTGCTTTCTTGCAGATTCCTTAGAACCGTGGAAAACATAAGTATCAGGGAATGTCTGAAGCCGTGCTCTTTCCCTATTCGTCAAAGCTCTGTTTTCTTCCCAATGATAAATATGTGTACCGCCGCCGCCGGAACCAGTAACGGTATAAGCGGGCTTGTCAGGATCCAGACGCTTGTAAATCTGACTGATTTTAGCGCCGCGTACATTAAGCTGCAGGTGTTCCGGCAAGTCAGCGGTAAAGGCATTTTGACCGGGTTTAATATGCTTCAATCTCTCCACCACATCGCGAGACTGCTTTGTTAATTCATTATTGGTAACACCCTCCGGCATTGGCCTTTCTATGGCAGTTCTGCAGGACACATCAATATCTTTGTAGAGCTCAGTACTTGGAATCTTGAATTCGAAGGGGAGTTCCTTTTTTATGCCAACAATGATTACTCGATGTCTTGCTTGAGGGACGCCATATTCTTCAAACTTATAAAGGTTCGGATAAACTCTATATCCTGCATCCTCCATATCCTTGAGAATGACTTTAAATGCGGTTCCTTCGTTGGCGCTTCTCAATCCGCCGACATTTTCGGCCAAAAACCAATCAGGACGATGACTTTTTAAAACTTTAACACCATAGGTGTACAGGGGGCCATAATTTCCATCAAAGCCTTTTTGCTCTCCTACTACAGAAAAGTCATTACACGGAAAGCCAAAAGCCAATCCATCAATTGGACCAAGTGCGCTTGTATCTAATTTTCTTACATCGCCGCAGATAACAGTATCAGGATGCTTACGGCAAATATTTTCTGTATAAGTTTTGCATGTGTCACTGTCATAATCATTAGCCCAAGCATGCTCAATTTTGTAATTATCAAGGCCAATATCTGCGTGTGTAGCCCCATATGCAAGGCCACCGGGGCCACAGAACAATTCACCCAAACGATAAACAGGCATAACTAAGTCCTCCCTTAAACTTCTTCTCCGTTATAGAGTATAAACCTTCTTGTGAATGTGGCACCGACAGCATCAGCAATGGTGTCGAGATCTGAGATAGTAAAGCTCTCTCTCTTCATTTTCGCACTTAAACTCTGCGGAGATGTGCCAATCCGCCGTGCAAGTTCTGCTAAGCTGATATTTGATCTAACGCATAAAACTTTAATCTGCTCGGAGATATTCATCAAATCACCTCATATAGCTTTTATTCATTCAATAGGAGACCTGCATTCTCCTCTGCCACCGAAACATCAAACTGAATAGATGTAATGTCTAATCGCTGACTGCGCAATGTATTTTTGCTCTTCTCGAGTATACGCTGAGCGGCATCCGCCTCTGCAAACGCAGTATATCTTCAGAGATTCCAGTTGAACAGAAAATTTCTTCAACAGACTGGCGAGAAACATCTGCATCGTCGAGCTGCTCGAATACAGAATACCATGTAATACGGTTTAAGTTCCATTTCTCAGTATAAACACGAGTATTAGGTCCCGTCAAGATTTATGCGCAAATTTATTTGCAGGCTCCGGCAGACCTGAAGT
>ERZ773229.720-NODE-720-length-27073-cov-4.082056_pt1 | contig 27073 bp, 20 predicted proteins | sample MGYA00580992_ERZ773229 | MGnify/ENA primary metagenome ERZ773229 (study PRJEB29015, sample SAMEA2737795) | human gut metagenome | biome: human gut; feature: human-associated habitat; material: faeces | place: China | collected 2012 ... | reverse complement strand
ACGAGGGGAAGGTCGTCCTCATCGCCGGTTTTCAGGGCGTGAGCCCCGGAAACGACATCACGACGCTCGGGCGCGGCGGCTCGGATACGACCGCCGTAGCCGCGGCCGCGGCGCTGCGCGCGGACGAGTGCCGCATCTATACCGACGTGGAGGGCGTATTCACCGCCGATCCCCGGCTCATTCCGGAGGCGCGGCGGCTGAGCGCCGTGGACAGCGAGGAAATGCTCCGGCTCGGCTCGCAGGTGCTGCACGAGCGCAGCGCGGCGCTCGCGCTGCGCTTTGCCGTCCCGCTCACGGTGCTCTCCAGTCTTGTCCCCGCGCCCGGCACCGTCATCCGCCCTCTGCCGCTGCCGGAGGACGAAGGCCGTCTCACCGCCGTGACACGCTCGGGCGCTCTCGTCTCGCTCGTCGGCACGCATCTGCACACGTTCGCCTCTCTCCCCGAACGGGCGGCCGCGGCGCTGCGGGAGGCGGGGCTCTCCCCGGACGCCGTGCTTCTCACCGACGGGCGCCTTACCGTGCATGTTCCAGAGGCTCAGAGCCTTGAAACCCTCCGCTGTCTGCACGCCGCGTTTCTGGAAACGAAAGATCATTCTTAATTCCGATTTTACTATCGGATTTCTTGACGAAATAAGGCAAACGTGCTACCCTCTTGGGGATAATATCTCCGGGAGGGTTTTTTATGATCTATCTCGACAACGCCGCCACATCGCTCCGCCGTCCGGAGGGCGTGGTGCGCGCGGTGAGCGAGGCGCTGTGCTCGCTGGGCAACGTCGGCCGCGGCGCGAGCGAGAGCGCGCTTTCCGCCGCGCGCGTGGTATACGCCGCGCGCGAAAAGCTCTGCACCTTTTTCGGCGGGGCAGACCCGTCGCGCGTGTGCTTCACGCAGAACTCGACCGAGGCGCTCAACACCGCCATTTTCGGGCTTCTCCGGCCCGGCGACCACGTGATTTCGACCGATCTCGAGCACAACAGCGTGCTCCGCCCGCTCTACCGGCTGGAGCAGGAGGGCGTGGAGGTTACGTTCCTGCGCGCCGATGCGCGCGGCTGCATCGATTATGCCGATTTCCCCCGCGCGCTGCGGCCGAACACCCGCGCGATCGTCTGCACGCACGCCTCCAATCTCACCGGCAACGCGCTGGACGCATCCCGCATCGGCGCTTTTGCGCGCGAGCACGGCCTTCTGTTTATCCTCGACGCCTCGCAGACGGCGGGCAGCTTTGACCTGAACGCGCAGCGCGACGGCGTTTCCGTCCTCTGCTTCACCGGGCATAAGGGCATGATGGGGCCGCAGGGGACCGGCGGGCTCATCGCCGCGCCCGGCGTGGAGATCCGCCCGCTCAAGACCGGCGGCACGGGCGTGCAGTCCTACCGGCGCGAGCAGCCGGAGGAATATCCGACGCGGCTCGAGAGCGGCACGCTCAACGGCCACGGCATCGCGGGGCTGTCCGCGGCGGTGGATTTCCTGAACGAAGTCACCCCCGCCGCCATCCACGCGCACGAGACCGCGCTTATGAGCGCTTTTTATAATAAGGTATCCGCGCTGCCGGGCGTCACGGTGTACGGCGACTTCACGCAGGACCGCGCGCCGATCGTCACGCTCAACATCGGCGACATGGATTCCGGCGAGGCGGCGGAAATTCTCTCCGACGAATACGGCATCGCCGTGCGCTCCGGCGCGCACTGCGCGCCGCGGATGCACGAGGCGCTCGGTACCGTTTCGCAGGGCGCGGTGCGCTTTTCGTTCGGCTGGTTCAATACGATGGAGGAAGCGGAACAGGCGGCGGATGCCGTCCGCGACATTGCCCTATGAGAGTACGCGAAAAGAAAGAATACGTGATCTTCACGTTCCACACGACCGCCGCTGCGATGGCGACGGAAAAGCTCTGCCAGGAGCGAAACATTCCCGGGCGGCTCATCCCCGCGCCGCGGAGCATCACTGCCGACTGCGGCATCGCGTGGGCCGCGCCGCCGGAGGAACGCGAGCGCATCGAAAACGAACCGGGGCTTCCCGAGATCGCGGGTGTGTACCTGCGCGAGCTTTAAAAGGAGAGCGCCATGCAGACACTGAATCTCAAACAGCTCGAGGCCTTCTGCGCCGTGGTCGAGCGCGGCAGCTTCACCGCCGCGGCGGAGGCGCTTTATCTCGCGCAGTCCACCGTGAGCGGCCACATTCTCGCGCTCGAAAAGGACATCGGCGTGCCGCTGCTCGTCCGCTCCGGCAAGCGGCGCATCACGCTCACCGAGGAGGGGCGGCGCGTATACGACCATGCGCACACCATTCTCCAGAGCTGCGCCGAGCTCTCCCGCGAGCTGGAGGAGCAGACCTCCCGCGAGGTATCGCTCGCGGCGTCGTCCATCCCGATGCAGTATATCCTCCCGCAGCTCATCAGCGAGTTTCACCGGGAAAACCCGGATTTCCGCTTTCTGCTCCGCAGCGGCGACAGCGCCGCCGTCCACGCCGCCGTATTGCAGGGCGAAACGCACATCGGCTTCGTCGGCGCGGTGCTGAACACGCGCGAGCTTACCTACGACTGCATCGCCACCGACCCGCTCGTGCTCGTCACGCCCGACACGCCGCGTTACCGCGCCATGTTCGACGCCGGGGAATCCGGCAACGCGCTGCTCGGCGAGCCTCTCATCTTCCGCGAGGGCGGTTCCGGCACGCAGCTCGCCGGGCAGAAATTCTTCACCGAAAACGGCATCGACTCCGGCGCACTCAACATCGTCGCGCGCATCGACAACAGCGAGGCCGTGCTGCGCGCCGTGGCGTGCGGGCTCGGCTGCGCCGTTGTCTCCGGTCTTGCCGCGGGCGCGACAAAGGAGCTTCTCTCCTTCCCTCTCGTCGGGAAAAACAACGAGCGCGAGATCTACATGATCCGATCCCGCGACCGCCGCCCGACAAAGTCCGCGCGCGCGTTCATTGACTTTCTGCTTGATCGCCGGACGCTGCATTGACGACTCGTTCTATCTGTTTCTCCGATAGAACCACAGGCGATATCCGATTTACCGTTTGGCATTTTCCGGAGAGCCGTCGTATAATGAAGCTGTTAAAACACAGTTTTTGAAAGAGAGAGGGAAAAATTGTGAAAAGCAACTGGCTGAAAAACAACTGGCTGATCCTCGTCACCGGACTTGTGATCGGCATTGCGGCGCTCGTTTTGGGCGCGCACGGCAACCCCGGCAACATGGGCTTCTGCATTGCCTGCTTCCTGCGCGACACGACCGGCGCTCTCGGTCTGCACGGCGCGGAGGTCGTGCAGTACTTCCGTCCGGAGATCGTCGGCATCCTGCTCGGCTCGCTCATCGCGGCGGTCGCGGCGAAGGAATTCAAGGGCCGCGGCGGCTCTTCCCCGATGATCCGCTTCCTTCTCGGCGTGTTCGTTATGATCGGCGCGCTGATGTTCCTCGGCTGCCCGCTGCGTATGGTCATCCGTATCGGCGGCGGCGACTGGAACGCCCTTGTCGGTCTTGTGGGCTTCATCGTGGGCATTCTCGTGGGCGTTGTGTTCCTCAAGAAGGGCTTCACGCTCGGCCGCAGCTATAAGCAGACGCTCGCCGAAGGCGCCGCCTTCCCGGTCGTTTATGTGCTGCTGTTCGTCCTCTGGCTCGCCGCTCCGGCGATCTTCAAGTTCTCCGAAAAAGGTCCCGGCAGCATGCATGCCGCGTGGGGTCTCGCGCTCGTCGCGGGTCTCGTCGTCGGCGCGCTCTGCCAGCGCAGCCGTATGTGCATGGTCGGCGGCATCCGCAACGCCGTCATGTTCAAGGACTTCGGCCTTGTCGCCGGCTTCGTGACGATCATTCTCACGGTGCTCGTCGGCAATCTCATTCTCGGCAAGTTCAACCCCGGCTTCACCGGCCAGCCCGTTGCGCACAACGATGGTCTCTGGAACTTCCTCGGCACCGCCCTCATGGGCTGGGGCTGCGTCCTGCTCGGCGGCTGCCCGCTGCGTCAGCTCATTCTCGCCGGCCAGGGCGAGAGCGACAGCGCCGTCACCGTTCTCGGCATGATGTGCGGCGCGGCGTTCTGTCACAACCTGAAGCTCGCCTCCTCTGCCGACGGTCCGACCGGCAACGGCAAGATCGCGGTGATCGTCGGCTTCGTCGTGGTGCTCGTGGTCTCCCTGCTCTTCACGAAGAAGGCGGAGGAATAAGCCCATGAAAACCGTTGATGCGAGAGGCTTTGCCTGCCCCCAGCCGGTCATCATGGCGCAGAAGGCCATCAAGGCGGACGCTCCCGGCGAGCTGCAGGTGCTTGTCGATAACAAGTGCGCCGTCGAAAACGTCACGCGCTTCGGCGAAAGCCAGGGCTATACCGTGACCGCAGCCGATAACGGCGACGACGCATTCACCGTTACGCTGCGCAAATAACCTTACCCCCTTCACGGCTCTCCCGCTTTCATGGCGGGAGGGCCGTTTTATCTGCCAAATCAGCCCATTTGCCGTCAAATCTTGACCAATGCGGCAAAGTCTGATAGAATGACAAAGATTCCTCGTGAGTGATAAGGAGGCTGTACCATGCCCCGAGATTATCCGGAATACGAAGACGAGTCCCCGGAGGAGACCTACCGCGATCCGCTCAAGCCGTTTCTGATCGCACTCGTTGTGCTCCTTCTCCTGTTTGCCGCTATCATCGTATTGCTTTACATGCGTCTGCAGACCGCGAACACCCGCGCCGAAACGCTCTCACAGGAGCTGACGGCCGTGCAGGTGCAGCTTGACGATCTGCGTGCGCAGCGGGCCGCCGAGACGCCGACGCCCACGCCGACCGAAGCGCCCACACCCACCCCGGAGCCGACGCCGGAGCCCACCGCTACGCCGGAGCCCACACCGGAACCGACGCCCACGCCCGCCCCGCTCCTGCGCGACACGATCACCGCCGAGATGCTCGGCTACGTCTACCGTCCGGCGGATGAGTTCTGGTATGACGAGGCAAAGACCGCCGCCGTCATCCCGTACATGCTTGCCGTTCACTACGGCCCCGGCATGGACTGGGGTGAGAACATGGCGCTCAACATGGGCGACACGGTGGAGATCCTCGCCAAGCAGAACGGCTGGGTGCTCCTGCGCACCGCCGACGGCCGCTACGGCTGGGCCGCCGGTGAGCTGCTGCGTGAAACGGCCGACGCCCCCGCGGCGACGGCAACGCCCGCCGCGCCGGTCAACCCCGCCGATCCGGCCGTGCCGGTTGCTCCCGCGACGGCGGCTCCGATGGCTGCCCCGACGCCGGATTATACCGAGGTCTCCAATCCCGATCTCAAATAAGGGCTTACACAAAAATCCTCTCTCTGCGCTGTGCAGAGAGAGGATTTTCTTTTATGACGGGCAGCGCCGCGAAAGGCGGCGGGGCTGCTCTTATTCTTTGCTGTCCGGCACGATCACCGTGGCAAAATAGCTGATCTTCTCCGGCAGGCCGGTCATCGTCTCGAACACCTGCTGCGTGGGCAGGCCGCAGTCGGCGACCATGGCGGAAGCCTTCGCCAGACCGTGCCGCGAGAGCGCCGCGGCGGTCTCGCCGATGGCTTTGCCGGACTTCATCAGCACCTTGGTGCCGGGCTGGGCAAGCGCGGCATCGAGATCGGACGCTCCGGCGGGATAGATGTGCAGCGGCAGCTCCATCTCCGTGAGGCTCCGGCCGAGCGCCGCGGCCACGGCGGAAAAGCTCGCAACGCCGGGGACCATGCGCGTATCGTATCCGCGGCGGCGCAGCTCGTCGAGCACATAATACGCCGTGGCGTAGATGGACACATCGCCGAGATTCACCATGGCGACGTCCCGTCCGGCGGCGAGCTCCGGCGCGATGGCGTCCGCGGCGCGCGCATAGCCTTCGGCGCGGACGGCGGCGTCGCGCGACATGGCGAACGAGAGCGGCAGAACGGTCTTTCCGCCGAGCTCTGCCGCGCCCTGCGCGATGGAAAGCGCGAGCATCTCGCCCGAAGCGGTCTGCGGCGCGGCGATCACGGGGCAGGCCTCCAGCACGGCGCACGCCTCGCGCGTCATCCACATGGGATCGCCGGGGCCGACGCCTACGGCGTAAAACATTCCTTTCACAGCGTCCATCCTTCCGTTTTCGCGTCGAGTACCGCGAGCCCCGCGGTCTTCGCGCGCGCGAGAAGCGGCGCGTTCGGCGTCCGGGCGGCATCTCCGGCGAGGAGGATCCTTCCGCAGCGGCACATCGTTTCAAACGCTTTTTCGTATACGGCATCGTCCGGCGCGGCGAATGCCGGCACGGAGACCGTCTCCGCGGCGAGCAGCCGCGCGAGCCGGTAGTCCACATCGTTTTCGTACAGCACGCCGGTCGCAAACGGGACGTTCTCGCGCTGGAGCTTCCGGTACACGGATATGCCCGTCCCCGCGCCCGCGAGCACGAACACCTCCGGCGTGTCGCCGGCAGGCTTTTTGAGCTCGATGCTGCCGAAGAGCGGGTCGAAGTATCCGTCCTCGATGTCGTACAGCTTCCGGATGGCCTGCTCCTCGAACACCTCGCCGGGCGCGCCGAAGCCGAACTGTGTGTCGCCCTTCACGGTGAGGATGCGGTCGGCCACCTTCTCCGCAAGATCGATTTCGTGGAGCGACATGATGACCGTAATGTTCTTTTTGCGCGCCATGCGCGTGAGGATGGTGAGCAGGTCGAGCTTGTGGCGCACGTCGAGGAACGACGTCGGCTCATCGAGCAGTATCATCTCCGGCTGCTGGGCGATGGCGCGCGCGAGCAGCACGCGCTGGCGCTGGCCGTCGCTGATGGCGTTGAAGTCGCGCTCGGCAAGCTCGAGCGCGTGGACGGTCTCCATCGCTTCGTCCACGATGCGCTGGTCCTCACCGCGGAGCACGCCGAGTCGTCCGGTGTACGGGTACCGGCCGGTGGCCACAACGTCGCGGCAGGTCGTGAGCTCGACCTTGATGCGCTCGGTGAGGATCACGGCGAGCTTTTTGGAAAGCTCGCGATAGGTGATCGTCTGCATGTCCCGTCCCTCGAGAAAGATCTTCCCCCGGATCGGTTCCAGGTCACGCGCGATGGTCTTGAGCAGCGTGGATTTGCCCGCGCCGTTCGGGCCGATGAGCGCGATGATCTCGCCCTTCTGTACTTTGACGGAGATATCGCGGATGACCGGCACCTTATGGTAGCCGATCGTGAGATCGTCGATCACAAAATAGGGCGTATCCGTCATTTCCGTCCTCCCTTCCGGCGCAGCATCATGTAGATAACGACCGGCGCGCCGAATATGGACGTGACGGTGCTGATGTTCAGCTCCGTCGGCGCGAAGGCCGTGCGCGCGATGAGATCGCACAGCATACAGAATACGCCGCCGCCTAAGAATGTGGCCGGTATGACCACGAGCGGCTTGGATGTGTTCAGACAGTGCCGGATGAGGAACGGCACGGCGATGCCGACAAACGAGATCGGTCCGGCAAACGCCGTCACCGTGGCGGAGAGGATGCTTGAGAGCACGATCAGCGCCGTGCGGAACGCCTTGATGTTCACGCCCATGCTCTGGGCATACGCCTCGCCGAGCTGGTACGCGCCGATGGGCTTGGCCATGAGAAACGTAGCGCCGCCGGTGATGCCGACGACCGTGGCCGCTACGCCGACGTTGCTCCAGTTCATGCCGGAGAAGCTGCCCTTGGACCAGTTGTGCAGGTTCACGATATCGGAATCCGCCGCGAACGTCACGGTAAAGTCCGTGATGGCAGTGCAGATGTAGCCGATCATGATGCCCGCGACGAGCAGCGTGGACATGCTCGGGATGCGACGCGAGAAGAGCAGGATGAATCCGACCGAGAGCAGCGAGCCGACGAACGCCGCAAGGATCAGCGTATACGACGACACGACGCCGAAGATCTGGATGAAATAGATCATCGCGAACGCGACGACCATTTTCGCGCCGCTCGAAATGCCGAGAACGAACGGTCCGGCGATCGGGTTTTCAAAGAACGTCTGCAGCAGGAAGCCCGCAAGCGAGAGCGCTCCGCCGAGGATCGCCGCCATGAGGATGCGCGGCAGGCGGATCTTCCAGATGATGTTCACCTCCGTGGGATTGCCGGTCCTGGTGAACAGGATCTCCACGATCCGCTTGAGCGGGATGGGGATGTTGCCGATGTTGATGTTCAGCACCGTGATGAGGCAGAAAGCGGCAATGAGCACGAAGAACACGAGCGCATACCGGGCGCGCCGCCGTGCCTGATGCACGAGATACGCCCCGGCTTGCGCCGGGGCGGTATTCGTATTGACGGTTTTTTCTGTCATAGTTTTCAGGAAACGCGGGTCAGGAACGTCATGTCGCTCTCCGCACCGCCGGTGAGAGCGAGATGGATGTCCCGGATCATTTCGCCGACAATGTCCGTGGCCTGATAGAACGATTTGCCCGTACACCAGACGTTGCCCTCCTGCACGGCCTTGAAGTCGGCAAACAGGGCGTCTTTGGCGAGCAGCTCATTGATGCTCGAGATGGGCGCGTCGATGGAGGCGTTGTAGATGAGCACATCGGCGTCCACGGCGGTGCCGTAGAACGTCTCCATGGTAACGGAAACGGAGGTGTTCGTCTGGTCGGTCACGAAGTTTTCAAAGGCATAGCGGCCGCCCGCAAGCTCGATCATCTTGGGAATATAGTCGGTGGGCTTGCGGATGACGATGGAGCCGTCGGAGTTCACGAAGAAAAATGCGACGGTCTTGCCGGTGTTCTCAAAGCCCTCGAGCTGCGTGATGATGGCAGCCTGCTGGTCAAAAAACTCCGCGGCTTCGGCATCCTTTCCGACAAGGGCGGCATAGAGCTTGATCCATTCGGTGCGGCCGAGCGGGTGCTGCTCATAGCTGGAGCGGTCCACCAGCACGGGGATGCCGAGATCCTCGATCATCTCCTTGGCCTTGGGCGTGTGGTAGATCATCGTGGACTCGATCGCCAGATCACACTCCTCGTCGATCAGGCGCTCATAGTCGGGCTCGCTGTACTTGCCGGCGAACTCGATATCGCCGCGCTGCATCGCCTCAACGGCCGCGTCGATGTACCAGCCGGACTCGCGCGTGCCGGTGAGCCGGATGTGGTCGAGCGCGTCCACGGCAGCGAAGAGCGACATGGCGGAGGTAGCCGCAAGATAGATCTTGTCCAGTGGCTGCTGCAGCACCGTAACGGAGCTGTCCATCTTCGCCGGTACCGCCGCGCCCTCCGGCACGACGAGGAAGTCGCCGCCGTTGTCGATGCGGATGAGCGTGTACCCGCCCTCATAACGGAAAAGGCGGAATACCGTGGCGTACTTGAGCGGCGACTCTTCGGTGAAGGTAAGCCCTTCGATGACCGGCGCGTCAGCCGGAGCCGCGGCGGGGTCTTCCGCCGCAGGGACTTCGGCCGCGGCAGCCGTCGGAGCGGCGGTCGCCCCGGCGGCTGCGGGAGTTGTGCTCCCGCAGCCGGACATGACGGTCAAAAGCAGCGTCAGCGCCAGAAGAAGCGCCGAGATTCTCTTTGTCGTGTGTTTCATGCATTAACCCTCCCGGGAGGTAATTTCACGGATCATGCGCTCGGCGGTCGTCTCGTCGCCGAAGAGGATGCCGTAGAGCCGCAGCCAGTCGGCCTGCGCGAGAGCGTCGGCCTCGTCGGCGGAGCGGTCGATGAGCATCGGGATGTCGAGCACGGCGAAGCGGTCGGCCAAATCGTACAGACGGTCGCGATATTCCACCGTCGTCAGGCTCTCCGCGTCGGCGGGGGTGGTCTGCTTGCGCTCGCTGAGCGTTTCCCCGCTCAGCGGCAGGAGCTTGCCGGACGTGATCGCGAGATCGGTCTTGTTCTGCACGAGCTTCTTGTACTCGGGCTTATCCCAGCTGCCGCCGTACAGCACGCTGCCGTCGGCAAGACCCTTGCTGAGGATCTCGTTCTCGCTCGTCTCCGCGCCGAACACCTTGACAAGGTTCAGCGCTTCAAAGATTTCAAAGGTATCGACGGGCGTTTCGTCCATCAGATAGATGCTCTTCGCCGGCAGCGTCACGATGATGAGCTGCTTTTCAAGGCCCGCGGGGAGCTCCGTTCCTTCCGGAACGAACAGATAGCGCAGGACGTTCTGCTTATAGAGCCCGGCGACGTAGTCGGCCTTGATCTGCGCGTTGTCGGCAGTCTCTTCCTCGGCGACGGCTTCTTCCGTGCCGTCGGACGCGGCGGCGCTGTCCGCCTTGGCGATCTCGGCCTTCGCCTCGTCGGTGTCGAGCACCGTGTCGCTTATGATGTCGATCTCCGCGAGGACGATGTTGCCCTCATAGCGGAAGAGCTTGAGATACTGCGCGTGCTCGAGCTTGATCTCCTCCCGGAACGTGAGACCCATGATCTCGGGCGCCTCGGTGCTGAGCGTTTTGCCGTCGGTGTTGTCCTTCTGGTTGTTCGCGTTCGTCTTGAGCTGCACGAAGATGATGTACTCGATCTCGTGCGCGGAGGACATCTTGGTGGTCATGCCGAGAATGCGGTTGTTCTTGTTGAGCTCCACGGGGATCGTGAAGGTGCTGCCGTCGTTGGAGTAATAGGTGTTGCCGGAGGCCTTCACATAGGAGTACTGCGGCGGGTTGCCGCTGCTGCTCACGAAGCGGATGGTAGCGTACGCCTGGCCGTTCTTCACCGTGACCTTGTCGCACACGATGCGCGCGCGGCCGGAGCCGCCGGAGAAGGAGAAACTGTCGGGCGCGTAGACGCCGTCCTTGAGCGTCGTGCTGTTATCCACGCGGGAGGTGGAGCCGCTGGTGTCGGTATCGTGATCGGATTCGTTGTCCGGATTGGTGGGGTTCGGGGTGGGCGTCGGCGTCGGGGTCGGCGTGGGTGTCGGAGTGACAGGGTCGGCCGCGTCGCCGATCTTCTTGAGCGAATCGGAGCGGAACGTCACCGTGCGGTCGTACCAGATGTTGTTTTTCAGGCTGTGCGAGGAGATGATGAGGGGCTTGTCGAGCTCAGACACGGGGATGGTGTAGGTGTACTTGCCGTTTTCGTCCACGGCGAAGGGCGCCCAGTTGTCCTTGTCCTTCTCGGCCTCGTCGCCCGTACCGGGGTAGATGTAATCGTAGCCGGTGCCGCTGAGCGTCAGCGTGGCCATGATCGCGCCGTTCACAACGTTGAGCTTCGTGTCGATGATCTTGAACATCGCCGCGTCGCACTCGGCCGCGGCGGAATACTTGCCGTCCTCGGCGGTGCGCTTGAGATTTCCGATGTCCAGCGTGATGCTGCGGTCGTACCACTTGTCGTTCTTCTGGCTGTGAGAGGTGACGGCCAGCGGGTTCGTCAGCTTATCCACCGTGATGGTGTAGGTGTGCCAGTTGTCGCGCGTCTCGCCGTCGATCGTGCCGCTCACGACCTTGGCGGGAGCCCACGCGCTCTTACCGGCCGCGTCGGCCTGCGTGCCGGTGCCGGGGTAGAGGTAATCGTAGCTGGTGCCGTTGAGCGTGAGCGTCAGCTGATACTTGCCGTCCTTCGCCGTGATGACGACGCGGCGCACCTTGAACATCGCAGCGCCGGTCTCGGCGGTGGTGGTGTAGGTGGTGCCGTCCTTGATGACCGAGCTCGGGTCGCTCGGATCGACCGGATCGACGGGGTCGGAACCGCCGCTCAGGCGCGGCAGGAAGCGCGGCAGCAGGAGCTGATCCTGCTTCGTGCTCCACGCGCCGCTCTTGCTGCAGCTCACAAACGGGACGGTTTCCGCAAGAGCGCTCTTCGGCAGCGTGACGGAGAACACGCGGTAGCTGTAGGGATCGTCCGCGTTGAGGATGCCGGCGGAGACCGCGTTGGCCTCGCGCGTCGCCTCGTCGTCGCTCACGGAGCCGAAGTACAGTTTGCTGTAGCCGCTGGTGCGGGTGACATACCGGATGGTGATCGTATCGCCGGACACGGTCAGCGTCGCGCCCGCGTCGACGGGGATGACGCCGTTTTTCGTGTAGGCGTAGCCGAAGAGGTCGTACACGCCGTCCGTGAAGGCGGAGGCGTCAAACGTGCCGTTGAAGTTCGGGACGTTCAGGAAGTAGGACTGCGAGGTATCCCACGAGTTATCGGAGAAGCCGACCGTCGCGGGCGTGTAGGAGCCCTGCCGCTCGGCGTTCACGGTGTAAACGAACGTCGTGGTGCCGTCGGGGTTCTGCGTGCCGGTGACATAGCCGGATTTATCCTTATCGCTGCGGTCGCCCAGATACAGCTTGTCCGGCGTCTTGGAGGAATTGTTGCCGGCCGCCTTGCCGGTGATGGTGCAGGTGATGGTCGTGCCCTTGAGCACCGCGGAGGAAGAGGAGATCTTGAAGCTCTGCTCCACCCGGCTGCCGCCGGCGAGCAGACGGATACCGGCATTGTCCAGCCGCGTCTCGGTATCGTCCGTCAGACGGGGCAGATAGTCGGTGAGAACCAGATAATCCTGCTTCTCCAGCCAGCCGTTCGTATCCTGATACCACAGCGGCGAATGGCGCACGAAGGGGATCTTGTCGCCGAGCGCGCTCTTCGGGAGCGTGATATAGAATACCTTGTAGTTCATGCCGATGGGCTCATAGTCGGCGTTGCCGATCGCATTCGCCTCGCGGGTGGCCATCGGGTCGGTCACAAGGCCCATGTAGATCTTGTCGGTATCGCTCGCGCGGGTGACCCACTTGATCGTGACGGTGTCGCCGGAAACGGTCAGCGTGGACTGCGTGTCCACGGGGAAGCCGCGGTTGTCGACCTTGTCGAGATAGGGATAGGCGTTGCCGTAGAGATCGTACACGCCGTCGGTGTAATAGCTCGGGTCAAACGCGCGGCCAAAGCTCGGGATGTTCAGGAAGAAATCCTGGTTCTCGTCCCAGCTGCCGTCGGCAAAGCCGATGACAACGGGGATGGAAGTCCCCTGCTTGTCCGCGGAGACGCCGAACGAGAAGGTCGTCTGCAGACCGTTCACGCTGCCGGAAACGGCGGAGGACTTGTCCTTATCGTCGCGGCTGCCGAGATAGAGCTTCACCGCGGGCTTTCCGGCGTGGACGCCGGTCATTTCGCCGGTGATGGTGCAGTAGATCGTATCGCCGATGAGCGCGGCGGTGGAGGAGCTGATCTTGAAGCTCGACTCGTTGAAGCCGCCGGCGGCGACCATCTTCATTTCGGCATCGGAGATCTCTGTGCCGGTGTCGCAGTCTCCGTCCGCAGGGATGGAGATCACGAGGTCTTTGGTGGTATACCAGCCGCCGTCCGGCTTGCCGAGGGCGATGGGCATGGGCGTGCCGCGGTAGGACGCGGGCAGCTCAAACTCGAACACCCAGCCGCCGCCGCTGCGCGCCGTGCCCTGCACATAGGGGGACTTGAACGCATCGTCCTTGGAGCCGAAGTACAGCTTGTCGAACGAGGTGTTGGCGGTCTCAAAGCGGATGAGCAGCTTCTCGCCCGCGACGACCATGCCGGTCTTCGCGGCGGTGAGCATCTTGAATTCCGCGTTGTCCTCGGCCTTCAGAACCTTGATGCCAGCTTCCTTCAGATTGTCAGGCAGCTTCGGGATCGCGGGCGCGGCCTCCGGCTTCTTATCCGGGTCCTCGCCCGAGCCGGTGCCTTCGGGGATATCGGCGGGGACGATGAGCTCAAGCTCGCTGGAGTTATACGGACTCTTCGCGGTGAGATCACTCTTGAGGATGCAGACCGGGACACGCGTTCCGGCGGCGCTCGCCGGAAGCGTGAAGTGGTAGGCCTGCGTGGCCGTTCCGTTCACACCGCCGACGACGTCGAACGCGCCGCCCTTATCAAGCTGCTCAAGAAGCGCCGTGCGCGTGCCGAAGTACAGATAGGAATAGGTGAAGGCTCCGCTCGCCGCGGGGTTCACCTGCACCGTCGCGTAGATCGTGTCGCCGACCTTGACGGCAGTGGCCGTCTCGATCTTGAACATGGGATAGACGGTATCGACGCTCTGCTTGGCGACGAACATCTTGCCGCTCACGTCCTGCTCGGCGCTGGGAGCGGCGGGGTAATCCACCGGCGTGGGGACGGGGTCGGCCTTGCCCTCCGGAATATCGGCGGGAACAATGAGCTCAAGCTCGCTGGAGTTATAGGGGCTTCTCGCGGTGAGATCGCCCTTGAGGATGCAGACCGGGACGCGCGTTCCGGCAGCGCTCGCGGGCAGCGTGAAGTGGTAGGCCTGCGTGGACGATCCGTTCACACCGCCGACGACGTCGAACGCGCCGCCCTTATCGAGCTGCGCGACGAGATCCGTGCGCGTGCCGAAGTACAGATAAGAATAGGTAAAGGCTCCGCTCGCGGCAGGATTCACCTGCACCGTCGCGTAGATCGTGTCGCCGACCTTGACGGCAGTGGCCGTCTCGATCTTGAACATGGGATAGACGGTATCGACGCTCTGCTTGGCGACGAACATCTTGCCGCTCACGTCCTGCTCGGCGCTGGGAGCGGCGGGGTAATCCACCGGCGTGGGGACGGGGTCGGCCTTGCCCTCCGGAATATCGGCGGGAACAATGAGCTCAAGCTCGCTGGAGTTATAGGGGCTTCTCGCGGTGAGATCGCCCTTGAGGATGCAGACCGGGACGCGCGTTCCGGCAGCGCTCGCGGGCAGCGTGAAGTGGTAGGCCTGCGTGGACGATCCGTTCACACCGCCGACAACGCTGAACGGCCCGTCCTTTTCGAGCTGCTCAAGAAGCGCCGTGCGCGTGCCGAAATAGAGATAGGAGTAAGTAAAGGCGCCGCTCGCCGCGGGGTTCACCTGCACCGTCGCGTAGATCGTGTCGCCGTACTTGACGGCGGTGGCCGTCTCGATCTTGAACATGGGGTAGACCGTATCGACGCCCTTCTTGGCGACGAACATCTTGCCGCTCACGTCCTCTTCGGCCATTGGCGCGGAGGCGTATTCCGCCGGCGTGGGGACGGGTGTTACCTTGCCTACGGGGATATCCTCGGCGATGACGAGCTCGAGCTCGCTGGAGTTATAGGGGCTCTTCGCGGTAAGATCGCCCTTGAGGATGCAGACCGGTACGCGCGTTCCGACGGCGCTCGCGGGCAGCGTGAAGTGGTAGGCCTGCGTGGCCGAGCCGTTCACGCCCGCGGCGACGCTGAACTCGCCGCCCTTATCGAGCTGCGCGACGAGACCCGTGCGCGTGCCGAAGTACAGATAGGAATAGGTGAAAGCGCCGCTCGCCGCGGGGTTCACCTGCACCGTGACATAGAGCTTGTCGCCGACCACGACGGCGGTGGCCGTCTCGATCTTGAACATGGGGTAGACCTTATCGGCGCCCTGCTTGGCGACGAACATCTTGCCGCTCATGTCTTTCTCGTCCATCGGCGCGGCGGGATAGCTCACTGCCGTGGGAACTGCCGGTTCCGGCGTGGCGGTCGGCTCTGCCGTCGGCGTGGCGGTCGGCTCCTCCGTTGCGGGAGCCTCGGTCGTTTCGGCCGTCGGCGTCGGCGCGGCCGTGGGAGTTGTCTCCGTTCCGGCCGTGGTCTCCGCCGCGGGGGTGGCCGCAGGAGCCGCAGTTGCTTCCGCCGTCGCCGCGGGAGAGGTCTCCGCGGCCGGTGTCACGGCGCCTGCGCTGCCGGTGTCGTCCGCGGCGAGCGCCGGGACAACATTCCCCAGCGCCAGACAGACCACGAGCAGCAGCACAACGATCCTGGACATTGTTTTGTGCATATTGATGCCCTCCTAAATGATCTCATGGGAAAATCTCACAAAAATTCAGACGCTCCTCCCGGAAAAACAAAATCAGAGCAGCCCATAGGCTGCTCTGACGGTATTTTCAGAATAATAGCGTTTTAATCGGAAACATACCGTTCCAGACAAGAATCCGCCGGGAAGCGGTATTCATCCGATGAAATATCCTGACTCCGTTTCCTCGCTCGCCCGCCTTCCCGGTTTCCCAGTGGCATATTGGGGTCGCTCCGCGTTACAGTTGCCGTTACAGTCCGTGGATCACACACGGTTCCTTCATTCGGATGTTTCTATTCAATTTTACGGGAGATTCATCCATGTATAGCAAATATAGCATAAACATGATAGCTTTGCAATATATGTTCCCGCAGAATTTCCGAAAAAACGACATGAGGAAAGGCGCTCAGTCCCTCCGGTCAAGGATGCGGTACACGAGCTCCATGTCCAGCCCCTCGCGCACGACCTGCGCGAGCTTGTCGTACTGCTCCTCGCGGTAGGCCACGGGGTCGAAAGCGCCGAGAATAGAGGGGCTCAGCCCCTTTTTGCGGCAGAGCGCGCCGAGCACGGCGTCGGCGACGCCGGGGGCGTCGAAAATGCCGTGGATGTAGCTGCCGTACACGTTCCCGCCGCCGGTGACGACGCCGCGCGCTTCCCGGCTGCGTCCCATATGGATTTCATATCCTTCGTACGAAAGACCGTTCAGGCAGGCAAGCTCTCCCGTCACACCGGAGAACGTTCCGCGCGTCTGCGTCTGCACCTTTTCTCCCCGAAAAACGGTGTCCATATCGAGAAGACCCATGCCCGCGATGTCCGTGATGCCCGCGGCTTCGACCTGCTCGGGGTCGGAAACGCTCCGGCCGAGCATCTGGTATCCGCCGCAGATGCCGAAAACGAGCGTTCCCCCGTCCGCGGCCTTCAGGATCGCCGCCTCCAGCCCGCTCTCGCGCAGCCATTTGAGATCGGCGATGGTGCTCTTCGTGCCGGGGAGGACGATCATGTCGGGCGCTCCGAGCTCCGCGGCGCGCTCAATGTAGCGCACAGACACGTTTTCGTACCGCTCGAACGGGCTCACATCCGTGAAGTTCGAGATGCGCGGCAGACGAACGACGGCAATGTCGATCGCGCGGCGCTCGCTGCCGCGGTCAAAGCGCGTGGAGAGGCTGTCCTCGTCGTCGATATCGAGATGGACATACGGCACGACGCCCGCCACCGGCACGCCGCACAGCTCCTCGAGCGTTTTGAGTCCCGGCTCAAGGATCTTCTTATCTCCGCGGAATTTGTTGACGATGGTGCCGCGGATGCGTGCTCGCTCGTCCGGCTCGAGCAGGGCCACGGTGCCGTAGAGCTGCGCAAACACGCCGCCGCGGTCAATGTCGCCGACGAGGAGTACCGGCGCGTCCACAAGCTTCGCGAGGCCCATGTTCACGATGTCCTCCTGCTTGAGATTGATCTCCGCAGGGCTTCCCGCGCCCTCGATGACGAGGATATCGTTCTCCGCGGCGAGCGAGTTATACGCTTCCATCACCGCGGGGATATACTCGCGCTTGCGGCGGTAATACTCCATTGCGTGCATGTTGCCCTGCACGACGCCGTTGACGATCACCTGGCTGCCGACGTCGGTCGTCGGCTTGAGAAGAATGGGGTTCATGCGCACGTCCGGCGCGATACCCGCGGCCTCCGCCTGCACGACCTGCGCGCGCCCCATCTCGCCGCCCGCGGCGGTGATGAAGGAGTTGAGCGCCATGTTCTGGCTTTTGAACGGCGCGACTCTGTAGCCGTCCTGCCGGAAAATGCGGCACAGTCCGGCGCAGAGGATGCTCTTGCCCGCGTTGGACATCGTGCCCTGGATCATAATGTTTTTCGCCATGGTCAGACCTCCCGTACGGCGCGGATGAGCGCCTCGTTTTCCGCGCGCGTGCGCACGGCGATGCGGTACCAACCGGGGCAGAGCCCCGCGTAATTTTCGCAGTTTCGTATGAGGATCCCCTGTTCCCGCAGCGCGGCGTCCAGTCCGGGCGCGGCGCGGAACAGGAGATAGTTCGCGTCCGAGGGTATCACGCGAAAGCCGAGCGCGGCAAGCTGTTCCGCGAGCCGAGCGCGCTCCGCGCGCACGAGCGCGCGGGTCTTTTCAAGAAATTCCGTCTCCCCCAGCGCCGCGACGCCCGCCGCCTGCGCAAGCGTGGAGACGTTCCACGGCGGCACGGTCTCGGACATACCGTGCAGCAGCGATGCGTCCGCGCAGAGACCGTAGCCGAGCCGGACGCCCGCCATGCCGTAGCTTTTCGTGAACGCCTTGAGGATAAAAAGCCGCGGGCAGCGCGTGAGGAACGGCTTCAGGCTCTCGCCGCCGTCCGTCAGATCAAGAAAGCACTCGTCCGCGAAAAGGTACGTTCCGAGCTTTTCGCAGAGCGCGAGAATTTCTTTAAGCAGCGCGCCATCGGCCAGCCGTCCGGTGGGGTTATTCGGGTTGCAGAGGAAAAATACCTCCGGCCTCGTCTCCCGCAGAAAATCCAGAATGCCGCCGTCCGGCGCAAAATCGTTCTTCTCCGAGAGCGTATAGCGCGCCACGGCACAGCCCGTGCGCGCGAGCGCGAGCGAATATTCTGCAAACGTCGGCGCGAGCTCGGCGGCGCGCTGCGGCCGGACGGCGTCGGCAAAGGCGTATATGAGCTCCGCCGCGCCGCTGCCGCAGAGGATGTATTCCTCCGGCACGCCCTCCGCCGCGGCGATGGCGGCGCGCAGCGCGCGGCAGTAGGGGTCGGGGTAGCGGTGCACCTCGGGCAGCGCACAGGTGATGGCCGCGAGCACGCTCTCCGGCGTGCCGAAGGGGTTCGTATTGGCGGAAAAGTCCAGCCGGACGTTTCCGGCGTAAATATCCCCGCCGTGGGGGTTTTTCGTATCGTACAGCATTTACATCACCAGAAGGAAACGGACCGCGCCGAACAAAACGAGCGAGAGCGCCGCCGTCGCGTAGAGCAGCCGCCCCGCGCGGGGGATGTCCTCGTATTCGATCTCGCGCAGCGCGTCGCCGATGTACGGCTTTTTGTGGAGCTCGCCGTGGTAATACGCATCGCCCGCGAGACGCACGCCGAGCAGGCCCGCGCACACGGACTCCGTCTGCGCGGAGTTGGGGCTGGCATGGTTCCGGCGGTCGCGCCGCCAGATCCGCCAGCCGTTTTTCGCGTCCATACCGAGCAGCGCACCCGCCGCGAGCATCAAAAGCGCCGAGAGCCGCGCGGGGATATAGTTCAGCACGTCGTCCATTTTTGCCGGGACAAGGCCGATGTTCTTATACGGCATCTCGATATACCCGAGCATGGAGTCCATGGTGTTGGCGGCCTTATAGAAAAAGCCGAGCGGAGCGCCGCCGAGCGCGAGAAAGAGCATCGGCGCGATGACGCCGTCGGAAGCGTTCTCCGCCACGGTCTCCACCGCGGCGCGCGTTACGGCCAGATCGTCCAGCTCCGCGGTATCGCGCCCGACGATCATCGAAACGGCGCGGCGGTACTCCTCCGGCACGCCCTTTTTCAGCGCGGCATAGACCTTCATGCTCTCGTCGCGCAGCGACCGGGTCGCGAGGATCTGCCAGCACATGATGCTCTCGAGGACGAGCCCCGCCGCCGGATGGAGACGGTAGGCTGCATACAGAAGCAGCGCCGGAACGGCGGTCGAGACGAGCACGACAATGACCCAGAGTACGCCTCCGGCGATGTTCTCGCCGCGGACGGTTTTGGGGAACAGGCGCCGCACGAGCTTTTCCGCCGCCGAGATCAGCTTCCCGATCCACACGACCGGGTGCGGGATGCTGTGCGGGTCGCCGAGCAGCAGATCGACAAAAAAGCCGATCAGCAGCGCGATGAGATGGTACATCGGTTCTTCACCCCTGCATGGTAAAAATGTATACCGGGTTCTGGCCGGTCATCAGATGGTAGGCGCCGGCTTTGCGGCTGCGCGCGGCGGTGAGAGACACCGCCTCCGTTTCGCGAAACGGAAACGCCTTCACGCACTCGGTAAGCTCCGCAACGGATTCGAGCGTTACCGCCGTCGCCACGATGCGCACGCGCGGATTTTTCTCCAGCAGCAGCGCGATGATCTCCTTCATATGGCCGGTCGTCCCGCCGAGAAAGGCGTGCGTCGGCGCGGGGAGATCGGCGCAGGCGTCCGGCGCGGTGCCGGAAACGGGCGTCACATTGTCGGTGTGGAACCTGCGGAGATTTTCGCGCAGGATATCAAAGGCGGCGTCTTTGCGCTCCACGGCGTATACGCGCCCCCGCCGGGCGGCCATCGCCGCTTCGACGGTGACGCTGCCCGTGCCCGCGCCGACGTCCCAGACAACGGAGTCTTCGCGCAGCGCGAGCTTCGAGAGGCACACGGCGCGGATCTCGCTTTTCGTCATCGGCACGCTCTCGGCGCGTGAAAACGCCTCGTCCGGCAGCCCCGCCGTTACGGGCAGCGGTTCGCCGCCGTATTCAATGAGCGCCACGGCGAGACTTTCAAAATGTCTTTCCGAAAGCTCCTCCGCCGTGCCGGTGGTGATGGCCTCGTCGGGGTAGCTCAGATGCTCGCCGACCGAAACACGCGCCGCGCCCATGCCGTTTTCCGTAAGCGCGCGGCAGAGCTTTCCCATGCCGTTTTCGCCGCCGACGAGCGCGAAGACCCTCCGCCCCTGCGCGAGCGGGAGCAAAACCGGCTCGCTCCGGCCGTGGAGCGTAACGGGGAGCACATCCTCGTAAGACGTGCCGAGCCTCGCGCAGAGGCAGGAGAGCGAGCTCAGCCCCGGCAGCACCGTGACGCGGCAGCCGGCGAGCAGCGGCAGGAGCTTCTTCGTGCCGCTGAAAAAGCCGGTGTCGCCGGACATAATGACCGCGAACGAGCGGTATTCCGGGTGCGCGAGAATGTAATCGCGGATATCCTCCGGCGCGATGGCGGCATGCACTGCCTGTCCTGGCGCGGCGGCGGCTTCGATCATCCGCGCCGCGCCGACGAGACACCCGGCGCGGGACAGCGCTTCGCGCGCCTCGCCGGTGAGCGCGGCGCGGCTGCCGGGGCCGAGCCCCACGACGGCGACCTCCGGCTTTGCGGAAAAGCCGAACCGGCGGCAGAGAAGCTCCACCGTTTCCGCGGCGGAGAACCCCTCGCGCTGCGGCGGGCGGCCGATGATGACCGGCACCGCGCCCGTTTCCGCCGCGGCGGCGATCTTTTCTTCAAATCCTCCGGCGCTGCCGGAGGCCTTCGTTACGAGATACGCCGCGCCGATGCTCCGGAGCATGGCGGCGTTGAGTTCCCTGGAAAACGGCCCCTGCATCGCAAGGATGTGCGCCGGCGGCAGTCCCGCCTCGCGGCAGGCGCGGAGCGAATCCTCCATCGGCAGCACGCGGGCGTAAGCACGCGAAGCGAAATCGCGGACGGACGCAAAGGCGTGCAGCTCCCGGCTGCCGGTCGTAAGCAGGATGTTCCCGTCCACGCGGTCGAGATACTCCGCCGCTCCGGCGGCGTCCTCGGCAAAGACGGCGTTTTCCGGCGCAGCCGTGTCGGGCCGCAGGAGCCGGAGATACTCCGTGTCCGTACCGGCACAGGTCGCGGCAATGCTCTCGGTGATGCGTTTGGCGTACGGGTGCGTCGCGTCGATGACAAGATCAAAGCGCTCGCGGCGGAAGAGCTCCGCCATCTCCTCGCGCGGCAGAGGCCGCGCGGAAATGCGCAGCCCCTCTCCCTGCGGGAGCAGCGTTTCGCCGTATTCCGTAGCCACGCACACGGTCACGTCCGCGCTCTGCTCGGCGAGAAACTCGGCGATCTCGCGTCCCTCGGTCGTGCCGGCAAATACGCAGAGCTTAGGCATCCGGCACCTCTTTGCGGCGGTAGCCGCGCGGCGTCACCATCGCGCCGCCGATCATTTTCGTCATGGCGTTGCCGATGAACACGGTGCTGAACATATCCACATCGGCATCGCGCAGCGCGCCGAGCGTCATATACTCGCCCGCCTCGCCCTCGCGCCCGATGGAATGCGCCACGCCGCAGGGCCGGTCCTCCGGCAGATACCGCAGCAGGATATCGCACGCCATGCGGAGATTGTCCGGGCGGCCCTTGCTGCGGGGGTTATAAAGCACGATGCCGAGATCCGCCTCGGCGGCGCACGCGAGCCGCTTTTCGATCTTCTCCCACGGCGTCAGCCGGTTGCTCAGACTGATGACGGCAAAGTCGTGCGTGAGCGGCGCGCCGAGCAGCGCGCCGCCGCTGCACGCGGCGGTGAGGCCGGGGATGACCTCGATCTCGGGCTCGGCTGCCTCGCCGCGCAGCTCATAGAGCAGCGCCGCCATGCCGTAAATGCCGCTGTCGCCGGAGCAGATCATCGCAACGGTCTTTCCGCCGCGCGCCGTTTCGAGCGCCATTTCGCAGCGCTCCACCTCGCGCAGCATCGGCGTGGTGAGAAATTCCTTATCCGCGTAGCGCTCCTTCACGAGATCGACGTACACGGTATACCCGACGATCACGTCGCACTCGCGCAGCGCGCGGTCGGCGCGGATCGTCATATTTTCATAGTTTCCGGGGCCGATGCCCACAACAGCCAGCTTACGCAAAGCGCACCTCCCAATGTTCTGCCGCCGCCGCCACGGTCACGCCGCTGCGGGCGGTCTTTTTTACCAATAACGTTTCGGCGTTTCGGAGCGCGGCTCTCTCGCACACGTTGTCCACGCCGGTGATGCTTTTCACAAATTCCGAAGGGGTGAACTCGCCGCGCACCGCGCGCAGCTCGTCCGCCGTGTAAAACTCCGCGCTCAGCCCCTCCGAGCGGCAGTAGGCGAGAAGCCCCGCCTCCTCCGCCTTGAGATCGATGGACGCGGCGCACTTCACCGCGCGCCGGTCGATGCCGTGCGCGGCGAGCGCTTCGTTCACCGCCGCGCGGATCGTTTCCTCGTCCGTTCCCTTCCGGCAGCCGACGCCGAGACGCACGACGCGCGGGACGAGCCGCAGCGTCTTTGCAAACGGCGTCTTTTCATAGACGCCGATGTATACGCCGAGCGCGCCGGCATCGCCCGGCGCGAGCCCGCGCGGCAGATCCGTCACGACCGGAAAATCGCTGAGAAACGGAACGTCCCCCTCGAGCACGGCGGCGGACACGGCCTTCGCGAGCGGCAGGCTCGCGATGGCGCAGCCATTCTGCACAGCCCACGCGTCCACGGAGAAGCGGCCGTTGATGTCGGTCGCCGTTGTGATGACCGCCTGCGCGCCGAGCGAGGCGGCAAGCGCTTTGGCCAGCTCGTTCGCCCCGCCGATATGGCCCGAGAGCACGGGGATCACATACTGCCCCAGCTCGTCGAGCACGAGCACCGCAGGGTCGGTCGCCTTACTTTTGAGATGCGGCGCGACCTCCCGCACGGCGAGCCCGACGCTCGAAACAAAGATCATGGCCTGCACGCCCCCGAAGATCGGCCCGTAAAACTCCCTCGCCGGACGGCCGAGCGGCGCGAAGCCGTCCTCCGCAAACCGCTCCATGGTATACGGCTGTATGTCCCAGTCCGCCAGCGCCGCCATGACGCGGCGCGCCGTGGCGCAGCCGCGGCGGCTGTAGGCGAAGAGCGCGGCGTTCATTCCGTGGCCTCCCGGAACTCCGTGGTGAAGCCGGGATGGTACAAAAGCGAGCGGAGATACTTATCCCCCATGCACTCGCCCACGATGATGAGGCTCGTTTTCGTAAGGCCGTTTTCCGTAACGGTCTTATGCAGCGTCCCGACGGTGCAGCGGAAGATCTTCTCCTCGGGCCACGTCGCCTTGTATACGACCGCCGCGGGCGTGCTCTCGGGGTAGCCGCCCGCGAGCAGCTCGCGCTGGAGCTTTTCGGTGAGACTCGTGCTGAGGAAGAGCACCATCGTCGCCTGATGCGCGGCGAGCGCCGCGATGGACTGCTTTTCCGGCACCGGCGTCCGGCCCGGCGCGCGGGTGATGATGACGGTCTGGCTCACGTCGGGCAGCGTGTACTCCGTTTTGAGCGAGGCCGCCGCGCCGCAGAACGCGCTCACGCCGGGGCATACGTCGTAGGCAATGCCGAGCTTGTCGAGCTCGTCGAACTGCTCGCGCACCGCGCCGAAAATGCTCGAGTCGCCGGTGTGGAGACGGACGGTCGTTTCCCCCGCGGCCTCGGCCTTTCGGATGGCGTCGATGACCTGCTCGAGCGTCATTTCGGCGCTGTTGTAAATGCGGCAGTCCTTCCGGCAGTACGCAAGCAGCGCGGGGTTCACGAGACTTCCGGCGTAGATGACCACGTCACACTCGCCGAGCAGCTTCGCTCCCCGCACCGTGATGAGATCGGCAGCGCCGCTGCCGGCTCCGACAAAATGTACCATACGATTTCATTCCTCCATGATCTTTTTGAGAAGCGCCGGGGCGTTTTCGCTCTGCCCCAGAACGCCGTATTCCTTGGAAAACATCAAAAGGCCGATCTCCATGCCGTCCGCGCGGTGCGAAAGATGGAAGAGCGCCCTTTCCGTGACGCGCGCGAGCGCCGGGGCGTCCCGACCGCATTCGCGCAGGATGCGCACCGCGTCGTCGCACGCGGCGCAGTCGAGTATCTCGCGGATGTGCTCCGCGTCCACGCCCGCCGCCGCGGCGTGCGCGGCGAGGATCTCCATGCGGCAGTCGCCGTATTTGGAGTGGGTGTTCATCATGCCGCCCGCGGTCTTTACGAGCTTGCCGACATGCCCGACGAGCAGCGCGCCGCGAAAGCCGAGCGCGCGGCAGATATCGAGCGCGTCGCCGAGGAAGTTGGAGACCTGCACCGCGGTATTCAGATCGACGTCGAGATTCTGCCGGATGAAGTCCGAGCCGTAGTTGCCCGGCGTGAGCAGGGCGTATTCCTTCCCCATCGCGCGGCGCTGCCGCAGCTCCACGCGGATGGTCTCCACGAGCGCCGCTTCGCTCATCGGCTCCACGATGCCGGTCGTTCCGAGGATGGATATCCCGCCGACGATGCCGAGGCGGGGGTTGAACGTCTTTTTCGCGAGAGTCTCGCCCTCGGGCGCGGAGATGACCACGTCCAGCCCGCCGGAGAAATCCGTGAGCGCCATGACCTCCTCCACGTTCTCGCGGATCATCTGCCGCGGCACAGAGTTGATGGCGGCGTTCCCGACCGGCTGGTCGAGCCCGCGCTTTGTCACGCGGCCGACGCCCTCGCCGCCGTCGATATGCACGCCCGGCTCGTCCGTCCGGCGGACCGAGGCAAAAATGAGCGTGCCTTTCGTCACATCGGGGTCGTCCCCGCTGTCCTTTTCGATGGCGCAGGAGACGCTGTCCGCGCGCATCGTGATCTCACGCACGGCGAGCTCGAGCCGGATGCCCTTCGGCGTATCGAGCGTGATGGTCTCCTTCCTCCGGCCGGTGAGCAGCATCCATGCCGCCGCCTTGGCCGCCGCCGCGGCGCACGAGCCGGTCGTATATCCGAGCCGGAGACGCTTGCCGTCCTTTTCGATGTACTGTTCCATATTACCGCAGGATCTGATAGAGCAGCGCGTTGCAGATGGCGGCAGCGACGTTGCTGCCGCCCTTGCGGCCGCGGGCGATGATGTGCGGCACCGGGGAATCGAGGAAGAGCTCCTTGCTCTCCACCACGTTCACGAACCCGACCGGCACGCCGATGATGAGTGCGGGGTCGAGCTTTCCCTCTTCGATGAGGCCGTGCAGCGCGATGAGCGCCGTGGGCGCGTTGCCGATGGCGAAAATGCACTTCCCCGGCAGCTGCGCCGCCTTCTCCATGGAGACGATCGCGCGCGTGACGCCGCGCTCCTTCGCCTCGGCGGCGACGTCCGCATCGGACATGAAGCAGTGCACCTCGCCGCCGAGACGGCCGAGGATCGTTTTGTTGATGCCCGCTTTCGCCATCTGCGTGTCCGTGACGATGTGGCAGCCCGCGCGGAGCGCGTCGAGTCCCTTCGTCACGGCGTGCGGGGAGAACACAAGATTCTGCACATAGTCAAAATCCGCGGTCGTGTGGATAACGCGCTTGATGACAAGCTCGTTTTCCTCCTCGAGCTTCGTATCGCCGAGCAGCTCGGTGATGATGGCAAAGCTGCGCTTTTCAATGTCCATGGGTTTAATATTTTCCATCATGGCGGTGCTTCTCCTTTATACAGGCGTCATAAAAGCTGTAAAGAAATTCCAGGTTGGAATAGAAATGAAAATGCGGATAGCCCGCATAGAGCGTATCGGAGGCCACAGCGCACTCCCAGCGCCGTCCCGTCGGCTTTTCGGCGGCAAAGGCGTCGCCGGGGCAGGTGCAGTCCCAGTGGTGGAACTCGTGCGCGGCGATCTCGCCTCCCGCGCGGCAGAGAAGATTGTCCTTCTTCGCGCGCAGCGTCACATACCCGAAGCGGGTGAGCTTTCCGGTATCGAAGCATGTCCCCGGCAGGAAGCCTGCCATGGGCTCATCGCCGATGGCTTCGGTGAGATACATGAACCCGCCGCACTCGGCGATGCACGGCACGCCCCGCTCCAGCGCCGCGCGGACGGACGCGCGCATGGAGGCGTTTTCGCCAAGCTCCTTCGCGTACAGCTCCGGATACCCGCCGCCGAGATAAAGCCCGTCGATATTCTCCGGCAGCGCGCCGTCGGTGATCGGGCTGAACGGCACGAGCTCGCCGCCCATCTCCCGTACGGCGTCGAGACTGTCTTCATAATAAAAGCAGAAGGCGTTGTCCCGCGCAACGGCCAGCCGGATCTTCTCCTTCTTCGGCAGCGCGGCGGGCGTATAGTCCAGAGGCTCGGCCTCGTGCGCGAGCGCGAGAAGAGCGTCGATATCCAGCGTCTTTTCCGCCTGCGCGGCGAGCGTCTGCATCTTTTCGCGGAGATCTCGGATCTCCCCCGCCGTCACGAGCCCCAGATGGCGGCTCTCGAGCACGCATTCGTCGAGCCGCGGCAGAAAGCCGAAGCACCGGATGCCGAAGCGCTCCTCGATGGCGGCGGAGAGCGAAGCGTACGTCATGGCGGTACACTGGTTGAGTATAACGCCGCGGATGCCGCTCTCGGGCCGGAAGCGCAAAAACCCTTCGATGACCGCGAGCACGGAGAGCGCCGCGCCGCGCGCGTTCACCACGAGCACGACCGGCGTTTTCGTAACGAGGGCGAGCTCATACGCGCTCGTTTTCCATGTGGTGAGCCCCGCGCCGTCATAAAAGCCCATTGCCCCCTCGATAACGCTCACATCGCACCCCGCGGCGTTTTTCGCGAGCAGGAAGCGGAGCGTGTTTTCCGAAAAAAAATGCAGATCGAGATTGGCGCTCTTCGCGCCGATGATGCGGCTGTGGAACATCGGGTCGATGTAGTCCGGCCCGCATTTGAACGCGCCGGTCTTCAAGCCGCGGTTCAGCAGCGCCTGCAATACGGCGCACACGACCGTCGTCTTGCCGCAGCCGCTGCTCACGCCGGAGATCATGATTCGGTCCATAAGATCCTCCCCATGCAGAAAAGCCGCGGC
>ERZ773229.719-NODE-719-length-27084-cov-3.996152_pt1 | contig 27084 bp, 19 predicted proteins | sample MGYA00580992_ERZ773229 | MGnify/ENA primary metagenome ERZ773229 (study PRJEB29015, sample SAMEA2737795) | human gut metagenome | biome: human gut; feature: human-associated habitat; material: faeces | place: China | collected 2012 ... | reverse complement strand
CATAGTGTATGCCCTCCATCAATTTTTTCTATTCCCGGCGCTTTGTCAATGCAAAGCGCGAAACAGCGAAACGGTTCAGCCTTCTCAAAAACGATTGTTTTTGTAAAACTGAGCTCATTATAGCAGGATTTGTCAGTCTATGCAAGACCTTTTTTAATTTTTATTCACATCGTTTTGCAGTTTCAGCGCATATTCAGCCGTTTTTACGCCGTTTTTCGCATTTTTAACGCCTAGTCATTCATTTTATGTGTTTCATCTTCTCTATTTTCGTCCGAAGGGTTGACTTTTTGCATGATTATGCAGGATTTTGCTTTCGATTCATTTTTGTGCGCTTGTGAAAACGCTTTGTCAACTCGCATCGTGAAAGCGCCCTTGCGGCGTCACGCGAAAAAAGCCGCTCCTTCCCGATACACGGAAAAGAACGGCTCATTTTCAGCTTTGCGCCTCCACCAAATGGCAGGCCACGAAATGCCCCGGCGCGGCCTCCTTGAGGGTCGGCGCGCTCTGGCGGCACTTGTCGCAGGCCAGCGGGCAGCGGCTGGAGAACGCGCAGCCCTTGGGCTTGTTGATCGGGCTGGGCACGTCGCCCTCGATGATCTGGCGCTTCTTCTGCGCTTCCAGCTTCGGGTCGGGAATCGGCACGGCGGAAAGCAGCGCCTTCGAATACGGGTGCAGCGTGTTGGCGTAGAGCTCGTCGCTCGTCGCCAGCTCCACCATGCTGCCCAGATACATCACCGCGATGCGGTCGGAGATGTATTTGACGATGTTCAAATCGTGCGCGATGAACAGGTACGTCAGCCCCATGCGCTCCTGCAAATCGTGCAGGAGGTTAATCACCTGCGCCTGAATCGACACATCCAGCGCGGAAATGCACTCGTCGGCGATAATCAGCTTGGGGTTCATAATCAAGGCGCGGGCAATGCCGACGCGCTGACGCTGTCCGCCGGAGAACTCGTGCGGATAACGGGACTTGTGCTCGGGCAGCAGGCCGACGTCCTTGAGCGCCTGATCGACCTTGGCGATACGCTCTTCCTCGTTCTTATAAAGGTGGAAGTTGTACAGGCCCTCGGAGATGCAGTACTCGATGGTGGCGCGCTCGTTGAGCGACGCCGCCGGGTCCTGGAAGATCATCTGGATGTTGCGGACAACGTTGCGGTCTTCCTCGCGGGAGATCTTGCCGGAAATGCGCTTGCCCTCAAAGAGGATCTCGCCGTTGCTGCACGGGTTGATGCGCATGATGGCGCGGCCCAGCGTCGTTTTGCCGGAGCCGGACTCGCCGACGAGGGCGAAGGTCTCGCCCTTATAAATGTCGAAATTCGCGTCTTTTACGGCGACGAATTTTTTTTTGCCTCCGACGTCAAAGGAGATGTCCACATGGCTGATCGAGAGGATGACCTCTCTATCGGCGTTATTATTCGACATGGAAGGCACCTCCCTTATCGGTCATCTTCTTGATCTTCTCGTGCAGATCCTGAATGATCTCCGGCTTTTCGAGCTTCGGCGCGCGGGGATCCAGAAGCCACGTTTTGGCATAGTGCGTTTCGCTCACCGGGAAGAACGGCGGCTCCATTTCAAAGTCGATCTTTAGCGCGTGCTCATTGCGCGGGGCAAAGGCGTCGCCCTTGATCTGGTTGTACAGAGACGGCGGAGTACCGGTGATGTAGTAGAGCTCCTGCCCCTTGATGCCGAGCTGCGGCAGGCTGGAGAGCAGCGCCCAAGTGTACGGGTGGCGCGGATCGAAGAACACTTCCTCCACGTTGCCGTACTCGATGATCTGGCCGCCGTACATAACGCCGACGCGGTCGGCGACGTTCGCGACAACGCCGAGGTCATGCGTGATGTAGATGGTGGTGAACTTGAGTTCCTTCTGCAGATCGCGGATGAGCGCAATGATCTGCGCCTGGATCGTAACGTCCAGAGCGGTCGTCGGCTCGTCGCAGATGAGGATCTTCGGGTGGCAGGAGAGCGCGATCGCAATGACGATGCGCTGGCGCATGCCGCCGGAATACTGGAACGGATACTCGTCGAAGCGGTCGGCGGCGTTCTGGATGCCGACGCGCTCCATAAGCTCGATGGCCTGCTTCTTCGCGTCGCCGCGGGAAATGCCCTGGTGCTTCTCAATGACCTCGGTGATCTGCGAGCCGATCGTGCGGATCGGGTTCAGCGACGTCATCGGGTCCTGGAAGATCGTGGAGATCTTCGCGCCGCGGATGCCTTCCCAGTCCTTATCGGTCTTGAGCTTGGTGAGGTCCTTGCCCTCGAACATGACCGAGCCGTTGGTGATGGAGCCGTTGGACTCGAGCATGCCGGTGAACGTCTTGGTGAAAACGCTCTTGCCGGAGCCGGACTCGCCGACGATGGCGAACGTTTCGCCCTCGTAAAGGTCGAGGGACACGCCGCGGATGGCCGTGAGGTAATTGTCACGGACGCGGAATTTAACTTCAATGTCCTTTGCGGACAGAACGATGTTTCTGTTATCTGCCATTACTCTGCCCCCCTCACATATGCGTGCGCGGATCGGCAGCGTCGGCGAGCTTCTGTCCCACGATGTAGAGGGAGATGGAGATAAACGCCAGAACGCCGACCGGGATCCAGAACAGGTGCGGATAGCCGTTCATATAAGAGGTATAGAGCGAGATGGACTGGCCGAGGGACGCGTTGGTCGTGCCGAGACCGAGACCCATGTAGGAGAGGAACACCTCGTAGGAGATGAGCGAGGGGATCTGCCGGGACACATACGTCATGATGACGGAGATGAGGTACGGCAGGATGTTTCTCACGATCATCGTCCACGTCCTGGTGCCGAGGCACTTGGACGCCATGTTGTACTCACGGTCGCGGATGATCATGACCTGCGTGCGGATGAAGTACGCGACAAAGATCCACTCGGTACACGTCATCGTGATAATGAGCGAGCGCATACCGGCGCCGAGGATGTAGGAGAGGATCATGGCGAGCAGCAGGAACGGGACGTTGGAAATGATGTTGTAGACCTCGATCATCCACTTGTCCATCTTCTTGGAGAAGCCCCAGAGCGCGCCGATCGGAATGCCGACGAGCATATTGATGGCCGTGCAGACGAAGGAGATGATGATGGAGTTTCTCGCGCCCGCCCAGACAGCGTCAAATACCTCGTTGCCGACGTGGTCGGTGCCGAAGATATGCTCGGCGCTCGGCTTCAGGAACTTCATCTCGGCATTGTTGATGTTCGGCGTATCGATGGGGCTGTAGCCGGAGCGCGTCGGCTGAATGAGCGCGAACGCGACAACAGCGATCAGCAGGATCGATACGATGACCGTAAACTTGTTCTTGAAGAACGTGCGGAACACGGATTTCCAGTAGGAATAGCGCGGAGCGGCAATGTGCTCCGATTCCAGCTCGTCGAAGGCTGCAAACTCAAAGAGGCTCTTATCGATATTTTCGGTATTCATTTACGACCTCCCTGCCTTCTCGCTGAGCGAAATACGCGGATCGACCTTCGTGAGAACAATGTCGCCCGCCAGCACCGACAGCACCGATACCGTGGAGAAGATGAACGCGAGCGCCACGATCATAACGTTGTTGTACTGGTTGATGGCGTTGGGCAGCATTTTACCCATGCCGCCGACGGAGTAGATCGACTCGGTGATGATCGCGCCGGTGATGCAGGCCGCGAGAGACGCGGGGATGCCCTGCGCGATGGGGATGACGGCATTTTTGAAAATATGTCCGCTGAAGATCTCGCGCTGGTTGAGGCCCTTGGCCTTGGCGAACTTCACATAGTCGGAGTTCATCTGGTCCACAACATAGCGGCGCGTCCAGAGCATGAGGCTCGCAATAGACGGCAGCGCCAGCGAGATGATGGGCAAGATCCAGGATCGCACGTCGCCCGGGCCGTAGGTCGTAAAGACCGACGGCAGATTGAAGAGTGTTGTGCCGAGATAGCGGAAGAGATAGATGTACGCGAGCGACGGCACGGCGATGATGAAGATGATATACACCATGCCGAGCTTATCGGCGAACTTATCCTTGTTCCTCGCCATGAGAACGCCGAACGGCAGTCCGAGAACGTAGGCGACCGCCATGGCGAAGAGACCCATGATGAACGAGGTGCCGATCATCGAGGGCTGGTTTTTCTGGGTTTCAAAGGACGCGTAATGGTCGGTGAATTTCTTCATATCCATTCTGTCGAGAACGGACTTATACTTAAGCGAGCCGAAAATGATTCCGGACTCGGCTTCATAACCGGTTTCAAAGGTGACAGGGCGCTTGACCTCGGTGCCCTGCGACTGGAAAAGCACGCGGAGTACGTCCAGGCCCTGATAGGTCGGATAAGAGGTACCGAAGTTCAGCGTGATAATGTTCTGATGAATCCACGGGAAGCGGCTGTCGGTATACAGCAGGTACTTGTGCGTCGTGCCGCTGCCGATGAGAGCCACGCCGCCGGTAGGCGTCGTGCCGAAGCGAAGGCCGCGCTCAAGATCCGGGTTCGTCTCATCCTTGACAGACCAGGGAGTATCGATCACGATCAGATGGGCAAGCCAGTTCGCCATGCGCTTGATGACGGGCGTGTCCTTATAGGCATAGTAACGTCCGCTCTGCAGATAGTTGGCGATCGTATAGCCCTGCGCGGAATACTGCTCCACAAAGGCCTGGCTTTCCGGAGAATCCGGCTCGATAGCGGCGATCATTTCCGGGCTGCCGGCTTCATAGAGATTAAGGCAGTAGTCGTTGATGCGGACGTAGTCCAGATAACCGAGCTTCTGCCAGGTTGAATAAACGTATTCGGTTTTATCGTCGGATTTTCCGCCGAGCTTGCGGTATGTGCTGTCTTCAAAGAAGATGTTGTCACGCGGCACCAACGTATAGACCATCGTAAACACGATGAGCATGATGATCAAAATGGAGACGAGCGAGCGCAGCAGGCGGTTCCAGATATATCCTTTTCTCATAGGTGGTACCGTTCCTTACAAAGATAGCATCGGTTGACAGGGGACAAAAGGCCCCTGTCAATCGATACAAGAAAGAGCCGAGAAGCATGGCCGCCCGGCTCTCTCTGTTCAATTAGTCAGTGCTTGTGCTGTTGCTGTTCAGCAATTATTTGCCGGCCATCCAGGCTTCCTTCGCGGCTTCGTACTCGGCAGCAGTCACAGGCTCGTCGAGGAGCTGCATGTACTTGAAGTACGGCACCTGGTTGTAAGCAGCCTGGCCATAGAGACCGTAGCCAACGGTGAAGGGCTTCACCTTGCTGATGGAGATGTTCGCGCCGCTGGTGGAGTAAGGACGGAGGATACCGTTGGTGAGCAGCATGGCCTCGGCCTTCGCGAAGAGCTCGATGCGCTCGTCGCCGGTGGCGGCGGTAGCCTGATCAACGATCTCCTGGACCTCATTGAGGCCGAGGGTCTCGAGAACGGCCTTCTGCTCTTCGGACTGACCCTGGCTCTTGATGTTGATGCCGGAGTAGTTGAGCATGTCGCCGTCGTGGACGTCGAAGCAGTGCAGGTAGGTCAGAGGATCGCCGTAGTCGGGACCCCAGCCGGCGCCGAACACGAGGTCGATGGAGTTATCTTCGCCGGTGGGCTGGTTGTAGAACGAGGAGTAGTAGACGGAGGAGTTGCCCTCGAGGAACTGCAGGTCGATGACGACGTAATCGCCGATGGCGTCCTCGATGGACTTCTTCATCGCGAGCTGCATGTTCTTCTGGTTCTCAGAAGCGGCGTAGACAGGAACGTCGATGTGGATGGGCCACTCGGAGACGCTGTCGCCCAGCTCTTCCTTGGCGCGCTCGGCAAAGGTCTTGGCGAGCTCGGGGTTGTACCAGGCGTCGTGACCGTCGTTCAGATCGATGCCTTCATAATCGGCAACGAGCTCGGCGGCGTACTTCTCAACGATGGAGCCGTAGGTGCGGCCGTCGGAAGTGGTCTGGAAGGTGTAAGGAACGAGGGTGTTGCGGATGACGCCGTCGGCGTGCTCCTCGCCGAGAGTGATGGCCTCAACGGCGTGCGCGGAGTAAGCGGCGTAAACGGCGCGGCGGAAGTCGGCGTTCAGAATGGCGGCCTTGGCGTCAGCCTTCTGGGCGTCGGTCTTGCTGGTGGTGGAGACGGAGGGATCGTTGTACAGAGCGTACATCTGGCGATCCCAGTTGAAGGCGCCCCAGTAAGAGGTGGCGGTGGTCATGCTCTTGTACTGGTTGTCGGGATAGAGCTCGGCAGCCTTCGCAACGACCTCGGGCAGGGACTGGTTGACGGTGGTGGAGGTGACTTCGCCGTTGACGAACATGTTGAAGTTCTGGGCGGGATCCTTACCGTCGGAGTAGGTCACGACAACGTGCTGAACGAAAACGTTCTTCGCGTCGTAGTAGTTGGGGTTGGCGTCGAAGCGCACTTCCTGCGCCGGGACGAGAGAGGACAGGATGTAGCAGCCGTTGTAGAGGATGGAGTCGGGTTCAACGGCGCCGAAGTCGGAGCCCTTGGACTCGAGGAACTCGGCGTTGATGGGCCACAGGATGCTATAGGTGGTCATACCGTCGAAGTAGCCGCAGGGACCGGTCAGGGTGTAGGTGAGCTGGTTGCCGTCCGCCTTGATGCCGACGTCTTCCCACTTGCCGGTGCCATTGGAGTACTCGCGCAGGCCGACGATGAGGTCAGCGACGAGGCCGAGGGTCTCGCTCTTGGAGTCAACAGCGTGCTTCAGACCGGTGACGAAGTCCTCAGCCGTAACGGCGTCGTACTCTTCGCCGGCGCTGGTGGACCAAACGGCGTCGTCACGAATGGTGAAGGTCCACTCGGAAGCATCGTCGTTGCAGCTCCACTCGGTAGCCATGCCGGGGACGAGCTTGCCGTGGTTGTCCTGGGTGAGCAGGCCTTCCACAAAGTTGTTGGTGTAGTCGCCGTTGGAGGACTTGTTGTTGTAAACATAGTCCAGCGTGGTGATGTCGAAGTTCGCGATCATGGAGAAAGTGTCCGGACCGGTGTACTCTTCGACAGGCTCCGCGGTCGGCTCTTCAGCCGGCTGCTCGGCCGGGGTCTCAGCAGGCTGTTCCGCCGGGGCTTCCGTGGGAGCCGGAGCAGGAGCCTCGCTTCCGCACGCGGCCAGGCTCAGCACCATGACAACGGCAAGAAGCAGCGCAAGGAATTTCTTCATTGTTTGTTCTCCTCCTTATTGGTTTTTCAAACTTTTTTATTAAACGCGGGAAGCGTTAATAAACTTTATGTATTTCCGGCGCTTCAGTCCTCAAAGAGCCGCGCCATGGAAATGCCGAGCTTTTCGCTCATGAGAAAGAGCGTTTCGAGCGACACGCCCTTGACCTCGGCGGCATTGTTCGCCTCGATCTGGCTCACAAAGCTCACGCTCCGGCCGATCGCCTCGGCGAACTGCTCCTGCGTCATGCCGCGCATCTTGCGGTAGTAGGCGATCCGCAGACCGAGTATTCTGAATCGTTCTCTGTAGTCCTCGCGCATACGTTTTTCCCCTCACGGCAAACGGTTTACCGGAGCATGGCTAGTATGTACAAAGACCCCCGGCTTGGATTTACTAATTTTAACGAATAAAGCGCGAAATAGTAAATCATCCAGTAGTGTGTTTTTCTACACTCAGAGTGTAACATTTCCGTACAGTGGCGAAAATTGTTTCACTGAGACGGACAGAATCCGTCATTCTGCCGAAAAGCGGACGTTTTTCCTCCGGCGCGGCGGTCACTCCGCGCCGCTGATCTCGACGTATTCGCGCAGGCCGTCGCGCATGGTTTCCTCATAAATTTCCCGCGCGCCGGACACGGAGTCGAGCGCGCTCTCGTCGCAGGCGAGCGCGTAGGCGACCGAGCCGTCCGAGCAGGTGAAGGCGTAAAACGGCAGGCCGCGCACGCTGCGAAGCTCCACGGCGGTCACGGAGACCGTACCGTCGTCGGCGCTGTCCCATGTGACGGCATTCGACGCCGCTTTTTTGATGGCAAGCGCCGGTACGTCCGCGGCGCCGTCGAGATACACCGCGCGGAGGACCGCCTGGTTGAAGTCGCCGGTATAAAGAAAACTGAAGCGCACGCTGCACTCGCTCTGCGCGGTGCTGCCCATGCCGCGGAAGGTGATTACGCCGTTGTCGTTCTCCGCCGCCGTGCCGAGCTCCAGCCCGTAATTGCGCAGCAGGCCGATGAGCCCGCTGTGCTCCAGAAACGTCCGCGCCGCGTTTTCCGGCTGGGAAGAGGCAAGGAACGTCTCCTGCTTATCGTAATTGTCCGGCGTGAGCGCCGGGGCGTTGGGGTTCTGCAAAAGGAGCGAGCCGTTTTCCGAAACGGAATATGTCACGCTGCCCCAGCCGTTTGCGGCGACGTTCGCCGCCACGGTCTCGCCGAGCGCCGTGAGATCCACAGACTTCAAAACGCCGAGCGTCACGGTATCGGGCGGGGTGTAATCGCAGTCGAACCGGTTGACGGAAACGCGCCGCCCGCTGCCGGTCTTGCCGGTTTCGATGGGCGCGGCGGTCTGCTCCGTCTGAAAGGCGCTGCCGCCCGCGCCGGGGTCAAGCTGCGGCACGGACAGGGGCCGGTCCTCCGTGTCGGGGGTCTTGTCCCGTCCGGGAAGCAGCAGAATGATGGCGGCGACCGCGGCGATAAGCATCACGCCGAGGAATATCCAGCCCGCAAGCATGACCTTCTTCTGCGAAGCGCGCCGCGCGCGGCGGGAGGTATTTTCTTCCTGACGGGGTTTTCGGTAGTTTTTCATGGTGAGTTCCTTTTGAAGCCTCCCTTGTGTAAAGGGAGGTGGGTTTTGCCGCAGGCAAAAGCCGGAGGGATTGTCGTTTACCCCTCAGTCAGCCTTACGGCTGCCAGCTCCCCTGTTAGGGGCGCCAAGTTGGTTTTCTGCAAACCCACTTGCCTCCCCTCGACAGGGGAGGTGGCAAAAACGAAGTTTTTGACGGAGGGGTTATCATTTTCCGAAAACTACAATCCCTCAGTCTCGCTTCGCTCGACAGCTCCCTTTACACAAGGGAGCCTTTTTCGTTTATGCGAGCGCTGCCCAGGCGCAGCCGAGGAGCGTGGCATCGCCGGCGAAGAGGAATTCCGCGCCGCCGAGACCGTGCCGTTTCGTATACTCCGCGATCAGCGCTTCCATCCGGGGACGCAGCACGGGGTTGAGCTTGAGCATCGTCCCGTCCGCGCAGATGCCGGTGAGCTTCCCCGCGCCGAAGCCGCGCTCGCGCAGAATGGCGCACAGGCACGCCGCGGCGATGCGCGCAGCGCGCTCGAGAAGCATCGTGTTGATCTCGGAAGCGAAGCGGCGGTCCTTCTCCGTTCCGAGCGCTTCGGCAACGGCGTTGCCGCCCATGGGGTCAAGACAAAAAGCGTCCACCATTGCGCTCGTAACGGAGAGCGCGGCGATATTCTCCCCGCTCTTCGCCGAGAGAAATCCTTCCTTTGCCGCAAGGAGCAGCGTTTCGCGCAGCAGCAGACGGTAGTATGCCCCGGAGATCATTTTTTCCGCCGGGTGGTCGCCGGGCAGCCCGGAGGCCTCGTCCACGGCGATGTCCGCCGTGCCGCGCAGCGCGCGGCCGAAGCAGCCGGATTCGAGATTGACGAGCGTTTCGCCGCCCATCGCCACCGTTTCGGGCGATTTCGTGACGTCGCACGCCTTCACATGGCAGCAGGCGTTCGTGCCGGTGCCGAGAATAAAGCCGATGAAGTCGGCGTAGCGCGAGCGGTCGCACGATGCCATGCCGCCGAGCATGGAGCCGACGGTGTCGTTGATGAGCCGCCAGCGGCGAGCGCCGGACGCGCCGAGCGCGCGCATTGCCGTTTCGATGCCCTCGCATACGAGCTTTCCCTCCGCGCCGGTGACGCGCGATTCCTTGCCCATGCTGATGATGCGCCCGTCGCCATTCGGCAGGCACTCGCACGGGAACGAGAACGCGATGCACGCGCGGTCGGCATCGAGCGCAACGGTGAGAGCAAGCTCCGCAAAGGCGCGGAACATCTCTTCCGCGCTCGTGTCCCTGCCGAGCGTGCCGGGCATACGGCGCTTTTGGAGCGCTTCCGTGACGGGCTTTCCCGCCTCGTCAAAGCGGACGCGTCCGGCGCGCAGATTCGTGCCGCCGGCGTCGAGCACGAGAACGCTCTCGCCCGTGCGCGGCGCGCTCGCCGCGGGAAGGAACGACGGCAGCATCATCAGCGTAGAGGCCTCTCCGCGCAGACCGGCGCGCATGTCGGCAATGTAGGCGTCCGTCAGATCCTCAAAGGGCTGCTGCTCATAGAACATGTTGTGTCGCCGGAGAAATTCTTTGGCGGTTTCCTTTGTACACATAGCGGTCTCTCCCCCGTTCGGGCGCGTTTTCCGGCGTCCGGGATGTAATATTTCTTCGGTCAGGCGCGCTCGAGCGGCGTGCATGTATTGCCGGAGATCTTCCAGCGGCTGCAGCCGCCGTTGAACGCGAAGGGCGCGAAGTAGATGTCCGTCGGCCCGCAGTGGACGGAGCCGTCCGCAGCGGTGGACCAGCCTTCGCCGGTGTGAGGCTTGCCGTCCGGGTCGGTGATGGTGAAAAGCCCGTCGTTGCGCAGCTCCAGCTTCCATTCGCCGCCGTCCGCGTCCACATAGGTGTACGTTCCCGCCGGGACGGGCGGGGCAGGCGTGGGCGTGGGCTCCGCCGGGGTGGGTTCCGCCGTCGGCTCCGGCGTTTCCGTCGGGGCGGGCGTGGGCGTCGGCGTCGCGGTCGGCGTGGGCGTGGGCGCTTCCGTCGGTTCCGGCGTAGGCTCCGCCGTCGGCACGGCGGTGGGCTCGCTCGTGGGAAGGGGCGTGGTCTCCGGCGCGGCGCTCGTGCCGCACGCGGAAAGAATGCCGAGCGCCGCGATCAGTATGGCGGCGGCCAGGCGTTTCGTGCTTCTTCTCATGGGCTGCTCTCCTTAGTACAAATTTTCACACATATACGATACTACATTTTTTACTTTCTGTAAAGCGTCGATCAGCAAGGGAACACGCATTTCGGCCCGAAGAACCGTGTGCCCTTATTGATCGACGCGGCCTCCGGGACGCGGTAAAATCTTTCACAGACTCTTTTCAGCGGCTGACGAGTATGCTATACTTCAGTTATAAGACAAGTATAAAAAAGGGGGGCTTTCTCCTTGGATACATACCGCCCGGAACAAGCTTGGATCGACGGGACGAATTTCGACGCGCAGAAGCTCTTCGGCGCGCGCGCAGAGCCCAACGGCGTATCGTTCTCCGTATGGGCGCCGAATGCGCGGAGCGTTCGCGTGACAGGCGATTTCTGCTCGTGGAGCGACGGCGCGCACTGGCTCAGCCGCGGCGATCTCGGCGTATGGCGCGGCTTTGTGCCGGGCGCATGCGCCGGACAGCTCTATAAGTACATTATCGAGGGCGCGGACGGCTCCGTTGTATGGAAAGCCGATCCCTTCGCGCTCGCGGCCGAGGTGCGCCCCGGCACCGCCTCGCGCATCCATACGCTCTCCTATAACTGGACGGACGGCGAATGGATGGCCGGCCGCCGCGCGCTCGGCGGGCCGCGGAATATTTATGAAGTCCACGCCGGTTCGTGGCGGCGGCATCCGGACGGGAGCTTTTATACCTGGTATGAGCTTGCCGATTCGCTCGTGCCGTACATCAGGGACATGGGCTACACGCATCTCGAGCTTCTGCCCGTGACGGAGCACCCGTTCGACGGCAGCTGGGGCTATCAGGTGACGGGCTTTTTCGCTGCCACGTCCCGCTTCGGCGAGCCGGAGGGGCTGATGCATCTCATCGACGAATGCCACCGCGCCGGGATCGGCGTCATTCTCGACTGGGTGCCGGGGCATTTCTGCCGCGACGCGCACGGTCTCGGCCGGTTTGACGGCACGGCGCTCTATGAATCCGGCGACATGCCCGGCTGGGGCACCTATAAATTCAACTACGCGCGCAATGAAGTGCGCTCGTTCCTCATAAGCTCGGCGCTTTTCTGGCTGGAAGAGTACCACGCCGACGCGCTGCGCGTGGACGGCGTGAGCAGCCTGCTCTACCTGAACTTCGGCGTGGACGATCCCGCGCGGAAAAAGTATAACGAGCGCGGCGGCGAGGAGGATCTCGCTGCGGTGGCGTTTTTGCAGACGCTCAACACCGTCATCGGCAAGCGCGTCCCCGGCGCGGCGACGTATGCCGAGGAGAGCTCGGCATGGCCGCTCGTGACGTATCCGCCGGAGAAGGGCGGGCTCGGCTTCCATTATAAATGGGACATGGGCTGGATGAACGACACGCTCCGGTATATGTCCATCGACTTTGACGGCCGTAAATACAATCACGGCCTTCTGACGTTCTCGATGATGTACGCCTTCAGCGAGAACTACATTCTCCCGCTCAGCCACGACGAGGTCGTGCACGGCAAGCGCTCGCTCATCGGGCGGATGCCGGGCGACTGGTGGCGGCAGTTTGCGGGCGCGCGGCTGCTGCCGCTGTATGCGGCGTGTCACCCCGGCGGGATGCTCAGCTTCATGGGCAACGAGTTCGCGCAGTTCATCGAATGGCGCGATTACGAAGAGCTTGAATGGTTCCTTTTGCAGAACGCGACGCACGCGGGCGTGCAGGCGTTCATCCGCGAGCTGAACCATGTTTACCGCGCAGAAAAAGCACTCTGGGAGATCGACAACAGCTGGGACGGCTTTGACTGGATCGACGCGGACAACAACGAGCAGGGCATCCTCTCGTTCGTCCGCAAAGCGAAGGACGGTTCCGCCGTGCTGTGTGTGCTGAACTTCCGTCCCGAATCGCATGAGAGCTTCCGTCTCGGCGTGCCGCTCGCTGGCGCGTGGCAGGAGATTTTGTCCTCAGACGATACGCGCTTCGGCGGCAGCGGAAAGACGAACCCGCGCCGTCTGCATACAAAGAAAATCCCCTCGCACGGGCGCGACGCGTCGCTCGTGCTCACCGTGCCGCCGCTCGGCGGGACGCTCATCAAATACATAGGAGAAACGACCCATGCCCGGAAGAGAAGAGTTTAAGAGAGAATATCTGGAGAGCATCGCCGAGACCTGCTCAAAGCCGTTTGCCGAGTGCTCGCGCATGGAGCGCTATACCGCGCTCGCGGCGATGATCCGCGAATGCTGCTCGGGCGTGCGCGCCGAAACGCTGCGCCGCCGCGCCGCCGCCGGAGAAAAGATCGTCTATTACTTCTCGATGGAATTTCTCGTCGGGCGGCTGCTTGAAAACTATCTCATCCAGCTCGGCATCCGCGACATGACCGCCGACATTCTCGCCGAGCTCGGCGAGGATCTGGACGCGCTGCTCGAATGCGAGCGCGACCCCGGTCTCGGCAACGGCGGTCTGGGCCGTCTCGCGGCGTGCTATCTCGATTCGCTCGCGGCGGAGGACGTGCCGTGCGTCGGCATGGGCCTTCGCTACCGTTACGGTCTTTTCCGCCAGCGCATCCGCTCCGGCTGCCAGACCGAGGAGCCGGACGACTGGCTCTCGGACGGCTACCCGTGGGAGACCGCGGTGCCGAGCGAAGCCGTGGAGGTCCGCTTCGGCGGCACCGTAGACCGGCGCGAGGAGAACGGCCGCATGGTGTATGAGCTGCGCGATTACCACAGCGTTCTCGCCACGCCTTACGACGTGCCCATCCTCGGCTACGGCGCGCACGCGGTGAACAATCTCCGTCTCTGGCGCGCAGGCCCGGTGCACAAGCAGCTCGATCTCGACGCCTTCAACGCCGGAGACTATTCCCGCGCGCAGAAGGCCAACAACGACGCCGAGGCGATCACCTGCCTTCTCTACCCCGACGATAACACCCCCGCCGGGCAGCAGCTGCGTCTCCTGCAGGAATATTTCTTCGTCTGCGCCGGGCTGCAGAGCATGCTGCGCACGTTCCGCGCCACGCATCTTCCCTGGGACAAGCTGCCCGAGCGCGTCGCCATTCACACGAACGACACCCACCCCGCGCTCTGCGTGCCGGAGCTGATGCGTCTTTTGATGGACGGCGAGAGTCTCTCGTGGGAGGAAGCGTGGGACATCACCTGCCGCACGATCTCCTACACAAACCACACCGTCATGCCGGAAGCGCTCGAAAAATGGCCGGTGTCGCTCATGCGCGCTCTTCTGCCCCGCCAGTTCCAGATCATCGAGGAGATCGACCGCCGCTGGCGCGAGAGCTTTGACCAGTCCGTTCCCGGCTGGCACGACCGTCAGCAGGCGACCGCCGTCATCGGCGGCGGCTTCGTGCGCATGGCGAATCTCTCCGTGATCGGCGGCCACTCGGTAAACGGCGTGGCGAAGCTCCATACGGAGATTTTGAAAAACACCGTCCTGCGCGATTTTTACGCCATCGCCCCGGAGAAATTCAACAACAAGACGAACGGCGTTTCGCACCGCCGCTTCCTTTTGCAGTCGAACCCCGGCCTCTCGCGCTACATCGCCGAGCGCGTCGGCGACGGCTGGGTCGAGCAGCCGGAAAAGCTCGAAGGGCTTCTCGCCTATGCGGACGATACCGAGTCGCTGCGCGAGCTTGCCAAGGTGAAGCTCGCGGCGAAAAAGAACCTCTGCGATTATATCGCGCGCGACTTCGGCATTGCGTGCAACCCGGACGGCGTCATCGACGTGCAGGTCAAGCGCATCCACGCCTACAAGCGTCAGCTCCTGAACGCCTTTAAGATCCTCGCGCTCTACGACCGGCTCAAGGACGATCCTTACGCGAAGGTCCCGGCGAGCACGTTTGTTTTTGCCGGCAAAGCCGCGCACAGCTACGCCTTTGCCAAGGAGAGCATCCGCTTCGTGTGCGCCGTGGCCGATCTTGTGAACGCCGACCCGGTGGTGAGCCGCCGGATGAAGGTCGTGTTCATGGAAAACTTCGGCGTCACCATGGGGCAGCGCATCTACCCCGCCGCCGACATTTCCGAGCAGATCTCCACCGCCGGAAAGGAAGCGAGCGGCACCGGCTGCATGAAGTTTATGATGAACGGCGCCGTGACGCTCGGCACGCTCGACGGCGCGAACGTCGAAATCCTCGAGCGCGTCGGCGCGGAGAACATTTCGATTTTCGGCCTTACGAGTGAGGAGACCGAGCGCTTCACCACGCAGGGCGGCTACAACGCCCGCGAATGCGCCGAGAGCGATCCGGTACTCGCGCGTGTGCTCGCCCACCTCACGGACGGCTCGCTCGGCAGCAAGTTCTGGGATCTTGAGGACGCGCTGCTCAAATATAACGACGAGTTCTTCGTCCTGCGCGATTTTGCGCCGTATCTCGCGGCGTGGGACGCCCTCGCCGGAGAGACCGGCAATCTCTCCTTCCAGCGCAAGGCGCTCGTGAACATCGCCAAGTCCGGCTGGTTTTCCAGCGACCGCGCCGTCGCCGAGTATGTGAGCGGCATCTGGAAGATCCGCTGAAAGCGGGCGGGGCAGAGCCCCGCCCCTACGGGAGCTTCCCGATATCTTCCTGTAGGGGAGGGGCTCTGCTCCTCCCTCTCGGAGAAGCCCTTTTATTCCCCCGTTTGTTAAGTCCATTACGATATACTTAGGGAGGTACTTGTCCATGCGAAAAAAAGAATGCGTAGCCATGCTCCTGGCGGGCGGCCAGGGCAGCCGTCTGGGTGTTCTGACGGAGAAGATCGCCAAGCCTGCCGTTTCGTTCGGCGGGAAATACCGCATGATCGATTTTTCCCTTTCCAACTGCGTCAACTCCGGCATTGACACCGTCGGCGTGCTGATCCAGTATAAGCCGTCGCTGCTCAACCGGTATCTCGGCACGGGCGCGGCGTGGGATCTGGACGCGGCCTGGGGCGGCGTGCACATCCTCCCGCCGTACGCCACACAGACGGGCGGCGAATGGTATGAAGGCACCGCCGACGCGATTTACCACAACATCGACTTTCTCGACGGCTACGACCCCGAGTATGTCATCATTCTCTCCGGCGACCATCTCTACCAGATGGACTATAACCTGATGCTCGACTTCCACAAGCTCATGGGCGCGGATCTCACCGTTGCGGTCAAGACCGTGCCGTGGGAGGAGGCCAGCCGCTTCGGCATCATGTCCGTCGATCAGGACATGCGCATCACGCGCTTTGCCGAAAAGCCGAAGCAGCCGGAGAGCAATCTCGCCTCCATGGGCATTTACATTTTCACCTGGCCGGTGCTGCGCGCGGCGCTGCTCGCCGACCACGCCGATCCCGAAAGCGACAAGGACTTCGGCAAGAACATCATCCCGACGCTGCTCGGACAGGGCAAAAACCTCTTCGCCTATCAGTTCTCCGGCTACTGGAAGGACGTCGGCACGATCCCGAGCTACTACTCCACACAGATGGAGCTGCTCGGCGAAAACGCCGAGTTCCGTCTGCACGACACGCGCATGCACATCCTCTCCAACTTCAACGAACACCCCTCCCATTTCATCGGCGGGGATGGCCGCGTGGAGCACAGCATGATCTGCAACGGCTGCGAGATCTATGGCGAGGTATACAATTCCATCCTCTCCCCCGGCGTCACGGTGGAAAAGGGCGCGGTGGTGCGCGACTCCATCCTGCTCCCGGAATCGACCGTCGGCGAGGGCGCATGCGTTGAGCGCACGATCCTCAACGAAAACGCCTCCATCGCCGCCAACGCGGTCGTCGGAGCGCCGGGCAAGATCACCGTCATCGGCGAGAACGCCGTGATGGAAGTGGACGTTTAATTTAAGGGAGGGAACATTATGAACCGCACGATCGGCCTTATTTCCACCAACTATTCCGTTCCCGGCTTCGGCTCCGTTACCGAGGTGCGCCCGGCAGCGAGCATCCCGTTCGGCGGGCGCTACCGCCTGCTCGACTTTGCTTTGAGCAACATGGTAAACTCCCGCATCCAGACGGTGGGACTCGTCACGCCGTATTTCTACCGCAGCATCATGGATCACGTCGGCGCGGGCAAGCCGTGGGACCTCTCCCGCAAGGAGGGCGGTCTTTACATTCTGCCCGGCACGGTGTTCGGCTTCCACGAAGAGAACGCCCGTTTTCTCTTCCGCGATCTGCTGCACAATCTGGAATATCTCCGTCAGGGCGACGGCGACTATATCCTCGTCAGCTCCGGCACGCTCGTGGCGAATATCGACTATCAGCCGATGATCGCCAAGCACGAGCTGGAGGGCAAGCCCGTCACGCTGCTCTATAAGAAAATGCAGCCGGGCGAGAAGCGCCCGGGGCGCTATCTCACGCTCGACGGCGACACCGTCGCCGGCATCCGGCGCGCGGACGAGGGCGAAAACCTCCTGCTTGACTGCTTCATCGTCGATAAGTCGTTCCTGCTCCGCATGGCGCGCGACTATGCCGCGCTCGACTATATGGATTTTCTTGACATTCTCGCCCACGTCCTGCCGGAGGTCGCCGTCGGCTGCTGCGCTTTCGACGGCTATGTCGCCTTCATGGACGGCATGGAGGACTATTTCCGCGCCAGTCTTGATCTGCTCGACAGCTCCGTCCGCCGCGAGCTCTTCCAGTCCGACCGGCCCATCCGCACCAAGGCGCACGACACGCCGCCCGCGCTCTATGCCCCCGGCTCCGCGGTGAAAAACTCCGTTATGACCGCCGGCAGCATCGTTGAGGGCAGCGTGGAGAACAGCGTGTGCTTCCGCAACGTCCGCATCGAAAAGGGCGCGGTCGTAAAAAACTGCGTGCTGATGGAAAAGTGCGTCGTCAAGGCGGGCGCGCGGCTCGAAAACGTCGTGTGCGATAAAAACGTCACCGTTTCCGAGGACAAGGTCGTCTGCGGCACGGCGGAGCATCCCTGCGTGCTGGCGAAAGGCGGCGTTGTATGAAGGAAAAGCTGCGCGTTCTCTTTGCCGCGTTTGAAGCCGCTCCCTTTATGAAGACCGGCGGTCTCGGCGACGTGGCGGCGTCTCTCCCCGGCGCGGTGCAGTGCCCGACGATCGAGATGCGCGTCGTGCTGCCGAAGCTCCGGCAGATCCCCGCCGAGTACCAGAAGAAGATGAAGTTCCTCTGCTCGTTCTATGTCCCGCTCGGCTGGCGCAGCCAGTACTGCGGGCTCTTCGAGCTGCGGCGCGGCGGCGTCACTTGGTATTTCCTCGATAACGAATATTACTTCGGGCGCGACGGCGCTTACGGCTACTTTGACGACGGCGAGCGCATGGCGTTCTTCGCCAAGGCCATCTGCGAATGCTGCCGGTATCTGCCGGACTTTTTTCCGAATATCCTTCACTGCAACGACTGGCACACGGCGCTCGCGCCGGTGTTTCTGCGCGAGCAGTACCGCTACGCCCCCGGCTACAGCGACATCCGCACCGTGTTCACGATCCACAATCTCAAATTCCAGGGGCAGTATAACCCCCACGTCCTCAGCGACATTCTCGGTCTCGACGGCGTGGCCGCGGCGCGCAATCAGCTTCTGCGGGACGACGGAAAGTGCGTCAACTATCTCGCCGGGGCTGTCAGCTACTCCGACCGCGTCACGACCGTCAGCCCGACGTACGCCAAGGAGATCTGCACGCCGTATTTCGGTGAGGGACTGCAGGATCTCTTCCTGCGGCGGCACGACATTCTCTCCGGCATCTTAAACGGCATCGACACCGTTTCCTACGATCCCGCGAAGGACAAGGCGCTCGTGCAAAACTATACCGACCCCGACGGCAAAGCGGCGAACAAGAAGGCGCTGCAGGAGGAGCTCGGCCTCACCGTCGATAGTGAAGTTCCCCTTTGCGTGTGCGTCAGCCGTTTGACGGAGCAGAAGGGCTTCGATCTTCTCAACGCCGTGGCGGAGGAAATGCTCTCCTGCGCGCAGATCGCCGTGCTCGGCACGGGCGACCGGGCGTATGAGGACTACTACCGCGCGCTGGAGGCCCGGCACCCCGGCCGGTTCAGCGCCCAGATCCGCTTTTCCGAGCCGCTTTCCCGCCGGATGTACGCCGGAGCGGACATTTTCCTCATGCCCTCGCGCTTTGAGCCGTGCGGCCTGAGCCAGATGATCTCCATGCGCTACGGCACCGTGCCCGTCGTGCGGCAGACCGGCGGACTTGCCGACAGCGTTGAGCCCTACAACCGCTACACCGGCGAGGGCACCGGTTTCGGTTTCCTGAATTTCAATGCCCACGAGCTGCTTTTCACCACGCAGGAGGCGTGCCGCCTGTACACCGAAAGCCCCGTCGCGTGGGGCAATCTCGCCGCGCAGGGCATGGCGAAGGATTTCTCCTGGCGCGCGAGCGCGCTCGAATACCGCAAGCTGTACCGAGGTCTTTTCACATGATCGTACACGAATCCAGAAACAGTGCCTTCCGCCGTCCGTTCGGCGCCGCCGAGACCGGGACAGAGGTATATCTCGCCGCGGAAAAGGCGGGCGCGGCGGACATGATGCTCCGGCTGCACCCGTTCACGGGCGAGGATACGTTTCTCCCCATGGCATCCGAGGGCGGCGGGCGGTTTTCCGTTACGGTGACGCTGCCCGAAACGCCGTGCGTGCTCTGGTACTCGTTCCGTACCGGAGACGACGAGACGTGCGCCTGGCAGATCACCGTATACAAAAAAGCCGCCGTCCCCGACTGGTGGAAGGACGGCGTCGTCTATCAGATCTTTCCGGACCGCTTTGCCCGCGAGCGCGACTGGACGCCGCGCGAGCCGGAAGCGCGCCGCGGCACGCACCGCTTTCTCGTGCGCGACTGGGATACGCCGGTGTTCTACCCCCGCGCGGAAAACGGGGACGTATCCTCGTGGCCGTTCTGGGGCGGAACGCTCCGGGGCATTGAGGAAAAGCTGCCGTATCTCGCCTCGCTCGGCGTCACGGTCCTGTACCTGAACCCGATCTTTGAGGCGGCAAGCAACCACCGGTACGACACGGCGGACTACACCCGTGTCGATCCGCTGCTCGGAAAGAAAAAGGATTTTGAGTCGCTCTGCGAAGCCGCACGGAAGCGCGGCATCCGCATCGTGCTCGACGGCGTATTCAACCACACCGGTGCGGACAGCGTGTACTTTGACAAGTTCGGCAACTACGGCACGGCGGAAAAATACCGCTCGTGGTTCCGCTTCGGCGATCAGTACCGCCACGGCTACGAATGCTGGTGGGACGTGCCCGATCTCCCGAACGTGGAGGAAAACGATCCCTCGTTCCGGGAATTTCTCTGCGGCGAAGACGGCGTGGTGCGCCGCTGGCTGCGGCGCGGCGCTTCCGGCTGGCGGCTGGACGTTGCCGACGAGCTGCCGGACAGCCTCATCCGCGACATCCGCGCGGCGATGAAGGCGGAGAAAGAAGATTCTCTCCTTCTCGGCGAGGTCTGGGAGGACGCCTCCAACAAGGTGAGCTACGGCGCGCTGCGCGAGTATTTCCTCGGCAGCGAGCTGGACGCGACGATGCACTATCCGTTCCGCACCGCAGTGCTCGACTTCCTGCTGGGCAAGATCCATGCGCAGGCCGCCTGCGACGCGTTCTGGACGATCCAGGAGCACTACCCGAAGGAGAATCTCTATGCCGCGCTCAATCTCATCGGCAGCCACGACCGCGCCCGCGTGCTCACGGTGCTCGGCGGCGATGTGAACGCGCTGAAAATGGCGATGTTCCTCCAGTTTGCTCTGCCGGGCGTGCCGAGCATTTACTACGGCGACGAGGCCGGCATGACCGGCGGCACGGACCCCTACAACCGCGGGAGCTTCCCGTGGGGCAAGGGCAATGCCCCGCTCACGGATTTTGTCCGGAGTCTCACCGCCATGTATCAGGAAACGCCGCTGCTGCGGCGGGGCGAGTGCGAAATGCTGTTCTTCGGCGAGAACGTGCTCGGCTGCCGCCGGTTTGACGAAAGCGGCTCCGTGCTCGCGCTTGTCAACCGCGGAGAAGAAGCCGTTGAATGCTTTGGCGTCACCGTACCGGGAAGGGGGTATATTCTGGAATGAAGCACTACATCATTTCCAAATTCCGCCCCGGAACGCCGTGGCGGGAGTATCTGCCGGAGATCGAGGCGATCTTCGCCCGGACGCTCACGATCGATGGCGTCCACGGCGTGGACATATTCCCCTCCTGCTCCGAGCGGCCGAACCGGTTTGATCTTATGATCTGCATGGACATGGACGCCGCCGCGCTCCCGCTCTACGACGCGAGCGAGCCGCACCGCACCTGGAAAGAAAAGTTCGGCCCCCTGCTCGAGGGCAAGACCATTTTTGACCACGAATAAGCAGCAACAAGCTCCCTCGGATTGAACCGCACCCCATTTGTTAGACAAGTATGATAAAATACTTGTACTAAGGAATGGGGTGTGGTTCTTCATCGCGGCGGGAGACTTTTCGCTTTTATCCGAAGTATTTGGCGGCATCCTCGGCGGAGACGCCGAAGAAGGCGATGGCCTCGTTCTGCATCCGCGCGGCGCGGCCGGAGATGAAGCCGCGGAGATTCGCCATCTGCGTGGCAAACAACGTGGACGACTTGCCCCAGCGGGCGAGATCGCGCGCACTCTCCGGTTCGACGATCGCGCGCAGCTCGTCTAGCGTTTTCTGCGCGTTCTCGTCCGAGAGCGGCCCGCGCAGCATTTCGCCGAGACGCGTCAGGAACATGTCGCGGAACTCTTCGTTGTAACGCAGCGCCGAGGGAATGATGCCGTGGAGCTGGAAGTTGTTGAAGCCGACGCTCATCGAGTCCATGCCCATCATCGTGAGATCCATGTCCGCGAGACCGTAAATGTACTTCCCGTTTTCGTACTCGGGGCTCGCGTAGAAGCGGACGTTTTCGTATACGTCGATATCGCCCGACCAGCACTCGAGAATCAGCCAGTCGATCATCTCCGGGATGTCCACATGCTCCTGGATGTACGCCCAGCCCTCCGGCGTGCTCAGCGAGTTGTAGCGCGCGTAGTTCAAGATCTCGCTCCACGCGGTCTGACCCTCAAACTCGCCCGTCTGCATATCGACGGTGTCGGCGTCCACGCCCTTGTGCGAGGCGAAGTATTCCGCGCTGTGGTGCTCGCGGATGGCGTAAATGCCCCAGTACTCGCCGTTGAGGAAGAGCGAAACATACCGGTAATTCTGCGCGGGCACATCCGTATAGTCCATGGCGATGCGGGCGAAGAACTCGTCGCGCATGTAGGAGGTGTAGGTATCCTCCACGCTCGCGCGCAGAAGCAGCGAGGAAAAGTCCGTCACGACGCCGTCGCCGAACACGTCGTAATTGAGATCCCCGCCGTATCGGCCGCGGAATTTGAGCGTGAACGATTTCTTTTCGCTCACGCGGCGGCTCGTGCGGCCGTGCATGCGGATGCCGCAGTCAATGGAGAACTCGCCGCCGTCCTCGTACATGGCAACGGTCGCCTCGCGCTCCCACTTCTCGCTCCACGCGCGTTCGTGGTTGGAGTAAATGCCCTGCGCGCCGGTGAGATTGTCCGGGTCGGTCACAAGACTGACGACGGGCAGCGTGCTGTTCTCGCGCAGGAAGTACGACCATGTCGCCGGTTTGCCCGGCAGCGCGTCCGCCGGGAAGCTCGCGGCGCGGACGATCGTCGTTTCCGTGATCGTGATGGGCGCGGTATAGGCCGGATCGTCCGCCGTCGGGTCGCTGCCGTCGAGCGTATAGTGCACGTTTTCTCCGGTGATCGTCAGCGTAAGGCTCTCGGCGTCGTCGTACACGCCCGCGGCGATATCGACCGTGGGCTTTGCCGCCACCATGCGGCACCCCGTGCCGTTGTCCGCGCCGCGGCTGCTCTGCGCAAAATAGAAATACCCGTTCTCCCCGTTTAGACGGCCGTAGCTGCCGCCGGCCGGGATATCGCGCAGGAACGCCCAGTCGCAGAGCGTGCCGGAAGCATCGAAGAGATAGAGCTCGTCGCGCTGCGCGCTCAGCCCCACGTTTTCGCACTCGAACACATAGCTTTCACCGGGTGCAAGCGTCACGGCGGGCAGGGCGTCGCGCGCCGGTTCTTTGAATTTATCCGAGATCGTGTATCCGGAAAGATCGATCGACTCGCCCGACACGTTTTTGAGCTCCACCCAGTCGGGCGAACCCGCCTCGTACACGACGATCTCCCACAGCAGAAGCGGCGATGTGCGCGTGTCGGCATCGCAGAAGCCGGCGTAGCCCGCGGCGGTATTTTCAAGCCCCGGCGTCGGGAAGTCGGTCACGGCGAAGCTGCCGTCCGGCTGCATCGCGAGCGAAGAGCCCTCCGGCACGGCCTCGATCTTCACGCTGCGGATCTCCGCGCCGTTTCCGGCGGAGAGAATGACCGTGTCGCTGTCGGTGAGCGAGAAGCTCGTGTGAAGCTCACCCTCGGTGCGGTTCTTGCCGGAGGCGAAGATCACCGCATACTCGCCCGGCGCAAGCGTCAGCGACGGGATCTTCCATTCGTCCGGCACGTCCGGATCGTCCGAGAGATACCAGCCCGCAAGATCGACGCTCGTCTCGCCGAGGTTTGCGATCTCGATCCAGTCGGAGAGGTCGCCGTCGCTGTCGGCGAGCGTACCGCGGTTTTGCGCCATGACCTCGGTGATGTAAATTTCGTCGTTTTCGTAGCCGCCGGAGCGCAGCCACGCCTCATACCCCGCGTCGTCGTTGGAATATCCCGGCGTCGGGCGGTGAGACACCGTCCATTCGCCGTTTTCCTTGGCATAGGCCGTGTTCTTCTCCAGCATCGGCAGCTCCACGCTCTCGCTCTCCGCGCCGGAGGGCGCTGTGAGCACGACCGTTTCCCCGCCCGCGCTCGCCAGCGCAAAGGACGCATATTCCGCGCCCTCCACGCCGGGGGCGCACCATACGATCTTATATTCGCCCGCGCCGAGCATTTCGTCCGGGAAGGCGTACTTCGTTTTGTTCGTGCGGTCCGAGAGTTTGTAGCCGGAGAGAGATACCGGCGAATCCGAGGGGTTATGTACCTCGATCCAGTCGTAGAAATTCCCGTCGGGCGCGGCATAGAGCGTGTTTGAGGACTGGATCTCGCTGAGCTCAAGCGTACCGCCGCTGCGCTGCGCGAGTGCCTCCTGCCACGCCTTTGCGCCCGCTTCGCTGTTCGGGTAGCCGGGCGTCGGCGTATCGGCGGGAATGAGCGCGCCGTCGCTGCCGCGGACAAGCGACTGCCCGCTCCGGCACGCAACGGTCACGGCACTGTCGAGCACCGTGCGGTTTTCGTTCATAAGGCACACCGTCTCCCCGCCCGCCTTGCGCAGGGCAAAGGGCGCATAGTCGCCCTCCTCGTCCGGCGAGCACCACACGACGAGATATCCCCGCGCCGGGACGACCGTCCCCGCCGGGAAGCAGTATTTGCCTTTGCCCGTCTCGTCGGAGAGATAGTATCCGCCGATGGAGAAGTCCTTCGAGGACGTGTTTTCGATCTCGATCCAGTCGCAGAGGACACCCTCGCCGTTCGGGCAGGTCTTATTATCGGTCATGACCTCGCTGATGTGGACGCTGTAGCCGCCGTCCCACGCCGGGCGCTGGTTATGGCGCACAATGGCCGTGACCGTGAACGCCGCCGCAGCGAGTATTGCCAGTACGATCAGCCAGAGGACGATCTTCTTTTTTTCTTTTGCGTTTGTCATGGTATTCCCTCCGCTCATTCCTTCAGCCGGGCGTCCGCCGCCGCGCCGCGCAGCCCCGTGAGGCACATGCGGCTGGCGATATCGGAAATCTCCTCGATGGACTGCCGGCGCTCGGAATTGAACCAGCTCTGATACACCGCCACCATACCGGAAACGGCGTAGTCCATCATCACCGAGATACGCTCCGGCGGCAGATCTATGCGGCTTTCAAAGCGTTCCTGCGCCTTCTGCTGGAGCGTCAGCCGGATCTTATGTGTTAACCCCGCGTTCCGGCCGGACCGGAGCAGCGCGCCGTAAAAATCCATATCGCTGTTGATGATCTCCGTGAGCTTCAAGAACACCGCGTACGGGTTCTCGACAAAGTCGATTTCCTGCATCGCCGTATCAAACGTGCGGATGACCTCGTTTTCCAGCTCGTCTACAAGCTCGTATACACCGCGGTAGTTGTTGTAAAACGTCTTACGGTTGATTATCGCGCGCGAGGCGATATCCGTTACGGTGATATCGTCCATATCCTTTTCGGTCAAAAGCTCCGCGAACGCCGTGTGGATCGCCCGCTTCGTTTTTATGATGCGAAGATCGCTCTTCCGGTTTGCCGGTTCCATCGTACGCCCTCCTTTTCGGGAACAGGATCGTATTCCACATCTTTTTTACCAAATGTGTAGTAATCCTCATCGGGTGTTTTCTCTGGGACTTCCGCCACGGTTTCGCGCCGGCGTGTCCATTGCCGCGCCGCGGAGGTCTCCTTATTATAATACACAGACGTTACATAAAGCAAGCAGAGGAGAGAAAACCGTGAAAGTTCTGATTTTGAGCTGCGACACGGGCGAGGGCCACAACAGCGCCGCAGCTGCCGTCGCCGGGGCGCTGACGCAAAGGGGCATCGAAAGCCATGTCTTTGACCCGCTCGTGCTCGCGGGAAAGTACGCCGAGCGCTTCGTATCCGGCGCATATACGACAATTATGAAAAAAGCGCCGTCGGCGTTCAACGCGCTCTACCGCGCCGGGGATATTTACAGCTCGACCGGCATCACCTCGCCGGTCTACCACGCAAACGCCCGGTACGCCGCAAATCTGCGCGCATTCATCGAAACGAACGGGTATGACCGCGTGGTATGCACGCACCTCTACCCGATGGAGACGCTGACCGCCATCCGGAAATCGGGAGATTTCACCGTGCCATGCTACGGTGTGCTGACGGACTACACCTGCATTCCCTTCCTCGCCGAGACCGATCTGGACGGCTACTTCATCGCGCACGAGGATCTGCGCGCCGAGCTTGTGGAAAAGGGCATTCCGTCAGATCGCATCATCGTCACCGGCATCCCGGTGGACGAAAAGTTCGCGCATCACATGGAAAAGGCCGCGGCGCGCAACTATCTTGCCATACCGCAAAATCAGGACATGTTCCTCATTATGAGCGGCGGCATCGGCGTCGGGAACGCGGGCGCGATCTGCGACGAGATCCTCCGGCGGCACAGCGGAGCGTTCACGGTCTATATCCTCGTCGGGCGCAACAGCGATCTCAAGCAGACGCTCGAGGAGAAGTATGCCGGAAACGAGCACGTCCGCATCGTCACGTTCACGAAAAAGGTGAATGTATACATGAACGCCGCCGACGTGATGATCTCCAAGCCCGGCGGACTTACAAGCACCGAGGCGGCGGTGGCGCAGGTCCCGCTCGTGCAGCTTCTCGTATATACCGCGTGCGAAGCGCCGAACATCGCGTTCTTCTCCTCCCACGGTCTTTCGGAGCGCGCGGAAAACGCTGCCGACGCCGCAGAAAAAGCCGTCGCGCTCGTGCGCGACAAGGCGAGAGCCGAAGCCATGCGCGAGGCGCAGCGAAACACCATTGCGCCCGACGCCGCCGATAAAATTGCGGAAAGGATCGTGCTGTCATGACCGGAAACGAAGCTCTTCTCACCTTTGCTCTGATCGCCGGGGGCTTTCTGCTCGGCGGCGTGATGTTCAGCCGCGCGCTGCCGAAGCTTTTGACGGGCAAGGATGTGTGCGCGCTGCGCGCCGATAAAAATCCGGGCGCTGCGAATGTGTTTGCCGTGTGCGGCGTGCCGATGGGTCTTTTGTGTCTCGCGCTCGATATGCTCAAGGCGTATCTCCCCGTGTCGCTCGCGGCGCAGTGGGTGCTCTATCTGCTGCCGTGGCCGCTGCTGGCCCTGTTCGGCCGGATGACCCCGTTCTGCTCCATCTTTGCGCGGCGCCCGTGCGTCGGCTCGAAGGCGGAGCTGGGCCGTGCCGCCGTGCTTGCCGTGCGGCTGCTCCCGCCCGTGCTCGTGGGCGCGGCGCTGTGGTTCACGCTCGCGCGCGTGCCGCTCGTGTGGTTCTGGCCCGTGGCGATGGCAAGCGCCGGCTGCACCGTCGCGGCGCTTGGCATGGTGTATGACACCGTGCGCGTGCTGCAGGTCCCCGGCCGGGCAACGTTCTGCGACCTAGGCATTGTTATTCAGGTTTACCGGGAGGTATCGTAATATGCTGCAAACCCTGTTGGATTCCTGCGCAGCGCTCGGTGTGCCGCTGACGGCGGCGCAGGCGGAGCAGCTGTGCGACTTCGGCGCGCGCCTGCTCGAGCAGAACCGCGTTATGAATCTGACGGCCATCACGGAGCCGCAGGCCGTGGCAAGGCTGCACTTTGCCGA
>ERZ773229.707-NODE-707-length-27295-cov-4.003304_pt1 | contig 27295 bp, 30 predicted proteins | sample MGYA00580992_ERZ773229 | MGnify/ENA primary metagenome ERZ773229 (study PRJEB29015, sample SAMEA2737795) | human gut metagenome | biome: human gut; feature: human-associated habitat; material: faeces | place: China | collected 2012 ... | reverse complement strand
CGCTCTTCCGATCTCACCACATCCGGTCATTAATAAAACTGCCCCAATAAAACATAAAATTAGTTTTTTTCTCTTCATTTCTATTCCTCTTTCCAAATTAAATGGGTAATTGCGAAACTCCTCATACTCTTCTTTCAATTGTTTAAAATCAACAAAATTTTCTATCAGTTAAAAAAGAATCTCGCCTGCGATATTCTCCGCCTGCGGCGGGTCGCATATGCGACATGTTTCTTATCCGCCGCAGTGCGATCCTCGCGGAGCATTTTTTATGTAATGGAAACGAAGTTTCCTATTACATAAAAAACCGGGTATACCACAACATAGTATACCCGAATCTCGTTCCGTTAACCACCAATCTGACAATGTAATGACGTATTTTTTTGGATCATTTCCTGAAATGCCTTCATCTGCTCATTGGAAGGCTTCTCTGTATCTCCCATTGGATAGTCTCTGTTCAATCCTTCGTATTTTCCCTGACCAAAGTTATGATAAGGCAATATGTGGATCTGTCTGACGCCCGGTAAGGTATCTGCAAACTTCGCTATATCAAGCAATTCCTGCTCTGTAGCATTAAATCCAGGAATAACAGGAACACGGATGATCAGTTCTGTCTGCCCACTGTGGGCTACCCTGAGTGCATTCTCCAACATTCTGAGATTATCATGACCTGTATATTCTTTATGCTTTTCCGGATTCATATGCTTAATATCCATTAAGTAAGTATCCAGATACGGAAGCAGTGTCTCAATCACTTCGTATTTTGCATAAGCCATACTTTCAATGGCTGTTGATATTCCCAAATCTTTTGCTGCTCTCAAAAGTCCTAATGAAAACTCCGGTTGAAGCGTACATTCACCGCCGGAGAGGGTAATCCCTCCACCGGACTGTAAATAATAAGGCATATCTCTTTCTACTGTTTTCATAACTTCTGCTACAGTCACATCTTTGCCCATAACCTTTGGTTTTCCATTGATCGTCATTGTTTCCACTTCAAAAGACTGTGATTCCGGGTTACAGCACCATCTGCATCGTAACGCACATCCTTTTAAGAAGACTATGGTTCGGACTCCCGGACCATCATGTATGGAATATCTTTGAATATCAAAAATCCTGCCGGATGTATTCAAATATTCTTTCATAACGCATTTTTCCTTCCTATCGATTATCAGCCTGTTCTGTTCTCTTAATGATATCATCCTGTAAGGATTTCGATAACGTAGTAAACAAAGCAGAATATCCGGCTACACGTACGATCAGCCCACTATATTTTTCTGGATGAGCCTGTGCGTCTAAGAGAGTTGCACGGTCTACGACATTAAACTGCATGTGCATACCCTGCTGATCAAAGTAACCACGGATCAGAGAAATAAAACTCTCCAGTCCCTTCTCTCCAGCCATAGCTGTTGGATGCATTTTCATATTAAATAGTGTTCCGTTACTTGCGATTGCATGATCTAATTTTGCAACTGAGTTGCAGGATGCCGTCGGACCACTGATATCAAATCCTGATGTTGGTCCTACACCATCTGCCACCGGAGTATGTGCTAATCTTCCGTCCGGAGTAGCACCGGTCTGTGCTCCTAATGGAACATTGGCTGATACCGGATAGAGACCTGCCTGATACATTCCACCTCTTGGATTTTTGAATGTCTCTAATGGTCTTGTGTAGAAATATGCTGCCTCGCGGGCAAGCTCATCTACTTCATCAATATCATTTCCGTATTTCGGAAGTTCAAGGATCATTTCATGGATCTCTTCATAACGCTTCCTGACATCTTCCGGTAATTCCATCTCTAATACCTGTCTGATCGTATTCGCTATCACATCAGGTCCCACTTCCTGACCTGCATCTTTTAATCCTTTTGCAACCTGCATTGCAATATCTCCGGCAGTTGTGGCATCCAGCCCTTTACCGTAATTCATCTCAAGAGCTTTCTTTAACTCGCCCATGGTAATGCGTTTTTCCTCAAATACCAGCTTCTTGATCGTATATAAAGAGTCTGCGACATTTGCGATACCAAAGCCCTGCGGACCGGTAAAGTTATAAATTGCTCCGCCTTCCTGTGCACTCATTCCCCGCTTGATGCAGTCATCTACCAGACATGACTCAAATGGTAACGGTGCAAGCTTTGCATGTGCATAATCAATTGCATTATCTGCATTTACCATCAATTCGATGTTATATAACATCTGTTTTCTGTATGCTTCCATAAATTCATCAAATGACTGGAAGCTCTCCACATTACCGGTCTGGATACTTGCGATCTCTCCATTGTCATAACCATTGGAAAATACCATCTCCAATGGGCGGCACATATTGAAGAACGCTGCATCGTGCCATCCGTCTGTTTTACCCGGAACCTGCGGTTCTACACATCCGATGATGTTGTAATTTCTTGCCTCGTCCATGGTTGCTCCACGATGAACCAATGCAGGAATGATAACTTCGTCATTATAATAAGCCGGTAAACCGATACCGGTTCTTGTCAGCTCTGCCGCACGCATTAATAATGCCTTGGATGATCCATGCCACACACGGATCGATAAAGATGGCATTGGTAAAAATACATGCTCACTGGCAGTGATACACATGAACGAAAGATCATTGGTAGCGTCTCTTCCCTGAACTGTCTGTCCACCAACGATCAGGTTCTGGAATAAGGAATATCCCGCAAAACCTTCTGCACTTGCTGCATCACGACATTTATTCAGATCATTTAATTTTACCCAGATACAGTCGATCAGTTCCTGTGCGTACTCACGGGTAAGACTGCCTTCTTTTAAATCCTTCTCGTAATAAGGATACATGTACTGGTCAAAACGTCCCGGTGATATAGAATGTCCACTGGATTCAATCTGTAATACCTGCTGGATGAACCAGAAGGACTGGCATGCTTCCTGGAAGCTCTCAGCAGGGAATTCCGGTACATTTTTACATACTCTTGCAATTGTCAGAAGCTCCTGTCTTCTTGCTGCATCTGTTTCTTTCTCTGCCATCTCTTCTGCCATTTTCGCATAACGGTTTGCATAAGTGATGACTGCATCACAGGAAATCAGGATGGATTCCAGGAAACACATCTTGGTAGAATAATCCGCATCTCCAAAATGGCTGTTCTCCATCTCTTTTCTGACTTTTTCTTTTACACCATTCAGACCGATCGCCAATACGGTTTCATACTGAACTGTTACATGTCCTACACCATTATAAAAATAGTTGCCCGGTGTAAAGAAATTATGTTTCATGGCACGGAGTGTCTCCGGAGCCATATAGGAAGTTGCCAGCTCACTGGTTGTTTTTCCTTTCCAGTAAGCATCTGCAGCTAATAATCTCTTTTTTGTTTCATCTGAAATATAGAAAGGATCAGCACTTCTTGTTTCGACTGTTTCGAATTCTGCCTCTAACCATTCATATGAAAATTCCGGATATGTCTGGCATCCTCTCGGTGCAATCGTTGTACTTCCGACAATTAATTCTTCCGGTCTGATAATGATCGGAAGATTCTTTAAAATATGTTCAAAAGAACGTGCTTTGCGCATCACTACCGGCTGACCTTCCGTAGCCTTAAATGATTCTGTGATCAGTTCCGCTCTTGCCGCCTCAATCTCAGGCATCTTTGCATACAGATGATCTACAAGTCTTTTTATACGATCCGACTTCGCAATTGGAGTACTATCATAATTTCCCATCCCACTGACATTCCTTTCCTTTTGTTCCTGCTATATCAATTGCCTTCTCACTCTCTGTATAGATTTCTAATTCGCCTCGCCCGTTTCTTTCGGATAGATGCACTGGATCCCATTCTCTTCAAATGCCTGCATCCATCTTTCATCCGGCTTCTTATCGGTTACGACTACATCCAGTCCGGTAAGTGGGCAAATATTGTAAAAACCTACTGTATCGAATTTTGACGAATCTACTGTCAGGTATACTTTCTTAGCAGACTTGATCATGCTCTGTTTAATACACCCTGTTTCATCATTGCCTTCTGTAACCCCTTTTTGGATATCCAGCCCTTTGCAGGAGAAAAACACTTTATCTGCATTATACTGCTCAATGCTGTCGGCCGCCTTTACTCCCAGAAATGACATAGAGTCTCCTTTTAACATACCTCCGGTCGAGATAATATCCCATTCTGAAATATCCGATAATTCCAGTAAATTCTCAATAGAATTGGTAATGACTGTAAGCTTCTTTTTGTTCTTAATATTCTTTGCAATAAAAACTGCTGTAGTCGATGCATCCAGAAAAATATGCTCCCCATCCTGTATCTCCTGACTGATCAGATCAGCAATCTTTTGAATTGGATTTCCATCTGACATTAAACGGAAGATCTATACTGCCAATCTCATTAATGACAGCACCACCATAACTCTTTATTACATGTCCGTCTTCTGCCAGCTTCTCTAAATCTCTTCGGATGGTCTCTTCTGAAACCCGGAACTGCCTGCTCAATTCACTTACAATTACCTTTTTATCCTTGTGGACCTGTTCCAGAATCTGTTTTCGTCTTTCCACTGCAAGCATAAACTAAACCTCTTTTTTCTGAATTACATGATGTATTTCATAAGTTTGTCAGAAGGACGCGGAATAACAGAACTGTCAAGGAACATTCCTCTGTCACCTGCTTCTGTTTTTGCGTGATCAATCGCTGCCTGTACAGCAGATACGCTTCCTGTAAGAGTCATATAACTCTTTCCGCACATTCCTTTTGCCAATCGTAACTCGATCAGATCGACAATTGCTGTCTTAGCTGCCAGATCTGCTGCCACGATAAGTGCTGCCACATCATATGTCTCTAAAATACCCAAAGCTTCTATTTTCTCCGGCTGTGCTGTACCGTAAATAGCAGGGAAAATAGATTCATGTGGATTTCCTAATACAAAGGTATCCATAACTTTATCAGAATATTTACCTGCTGCCACATCCACAGATGCACGGACTGCACTTAATTCACCTGCAACTAAGATCACAAATTTACCCGGACAGGTTACTTCAGCCTGTAAAATTTCTACATCCGCAGCTTTTGCCATTTCATCAGCTGCTTTAAACCCAGTAGATACTGTTGTGCATTCTACCATACCAATTGCTCTGGCCATAATTCTTTTCCTCTCTTTTTATGGATCTTACTTTCCTTTTACTACTACTTCTCTGTCGGTCACTTTCTGAACTACTCCATCGATAGAGCAATGGATTGCAACGCTTAATCCGTCTTTCGGTTCTCCGATCAACTGTCCTTTTGCTACCTGGTCTCCGACACTTACGACCGGTGTTGCAGGTGCTCCGATATGCTGGCTCATCGGGATCTTAACCAGTTTAGTAACCGGTGTCGTATCCTCAAACGGTGCCGGCTTATCATATCTTGCTAAATCTAATCTTGCTGCCAGTCTGTGAACTGGTAACTTTCTTAATTCCCTGTCTTCTAATACCGGTGCCGGTTCAACTTTTTCTACCTTGATACCTGCACCTCTCAGACCGCCTTTAAATTGCTGTATAATGGACTTTGGTGACAATCCCTGCGGACAGGCATATTTTTCACAGATTCCACATCCGCTGCAATATGCTGCATTGATAAACACACTCAGATCACTCAGATCATGATTTGCCACCGCTCTCATGACCTTATGAGGTTCGATCGGGTGTCCTAACGCATGTCTTGAACACATATCTGTACAGGTTCTGCACTGACAGCACGAAGAAGATGCTCTTCTCTTCTCAATGTCAAGATTCTTTTCCATTCTCACAACAACATGATGGTCTTTCGGTAATATAATGATCGCATTTGTTGTCTTTGTAATAACCGTATTCTCTGTTCCAAGACGTCCCATCATTGGACCACCCATCACATAGGCCGGATCCTCAACTGTTATTTTTCCCGCAAGAGAAATCGCTTCTTTTACGGTTGTTCCTAATGGAACACGCACTGTCAGTGGATGGTCGATCTCACCGACAATGGATACTAATTTATTTGTTACCGGTATATTAAGATGTACTGCCCTGTACAGGTTGTACATGGTTTCCACGTTATATACCACAACGTTTTCATCTATTGGAAGTCCGCCTGGTTTGATCACCCGTCCGGTGGCTTCATAAATTAAAACTACTTCATCTCCCATTGGATATGCCGCCTTAAGCGCACAGATCCTGACATTAGGGAAGTCTCCGATTACTTCCTCAATTGCTTTGATTGTAGTTACATATTCACTTTTAATTCCAATTACTGCTTCTTTTGCTCCAAAGCTTTCTCTTACTTCATCCAGCATCTGAATGATCTCTTCTGTATGAGTAGCCAGCAACTGTCTGTGAAGCTTTAATAATGGTTCACATTCTACACAGTTTAAAATGACTGTGTCTGCCTTTTCTGTCATCTTCGCATAAGCTGGGAAACCGGCACCGCCGGCTCCCACTATGCCATTATTTCTTGCAATATTTTTCAGTTCATCGATCAGCATATTTATTTACTCCAATCCTGTCCTTCATCAATGATTCCAACAATAGCTGCATCTATTGGTGCATCTGCCATATCACAGCCAATTCTGGCTGCACTGCCCTGTGCGACCAATACGTATTCTCCTATTCCGGCGCCAATGATATCTATTGCAACCAGGCGACTGCCGGTGTTTCTCATGCTTTCAACCGGTTCAACAATCATAAACTTGTTGCCAACTAATTTTTCACTTTTTCTCGTAGAAAACAAGCTTCCCACAACTTTTCCAATTATCATAATAACTCTCCATCGAATTTATGAATTGAAAGCCGGTCTCTGCCTAAAAAACCACAGTCCGAACTCTCTTAAAATATGATTGTCGCTAAATCGTCCTGTTTTACCTGAGAAGCATTCGCCTCATCCGTATCGATATGCATCTCTGTTGTAAAAGACTCGTCTACACGGATCTTTACCTGATCTAATACTACACCTCTCTCATTGCCCACACGTACAGATACAAAATCATTATCTTTTAATCCTGCAGCTGCAGCGTCTGCCGGACACATATGAATGTGTCTTGCTGCTACAATACAGCCTTCATCAAGGTAGATAACTCCTTTTGGACCTACTAAAGCGATCGGTGCAGATCCGGCTGTATCGCCAGACTGTCTGACCGGGGCTTTAATTCCTAATGTACGAGCATCTGTTGCAGAAATTTCTACCTGGGATTTACTTCTTACAGGTCCTAAGATACGAACATTTTCAATTGCTCTTAATTTTAATCCAACAATTGTACACTGCTCGTTGGATGCAAACTGTCCACCCATTAATTCTTTTTTCTTTGTAAGCTGATATCCCTTACCAAATAACTTTTCTACATCTTCCTGGGTCAAATGGATGTGTCTTGCAGAGATTCCTACCGGTACTTTTACGACAGGTTTATTCGAATTAGTGCTTTCTATTGCCTGTAATACCATTCTGGTAATTTCTTCTACATTATTATAAGAATTCAAGATTCACACCATCCCTTATGTAATAGTCACACAGTCAGAGCTGCCTCTAACTGTGTGCATATGAAATGTTACTTATTTAACTGTTGGTAAAATCATCTCTACATCGCCGTGTGGTCTTGGGATTACGTGTGTAGCTACTAATTCGCCTAATGTACCTGCACTGCTTGCTCCGGCTTCTACTGCAGATTTAACAGCTCCTACGTCTCCACGTACCATAACTGTTACTAATCCGGATCCGATCTTCTCTGTTCCTACTAATGTTACATTTGCTGCTTTGCACATTGCATCTGCCGCTTCAATTGCTGCTACTAAACCTCTGGTTTCAATCATTCCTAATGCTTCTAATGCCATAATTATTTCCTCCTATTTTATCTTTTTATTTGTCTTCAGGTACAAAATCCGGTGGATCCTGTCCGAGCATTTTAGGATCGGACGAAGGTTCCGGTTTTCCTTTAAAACGGCTGGCTGATAATTCAACCATTTTCACAATTTCAGGATGTGGATTTGGAAGTATTCCAACAGATACCGGCTTCTTGATCGCATTTGTGCTTGCTGCCTCTATCGACTGTCTGACTGCTTCCACTTCACCTTCAATCACCAATGTAACCAATCTGCCACCCAGCTTACGCTCCCAGGTTGCCAGCGATACATCTGCCGCTTTACACATGATGTCAAGTGCATCTGTTGCAGCTACAACACCCGTGATCTCCATGAATCCATATGCATTACCCATGTCGATTCTCCTTTAATCTGTCCGGCAGTTCTCATCTGACGGACAGCACATTCTTATTTCTTAGCCTTTGAATTTTGGAAGGATTTTTTCAACATCGCTGTGTGGTCTTGGGATTACATGTGTAGCTACTAATTCGCCAAGTTTGCTTGCTGCTGATGTTCCAGCTTCTACAGCAGCTTTAACAGCTCCTACGTCTCCACGTACCATAACTGTTACTAATCCGGATCCGATTTTCTCTGTTCCTACCAAAGCTACCTCAGCTGCTTTTGTCATTGCATCTGCTGCTTCGATTGCTGCTGTAAGTCCTCTTGTTTCAATCATTCCTAATGCTTCCTGTGCCATTATAATAATCCTCCTTAAGATTTCTATCTTATAATTATGTTATATGATTTTTTAGTTTTTATCAAGTGCGCTGACCGTCAACATTTTCTCTGTGTCCGCTGTAGGTCTTGGAATAATATATTTGGATACAATACCTGTATGAGCCGCTGCGACTGCCTCTGCTGCCCGCATTGCCTCTTCCACATCAGCGATACTGCCTCTGAATTTGATAGTAACCAAAAGTGGTACCGGTAAAGCATCTGCATTTGCCGGTTTGTTCTTGTCAAATACCTGAAGGTGTACATTTGCTGCCTTACATCCTGCATCTGCTGCAAGGAAAGCACAAACAAGCCCAAATACCTCTAACAAACCTACCGCTTCCTGATTGTCACGTGTTGTCAGATTTTCCATGATCTATCCTTTCCGAATACCCTATTTATTGACAACCGCAATTTTAAGTCCAGTCATTTCCAGGTTCTTCTTTAATGCTTCGTTAATTTCTTCTAATGGATATTTGTCAGTAATTAAGTCTGCCATTGGAAGTCCGATGCCTTTTGCTCTCTTTAAGAAATCGAATGTAGTTGCATAATCTCTTAAAGTGTATACCCAGGATCCTACTAATGTGATCTCTTTTGAACATAAGTCAAAATGTGGATTGATCTGTGCATCACCACCGTTGATGAAGAATCCCAATTCACAAAGTCCTCCACCATTGCGGATGAATTTGTAAATGTTAGCATGTGCTTTTGGATTTCCTGTACACTGGAATGCAAAATCTGCCAGATGTCCGTCAAAGGAATCTTCTACTGCTTTTGTCAGCTCTTCAATTCCTTTATATTCCATAAAGTTTACTGTCTTTGTTGCTCCCATTCTTAAAGCAAAATCAAGTCTTGCCTGGTTGCCATCTACTGCTGTAATGTTTTCAATACCCATTGTACGGAGAACTGCGATACAGATCAAACCGATCGGTCCGCATCCCTGAACAACTACGCGGCTGTTAAAACGAAGGATTCCGGTTGTCTTTGCTCTTTCTACTGCATGAACTAATACAGCACAAGGCTCGATCAGGATTCTGGAATCTAAGTCTAAATCACTTACATTAAATACGGTAGATCCACCACGTACTAAAATGTAATCAGAGAACCAGCCGTTCAAATGAATATCATCATCCGGAAGTAATCCGTAAACGTCGGCTCCTCCTACGTTCTGTTTGTTCAGATCGAACATTGTAATATCCGGGTTATCTTTGAAGATCATACAGGTAACAACTTTATCACCAAGGTGAAGATCTTTTCCTGCTGAGTCTTTTTTAACATTTTTACCCATTTTAACGATCTCGCCGGTTCCTTCATGTCCTAATGCAACCGGGATCAGGCTGAATGGATCTCTTTTAAATTCGTGTGCGTCTGTACCACAAACACCACAACCTTCTACTTTAACAAGGATATCATCATCCCCTACTTCCGGCATAGGAAATTCTTTAATCTCAAATTTCTCTAACTCAGTAAGCATAGCTACATGTGCGGTAGAAGGAATTCCGGTTCCGGATGCCTTAGCTGCCGGTGCTGCACCTGCAGTACTTCCAGACATCTGATCCAGGATCTGTCTTACGATTAATTCAACATCCTGCTCTTTTACTGCCATTTTTATTCTCTCCTTCTCTTATCTGATGCAAAGGCTGTCTGACATTGTACAACGTCTGCTCTTTGTAAAGCTGTGTGCAGCTGTTAAACCTTCTCCGGTTCTGGAAGCAATTGTAAATGTACAATAGCCTTCTCCACCGAATCCTAATGCTGCATAGCTTGGTCCGTTTTTAACTAAGATAGCTGTATCCAATGCTCTTGCATAAGTAGTGATGTGATCCACATTCTTGGAATGGATATGAGCTGAATGACGGTTGCCATGCTCTAACCATACTGCTGTTTCCACACCTTCTTCGAAGGATTTCACACGAACCATGCCTAAGATAGGCATCATTAATTCTTCTGCAATCAATGGATGCTCTTTCTGTCCTTCAAATACGATACAACGGATTTCCGGTCCTACATTTACACCTACCATAGCTAAAAGTGTCTGTGCACTTCTACCAACACATTTTCTGTTTAATGCTCCCTTTGGTGTAAATACTGTCTGGACTAATTTATCCTGGATTTCTTTGCTTGCCAGATAGCAGCCGTTTTCAGAGATCATGTAGTTCATTAATTCATCTGCAACGCTGTCTACTGCAACGATCTCTTTCTCTGCGATACAAGGAAGGTTGTTATCAAAAGTACATCCGTTCACGATGTCCTGTGCTGCCTTTCTGATATCTGCTGTTTCATCTACTAATACAGGCGGGTTACCGGCACCTGCACCGATTGCTCTCTTTCCTGAAGAAAGTACTGCTGTTACTACTCCAGGTCCACCTGTTGCTACTAATAAATGAATCGATGGATGTTTCATCATAATCGCACTTGTATCAAGTGTCGGAGCTTCCACTGTAACTGCGATATTATCAGGACCGCCGGCTTCAATAGATGCCTCGTTGATCATGTTGATCGTATAAATTGTTGTTTTCTTTGCATTTGGATGTGGGTTAAATACAACTGTATTTCCACCTGCAAGCATTCCGATACAGTTGCAGATAACTGTTTCAGATGGGTTTGTTGCCGGTGTAATGGCTCCAATCACTCCGAAAGGTCCCATTTCTACTAATGTAAGTCCCCTGTCACCTGACCATGCAATTGTGCTGATATCTTCTGTACCAGGCACTTTATCTGCGGTAAGATGATGTTTGAGGATCTTATCCCCCACATTACCCATTCCTGTTTCGTTAACACCCATGTTTGCTAAAATTTCTGCATTTTCATGTGTTTTTTTACGGATCAGGGAAATGATCTGTTCTCTCTGATCTAAGGTCATGGTGCAAACTTTCTTCTGTGCTTCGATAGAAGCATTGATTGCATCATTCATATCCTTAAACACACCATGCATACCGGATACGCTTCCGGAAATCTGCATATTTGCCATGACTTTCTGTACGATGTCATGTACCATGCGTTCATCTACAGACACTTTATTACCTCCTTCAATGCGGATGCCCCATAGGCTGCCAGGTCTGAATCCTCCTGCGCACTGCCGCCAGAGACCCCAAGGGCACCGATCATGGTCTTACCGACCATTAGCGGTTCTCCGCCTCCTAAAATCATTACTTTGCCATTATTGCTAAACTGTAATCCATACAGATCCTGTCCCGGCTGGCAAAGTCTGGACAATTTTGCCGTCGACATCTGAAATGCTGTAGAAGTATAAGTTTTATTCACTGCAACATCGAAGCTGCCATGATAAGCACCATCCATGCAATGAACAGCGATAGGTCTTCCTGAAGCATCCGATACAGCAACAACGACAGCAAGTCCCATTTCTGCTGCTTTTTCTTCTACAGTCTCTATTAACTTCACTGCCAGTTTTAAAGACATAACCTCTTTTACGATGGCGTCGCCGACAATATTGTTAATTATTTTTTCCAGATTATTTTCATTCATATTATTTTAAAGATTCTAATACTTTTTTCGTAATAGCTGCTACTAATTCCTTGTTATCATCAACCTGTGCAGAAGAGCTGCATCCGCCACCACAGTTATGGCAGTTTTCTTTTCCTTTGTTCTGGCAAAGGTTTGCAGGATGACGTCCCGGAAGTCCCATTTTTCTTCTGATCTCATATAATTTAGCGATCTGTTCTTTATCGAATTCTTTTGGTCCGCCAAGCTGTTTTGCTTTGTATAATAACTCAGCATAGAACTCAACAGATTCCATCTTCATATATGCAGCCATAAGGTCTGTAGACCATGTCAATGCACCGTGGCTCTCTAACAATACAGCATCAAAGTGCTCTAAGTATGGCTCAACTGCATCCGGAATCTCCATTGTAGAAGGTGTTCCATAAGGTGCGATTGGAACACATCCTAATGCGATAACTGCTTCCGGCATGATCGGCTGTGTTAAAGGAATACCAGCAATTGCAAAGCTTGTTGCAAATGTTGGATGTGCATGAACTACAGCTCCTACGTCAGGTCTCTTTGCATATACTCTCATATGCATCTTGATCTCAGATGATGGCTTGAATCCTTTGTTTGCCTGGATCACATTACCCTGTGCATCTACTTTGCAGATGTACTCCGGTGTCATAAATCCTTTGGAAACGCCTGTTGGTGTGCATAAGAATTCATTGTCGTTCAGTTTTACAGAGATGTTACCATCGTTTGCTGCAACCATGTTACGGTCATAAATTCTCTTTCCTACATCACACATCATTTTTTTGATTTCGTATTCGTTCAGTGCCATTTTTTGTTCTCCTTTTTGGTTTTTATTTATTTGATTATTTTATATCAGGATATAAAATAACAGTTCGGATTTAATTGGTCCCTTCTTCCCAGGGTATTACCTCTCCCGGTTCCCGGAGGTATTCCAAAATATCAGAAACTCCTTCACCGGTCTTGGAGTTCACATAGAAAATTGTCTTACAGCCGGCATTCTGTAACCATCTGGTCGCAAGTTCGGTATCTGCATCTTCTTTATCGATCTTGGTCACGATTCCTATCACATCCCGGTTCACCATGCAGGTGATATTCGGCGGATATAAGGAAAACGGTTCTGTCGATGATGCCAGAAGTCCTACCACATCAGCTTCGTAAGAATATAACGCCAATGCTCTTCCAAGTTTTCCTGTCTGCAGATATTCCCCCGGTGTGTCTATGATCACGTCATAATGATTAATGTACTGTGTCTTCTTATATGTAATCTTCTCACCCCGAAGTGCCTGTGTCAGAGTTGTCTTCCCTGCTTCACTGCGCCCCATTAAAATGATCTTCTTCATATATATCACTTACGTGCGGGTTACAGGTGTGACCGCATACCCCAGCGTATTCTCCACATACTGCAAAATTGCCTGAATCGATGCCTCTACTTCTGACACTGTGCCTGTCACGATCACCGACCCTGAAAATCTGTCTACAAACCCAAGTTCTACACCGGCTGACTTAATCCCTATATCTGCCATGATGATCGCTGTCTCCGCCGGGCTGACCGTCAGGACGCCGATCGCAGCTTTCGCATATTCCACAGCAGGATTCAATCCCAGCTTCTGGTAAAGTATCGGATCCGGGTTGGCAATGATATGTGCCAAAGTAATCTGTTTACCAGGAACTAATTCCTGTATGATCCTTTGTTTGTTTTCCATGCTTCGTCCTCTCTTATCCCAATGACAGGATTCTCTTTATTCCGATACTATGATTATATTATGGTTTATTTATAAAGTCAACAGAAAACAACATTTTCTTTTGATTATTCCTCTTTATTTTTCATTATACATTATGTTTTATGTGGTTTTTACACTTGTTTTTAGTTGTTTTTATTGTTTTCTTCTTGTTTTATCTTTGTTTTTTCAAATTTCATATTGGAAAATAGTTTTTTATAGGTTATAATTATGGTAAAGTTTTTTGTTTTATCCAGATTTATTGTCAGATTTTACAAGTCAAATATTGTCTTTTTATATTTTCTTGTAATATCGCACAATTTTACAATGTATTTTCAGAAAGGTTTCTTTATGATAAATAGTAATACTTTTTCAAATTTTAACAGTAAATATCCCATTTATGCTGATTTACACACGCACAGTATCAGCAGCGGACATGGTTCAGAAGACACCATCACAGACATGATCCGGTGTGCTTCCGAATCAGGACTTTCTCTTTTCGGCATTTCCGATCACGGTCCTGCCACTTCATCTTCTGCAAAGCCTTCTTATTTCCAAAGTCTGAAATTGGCAGACCGGGATCGTTTTGGAATCAGAGTGCTTTATGGTGTAGAATTAAATATTATAAATACCGCAGGTGATGTTGATCTGGATGATGAGATCTTATCCGCATTAGATTATGCGATCATCAGCATTCACCCACCGATTTTCAAGCCTTACCATGATAAAGATCTCTCCTCTGCATATATCCGCGCAATGGATCATCCTAAAGTCCGTTTTTTAGGGCATATTGATGATGCACGTTTTCCGGTAGATTTCGAATATCTGCTTGAGATTGCCAAAGAAAAACATGTTTATCCGGAAATTAACAATGGTTCTCTCATGCCGGACGCTTACCGCATAAACGGTCAGGAAAACTGCCGCAGGATTTTAAGCATATGTAAAAAGCTGGATCTTCCTGTTCTCCTCTCCAGCGACAGCCATGGCAAGAAAAACATCGGAAATATGCAGTATATTTTTCCGCTGCTAGAAGAACTTGATTTTCCTGCTCATTTAGTTTTAAATTCTGATTTATCCGTTCTATCAGAAATTATCCAGTAGCTGTTTCTTCTATATATATTGTTTTTCGTCCTGTAAAAAAATTCATTTTGTAATAACAAAAAGGAGCATCGCTTATCACTGTCCCCAGTCATTTTGCGATACTCCTTTTATATTTTGTATTAATTTTAGAAGAAATAAATTGGCATTGCGTCTCCAACACCAAAGGTTTCATTTTCTTCCGGTTCACGATCCAATACCTGATCGGATTTCTGATACTCGATCATCTGCATCACTTCTTTTGAAGTTCCGGAAATCACTTTACTTGCCGTTACAGCTTTTGTTTTCGCTGTCGTTTTTGCTGTTGTTCTTTTTGTTTCTTTTGATACTGATGTATTGTCAGCTGCTTTTGATGCTCTGGCCATACTTCCTTTACCTACTGCCATAATCCATGACCTCCCTTGCTAATTGTTGAAATTCCTTTGCACTTCTTGTACTCTTCTTGTATACCGAAACCGGTACAGAGTTATCCTGTGCCCACTCGACAGAAGTATCAACATGGATGAATGTTTCAAATACATTTATATTATCATAGCCTGCCAGGATTTCTCTCGTCTGCTTATAATAATTCTTTCTTTCATCTACCTTTGTGATCAGTACTCCCATAATCTTTGCTTCTGTCATTTCAGAGATTCCATTTAAAAAATCAAACATATTTGCCAGTCCGAACAATCCCCATGGGGACGCCTCCACAGGAACGATCACATAATCTGCTGCGCACAAAATATTGATCACCCACGTTCCAAGAGTCGGAGGCGCATCGATCAGGACATAGTCATAAAGTTCTTTTTCATAAATGCTGCGCAAGCACTTTTTCAACACATACTCTCTCTGTATCATTGTAAAAAGCTCGTATTCTATCTGGCTCATCAAAGTCGAGGACGGAATCAGATCCAGATTCTCATATGGCGTATGTACGATATATCCACTTAAATCCCGTTTGTTTTTTATTGCGTAGTATAAATTCTCCTCACATTCCGCCATTTCAAGAACCCGTTCTTCATCAAAGAAGGAGAGTGAGAGATTTAACTGCATATCTCCATCGATCAAAAGAACTTTTTTCCCTGCAGATGTCAGTTCGAATGCTAAATTAGCACATGTTGTCGACTTTCCGCTTCCACCTTTGTTGTTTGTAAAACAGATCGTTTTTGTTTTACAGCCTGCCATTTATCTTACCATGCCTTCCTTACTTTACAAAATATTATTTCTTTTAGTAGATTTTAATCTCAAAAGAATCAGCAACACAGTTTCTTGCTTCTTTTAAGTCTGCAAAGGTTCCGTCTTCCAACATCTGAGACAAAATATTTCCAATAGCAGTTGCCTCACCAGGACCTGCATGAACTCCCACTCCTGTATATTTTGCAGTCAGTTCATTCAGATATGCCGCATTGGAACCACCACCGATAATATTGATCTTGTCATATTTCACGCCTGTGATCTTCTGGATTTCCTCCAGCTTCTCAGCATAGCATTTTGCCAGAGAATTATAAATCACGCTTGCGAGTGCCGGTAATGTCTCAGGAACCTCCTGATTCGTTTTTCTGCAATAATCTTTTACTGCCTCCACCATATCATCAGGAGAAAGGAAGCTTGAATCCTGACAGTCAACAACTGCCTGGATTGTCTCATGGGAAGCCTGTTCGCACAAATCGCCATAAGACATATCCGGAGCCAGCTGGTTACGTACAGACTGGATCATCCAAAGTCCCATAATGTTAGCAAGATAGGTGATTTTTCCGCCATATCCGCCTTCGTTTGTGAAGTTTGCCTCTTTACTCTTTGGTGAGCAGTTCGCTTCCGCCATTTCCACGCCCATTAATGACCATGTTCCCGAACTGATATAACAGGTATCTTCCGCATTGGTAGGAATTGCCATAACTGCAGATGCCGTATCGTGGGTAGGTGGCAGTACTACCTTACAATCATATCCTACTAATTCCCTCACTTCATCCGTCAGGTTTCCGATCGTTGTACCCGGCATCAATACCTTCTGGAAAATTCCTCTTGGGAATCCCAACATATCGATCAGTTCATAATCCCAGTCTTTTGTTACAGGGTTTATCAACTGGGAAGTTGTCGCTTCTGAATATTCCTGTACTTTCTTTCCACTCAATTTAAAATGGAAATAATCCGGGATCATCAGCATTGCGTCTGCTTTTTCCAGATATTCCGGATGTGTCTTTTTCACTGCCATCAGCTGATAAATCGTGTTATAGATTGCTTTCTGGATACCGGTTCTTGCATATAGATCATCTTCTGAAATAATCTTATACACTTCCTCATCCATTCCCTCTGTTCTGTGATCGCGATAACCAACTGTCTGTCCAACAATATTATCTTCTTTGTCTAAAAGTACAAAATCAACACCCCATGTGTCAATACCTACACTTACCGGAATTTTGCCGATTTCTTTACATTTTTTCATTCCGGCAATAATCTCATTGAATAATCTGTCAACGTCCCAGCAAAGCGTTCCATCTACATGATCCATTCCATTCCAGAAACGATATACTTCTTCTAATACGATCTTGCCATTTTCAACACTGCCTAAAATATGTCTTCCGCTGGAAGCCCCAATATCAATCGCCAAAAAATATCTGCTCATATTTCCCCCATTTTTTAAAAAATCCCGAATATTTTTTCTCTAAATGCCTTGTATAATGTCTCGTAATCCGTATAACCTATTTTGCTATTTTTGAAACTGCTGCCCCATGTCTCGCACAAGGTGTCCGCAAGCAGTTTTGCATATTCATGGTTTCTCTTCAGAATAGCTGGGAACACATAATAGATCATGAAAAAATTAAGATCCGCCTGTACGGTACCCTTTATCTTTCCTTTCACTTCATATCGGCTCTTTACAGCTTCCACAAACACCTCTGCAATCTCTTTTGCTGCTTTTTCCGGGTCACCTTTATCCAAATAAGCTTCCATCTCCAAAAAATAGGCTTCATTTGCCGCCATAAAGTTTTCCATGTTTTCTTCATACTTCTGTTTTTTCAGCCTTCTCATCTTCTTTTCCATATCATCAAACATGGATTCAACCTGATATAACATAAAACCTGTCCCTCGCCTTCTGTTGCATTTCCTTTAATTTATATCCAGGAAGAGTGCAAAAGCCCTCTCCCTTTTTATCATCCGGATCTTAATCCACCACAACACCCTTCTGCAACATAATATTTGCATAAAGAGCTGTTTCACCGGTTGCAATGATCGCATACACTTTCTTTGCTTCATCATAGAACGCAAAACGTTCAATATTTCCAACTGTGTCTGCGCCTCTATCATCGTATTTTGCAATGATCTCTTTATATGTATCCCAGATTGGTGTTTCAACGTTATCACCTGGCATTACTTCCATAAGATTTACAGGTTTCTCAACATAGGTATCCAATGGGAATACCTGTAAAATGGCATCTAAAATTTCCGGAACGCCATGTCCGTCGCAGCGGATAACGATCGCATCTTTACCCATAGATTCTGCCGGGAAATTTCCGTCAGAAATAACCAGTCTGTCACTATGTCCCATTTCTGCTAAAACTTTTAATAATTCAGGTGAAAGAATTTTTGGAATTCCTTTTAACATTTGTATACCTCCATAGTATATATTATTTTTTATTATAATACAATTTGCACAACAAAAAAAGTGTTCGTTGTACTTATTTTATGAAATTTTAATACAATTTGTTGTTGCCGTGTGAACAGTAACTACAAATTCTGTATTTCTGAACCCATACTGTCAAAAAGGGACCGGATAAATCCGATCCCTAATTTTTGCTTATTCACTTTAATCCATCAGAGATACAGATTAGTCGTAAAGGTTTGGAGCGATATCTTCGTCTTCCATATTGTCTGCATTGTACCAGTAACCATCCATAGGGATATCTTCTACTGTTTTACCATTGCAGATATCTACTAATGTGTAGATAGTTTTGTAACCCATCATTAATGGAGACTGTGTTACAGAACCGATTAATTTGCCATTGTTGATAGCAGCTTTCTGTGGTGTACCAGCATCGAATCCAGCACCGATGATTCCTTCTGCAGGATCTGTTGCTAATTTGTTTAATGTTTCGTTAGCTGTGATAACACCTTCAGCTGTTGTCTGGTTAGAACCAAAGATAGCAATTGTATCAGCTTTTGACATGATCTTGTTTGCTTCTGTAGCTGCTAAGTCTACAGTTGTCTGAGCTGGAACACCTACTTCAATGATAACTTCTGCTGTTTTCTCATCACCCTTGTCAGAGCAGTTATTTACATAGAACTCATTACCAACTACTGCAACTTTTTTGCCATCTGCTGTACAAAGTTTGATCATTTCATCAATGAAACCAAGTCCACGTTCCTGAATGTTAAGAGCTGTAGCATCCTGGTTAACTTCACCAATTCTAACTGGTTTGTCTGCTGTAGCTGCTGCAACAACATCTTTGATCACCGGATACATATTTGTAGCTGCGCATGCACCTGCTGCTTTGTTATCTGTTGCAACAGTTGCTGCTACAGATCCTTCTGGAGCATCAGGTACACCTGTATCAAAACAAACTACCGGAATACCAGCATTTAAAGCTGCTGTAAGAGAGTCAAGTACGGACTTTGTATCACATGCTGCCAAACCAATTCCGTCTGGAGCTTTCTGGATAGCATCGTTTAACATCTGTACCTGATCAGCGATATCAGATTCGTTTGCTGGTCCGTTAGCATTTGCTGTAACACCTAATTCTCCACAAGCTGTTTCGATACCTTTAACAGCTGCCTGCCAGTATGTAGACTGGAAACTCTTTACGATCACTTCGAAGTGATAATCGCCACCTGCTGTCTCAGCCGGTGCTGCTGCTTCCTCAGTAGAAGCTGCCGGTGCTTTTGTGTCCGGTGTAGTAGCTGGAGTTTCCTCTTTAGTTCCTCCACATCCTACCATTGAGAGTGTCATTGCTGTACCAAGTACAATTGCCAAAATTCTCTTTTTCATTTTTTAATTCCTCCTTTAGGGTTTAAAATCTATATGAAGTCCGCCGACATCATATCATAAATAATTTATTTTTTCTTTTTTACAACATCGATCAATACAGCGCCGATCAAAACAAGACCTGTAAAAATCTGCTGCCAGTTTGCCTGTAATCCAATGAATGGTAAACCAACTTTCATAAGTGTAATGACTAAAACACCAAGGAATGCTCCTGCGATCGTACCGACACCACCGCTGGCAGATACGCCTCCGACAATTGCTCCACCAATAGCATCCAGCTCGAATCCTGCTCCTGAACCCGGATAAATGGTTACGTATGTTGCTGAATATGCAATTGCTGCAAGTCCGGCAAAGAAACCGGAGATCACATATGCAAACACATGATAAAATTTAACATTTACACCAGCTAACTTTGTTGCTTCTTTATTACTTCCGATAGCAATTGTATAACGTCCGATCTTCGTATGTTTTAATATAAAATTCATAAGAAGAACAAGCACTACAACAACTACAATACCAATTGGAATTACCTTTCCATTTACCGTAAACCTGAAAATCTTTCTGAACCATCCTTCCGGCTCTAAGGAAGACGGCCAGGAAACACCAAATCCGCCACTGAGCAAAGAACCAAGACCTCTTGTTATCATGCAGGTACAAAGAGTTGCAAGGAAAGGTGGCAGATCCATAATGGCTACCAGAAAACCATTTAAAGCACCGATCAGAATACTGAGTACCAGACATGCGATCAATGCTACCACTACAGGCACATCTTTGTGTACGATCAGATATCCACCAAACAGGGAATAACAGATCAGGCCTGTACCAATCGAAAGATCTACACCGCCGGTGATCAATGTGAATGTTACTCCGATCGCCATAAGCGCAATGTAGTAAGACATATCTAATACGCTTACAAATGTTGAATAAGTTCTAAACGTAGGACTAAGAATACTGAAGAGTGCAACCATCACAATGATGATGCCGACTACCATGGCTTCACGTCCATTTATTTTACCAAAGTTTGTTTTCTTTGACATCTTCCTTCTCCTCCTAATCGATCTCGCGAGTTGCAAGATTCATAATCTTTTCCTGAGTTGCTTCCGCAATACCAATCTCACCTGTTTTCTTGCCTTCGCACATAACCACGATACGATCGCTCATACGCAGGATTTCTGTCATCTCAGACGAGATCATAATAATGGATTTACCTTCTGCCGCCAATTTGTTCATTAATTTATAAATCTCATTCTTGGCACCTACGTCAATACCTCTTGTAGGCTCATCGAAAATAAGGATATCACTATCACGGGTCAGCCATTTTGCAATAACTACTTTCTGCTGGTTACCACCAGATAAGTTCACAACTAATTGATCCACACTAGGAGTTTTTGTTGCCAATGCATCTACATATTCCTGTGCCACTGCCGCTTCTTTCTTCCTGTTAATGAAAATACCTCTCATAAACTGATGTACAGTAGCCATTGTCGTGTTTTCAGCGACAGTCTTCTGAACAGCTACTCCGTACCGCTTTCTATCTTCTGAAAGATATCCGATACCACACTTAACAGCATCTTGTGGACAGTTGATCGTCACTTTCTCACCGTTAACATATATATCTCCGCTCTCTTTCGGATCTGCTCCGAATAAAGCTCTGGCTGTCTCTGTACGCCCCGCTCCCATCAGACCGGAGAAACCAAGGATCTCACCCTTGTGAAGTTCAAAGCTTACATCCTGTACCATCTTGCCTGCATTCAGATGTTCTACTTTTAACACAACCGGTGCATCCTCCGGCACGGCACTTTCTGTCTTAGGATCTTCGTAAATAACACGACCAACCATCATGTTGATGATGTCTTCTTTTGTACATTCATTTGTGATCAGTGTTCCAACATATGTACCATCTCGCATGACTGTAACACGGTCTGTGATCACTTTGATCTCATCCATACGATGTGATATATATACCATCGCAATGTCTTTTTTCTTCAGATCCCTGATGATTTTGAACATTTCTTCAATCTCTGCCTCTGTAAGTGCTGCGGAAGGCTCATCAAAGATAATTACCTTTGCATCAAAGGAAACCGCTTTTGCAATCTCACACATCTGCTGTTTTCCGACTGTCAAATTGGACATTTTTTCCTTTGGATCAATGTCCACGTTCAACCTATCGAACAATTTCTTTGCTTCTTCATTCATCTTCTTATCATCGATTGTAATTCCTTTCTTGAATTCACGACCGATAAATAAGTTCTGTGCCACTGTTAAATGACCAAGCATGTTCAGCTCCTGATGCACGATCACAATACCTGCATCCTGCGCTTCTCTTGTATTTTTGAATTCAACTTCTTTTCCTTCATATGTAATAGTACCGGAATCTTTTTTATAGATACCTGTCAATACTTTCATCAATGTGGATTTACCAGCACCATTTTCACCCATCAGAGCGAGAACTTCTCCTTTTCTCACTTCCAGATCGACATGATCCAATGCATGGACACCAGGGAAAGATTTATCAATACCTTTCATTGTTAAAATAATATCACCCATTATTCTTACCTATCCTTTCTTCGTACTATCACTAATTCTTTCTACGTCTTGCAGATACGTCTGCATAAACAGCTGCAATAACAATAATTCCTGTAATAATGAACTGATAGTCTTTTGAGAATCCAAGAGCAAGAATACCCTGCTGTAACAGAGATAAGTACACCAATTACAGTACCGCCAATAGATGCCAAACCACCCGCCATGGATGTACCACCCATTACACATCCGGCAATCGCTTCATTGTTATACTGATCACCATAACCAGGCTGTACAGTTGTGTAAGCGCCAACATAGAAGATAGCTGCTATACCAACCAGAATTCCACAGATAACATATGCCAGCATTTCCCATTTCTTTACATCTACGCCAGAAAGTCTGACTGCTTCTTTATTACTTCCAAGGCAGAGGATATAACGACCAGCCTTTGTCTTGTTTAATACAACTCCACAAACAATTGCTGCAGCGAGGAAAATAATAAGTCCTGTCGGAACATTTCCTGCTTTTACAAAATTTCTATACCAGCCATTAGCATCTGAAGACTGTGGCCAGCTCACAGACTGTGTTTTTGTAAATACAGCTGCAATACCTTTTGCAATGTTCATGCTTGCCATTGAAACAATAAATGGTGGTATTTTCCAGTATGCTACAAGATATCCGTTAAAAATACCAAATAGAAAACCGATCACCACGCTTAAGATCAAAGCAGCAGCCATTGGTATTCCATGTGTCAGAAAACTGTAACCAGACACCAATGCACAACAGAACATTACTGGTCCGATAGAGAAATCAATACCGCCTGTTGCAATAACGAATGTTACTCCCAGGGAAAGGAATCCCAGAAAATAAACATAGTTCATTGTGTCCATGATACGGGACATTCCAAAGAACTTTCCTCCGGTCAGTAATCCAAATGATAAGTACATTACCAGCATTACAAGAACCAGAATAATTCTGTTAAAGCCCACTTTTTTTACAAATGCGTTTTGTTTAATTTTTTCCACTTACTTTTACCTCCATAGTTGACTGCATAACAAAAATCACATGCACCAACTCGCTTTTATTGTTAATAGTATATAATCAATTTGGCTTTCAGTCAAGGAATTGCCGACATTTTTCACAAATACAGGCTAAGTAATGAATATATTTTCATTTTTTTGCACAATACGTTATATTTTATTTTTTTAGCAAATATTCTTGTTTTCATGTCACGCATATTGTACAATAACCGGGTACGAAATAATCTATAAAATTATTACGGAGGTTATTATGAAACGATTACGAAAATCTGTCATTCTGCTTTTCCTCATTGCAATGTGTCTTTTCATCTGCAGCTGTGGACGATCCAAAAAAGCCGAATGTCCTTTCACAGAAATCACATGGGAAAATACTCTTGACGAGGTATTAGCCCTGGAGGGAGAGCCTTTGGACTCTTATCCTTCCACTTATTCCGGAACCACTTATACTTTTAGTAAAGATTTCCATGACATGTCAGGAACTATTAAATATATGTTTGATGACAATGACAGGCTAATGAGTATGGCGTGGTTATATATTCCAGAGTCAAAAGATGATCTGGAAAACGTTTATCAAACCCTTTGTGATGAAACTACCCAGACGTATGGCGAGAGCGGTTTCGATTCCGATATGGGAACCGCCAAAGGTAATGTATGGTATCTGGAAAGTGGAAATATCATTGTCGGTGTTATGTCAACAGGAGTCAACGAAGCTGTCCAGTACCAGTTTCTCCATCCGGATGTGTCAAACGAAAAGCCACAGTAAATCAATCTGCACTATTATAATCCATGCAAGTCCTTCATTAGGCAAAATAAAAAAGTCGGGAATCGGTTTTCAGATTCCCGACTTTTTTGTCTGATTTTTATTTCTTCGTCTAATGACTATTTGTACATTGGTCCATATACTGCACATGCTCTGTAATCAGCGCCTTCTTTATCCATTCCAAATGCATCCCATGCTTTTGGTCTGAAGATATCCTTGTCTGCTACGTTGTGCATAGCTACTGGAATTCTTAAGATGGAGCAGAGTGTGATCAGATCCGCACCAATATGTCCATAAGAAATCGCACCATGGTTAGCACCCCAGTTATTCATTACTTCATAAGCTGTCTTGAATGCAGAACCTTCTTTGCCATCGCATCTTGGAGCAAACCATGTAGATGGCCATGTGTAGTCTGTTCTCTTCCACAGAGTATCAGAAACATCTGCAGGGAGTCCTACTGTCCATCCTTCTGCGATCTGCATAACAGGTCCTAATCCTTTTACAAGGTTCAGACGAACCATTGTTGCAGGCATTGTAGCTGTTGTCTCGAATCTTGAAGAGAATCCGCCGCCACGGAAGTATCCGTTGTCAGCTGCACACCATGTTGTAGCTGCCATGATCGCATCCTGATCTTCTTTTGTCACTTCATACCAAGGCTTCATTGTCTGATTGCCTTCGGCATCTCTAGCTTCAGCATTTGCATCTAAACAGCATGCTCCAGAGTTGATCAGATGGATCACACCATCAGCCTCTTTTGCTACGCCTTCGATGTCATATCCTGTTACTCTCTTGATAGCATCTCCGCTCCAGTATGTACGGACATCTGCAAACATCTGTGCTCTGTTTGTCAATAATTTCATGAACAGCATACCTAATCCGTTAAGTACATCGTTCTCTGTTGCAAGGATGTATGGCTCTCTTGCTCCATTCCAGTCGAAGGAAGTATTTAATACTGCCTCAGCGAAATCTCCGTTCGGATAGAAATCTGTCCACTGTATCTGTCCCTGGAAGCCGGCAGCAAGTGCGTTGTGTCCAACTGCTTCTTCTTCACAGCCTTCCGGAAGATTCTTGTTACCATTCATAAGGTCTTTGATGATAACTGCCATCTTAACAGCAAACTCGAACTGTTCTTCTTTTTCTTCATCGCTCTTTCTTACGAAATCAGGGTTCTTGTCATAACCCATCTTGCATTTTTCTTTTGCCCATGTAAGAGCTTTCTGGAATTCAGCTTCATCATAAATTCCTTCTGTCATACGACGGATAATCTCTACTTCGTCTACAGACTCTACTCTCATTCCAAGGTAAGACTCCATGAAATCAGAATCAATGATAGATCCGCCGATACCCATACAGATGGAACCGATCTGTAAGTAAGATTTGCCTCTCATAGTTGCTGCTGCAACTGCTGCACGTCCAAATCTTAATAATTTTTCTTTAATGTCATCTCCGATTGTAGAATCGTCAGCTTCTACTACATCATGTCCGTAGATACCGAATGCCGGAAGACCTTTCTGTGCATGTGTTGCCAGAACACTTGCAAGGTAAACAGCACCTGGTCTCTCTGTTGCATTAAGACCCCAGACACCTTTGATCGTTGTAGGATCCATATCCATTGTTTCAGAACCATAGCACCAGCATGGTGTTACTGTAAGAGTAATAGCCACTCCTTCTCTTCTGAACTTTTCTTCACATGCTGCAGCTTCTGCAACACGTCCGATCGTTGTGTCAGCGATCACAACTTTTACAGGTTCACCATTGGAATACTTAATGTTCTCCTCGAATAATTTTGCTGCTGCTTTTGCCATACCCATTGTCTGGTCTTCAAGACTCTGGCGAACCTTGATCGGTCCTCTACGTCCGTCGATCGTAGGTCTGATACCAATTACCGGATATGCACCGATTAATCTGCTCTCTGCCATAATGTAATTCCCCCTTAACTTTTTTGCCCACAGGCATTTGTTTAATTTGAATTATAGTGTTTGCACACCAAAAACAAAAGTGTTATACTATAAAAAAGCAGTACAATATTCACTTCTTTTACTATGGGGACAGAATTTTATGAAATATATTGATTATCAGGAAAGAGCGCAGCAGGGAACCTTTAATTTCCCTATTGCTTTTTATCACCAGACACCGCACAGCCCACGCTATGACATGCAGTATCACTGGCATACACAATATGAAATTATTCGTATCATCTCGGGTACATTCCAGCTGAAACTGGAAAAGTCGACAATGCTTTGTCAGGCTGGCGATGTTATTTTTATCACCAGCGGAATGCTTCATGGAGGCACTCCGCATGACTGTATTTACGAATGCATCGTGTTTGATCTGCAGATTTTATTGAAGAATAATCACGCATGTTCCCGGATCATCAGGGACATTATCGATCAGAAGATCACGGTCAATACCCGCCTCTCAGAGACTTCTGAGACAGTTCCTGCCATAGTCCATGACCTTTGCCATGCTTTATCCAGCAAAAAGACAGGTTATGAATTTATGGTACAAGGCTACCTGTATCACCTTCTGGGGACGATTATCCATGAACATTTGTACGAGCAGGCACACCAGAATATCATTTCTGCAGAGCGGATCTCTTCTGTTAAGAATGTGCTTACTTTTATATCCGATAATTACAGCAATAATATCAGTCTGGACGACCTGTCCCGCATTGCCGGCATGAATCCCAAATACTTCTGCCGCTATTTCCGCAGCCTGACAGGGCGTACTCCGATCGACTATCTGAATTATTACCGGATCGAATGTGCCAGTGAGATGCTTTCCACAAAGGATATCACTATCCGGGAAGTTGCTATCTCCTGCGGATTTAATGATGAAAGTTACTTTATAAAAACATTTAACAAATACAAGGGGATCACTCCCAAACAGTTTATGAAATCACCTTTTTAGATGATATACTGTTCATTCCAGATAACTGCCGTTTTCATCGGTGCCCCTTTTGCATATATTTTATTTTCATATGCATTCACCGGATCTTCGGTAAACTGTTAAGGAAACAATCGGAGTTGGTGTAAACGAAAAAGCAGCCTTGAGTTCTGATAAAAACTGCCCTTTCGTTTACATCAATTTCGATTTTACCTTGGTGAACAAAGTCGCGTCCCTTTAGCCGATAGCTATGGGGATTCAATCGTTGCTCTTTTCCTTAAGTTTATCATACCGGATGTTTTG
>ERZ773229.702-NODE-702-length-27427-cov-5.024441_pt1 | contig 27427 bp, 34 predicted proteins | sample MGYA00580992_ERZ773229 | MGnify/ENA primary metagenome ERZ773229 (study PRJEB29015, sample SAMEA2737795) | human gut metagenome | biome: human gut; feature: human-associated habitat; material: faeces | place: China | collected 2012 ... | reverse complement strand
AGCTTGCTTCCTTCATCGAATCAAATTTAAGACCGTCGATGACAACCTTTTTTCCGAAATGTGAAGCCGCATGAGGTGTATTTCGCACTAATACGTTCTCCTTTCCCTCCGTCAATCATTGCTTCTATCTTCCTCGCCCCACGTCGCCAGCATCAGCCTGGCGCAATCCGCCATCATGTCGGCTAGGCAGTAGTTGAGCGCATAAGCCCCACTCTTGTCATCTTCACGCTTGTAATCGGACAACACTTTTTCAAGCATTTCAGAAAATTCTCGCGTCGAGTCACACAGATTGTACAACTGCTCAGAATAGCCGTTGCTTTTTTCACGGTGTTTTTCAAGCCATTTCATATAGTCATCAAGATAAGTCATTGGTATTACCTCCCTTTTGTCCATTAATTATGCCGTTAATCGTATTTCTTCAGTACGTCATATCCATAGCGTTCGAAAATCGTTTCAGACTGTGCTGTCGACAGATCGTAGATACTGCATAGTACAAATATCATGTCAGCGTATTTGAGTTCGCTGTCCACAACATCGTCAATCTCGAACCCCTGCTCGATATGCATTTTCACTTCATTTTCAATATCACTCATGATTTCATCGACAATCATGAAGCCTTTTGTCATCTGCATTGCCAAACCTCTCCTTCCAATCTCTGAACACACTGTCAAATTTCCACCGCTCCATGACTTCTTTGGTTTCTTCAAACGTCAACTTGTAAATGCCACAAAGCAAATTAACCATATTGTCATAAATGTAACCGGCGCCGGCAATCTCGCCAAATGTTTCTCCCTCTATAAGCCTTATAAAAATTCTGCTAACGATAATGCTCAGGATATCTTCAACGTCCTGTTGTTTTTTTGCTTTTTTCATTTTCATTCTCCCTTTCCTTAATTCACTCATACCTGCATTCCCATTTCATACTTAAGCCGCTTGATTTCAGCAAGTTCCGCATCCATGTCGATACCGGCATTCTGTTCCTTGGCAAGCCGGTCAAGCTCTTCGCTATTGCGTTTTACATCTGCCCCGACTATACGTGCTTCTCTCTGCCGACATTGTCGGTTCTTGTGTTCCACTTCCAGCGTTTCCGCATCAGCAAGTGTGCGTGCTTTTCCTTCCCACTGCCGAAGTACCCCACAGACGAACTTCCAATTTCTAACGTTTTTCGCAAGCGCAATCTGCATAGCCTTGATGATGATTCCACCAGGCTCTTCAGACTGGCTGCTCCACTCGTCGTACGTCTGTCTCAGCTCTTCCGCCATGTAGCTGTTAAGCAGGCCGAAGTTGGTCTTATAAAAGTCGACTACTTTGGCGAAGCCGCCGCAGTCGGTTGTCTGTTTCTGCTGATCCTCTATGTTAACTACATTTGGTTCAACGGCTTTCTCCTGCGTCTTTGATTCTTCAGTACTTAGTTTATTAGTACTTAGTTTATTAGTATTTAATTGTGGCTGTTTTTCCGGTCGCGGTAAAGTGTGTTGCGGTTGCTCGTATACATCGTAGTTATATCCGATATGTCCACTTGAGTCTCTGGTCATGGTTCGAACTAAATAGCCGTTTTTCTCAAGTTCCTTAAGTGCCCCTTGTATGATGTTCTTGCTTTCTCGGCAGATAGCAACCAACCCAGGAACTGAGTAATCCCAGTCATCAGGCAACGACAGCATCTTAGATAAGAGCCCTATCGCTCTAAGTGACAAGTTCCTGTCCCTTAGATGATGGTTACTCATGACCGTGTAGTCTCGGTTCTTGTTAACTCTGAAATATGCCATGACTATCTCTCCTTCCTTTCCGATTCGGGCATCCCACCCGTCCGGTGTCATAAGGCCACTGCCCAAGCTTCCTTACTCAACTTCACTCAACTTCGATATCCGCAGCACTTGTGAACGCCGTGATTTGCTTCGTCGCCCTGCAGTATTCGCAATGACCGCACCGCTCCGGTTCAGCTCTGCCGGCAATCAGGTCAGCGATATGATCCTGATGTTCCTTGACGTCTTCCAAAGCCTCCTTGAGATATTCCTGATCCTGTTCGGAATTGAAACTGAAAGCGTCATGGTCGCATGGTGTCTGCTTTGACACCGCGAAGATGAACGGCTGGCACTCAACGCCAAACGTCTGCTTGATGAGCTCGGTGTATACCGCCATCTGAAGGTAATATCCGTATGCCTTGATGAACGGCACCTTGCGACGCTCATCCTTGTCCCAGAACCCCTTGTGAATGTCTGCCGTGGTCTTGATGTCACAGAAGTACTGCTTGTCAAGATTGAGACTGTCGATTTTGCCCTTCCACTGATGGCCGAAGATATCTCCAGTCACAATCACTTCCTTCTCGCCGACACTGTACAGGTTATTGAACACCTGATCAGCCTCCAGACACTTAATCATGTTGTCGCCGACCTTGTACGGAGCACGAAGCGCACCGCTCTTGGTCATCATTGCGTCCTTGTTTTTCTCGATAAATGCAGAGTGACTGGCCTCGCTCTCAAAGTAGCTGTGCACGTAGTTCCCTACGAGCAGAGCGGTAGGATCCATGACGGGCATATATTCTCCGTTCAGTTTCGCCAGAGCAAAGACCTCGCATTTTCGGAAGTCCTTGTAGAGCGACGTACTCATGTAGTCAAAGCTTGTCTCGTTATCGTAGTAGTTTTCCGCTGTAAGTTCCATTTTTCATTCTCCTTTTGAGTATTCTTCTGCCGGATTGAACAAATCTACCGGGCGCGGTTCGCGTTGGAATTCTTCCGTTTCCTGTTGCTGAACGTGTTCCGGATCAATCGCCTGTGCAATCAGGGCGTCAGCCTTGTTCTTGGCCTTGCTGTTTTCGGTCGCCTGCACCTGCTTCTTTGTCTGCTGCATCTGCATTTGTCCGTCGTCATCTTCCGTGTAGAGTGCTCCGAGAGCTTCCGGGAATGCTTCACGCAGGGCATTCACGATGGCCGTCTTCCGGATCATCGTTGCTGGCATGGTCTTCCAGGTTGACTGACCTTTGGAAAATTCGCTAAGCGAAATCTCCACCCTGACGGGGATATCCCTGTCTTTGCGGTACACCTCACACCAGCCACCGACAAGCTGATCAAAGTCCGGCACTGTAAAGGCACCATTGCGGAACTCAACTCCGTTGTTATTAACAACAATTACGCCCGCCTTAAGACCGTTGTACTGGGGATGAGACTCAGCACGCTTCATGAAGGCCTCTTTCGACGTGATAAGTTGTGCAGGCTTATCACCGAACTTGACGATATAGGCCTCGTTCAGGAACGGATTAAGATGCTGAAACTTACACAGGTTAAGGAACATCGCAATTTCCTGTCCGGTAACTTCTTTGGAATTGCCGCGGACAAGATAGTCCCTCACGATGCTTGGAGAAAGTGTCACGTCATCGCCGTTTGCCTTGAATGTAATGCTTCTTTGTGGTTGCTTCTGTAATTGATTAATTTCCATTTTTATTTTCTCCTAAAGTGTGCTATACTTAGCACGTGCTAATTCTGTGCCGCCCTTATATCGGGCGGCTTTTTTAGTCTATGTCGATTTTGTCAAATTCAGTCAGCATTTTTAGCAAAGCAGCATGAGGTTTCCACCACTTGCTGTCTTGCAAGATAAGCTGGTCAAATGCCCACAGAACGCTGTGATCTTTTTTAGCATTGCGGACAAAATCTCTAACAATTTCTTCCGGATCTTGTTCTTCCATAAAATCACCCCCTTACGATGGCGTCTTTTTCGCCATCCAGTTCTTCTAGAAAAGCGGCAATGCAGATGACTCTTTCCGATGCCCAGTTTTCCGTGATGTCTCCGACAGTCCAGTCTGTCAGGATATCCTCACGTTTTTTCCTAATTTGACTTAAATTTTTCATTTTTCACCCTCCTTTAATTGCTTGTTCTTAAGTTTCATCAAAACTTTGTGATTATGTTGCGTTAACCTCAATGCGATCAACAATTCTTTTTCGTTCATCGTTCCATCGTCCCCTTCTTTCCAAAATAATGTCTCCACAAAATATTTGTGATTTCTGCGTTAATCGTAATGCCCTTTTCATTTGCTTTGTCTGATATAGCCTCAAATAGCTTTGGTGTCATACGGTACGTAAACCTTACTTTTTCTTTTGTCATATTTTTGACGTCAACTCCTTTCGCTTAATAATATATATCATATTCATTTTGACGTCAATATGAATATTGTATTTTTTTGAATTTGTTTTATAATATTGTCAATAAGACGTCATTTTGCATATCAATATTGGAGGTTAATTATGGCTGATAAATTTACCAGAGAAGAAGATAAACGCTTTACTTTACGCATTGACAGGGAACTCTTTGCTACAATTGAAAAATCAGCAAAGGACAATAAACGTTCTATTGGAAGAGAGATAGAATTCATTCTGGCTCAACACTTTCAAAAAAATAGTCATAAAGAATGATGCTTAATACTTCATTCACTTGCATTCCTTTTCGCTCTGCTTCCTGCTCTAATTTCGCTTTTAATTCAGCAGGAAGGTAGAGCGTTATTTGTTTTTTATTTCCAAATGGGTCCTTACTCATGCCAATCCCTCCTATCAGCGTCTGTCGCCATGGCTAGCAACAGTCCCAACATGTCCAGACTGATATCAATTGTTTTTTTCATTTATTGCACCTTCTTCAATATCCTTAATTGCCCTTTCCATATCTTCCGCATCGTCTTTATTGCGAGTACGGATAGTGTTGATGAGCTCATTACGGTTTTTCCCTCTGCTTCGTTCTAGCTCCAGAGCGTTGAACGCATTAATGTATGCAGATACCGTTGTTCCCAATCTCTCATCTACACGGAATGCCTTTCTTATCATTCCCATGCTTTTTTTCTTTCCGTTGATTGTCTTCCAACCACAAGATGGCAGCATAGCCAGAAGCATGGCAAAGTCTTTAGTTTCAATGGTTACTGATGAATTTTTTACAAACATTATTTTTATCTCCTTATCTTGGTAACTTGGCCCGCCAGTCAATCCGCTGACGGTTCTCTTCCATCCATTGTTTAGCCTTCAATATCAATTAGCCGTGCTTTTCCTAATATGTGGATCTAGCATCCTAATTCGGTATTGCTCTGATCGATATCTTAAGTATGCTTGCCAACGTTCTTCAATGATGTATGTCATTTTACGGCCGTCTTGGACGATTGCATCCCGATACTCTGGATTAGCAATACAATCTCGCTTACGCTCTGCAAATGCTGATTTTTCTAATCCGTAGTCTTTCATGATTTCCTGTGGTGTTTTCCACCCATTCGCCATCATGTCGCCCACCTTCTTACTTCATCTAAGATGTTTTCATTTTTATCAAAATCAATTGCTTTCATCTGTATCGATTCCTAAATAAAGGCTTTCCAGTCCTAGGAGATCACACATATTAACTATTAATTCAAAATTAAAATCTTTTAAATCATTAATAGTTCCTAGTTTTCCATCTACTTGTAATTCATTTTCAGTGTTATTCAAATCAAGTAACATTTCTAAACATTCCTTTACAGTTTCAAATTCCATTTCTATTAACCCTCTCTTAAAAATTCAGCAATTTTATTCACACCAGCTTGATAATATAGCCATTGAGCTACTTCTTTATTGCTATACTGTGATTTACTCATCGCCCAACGACCAAATTGATTTTGCCCTGGTTGTTCAGCTTTCAAGTCGAGAATGTTTGCAATTCTACCAACTTTATTAGCAGTAATACCAAGTTCATCGCCGACTTCCTTTGCACTAAATTCTTTCTCTTGAATTTCTGGTATAAATTTTTCACCCGTTAATTCTGTAGCAATATGAGCGAAAATTCTTTCACGTGCGCTATTTGAAGCCGTACCGGTAGCAACCTTGAAAAGTAACTGGGCTTGTTTTGTCTTTGCGTTTTCTTCCATGATTGCTAAACGCTTGTCTTTCAGCCCGATTGTTGAATCCGTATTGATGGCTTCTCTCATGTTGAAGTAATTATCCACAAGTTCATCGTAAATTTCCCAAGCCTTGTCATCTTCAAGAATCTTTAAAAGTTTTGCGTATCCTCTTTCAGATAAAAGATAAACATGCTGGGTTCTGTTGCTCCCGATAAACCCGTTATCTTCAGCAAACTTTCTAAGTGGCTCAGACCCACTTAGAAAATCAATAATGTCAATTCCATCTTTAAACCTTTTTCGGTTGTCATTGATTCTTCTATTGATTTCCTTTAACGGTTGCCCGTGAATCACCGCAATATCTCTTACAAGCATTGCCTTTTTATTTTCACCGAATCCACCTTCAATACCGGTAAATTCAAACTTGCCGACTTTCTCTTTTCCTAGAATTTTTAATTCTTGCATTCTTTTTCCTCCTATTTGATCTTAAAGTCAGAAATAATTTTCAAAATTACTTGATTTGCTTTTGGGTTCTTTTTTCTGCCTGACAAGTAATCTGCCATATTTTGCCGAGTCTCGCCGTACATAGTCGCTAGAGCGCTGATTGAAATATCGTTAATAGTTAAATATTGAATGATCTTATCTCTTCCGTTTTTGGTTTCCGGCATCAACTTCACCTTCTTTCTATTTTTTGCAAGAGAATGTAATAAAAAATGTACGTATTATTGACTATTTGTACACAATAATGTACTATAAAGGTACAATAAATAACCTATTACGAAAGCAACAACTGTAGTAATTCCGCCAAGAATTTTAGTTGCATTCGATAGTTTTTTACGTCGTTTTTTTATTACAAATTAACTTACAAGAAATAGTATATTATATAATAGTGTACTAGTCAACCTGAAAAATACATTTTTGTGTAATTTTTTTGATTTCTTGTAAAAACTCACGGAGAAGAGGTAATTAATCATGATAATGCTTGATAGAATCCAAGAGCTAGCAAGGAAAAGGAACAAAAATTTAAAAGAGGTATCTCGTGAATTAGGCTTTAGCGAAAATTATTTATATACTTTAAAGGCGCAAGCTCCTTCTTCTGATAAGCTGATCAAATTAGCTAATTATTTTGATGTATCTACTGATTATTTATTGGGAAGAACTGATAATAAAAATCTTTTGGATGATTCTAAAAAACAAAAACCAGAAATTCAAAGTCTTGCACGAAAAATGGACGATTTTTCTCAATCAGATTTGGAAGCAGTAGAAGATTTCCTAGATTTTATTATGCATAAAAATAAAAATAAGTGATGATATGATAAGCAATAAAAGAAGAGATAGTATAAGAAATATAGCATTAATTATACACAAATATAATAATTATGAATTTCCGTTCAGAATTGTTGATTTTATACGAAAATTGGACAAAGTGAAGCTGATTGCCTACTCATATATGATAAGTTGCGGTAAATTTAAAAATGAAAAAGATATTGTTGCAAGATGTACTCATTCAGATGATGGAGCTACGTATGCCAAAAAGTATACTGAAAGTAACAGGTACTTTATTTTTTATAACGATTCTCAAATTCATAATGAGGCAAGAATTAGGTTTACTCTAGCTCACGAAGTTGGTCATATCGTTTTAGGTCATTTTGAAGATACCGGTACCCTTTCTAGAAAAACATTAAGTGAGGAAAAGTACACTAAATATGAATCTGAAGCGGATTTATTCGCAGCTGAATTATTATCTCCTAGTATTTTAGCTTCTGATTTTAAAAGCTCTGATGAAATAAAAAATAGTTTCTACGTTTCTTCAGAAAGTGCTAGCATCACCTATAATTTTGTACAAAAACAAAATTGGATTCGAAATTATAGATCAAAATACCCACAAAAAATCAATTTCACTTTAAAAAACAATGTTGAAAGATTCGTAAAACCCGGTACACAATCTCTTGCTGAAAGTTTATTTGGAAAATATTACTATTGTCCAAAATGCAAAACCTTACTGCATGGAGTTACTGGCATACGATATTGTTATATTTGTGGAAATAAAAATATATTACAATTTCCTCTTTCTGATGACATTTTAAACTATTTTGAATTAATAGATATGAAAGGAGATACGATGATGGATTACGACGGAAAAAAAGTTAATTCTGATGGAAAATTAATAGAATGCGCAAAATGCGGGCAAAATTTAACTTCTAATGATGGTGAATTTTGCGAAATATGTGGAATGAGAATCTACAACAGGTGTACTGGCTATACACAATATGATGAATTTCCTATACCTCTTAAACCACAAGAAGAAATTCACCCTTGTGAAAAGGGCAATATTTTGAGTGGTCAAGCTAGATTTTGCCCATATTGTGGCTGTACGTCCACATTATACGAATATGGGTTACTTAAAAGTTATGATCAATTTATGGAAAATGAATAATTAAGTTTTGCCTGTGGATAAGTGTTATAGATTGTTACAAGTTGTTGCAGATAAAAAATAAAACCTGTAACAGCTGTAATACTTGCGAGAGTAAGAGTTTAGCCATTCTGTTATAGGAGTTACAAAGTTTTGAGTCCCTATATTATATATTATTTTTATTATATATACTATATAGTACCTTATTTTAAATAAAACAGTAAGTAAGGTAGAAAACTTGTAACCTGTAACAAAATAGTCCTAACACTTGCTCTCCCAAGCGTTATAGATGTGTTACAGGTTGTTACGAGTTTAGAATTTCTTGTAACAGATGAGGAGGTTTAATTATGTGGATCGAGAACAGAGAGGTTCTAGTCAATGGAAAACTTGAAAATCGATACTGCTTTGTCGAGCGTTACAAATCAACTTTGACTGGGAAATATCGCAAGGTTTCTGTAACGTATGGAAAGAAAACACCTCAAGTAGTAAAAGCAGCTACACAAGAATTAGAGCGCAAGATCAATAAGGCATTAGCTGAAGAAAGTGAATTTGTTCAAACCGCAACACTTTCGCAAGTGTCAACTGCCTTTTTAGAGCAGTATCAAAAGCGGGTCCAACCTAGCACTTATAAAAATGGTGCATTGTTTATCAAAAAATTTGTCGATGATTTTGGTCATGACACTATCATAAGCAACATTTCACAACGAAGTCTAAATCGTTACTTCAACGACATGTTATATAACAACGAGCGAGATCTGACAAATGGAACTGTCCGAGCTATAAAAAATAAAGTGTCTGTCTTGTTTGATTTTGCTGTAACATATGGATATTTAAAAGATAATAATATCAAAAAGGTCAAGATCGAATGGAAAAATGAAAATGCTCGTAAAAGAAATCAAATAGAAAATAAGTATTTGACGCAAGATGAGTATAGAAAGATAATTGACGATTGTTTGATAAATGGTGCAGATCACTATGCTGATGTCTTCAAGCTGCAATACTTGACTGGCATGCGCTTTGGCGAGGCGTCTGGCTTACGTGTTCAAGACGTGATCAAAGAAAACGGTAAAACTTATCTTGATATTAACCATTCACTTGTTTTCTTGAGTTCTCCATCACGTTACTATCTATCAGATTCTACTAAGACTTTTGCAGGGATGCGTAAAATAATCTTATCCCCTGAAGCTACAAAGATCGTTGAAAGACATATGTGTAACAAAGATCTAGATGCATTACTGTTTGCTTATAATCCATCAGCGCCCCATTTTGCTGATCAAAAGCCGCTCAACATCAACAACGCAAATACTATGCTAAAGCGCATAATTGAACGTCAGAAAATAGATAAAGATGTTACTACACACTATTTCAGACATACACATGTTTCGGTGCTTGCTGATATGGATGTTCCTTTACGTGTGATCAAAGATCGCATTGGGCATGCTGACACAAACATCACAGAAAAGATCTATATGCACGTGACTAAAAAGGCACGTCAAGACTTTGAAGCTAAGATAGCTCAAATTGATAATTTCCTGTGATAAAAAAAGCAATACCTGTTACAGTATCGCTCAAAATTTTTGCCCATTTGTTGCCCATTTGAAAAATAGACATCCCATTTATTAAATTTACCTAATCTTTAAAAACGTTGATATATCAGAAATCATCGAACAAATTAAGCTGATTGGAATTCGACAATCCGTCCAAAACATGGTTTTCCGTCATGAAATCAACCAATGATTGCGAAACCTTTCCGCGCTCTTTCAGATCCTGTTTCGAAATGAACTCGCGCTCTTCTCTTGCCGCAACGATTTGCTTGGCAACGTTCAACCCAAGACCCGGAATTGCCGAAAACGGTGCCAGGAGCGTATTTCCTTCAATCAGCCAGTCCGAAGCATCCGAACGCTTGATGTCGACCATCTTGAACTCAAAGCCGCGTTCGAGCATTTCGTTTGCAAGCTCAAGCACGGTCAACAGGTTCTTTTCCTTAGCTGAAGCATCATTGCCTTTTTCATTGATTTCTTTCATGCGAGCCTTGACGGATTCCTTGCCGTTGGCCATTGCGACCAGATCAAAATCATCGGCACGCACGGAAAAATATGCAGAATAGTAGATCAGCGGGTAGTAGACTTTGAAATATGCAATGCGCAGCGCCATCAAAACGTAAGCAGCAGCATGTGCCTTAGGGAACATGTACTTGATTTTCAGGCAGGCGCCGATGTACCATTCGGGAACGTTTGCCTTGTGCATCTCTTCTTGCCACTCATCCGGAATGCCGCGTCCCTTACGCACGTGTTCCATGATTTTGAAGGCCAGATCGCTTTCAACGCCCATGTGAATCAGATCCATCATGATATCGTCACGACATCCGATAACTTCAGGCATCGTCACAGTCTTGTTTTGAATCAGTTCTTCGGCGTTTCCGAGCCAAACGTCAGTCCCGTGAGACAAACCGGAAATCTTGAGCAGTTCGGCAAACGTCTTTGGCTTCGTTTCTTCAAGCATTCCGCGAACGAACCTCGTTCCGAATTCCGGAATGCCGAGCGTTCCCGTTTTCGATTGAATCTGTTCTTCCGTGACGCCCAAAATCTCCGTTCCGGAAAACAGCGCCATCACACCGGGGTCATCAGTCGGGATCGTCTTTGGTTCAATTCCCGAAAGATCCTGCAGCATGCGAATCATCGTCGGATCATCGTGACCAAGACAGTCGAGCTTCAAAATATTGTCGTGAATCGAGTGAAAATCAAAGTGAGTCGTGCGCCAGGCCGCATTGACGTCGTCTGCCGGATACTGAATCGGCGTGAAATCATAAATATCCATGTAGTCGGGAACGACCAGAATTCCGGCCGGGTGCTGTCCGGTCGTGCGTTTGACGCCCGTTGCTCCCTTGGCCAGGCGATCGACTTCGGCAGACCTCAGCGTCAGTTCGTTGTCGCGTTCGTACGCTTTGACATAACCGTACGCCGTCTTGTCGGCAACGGTACCGATCGTTCCGGCACGGAACACGTTGTTTTCTCCGAACAGAACCTTCGTGTAGTTGTGTGCAACCGGCTGATAGTCGCCGGAAAAGTTCAAATCGATATCAGGGACCTTGTTGCCTTTGAATCCAAGGAACGTTTCAAACGGGATTTCCTGTCCGTCCTTGACGAGCTGCGTTTGGCACCTGGGGCACTTTTTATCAGGGAGATCGTAGCCGCTGCCGTATTCGCCTTTCGTGAAAAATTCAGAGTATTTGCACTCAGGACAACGATAATGCGGCGGAAGAGGATTGACCTCGGTGATTCCGGTCATCGTTGCCACCAGGCTTGAACCGACGGACCCACGAGAACCGACCAGATATCCGTCTTTGTTGGACTTGAAAACGAGCTTTTGCGCGATCAGATAAATTACGGAAAAGCCGTTGCCGATAACGGACTTCAATTCTTTGTCAAGTCTGGCCTGAACGATTTCAGGCAACGGATCGCCATAAAGCTCATGTGCCTTGTTCATCGTCAGATTGCGAATATCGTCTTCTGCCCCCGGCATTTTCGGCGTGTACAGCTTATCCTTGACGGGCGTGATTTCGTCACACATTGCCGCGACCTTGTTCGGATCATCGACAACGACCTTTTTAGCCAGTTCAGGTCCGAGAAAGGCAAACTCGTCAAGCATCTCATCCGTCGTTCTGAAGTGTGCATCAGGAAGATTTTTCAAGCGATTGAGCGGGTTTGCGCCGCCTTGGGAATGAATAAGAATCTTGCGATAAATCGCATCTTCTTTGTTCATGAAATGCACGTCTCCGCTTGCAACGATCGGCTTGTCGAGTTCTTCAGCCAATTTCACCATATTTTTGATGATGTCTTCAAGCTCTTCTTCATCCTTGACAAGTTCTCGCTCCAAAAGCGGTGCATACAACGCCTTTGGCTGAATCTCCAGATAATCATAATTTTTGGCCTTGGCTTTGGCCGTTTCATAGCCTTTTTGCATCATGGCCGTGAAAACTTCGCCGTCGGCACAGCCGGAACCGACCAAAAGTCCTTCACGGTATTTTTCAAGCACTGAGCGAGGAACCCTGGCAACGCGGTAAAAGTGATTGACCATCGAATCTGATGCCAGCTTGAAAAGATTTTTCAGCCCGTCCTGCGTTTTAGCCAAAACGATCGCATGAAACGGGTGCTGCTGTTTGTACGTATCCGGCTGAACCATGTGCTTGTTAAAATCGTCATGATACAAAATGTCGAACTGTTCGCGCGCGTCAGCAAGCATCTTGTAAAAAATATAGCCGGTCGCTTCGGCATCATAAATAGCCCGGTGGTGATGTTCCAAATCAACTTTGAGCCGCTTGGCCAACGTATCAAGCGTAAAGCGTTTCATGTCCGAATACAAAATTCTTGCCAAAGGCAGCGTATCGACCCACGGTTCTTTAATCTCAGGCATGCCATGGCGAAGATAGCCGGTATTCATGAAGTCGACGTCAAACGTGGCATTGTGTCCGACGATGATGCATCCCTTGCAAAATTCACGGAAGAGTTTGAAAACTTCTTCTTCCGTTTTTGAACCGCGAACCATCGCATCCGTAATGTGCGTCAGATTGATCGTCGTTTGCGAAAGCGGATGGCCCGGATCGATGAATTCTTCAAATTCTCCGATTTTTTCGCCGTCTTTCATCTTGACCGCGGCCAATTCGATGACCTTGTTGTACTGAGCCGACAGACCCGTCGTTTCCGTATCGAACACGACGTAGGTCGCATGCTTCAATTCTTCATGCGCTTCGTTGTACGCAATCGGCTGACTGTCTTCAACAACGTTTGCCTCAACGCCGTACAAAATCTTGACACCGTTTTTTTGCCCTGCCGAATGTGCTTCCGGAAAGGCCTGCAGCGTGCTGTGATCGGTAATCGCAATCGCTTTTTGTCCCCACTTGGCAGCTTGTTCGACAAAGTCCGAAATCGAATTCGTCGCATCCATCATGCTCATGTTGGAGTGCAGATGAAGCTCAACGCGCTTTTCATCTTCAGGAGCCGTATCCTTTCGTCCTTCATGCTTGACTTCATTGATGTCATAGGCATTGATGACAAGATCTCTCATGTAGCTGTCTTCTTGGACGTTTCCTTTGACTTTGACCCATTGGCCGACTTTGACGGCATCAAACATCGCTTCATCTTTGGCATTGTTCGAAAACTTTTTGACGGCAAACGAAGAAGTATAATCGGTAATCTTAAACGTCAGAATTTTTCTGCCGGAGCGCAGTTCGCGCACCTCGGAATCAAAGACATAGCCTTGGACGACCACAATGCGCTCTTCTTCTACGATCGTCTTCATCGGTCTGATCTCGGTTTCTTCCGAAATCTTCTTGCCGACCATCACCGGCCCTTCAACAGGCGGAAGTTCTTCTTGCTTCTTCACGTTTTTTGGCTGCCTGGCCTTTTGCTCATTCGAAATCTTGATCTGCTCATAAGCTTTTCTGGCCAGCTCCGCATCGTTTTCGGCATGCTTTTGCTGCATGGCCTCCCGCTTTTCTTCAATCGCTTTTTCATCAACATAGGGTTTGATCGTGAATCTTGGAAAACCGGCATCCTGATAAGACGCTTCAATTCTTTCCAAAACGTTGCGCTTCAAAAAATCGCGCAAGACCGTATTTTCAGCCAACAGTTTGACCTCTCCGTGATCAAGTTCCGGAGAATTGCGCAAGAGATTTTGGGTAAACCCGTTTGCTTTTCCGCTCGTTTCAACGGCATATGCCCAATACGAAACCAGTTTTTCGTCATTCATTACAGGATTTCTCGTCGTAAAATGCAGTCTCGTCTTGCAAATCGGCTTAAAAGACGTCTCGACAAGCTGATTAAGTTTTGCAAATGTTTGAAACGGCAAGATGTCGTTTGTTTCCAAATAAAAGTCCCAACGCTTCGACTTCGTATGCACTTCGACTTTTTCGATCAGCGCATCGGAAAAAGCTTCCCTGTCGTCTTGCCACTTGATTTGTTCAAGCAGTTTTTCAAACATGGCTTTTTTATCGAGTCCCACTCATACCCTTCCTTTCATTTAAAACTCACTTATACGATTTTAGCACAGTAGATCACTTTTTGCACTTTGTCGCTTATCGCTAAATTATAACGAGAAAAATCTTCCTGATGATGTTATACTGAATTTGTATAAACTAATTTTGTTACTATATGAAGGGATGAGAATCCATGTATTATAATGCGGCACTTGTCTTAGAAGGCGGAGCCATGCGCGGATGCTATACGTCCGGCGTCCTTGACTATTTTTTGGATCGCGACATCCAATTTAACTGCGTCATCGGCGTTTCAGCGGGATCTCTTGCCGGAGCAAACTATGTTTCCAAACAATACGGAAGAACATTTGAAATCAATACCGAATACCGCAACGATCGCGACTATATTTCTGTCAAACGTCTTTTAAAAGGCAAAAGCATCATCAATCTTGACTATCTGTTTACGGATCATGGAATTTCATGGCACAACTACGATGAAAATGCCTACAATCTGTCCGATACGGACTTCGTAATCGTAGCCACCAGACTAAAAGACGGCAAGCGCGTCGAATTTCACAAGCCGCCGGTCGGAAAAGAGCTGACGGATGCCCTTGAAGCCTCATCTTCAATGCCGATCATTTCGAAACCCCATGAAACATCTAAAGGTCTTTGTCTTGACGGCGGAATCTCAGACTCCGTTCCGGTCGATCTTGCACAGGAATTGGGCTTCGACAAAATCGTCGTGGTCAGAACCCGCAACCGCGAATATCGCAAAAAGCCTGGCAACAAGGCCATGGAAAAAGCAATTGAAATGAACTTCAATCAATACCCCGATTTCGTCAAGCAGGTCAACGGCAGGCCTGAAGCCTACAACAAGCAGGCAGAAGAATTGCAGAAAATGGAGGAATCAAAACAAATCTTTTGCATTGCTCCAAAAGAACCCGTCAAGGTCGGTCGGCTTGAGCATAACGTTAAAAAACTCAAGGACTTGTACGAAAGCGGGTATGCGGATGCCAAAGAATCATTTGACGAAATGATCGAATATCTTGAACAGGATCAAAAATCAGCAGAATAATTCATGCAGCACCAGGCGCCGACCAAAATCGGCGCTTTTTTGTCATAAAAAAGGCCGCCTGCTGCGACCCTTCAACAATATTTCGTTATCATCAATTTCAAGAGTTCTTTTCTGAGTTCTGCTGCGCTCTGATAGCGATTGCCAGGATAATAGCTGCACGCTTTCCTCAATATCGCATTCAGTTCAACACTGATTTCTTCAATCTCCGGCAACACATCGCGCTGATCCGGAAATTTTTTATCATTTGCCAAAACATAAAGCGTCATTCCCAAAGAATAGATATCCGAACGGTTGGATAACGGTTCGGCGATTCTTTTCAGTTGTTCCGGTTCAGAAAATAACTCAGTCATCAAAAGTCCACCCTCATTATGTAACGGGGTTTTGACATGAAGACCCAAAATCCCCATTTTCTGATGTTTTCTATGATATCACTTTTAAAATGCGGAGTTTCCACCCTTGTTTTCTTTTAAAGATCCGTATGCACGGTGAAAGGCAGATCATTGCCTGCAAAAAAAGCGATCAGATTGCCTGACCGCTTCCAAAAACTACTTTCTTTTTCTTCTTCCGACAAAATACAGTACCGCACGCAGCCCGGCAAACAGCCCGGCAGCCTTGCTGAAAATCCGGTACAGCTTCTCTACCCTGCTCGTCAATTTTTCCATATATGTCACTCCATTCTTGTAAACCCTTTCTTCATCACTATCGTAACAAGAATGAGCATATTTGACAATTAATAAGTTTCGTAATTGCGAAAACACGCTTCAAGTGTTATCATATAGTTGAAAAAATAAGTTTCAATCCCCCTGCTTCGAAGGCTGCGGCCGAGCGCAGGGTTTTTTTATGCAAAGGAGCGAGCAGCCGTGGCGAAATCAGATCTAATCAAAAAGCTCAACATCAATGATTTTGGACCAACCAAAAAGCAGCAAACAATCATCGATCATCTTGGTACATATCGTTTCATCAGCTATGCCACACCGCTTTGCCGATTCGGCTGCACGTTTCAAGACGTCCATGACCGAATCCGGCTTGACAAAAAATTGCGTCAGGCCGTTTTCTCGATCATTCAAGAACTTGAAATCGACTTGAACACAAAAATTACGTCGCATCTTGTCGAAAAATACGGTCCGCTTTGCTACCAGGACATTTTTTCCTGGTGCCAGACTGACGGCCCTAACAAATACCTGAAATACGATGCCGTCGACAGAAAAATCATTGAGCAGGAACAAAAACAGCTCATCAACACCATCACTCACCTTTCAAAAAGCGACAAGCCGGAAACCCAATCGCTTCTTGAGCTTTCGCAACACATTTCGCTCGGAGAACTGATCCACATCTATAAGCTCATGAGCAAGCGCAACCGCAAAGAAATCGCATCCATATATGAATGCAGCGCAAACGAGCTCATCAGTTGGATGGACTGCATTGCGCTTTACCGCAACTGCTGCTGTCACAACGGCAACCTGATCGATATCAAAATCGAAACAAGGCCCGTAACTCCCCAATCATATTCCAAATATCTTTTTCGCATGAAAGATACAGAGACGACAACGAACAGGTTCGCACTGGGCTGCGTTGTCATACTGCATTTGGCAAAAACAATCAACGTTGAAAAAGAGGAGACGGATGCGTTGAAACAGGCCATCTTAGCCCTTTCAAGCGACAAGACGACGCTTGAATCCTATGGGTTCGTCAGTCGGGAAGGATTTGAGGGGGCGTTTGGGGGATGAGGCTAAAAACGATTTAAATTTATATGATTCCGTTGTTTTATTTTTTTATCGTCACCATTGTAAGAATTTCCTCATCAGTTAGATAAAAACGTGGTTATCAGAGCGCATGACTTCAAAGCCACAATCACATTTACATTCCTCATCAGTTAGATAAAAACTCGAGCAGCAGCAACTCTTTCTTGCCCGGTGCCAGTCATTTACATTCCTCATCAGTTAGATAAAAACAGTTTTCGACATATTCTTGGTCAACAGTTATTTCTATATTTACATTCCTCATCAGTTAGATAAAAACGTAGGCATTTTCCAGTTTACGTCTACCTATGTAGCATTTACATTCCTCATCAGTTAGATAAAAACGTCTAGCCAGTGACCATTATAGTTAATTGCATCCGTATTTACATTCCTCATCAGTTAGATAAAAACCTACCGCTCAGGTCAAGGGGCGTCAAGTCAACCGAATTTACATTCCTCATCAGTTAGATAAAAACTGGAATCGTAGGCACCGATGACGGCAAATTAATTCTATTTACATTCCTCATCAGTTAGATAAAAACTGTCATACTGCACGAACTAGGCCATGCAGTCGAGCACCATTTACATTCCTCATCAGTTAGATAAAAACAGGCAAAAAACCGTTGCATTTTAACCCTATTCTAAATTTACATTCCTCATCAGTTAGATAAAAACTGCTTTTGCCTCGAAACTTACCGTGAAAACCGTCCCTGTATTTACATTCCTTATCAGTTAGATAAAAACTCTGCGGCACGGTCTATGTCGTCTACGCCTTGCAGCTCATTTACATTCCTCATCAGTTAGATAAAAACCGTTTTCGCCTGGCTTAAAATATGCAAACACTGACATTTACATTCCTCATCAGTTAGATAAAAACAGGTCAATCAGACCAACTACACGATTACGTTGCCGAAATTTACATTCCTCATCAGTTAGATAAAAACTCGCATTCGACGTTTTCTTTAAACCAAGTTTTCACTATTTACATTCCTCATCAGTTAGATAAAAACGTGTTTCGTTATGAACAGCATTAAAATTGAAGTTGAATTTACATTCCTCATCAGTTAGATAAAAACAATTGTTTGCCCCGTTGTCATTGTTATTTTGCCTAATTTACATTCCTCATCAGTTAGATAAAAACCACTGCGTTTTTTTGACGTATAGTACGTCAGCTCAGGGATTTACATTCCTCATCAGTTAGATAAAAACTCGCATTCGACGTTTTCTTTAAACCAAGTTTTCACTATTTACATTCCTCATCAGTTAGATAAAAACGCGACACTCTGGACGGATTCCAGCTAAAGAAAGCTAATTTACATTCCTCATCAGTTAGATAAAAACAAATACGTTGTTAAGGTTATTTACCACATCAAGAACGAATTTACATTCCTCATCAGTTAGATAAAAACGAAATTCTGCAGACGGCCAAGCAAGCAACACAAACGAGATTTACATTCCTCATCAGTTAGATAAAAACGCAAGCCGACGCTATCAAGTACCTTGAAGGGCTTAATTTACATTCCTCATCAGTTAGATAAAAACACGGTCAAGGTCAACTTCAGCGCCCGCAAGTGGGCAAGATTTACATTCCTCATCAGTTAGATAAAAACGGCATAAACCAAGAAGTGCGATTTGCCATAGATACATTTACATTCCTCATCAGTTAGATAAAAACCAAATATTTCGTTCAAGCCCCGTATCGTATCATAATTTACATTCCTCATCAGTTAGATAAAAACGAATATTTACCTTAACAGAAGAAAAAGAATTGTACATATTTACATTCCTCATCAGTTAGATAAAAACTCCATAGCTTGAAAATACTAACACCACTATATATCTTAAGCGTATTTCTGTCAATGCAATAAAAATTTGAAGCTTATTTGATATATAATATGCTCGAACATCAGTAGATGCTTTCGTATCAGTAATTATAGAATCTGTCGAAACACCGTAATAATTTATTTATTACACATAGACAGATATATTAGAAGAAATTTGAAGTATCTGCGGATGTGTCCATACCCCAAAACTCTTTGATCAACCATTTGTTACTTCTGCTTTTAAAAATAATTATTGAATCTAAATCTTTATCTATCCATTTAGACAATTCTGATTTTAATTTATTTAATTTTGCAACTGTTAGTTCTCCCTCAAAAACAGAGTTCTGGATATGAGTAAGATATTTTTTACATATTTTAAAAACTCTTCTCATACGCCTGGACCCATTATTTTCAACGCTTATATCATAAACTAAAATTACATACAACTTATCACCACCAAATTTTAAAAGGAGAATATTCAACATCATCCATCAAATCTTTAATAACTTTATAGCACTCTAAGCGTATCAGATGCCTATATGATACGTTTCTTCCCAAGCTCCGATGCCGTAAAGTTTTATTAAGATAATCATCGTACGCTTTAGTTACCTTTTTGAGTGCACTCTTTTTCATATAACAACCATTAGATCCCTTTTCAAAATCTTTCTCTGAAACCTGTTTTTTATTTATCAACGAAAATATCAGTCTATCTACTATCAATGGTTTAAAAACTTCAGAAATATCTAAACACAAAGAAAATCTCCTTTCGTCAGGACTATGCAAATAACTAACAGTAGGATTGAGCTGAGTAACATATATTTCGCTCAGACACGTACTGTAAACCATCATATTCAAGAAAGAAATTAAAGTATTAACCATATTATCCGGAGGCCTTCTGACTCTAGAAGAGAAATTCACCTTATTATCAAATATAGTCTGCCAAGCGCTATAGTATTCACGATGTATATTTCCCTCTAACCCCATAAGTTCCTTTATAGTATCGGATTTAGCAATATCCTTTTCCAACATAGTTATTCTACTAATTTGTTCCTCCAAATCCTTGCCCCTACGCGAATAATACTTCAAATTCCTTAAAATATTATATGAAGCACCCTCCACAAATTTCTTTGCTAATCTAAGCCTAGTATATTTATCCTCAAAAGCCATAACCTGGTTGACCAACAAAGTTCCAGACACATTTGTTTCTCTAGGATAAAAAGAACCCGTATAAAAACCGTAAAAGTTAAAAAGATGCACCGGTATTCTATTTTGGGATAAATAATTCAGGCACTTACTATTTAATGTGATCTCTCCAAATAGATATATGTCCCTAGTAACTTCAATTTTCAAATCTTTATATTCGCCATCATCACGCTGAATTCTAATTGAATTGTCTTTTCTAAATAATGTGCCACTAGAAAACAAATAATAACTTTGCATCGAATCACCTCCATTAATTAAATATAGCAATATTCATAATATGCACATGATCTACATATTTTATCATCAATTATTTTTGGAGCGTGTTTCAAATTTACAATATTCCTTATTCGTTGCAATAATTCTTCAATTTTATTTTCATCTTCATCAGTGTATATAATCTCAATTCTTTTTTTAATCGAAGGGTAATCTATTATTCCCTTTCTTATATTTATTCCCTTTTTTCTAAGATAATAGATATAATATTTCAATTGCCATTCCGCTGCTTCTTCGATAGAGTTGCTCTTTTTTATTTCATGTAATATGTTCCAATCTTTTATCATATCAATGTTGACAACATAATCAATCATAACGTGCTTTTCATTTTTAGAATAGCTATCTTCGTCTATTAATTTTCCAATCTGAACTCTTGATGATTCATTTTCAAAACCTAAATTGTGTGTAAATAGCCAAAGTTTTCTGTTACAAACATAGTAATAATTTATCATGTTACCAGTTATTTCCATAATATATTGCCTCTTTACTAATGTCACCAAACGTTGCTATCTTCATCATCAATATTTTTAGATAATGACAATCCCTTATCAAAGCTATAGTTAAATCCCTTAGAAAGAATAATTATATTTCTTTTTCCGACTTCAATCACCTTATAAATGTTTTCAACTTCATATACTATATATGTTGGAACTGCAACGGTAAGTTGGTCTAGATAATTTGAATATTCAATTTTCTTATCTAAGTAATCTTTTGATTTATTCTTTCCTTTATAATAATCATTTAAAAAAGATATTTTATCTTTAATAGACATCCGATTGCTTTCGTACACAGAATATGGCATACACTGAATTGAATCAATGTCTCTAAATTTTTTCATCACACTTCTTCTGTCAATCGCATCATCAGCCCCTGATTCTAGATACGATATCGTATTTTTGACCTCTTCTATATAGTCGTTGGCTACATCAGATTCTTTAATCTTTTTTGTAGTATATACATTGTTTATTAAATCTATCTTTTCTTCTTCGCTTAAATATCCATCAATGTTATTTATCGCATTCTTACTAAGCTTATACATCCCGTAATGCACTACAGTTCTGCCACCACCATGTATCCCGCTAGGATTTTTTTCCCCACCATCATATACGTATACATTATATTCATCACCAACATAATTTCTTCTTCTGTAGCATCTCCCCATTCTCTGAAACAATCCGTTTAATTCGGATAATTCAGTAAATAAAACGTCAAAATCAATATCCAACGAAGCTTCAATTACTTGAGTTCCTATCCAAATACCCTTTAAATGATCATTTGAAAATTTTTGTATTTCTATTTCTTTCTTTTTTCTATCTCGTGCAATAAACCTACTATGAATCATATGAACATCATTACCTATATGCTCAAATAATGCATCATACACTTGCATTGCCTTATTAACCGTATTGCACACTATCAATATATTTCCATCAAATTTTCTGTAAATCTCCATAACCTTATCAATATCCAATTCATAATGGAAAATTTTAACTTTATGTCTACGATTCAATTTTTTATCTAAGAACGGTTTTTCTTTTTCTGGTAATTTATATTTAAGTCCCTTTTCTTTCATAAGATCAACTATAAACGGAGCGAGAGTTGCCGTCATTATACAAAATTTCCCACCATATTTTTGTATAATTTTTAAGCCATATATTATATATGCCAATAAATTTGGAGAGTACATTTGAATTTCATCAACTATAACTTTACTGTATGATAGTGTAGCTACTTTTGATTCAAACCCTTGATAATGATATACAAAACTAAATATTTGATCTATTGTACTTATTGTAAGTTGTTGTGAAAGTTGTCTTGATCTTTCCACATATTCTTTGTAGTTAGTTATATTAACATTATTTTTTTCTCTAAAATTATCAATTACCTTGTTGGACATATCCGAATATAGAATAGATAAGTATTCATTAGATTCATCTTTACTGCCAAATGCTTGTGTTCTAACCCTATCAAAAATAGCATTAATCGCTGATCTAAGAGGCAGAACAAAAAAAGTTTTGTTATTACCTGCCCATCGTAATGCAGCTTCTGTTTTTCCCATGCCTGTTTGAGCAACAAAAACGATGCTATCATCATTATGTTCAACAGTCCATTTTTGCAATTCGTTCCATTCAAAATCATCATTTTTATCCTTGTGATACTTTTTGATTCTATCGGCAAAATTTATTCGGCCAGGAGATTCAATATCATAGCCGCCTGACGCCGCATAATCTATACGATTCAAAAATCCTTTCAAAATAACAAAGTAATCATACTCTGGATCTGAAGATGATAATCGGGCATCTAAATCGAAATACTCATTTTGAACAATAATTCTTTCATAAAACCTTCCTACGGCCTTTTTTTCAAATTCACTATCCCTTTTCAAACCTAATAAATAAAAAGGAAATTTATCCTCCTCCTTTCTAACCAACTCAATTTCATTATCATAATTCGATTCAGTAATTTCAGAAAAATCTCTTGCATGATGCAATGCTATTGAATATGTTAATGCTCTTATTTGTTCATCATCAAATTCCTCTTCTAATTCATCAAATGGCAACATACTTATACTTAGCAATGCATGAGGTATTTCTCCTTCTATTTTGCTTTTTCCTTCTAAAAGTTTACTTTGAAATTTACGGTTCATCTTACCGAGATCGTGGTATTTACATGCAATTTCCAACAATCTCCATCCATCGTTTTTTAAGGCATTCGGGTATAACTTTTTTAAAATGGCAAGTCTCTTCAATAATTCCTTTATAATTTATAAATATGCCTTTTCCATCAAAATAATTATAATTAAAGCCTGCAGGAATTGCGGAGTACATAAAATTACATATTGGACAAATCAACAAATCATTAACGTAGTTCCAAGAATTGCTTTTTTTCTTCTCTACATCATACCCCATCCCGTTAATAAAGCTATAACTATATGAGCATCTTTTTCCTTTCTTAATTCTTCTTCCGCAAGTAGAACACAAATATTTATCTTTATCATGATTTGAATTAAAATATTCAACCACAGGATTGATAAAGTAATCATTATACTCTTTAATAAAATCTTTCTCTTTGCTATTTTTGTTTAAAAATGCGACATTGTTCCATCCCATAGATATAATTTTATAACAAAGAATTTTAGCAGGAAAATATTTATGACTATCATCTCTATCAAAATAATCAATGATATTTCCTATCTCTTTTAACATCATTTCTAAAATTGATGTTGATTTTTTATTATCGTTATCTTCTACCTTACATAATTTATTATATTCCCTATAATAGTTCCTACATTTTTTAAGAGCGTTCTCAACATCGAACTTTGAGTTTATCAACTCTTTGACTTTCTCATAACTTTTAGAATCTACGAATTGCTTTATTTTGTTAAGGAGATTTTCAAGTTTCTTCTTATCTTTTTCATCAAATTTTTCTAAATTACCACTAATCCAATCGTCAATCTGACCTCGAAAAGATATGATATCGTGGTATTTAGTACACCTACCATATTTTGTAACAAAATATTTAAAATATTTTTCTGAAAAATTTGTCAAATCGCTAGAATCAATGACTAATTCATTTTTCCCATTATCATCGTCAGTATCAATCCCTAGTATCCGAATGATGCCGACTATACCTGCATTTTCCAACCAACTGCCCTTGGAAAATTTAATTTTTTCACCCATTGATTACACCTTCTCCATTACTTTGCACAATCCAGCAAAGCTACCGCATTTTTCACCAATGCCTTCTTTAATCATCCTATCTATCAATGTAGGATTGCCGTTAATTTCAAAAATGCCAGTTGTTGCCTCAATAAATATGTCGAAAGGTTTAATAACAGTTTTCTTTGTTCTAATTGGTGAAATAACTAGCCCATCAACCAAATTACACAAATTACTACCTGACAATTTCATGGAAGTAATATGTTTCAAAGCACTATTATAATCATTAACATCATCATCAGTTATGCATGATAAAAACCTTCCGTTATCATCCCTAACAACTAAAGGTGACATTGTTTTAATTAGAACTTTTTCTGTCAAAATCACAGGCTCGTTTACGATAGACAATTTTCCTATCTTGCAGTTAAGATTTTTATCGAAAGAAAATACTCCTTGATGATTTAGCCAAATAAATGCATTATAAAATTCTAATGCCAATTTATTGTCCGCAGTTGAAAAATATAACACTGCATTTGGCCCATCTGAACTAAGTATTATCTTTTTATTCTCTATTTTGGAATATGGAAAATATACGCTCATAGCAAACTTTTTTTGAACATTTTCATCATACATCTTATGAAACAATTCAGGATTTGTTCCTGACAATCCCCTCTTTACCAATGACAGCATTTTTGCCTGGTAAGAAATATCCAATAACGGTTCCTTACTCTGATCTTTTAACATTAACAAAATAGGTAAACGATATCTCATTATGACACCTCCGTCGTCATGAATTATATATTAATCAAGATGAACGTTTTATAATTATTTAATCATGTTATCCATATATTAATATTATTTCTGCACAAATTCATGAATTTATCTTGAAAAAATAGCCCCTACTTCAAATCAACCTGCGTCTTGCTCGTCATCCCTCCGTTTTCAAACGTCAACGTTGCCGTGCCACCCTTGGTTCCTGTGACCCACGTTGCATTGAGCGTCGTTTCACCGCTGATTTTCATTTCATTTAAATTGTCAGGTTCCCCATATCGCTTGACGACGTCGTCATAGTTGGCCCCGTCTGCAATTGAATCGAATGCCTTCAAGTCAAGCTTGGGAGAACGCGTAAATTTGAAACCGGTTATGTCTTTTGAAACCGTCTTGTCATCATTAAACTGAACCGTGACAGTCACACCGTCTTTAGTCCATGTTTCATCTTTAACTTTGACGTTTTGAAGATTGGTTGTTGACGTGGAAACGGGCTTGCTCAATGATTTTTCAACGTCGGTCAAAGATGTCCCGCCATCTCCGTTGCTCATCAGATCGCCAACGACGATTGCGTCAAACTTCTTTCTCAGTTCCGCATTTTTCGAAATAGTTCTGTCATCTTTTTTATGCGATGTTTCAGCATTGCTGCTTCGTGCAGATTTGTCACTGCTGCTGTCATCTCCGCCACCGGCAACGGCACCGATAATAATTATTGCAATGACTGCCAGAATCCAAAAGCATCCTTTTTTATAAAATGGTTTCTTTTCCACATATACTTTTCCGTTTTCATCTGTAATCTTCTTTTTCATAGTTAATTCCTCCAATAAATATATCTTTAATAGCTTTCCATGATTTCATTTTTATTCTTCCTTTCTCTTCCACTCCATCCCCCCTGCCGTCCTCTGCTTTCCCTTCAAGCAGAGACAGATTCCGACGGTATTCTTGAAGCCGAAATGTCGTGCCGCTTCCGTAGCCGTTTGAAATTCGCCGCAGAAGACGTTGTTTTTGAATGCTTGAATCGGGCCAGTGTTTCGATTCTTGGATTTTTTTCTTCTTTTGAATCTGTAGTCCGTGGATGCGGCACGTCCCGGGTAGTCCCATTTAAGGTTTTTGACATTGTTGTTGCCCTCTTTTCCATCGATGTGCCGCACGAAGGTTCGCTTAGGATCGTCGTTTTCGATAAACGTCCTGGCAACGATTCGAGCTACGGTGTAGTTTTTCTTGTTGCCGTCTTTGTCAACCAGACGGATTACTTTGGTGCCGTTTCTCAGCTTGCTGCACTTGAGAATTCTTTTTTTGGAAATCGTTCTGTAGCCTCTTGACGTTTTGATTGTTCTTGGCAGACTCATGATTTTTCCGGTATCGGACACCATGTAGCGCCCTTCGTACCCTTTGATTTCTTTCCAGACCATGTGTTTTTTTGCCCACTTTCGTTCTTGAAATATCATCTTTAGTCTTATCATACGCTTTTTTTAAGCGCTAATTCCCGCAAATTTGCGGCAATTAGCATTTTTTTGCAGAAAAAATACCGAAACCATTAAAAATGATTTCGGTCTTCTCTTTTAATTCAACTTAATTCCGTCGGCATTGTACCATTTATACCCGTGTCGCTCGCAATATGCGTCGATTTTTTTTGAAAGTTCCCTGCCGGCTCGATATTCGACGATGTAGACGTCAAGTCCTGCTTTTTTGGCCTGCTTAAGGTATCTTTCGTAATAATCCGTATTTTTTTTGGTCTGCCGACCGTATTTTTTCTTGTTGAAATCATATGTCGTGAATACGTCTTCTTGATTGACGCCGTCATAAAGCTTTTTAGCGCTGCCGTCTTTTAACGTTTCAGAAACAAAGACGTCTCCTCCGTTGACGATCAGCTTGAACCCCTGTCGTTTGAGCGATGCAAGCATCGACTTCAGACTCTGATAGACTTCAGACATATGATATCGACAATAAACATCGGCATTATCAATGAACAAACTCTCAAATCCTCGTTCCTTATACACTCGAGCCCGATCCTGAACCACCAGACGCTGCCATTTTTCCTTAGTGACGTCTGCCCAATGTTCATCCGGCCAGCCGTCATATCGATCAAGCAGGACGTCTTCATACCTTTTATAATAGGGTTGCGAATTTTCAAGCGAGCCGATGTTGAGGTATGCGTCAACTACCACCGATTAAAATCGGTGGCTTGTAGCTCACAAGCCTAATGACTTAGAAGTAGTAGCGCACGAATGTGCTTCTTCACGAAGTGGCTACGTTTGGGTGGTTGACAGCACCCTAGATTACCAACATGTCAGTCGGTAACGTTATTTAATTCAAACTTAGGATGCTCGTTTCCAGTAAGATATTGCTTGCCCAGTTCGTACAGATTCATTGCGCCAACACGGTCATCATTAGTTTTAAAACCGCAGTATGCACAATCATAGCGATGTAGTGCATGATTGCGGTTTTCTTTGCAAATTTGACCGCATTTAGGGCATCTTTGACTGGTGTATTTGGCTGATACAATCAATACTTGTGATTGATTAGCCTGTGACTTATATGTCAGCTTAACTTGCAAATCGTAGAACGACCATGAATGCAAATCACGATTACGGTCACGAGTGCCTTGGTTTTTCTCATCAAATGATACGTTGGTCAAGTCTTCTAAAACGAACAGAGTATTTGCTC
>ERZ773229.692-NODE-692-length-27744-cov-5.670230_pt1 | contig 27744 bp, 30 predicted proteins | sample MGYA00580992_ERZ773229 | MGnify/ENA primary metagenome ERZ773229 (study PRJEB29015, sample SAMEA2737795) | human gut metagenome | biome: human gut; feature: human-associated habitat; material: faeces | place: China | collected 2012 ... | reverse complement strand
TAGCCAAGTACCTAATACAGTTGTAACAGAGTAAACTCTGCTACAAAGGGTGCTGCCAACCACCCTATGATGTAACGCCACTTTAGATAGCAATATCTATCGGGGGTTAAAGGTCGGAGGTGCAAGCCGTTAGTACGACTGGGCAGTTACAAGCCCATTACCTTTAGGTTGTGGGTAGTTGACCGAAAGACTTGAGAAGGCAGGAAAAACTAGCAAAAAGAGCTAAAAATCCTGTGAACGGAGGCGGCAATGATTACAACAGGCAGGGATATTGAAACAATACTTTTTAAGAATGGATATAACCAAATTGGTGCAACCAGAAGGCATGCAAAGATCTATATGAGCAATATCAGGGAATTAAAAACTGTTATTGTCATTGAAGCGATACAGGCGGAAGTGAGTGGGACATGCTCTCTGAATGCTGTGATACGAGAGGCAGAAGAAAAATATAATATCCTTCTTGCCGTTGATCCATTGATCATATTAATCGGTTCTTCAAGAACACATAAACTTTACGGCAAGAATATGATAACCATAGACTGCTCTGATTCAAAAGTAAAATGCCGTGGATATTCGGCACGATATGAGAAGGAATGCCTTGATTTTATTGACTTTTCCAAAAAGCAAAGAAAAATCGCAAAAGCAAATTTGGATATTTCAAAAAGGGTAAATGGCAATTACAGCACATGGATCTTATATATCATTATGATGATAAATGTTTGCTGCTTTTATAATGCGGTAAAGACCGGAGGACTTGGCTTTGCCGGTTATACATCAAATAACGGGCTGGAAGCGTATGCAATATCAGCAAACGCAATCATTATAAATAAAGAATATGCAAGACTTATAAGCTATATGTTCGAACATGGAAGTATCGGACATTTGTTTGGAAATGTTGTGTCTCTTTATCTGCTTGGAAAGATGTTGCTGAAAAGAAAAGGAACATTGAGGTTTCTTGCTGTATATATGCTCGGCGGTATATCTGCAGGCTATCTGTCCTCTGCATATCATTATTTTGTAATGAAAGATTTGCAGACTATAACCGTCGGGGCATCCGGAGCCATATTTGCATTACTTGGAGCATTGGTAATGGATGTGCTGACAGATGATAACATGATCGGAATGAAAAAGCGGTTTGCCGGATTTGCAGGTGCAATGCTGATCTTTAACAGTATTGGTTTTAACATTGACTGGATCGGGCATGTAGGCGGATTTATTTCGGGAATGCTCCTCATGTGGTATATCAATAAGATTGACCAGATCGTGATGAACTTATCAGAAATGAAGATATGCAGGCTCAAAGCAAACGGACGGATGTAAAGCAGAACAAGTATCTTTGGTTAGATATGCGGAAAGGAAAAATTCATGGAAAAACGGATGCCGGTAATCGGAAAAGCGTGGCTGAAAGATGAAAATGAAATAACACAGTGGATCACATCCAAAGAAGCTGAAAAATACAGGACAGAAAACTGGTCTAAAGTCAGTGCCTCAGACTGGGAATCTGGTGAGCAGATCAATTTTAATGAGCTGAGTCGTAAAATGCCCGGTGTATACGATGCATTGAAACACGGTACTGAAGGTGGCAGCTGGTTAAAAAAGCTGCTTGAACAGGATGAATATAATAAACGCATGGAGCAGTGCTTTGACCTTATTTATCTGGATGAAAAAGAACGCTTCGTGATGATCCGGTCATCAGAAGGGGAATGGATACTGCCTGCCAGATTTGTACGCTGGGAAATGTACAAAGATTATGACGATGTGAGCATTTCAAGGCTGACAGCGTTAGGCGGCGGTGACGGCAGCCTAATGATGGCTTCAGGGGATGCATCAAAAACTGATATCCAAAACCGGATCCAGGAAAAAGAGGCAGAAATAGAAACAGCGAGACAGCAGCTTGCATTTATTCAGGAAGAAACAGAACAAAGGATTGCCGAGTTCAGACGGCAGCTGGAAGAAGAATACCGCAGGCAGAATGAGATCATTGCAGAAAAGAAAGCAGAACTTGAAGCAAAAGTCGAGGAGCTGAATAATCAGATATATATGCTCGACACACAGATCTATGCGATCCGCTGCATGACAGGGGAAGTAGTAAACTTTACAAAACTTACTGAAGGGCAGCCTGCCGATACGAACGCACCGCTTGTGATCTACCAGAAATTAAGATTTCTCGACGAGGAGTTAGGAAAACTGATTGCCCTTTATGATTTTGACGGTGATGACTGCGGTTACTTTGAAGAATTACTAAAACACCGTAGGGATATAAGCAGTCTTTTCTGTCCGGGAGACAAATCAGTATCGTTTGTCAAAGTAAGCCGTAGCGGAACTGCCTACTGCACAAGTGACAGGTTTGAAAATATGCTGGAATCTTATGAAAAATATCATGGTCATACGATCGGGATCCTGGTACGTGATGGAGACAATCTTTATATCGGATGGACGGATGAAGATAGAATCAGGATCAGCGATGATAACGTGTACTATGAACCAAAAAAAGAAACTATAACACAGGAAACAGAGTACGTAGCATCCACCACAAGGGAAGAAAAGATTGCAAGGTTTTTCATCATTTCTATCCTGCAGGGACTTATCAATGACGGAAAACTGATAAGGCTTCCGGAAGAAGTAAAAGTAATGAAACCAAACCCATACGTTGTATTTTCCATGGCGGACGGATGGCTTGAGGATAATACTTATGGCACATGGGTAGATATTTTAAAGGCAACAGCCGGGGAAATGAAGAAAGGAGACATGGTACTGACTATACAGTACATTACAAGGGATGATGCATATTCCAGCGCCGGGACGCAGTTCCAGAGATATAATAACGACAGAGGGCGTGGGGACAAGAACCGGACACATGATGTCAGCATTGCTAACAGCACGGTGTATCCGATCAATCTGGTCGAAACAGATGAAACATACACTGTGAGCTATCTGTGCTATCCATATGACTGCAAGAATGAAAAGGTACCTATTACAGATACATCATGGACTGTCAATCATCATTTCATGGAACTTGCCGGACCACCTGAACTAAAAGAAGAAGAGATCACGTTGGAGGCAGGAAAATTCTATCCAGACTTTTATCCGCATGCAAAGGACAAGCTTACCGAAGAGAATGTAAAAAAATGGGTGATCTGGAAGAATAAGTACTACCGTAACGATTCAATCTCTTATAAGTCAAGGGCGTTCACTGACGAATATAAATGCTATAAAAAGGTCGTACATGACGTAAAATATAAACAGTCTGATTCACATTATTACATTTCAGAGGAAAAATCAGACTGTGCAGCTACTTGGGATTCTTCCAAAAAAATGGCAAGGGCAAACATGGAAGTTTTCAAAGATGAATTTCTCAACCTGACCTATTTAGATTCCGTGAGGATCAGATATGCGATCACAAACAGAAAGCTGGGCGGCTGGAAGATAGGCAGAAAGGAAGTAGACTATGCCAAAGCCATCAAGTATCTCAATGTGGCGCTTTCCTATGTGTTAAATAGGGAAGAAGAAGAAAAGAATATGCTGCTTGAACATATGGATGTTTTGCCGGAGAACTGGCAGGTAACATTGACAGAATGGAGACACGAAAACAGCTATCACAAATTAACACCCGCGAGAGCAAAATCTTTTGTGGGATTATTAAAAGACAAAACCAAATAGAAGATTGGAGAAAAAGATGGAACTATATTTTCATAGTAAATTAAACATAGGAGTATTCTTGATAACTGCAATAATCATAGCAGGAATATTAATATGGGCTAAAACCTTCGTGTTTGATGCTGTCCCAGAACGGGATTCACAGACAAATGAGAAGATTTCTAAGAAAATATAATTAGGAGAGGCTGGTAAAAAAATGAACGATAAAACAACAGTTAAGGATATTATATATGACATTATCTTGGCATTATTGGTTACTTGTGTGGCTTTTGCATTCGTATACATTGCTCAATTAGGAGCTACAAAGTTGAAAGAATATTGGTCATCTAAACATCCAATCACATATATGCAGGCAGAAGTCATTAACACGGAATATAATGGAGAGGATTATTATGCAATATGTATTGAAGAGGGGGTAGAAAATACACCGGAAAATAGAATTGCTGTTTGGGTAGATAAACCAATTTTAACAGTTGGAGATAAGATTTCTGTTAAAAAATATAGCAATGGGGATTATTATCTGAACGACCAAGACGATTCAAATTAAGATTTGCGACAAAGAAAAGGAGAAAAATGGAAATTATATATTCAAATTTATCATTTACGAAGGTTACTCAAAACTTAGAAAATTTAAAAAGCAATTTCAATTTTCCAAAAAGAAGTTATGAGCACAAGTATAAATCTAATAATTGGATAAAAATGCATGGAAAAGCAATGAGGAGAAAACCTTTTAAAAAAGTGAATGCTGTTGTAATGATGGATGAATTTTGGAACATTCGATAATTTGAGAAGTCATTGTCTGATTGCGGAACGAAGCTTATATATTTAAAAATATTAAGGAGAACGGCATTATGGCATATGCAGAGAAAACATCCGTTTCGGTTGTGAAAACGAAAGCGGATATTGAAGAATTAATACAGAAAGCCGGAGCAGAACAGTTTGTTTCCGGCTATAAAGAAGATATGGCAGTGATAGGCTTTTCACTTGCAGATAGACAGATACGATTTATCCTGCCATTACCGGATAAGCAAGACAAGACATTCTGGTATACACCGGAACGGAGAACTAAAAGAACAGAAAAGCAAGCGTATGAAGCGTGGGAGCAGACATGTCGGAGCAAATGGAGAGCATTATATCTTATCATCAAGGCAAAACTGGAAGCGGTCAGTAGCGGAATCAGTACAGTTGAACGAGAATTATTCTATGACATTGTACTGCCGGATGGAAAAACGGTCGGAGAGTTATGTCGCCACAGATTGAAGCTGCTTATGAAACTGGGCAGATGCCTCCGCTGCTTCCTATGATACGATAAGAGGAAAAAAGAATGTCGAAACATAAAGCAATACCGAAGAAAACAAGACTAAAATCATATGATAAATAGAATCACAGATGTGCCTATTGCGGATGTGATCTGGAATATAAAGATATGCAGGTGGATCATGTGAAGTCTGTATATACAAATTTGGATTTAAGGGAAACAATGACAGAAAAAGAAATGTATGATGAAGAAAACTTTATGCCAACTTGCAGACAATGCAATTTTTACAAATCCACTATGACAGTCGAAGACTTCAGGAAAAGGCTTCAGACTACCATGATGAATAATCTTAGGAAAAATTTTGGATATCGACTGGCGGTAAAATACGGACTGGTAGAGGAAAAAACAAAGAATATTGTTTTCTATTTTGAAACTTTATCGCATGAGTAGAGTGTCTTTGTAAAGATGCTATAATATCTGCAAGGAGGAAATATAGGGCATATGGGAAAAGAAGAATTTGTTTCAATCCTTTCACGAAAAGGATATATATCAAAAATTGAAAACGGGGTTGTGATCGTATATGCTCACAACATTTCAAATGATAAAGAAATGAAAGCATTTTTGACAGAAGTAAAAAATCTAGTCAAGGAAACTGGATATGGAGGAAGTTACGGTGTAAAATGCAAAAATACAGAAGCGCCTACCATGGAAGCTCCAGCGGCAGAAAAAACACGCGAAGATCTGGAAGAAGATGAAATGGAGGCAACAGCCGAAGACGAATTTGGTCAGTTGAGCTTTATCTAAGGAAGGGATGATACGGAAATGGGATACATATTGTTGGGAATCATGTATATCTGCCTTGGTATATATATGGTTGTGCTTATGATGAATGTAGTAAGAAAATGTAGAAAAACGCATAGCGAATATTACAAAATGGAAATTCCCTCAAAGATAGCATGTCTTTTATTACTTGTGGTTGATATCTTAGATATTGTGTCTTTAAACCACAGAGCTATCCATATGACGATTATGGCAACCAGCACATGGTTTTGCGTGATTTTGAACACATATTCTGTACGCATGTCCGATCAAGCTTACAAAAAACATTAGTTGTAGTTTCAAGATATGAAATTTAGCAGAGGAATATAGGAGAAATTAAAACTGTGTCTCATAAATATCCAAGATGTTTTAAATTTAGATATGTATATAGTTGGAAGCAGAGTGAGAAAAAGAAGAAATGAGCTAGGTCTTTCACAAGCAGAAATATATATATAAAAAGCAATATTTCTCCGGCTACATTAAGCCGGATTGAAAAAACAAGATAACGAGAAAAATTTAGAATCTACATAAAAAAATATAAAAAGTCATGGCACAGTATGTGTTGTGGCTTTTTTTGATAATTGATTATTACATCTGGTTTACATATATGTTTAAATATGCTATAATATACAAGACAAAAGGAGAACGATATTTTATGAAAAAATTAATATATTTAAGTATTTTAATATTATGTATATCAAACATTGCAGGATGTTCGAATGAAAATATTGAAGAAACGGGCATGCAGACAGAAGCTCTTGAAAATGAAAGAGGAACCGGCTATGTGCTAAGCACAGAGCAACGAGCAGAAAGAGAAGATACAAAGCAGTATTACAAATACTCTGAACTGGAGCGTACACTGGAAAAAATCAAAGAAAAGACAGATCCGTAAATTTTTTTTATAATTTATATGTTGATATACGCTATATTATACGAATAAAGAAAGGAGAACAGATGCAGAATAACAGTTTACCGATCTCTTTTGATCTCCGATCAGTAAGGCGCGAATATGGACTTACGGTATTATGTTTGCATGACAAGATGCAGATTAGTAAGCCTACGCTTATAAAAATAGAAAAAACCGGGCAGATTCCATTTGACAGTTATGCGAATTATGCGAAAAGGTGTCCAACACTTTTCCCGGAGAAAGAGAAGATCATGAGAAAAAGATGGATAGAGCTTAGAAAAGGCGGAGATTTTGACGCCATTGCACAGCAGTTTCATATAAGCCCGGCGGTTGCAAGAATCGTGCGCAACAGGGGAATTGATAAAACAGATCAGATCAACAAATATCTGAATGGCCGCTATGAGGATTTATATGATCCATGGATGATGAAAGATATGAAAAAGGCAGTTGATATTATAAAAGAGCTGATTCGAAAAGGCGTAAAAATCCGTATTATTGGAGATTACGACATTGATGGAGTTTGCAGCACTTATATGTTGAACCGCGGTCTGAAAAGATGCGGAGCAGATGTTGATTTTGCAATTCCAAATCGTATCGAGGATGGCTATGGCATCAATGTTAACCTGATTGAAGACGCTTATGAAGCAGGGGCAAGGGCAATCATCACATGTGACAACGGAATTGCTGCCATAGATGCGGTTGCACACGCAAAAGAAAAGGGAATGACCGTGATCGTAACAGACCACCATGATATCCCATATGAGGAGATCGACGGAAAACGCAAGTATAAACAGAGCGTGGCAGATGCGATCATTAATCCAAAACAGGTTGAATGTGGCTATCCATACAAAGGACTTTGCGGCGCAGGCGTTGTCTATAAGTTTATACAGGCTTTATACCAGTCATGCGGAATCCCTGAATCTGAAGTAAAGCCATTCATAGAATATGCCGGATTTGCAACGATCGGGGATGTCATGGATCTCACAGATGAAAACCGTATTCTGGTAAAAATTGGGTTGAATATGCTTGCGCATACGCAGAATCTTGGAATGAGAGCATTACTCCGTGCAAATAAGCTTGAGTACCAGAAACTGAGCACTTATCATGTTGGTTTTGTTTTAGGTCCATGTATCAATGCTAGTGGACGTCTTGACACAGCACAGCATGCAATGCGTCTGCTGTTAGCATCAACAGAGGAAGAAGCCGAAGCAAGCGCGAGTCTTCTTATGAAATTTAATAATGAACGAAAAGCCATGACGCAGGAAAATGTAGAAAAAGCCATTGCAATCGTAGAAAAAGATATGCCTGATGATAAGGTATTGGTCGTTTATCTCCCTGAATGCCATGAGAGTATTGCCGGGATCGTGGCAGGAAAAGTCAGAGAACGCTTTTACAGACCTGCATTTGTTCTTACAGACGGCAAGGAAGAAGTAAAAGGATCGGGAAGATCTATTGATGAATATTCCATGTATGATGAAATGGTCAAGTGCAGCCGGTATCTGGATAAATTTGGCGGACATCCAATGGCGGCAGGGCTATCTCTGAAAAAAGAGAACATTGAGTCGTTTAGAAAAGCCATGAATGAAAACTGCCGGCTGGAAGACAATGATCTGATTGAAAAAGTAAAGATTGATATTGTCATGCCGGTAGATTACGCCACAAAAGAAATTGTGCATGACATTGAAAAACTGGAACCGTGCGGAAAAGGCAATGAAAAGCCCGTATTTGCAGCACGTAGCACACGTATCACTGGGATAAGAGTAATTGGAAAAACCAGATGTGGGGTAAAACTTACTTTACTGCAGGATGACGGACTTGTAATGGATGGAATATTCTTTACTGATCCGGATGTGTTCATTGAAGATATGGAACGGAGATTTGGCACGATTGAAAAAGACTGCCTGCTTGCCGGAAATGCTGAACATACAAGATTAAATTTATTGTATGAACCGCGCATCAACGAATGGCAGGGCAGGGAGACACTACAGATAAACATTCGTGATTACTGTTAAAAAGTACTAAGAAGGAGCAGAAATATATGCAAAGAGGATGGGATGAATTAAGTAGTGCATTATTTGATGAACTCAAGAGGTTGGGGAATGAATCCTTGACTGCCGACGAATTAAAATCAGAAATTGAACGGGCAAAGGCAGTATCAAATGTATCACAGCAGATCCTTCAAGGCGTTTCACTGTCGCTTGAGGCGGAAAAGATTATCGGAGAGTATGATTCAGCAAGAAATGTTAAAGTACCGGATTTCTTTCTGGAACAGAAGGGTATTTGATTATGACAGGAACATTCAAACGATTTACTCCGGATGAAAAGGATTTCATAAAAGAATATGCTCCCGGACACAGCAGGGCAGAAATCACAGAAGCTTTGAACAAAAGATTTGATGCAAACCGATCTATAACATCTGTGGATAATTACATTCAAAGAAATAAGATAAGAACAGGATATATTAAAGGACACGAATATACCTCAGAAGAACTTGATTTTTTAAGAAATTATGTGCCGGGAAGATTTCTGTCGGATATCACCGTAGCATTTAACAGAAGGTTTGATTTAAACGTGAATGAAACTTCTCTGGCAGCATGTTTAACGAGAAATAACATAAAATCTGGCGTGGCAAGATTTACAACTGATCAAATATCAAAACGTGCAAAGCCAATAGGTACAGAAAGAAAACAGAACAATTACATATATATAAAGACAGAAGATGGATGGCATTCCAAACAACAAGTATTATACGAAGAAGTATATGGCAAAGTTCAAGAACACAGCATGGTGATTTTTTTGGATGGGAACAGCGATAATTTTGATATAGATAATCTTATGGCTATAGACAAGAGGATAAATGTGATAATGAATATTTATAAATTACCAAGAAACTCAAAGGAACAGACAATTGCATCTATACAAACAGCAGCTCTCATTGCCGGTATTATTGATGCAAAAGAAAGGGTAAAGGAGAAAAATCATGATACATGAACTATATCAAATGATCACTTCAAAAAAAAGAACTGCTTTATGCGCGTCATTTATGATAGTTGTAATACATCAATAATTAATAAAATATACTAGGAGGAAATACGATGAATAAAAAGGACATTATGGAGCTGAAACGCAGATTTAAAAAGGAAGCATGCACATTTACGAGAATGTGTGGCTGCTATGTCAGCGTTGAAAAAGAAAAGATCACAAAAATTGCGGAAACATTTCTGAATCTGGAAGATGAAGAATTTTACAAGTACCTTGAAATTGCCAAAAAGACGTTATCTGGCAATATTGGAAATAACCTTGTAGAATTAGCTTTCCCAAGAGAACAGGAAGCAGCAGGTGGGAAGCAGCAGTTTTTAATGGGGCTTCGTGAAAGCAAATTAAAAAATGACGATCTGCTTGATACTTTCTATGATATGATCATCGACAACTATGACAGGGTAGGAAACTATCTGATCCTTATCTTTCATGACGCTTATGATGTCATGACGAAAACCTCTGATAACGATAAATTAGACGAATCAGAAGAAGTTTACGAATATTTGCTTTGTGCGATATGCCCTGTGGAACTCACGAAGCCGGCATTAGGATATCGTGAAGCAGAAAACCGTATTGGCGCACGTATCCGTGACTGGGTAGTTGGCATGCCGGAAACAGGCTTTGTATTTCCTGCTTTTACGGATCGGAGTACAGATATTCATTCAGTCATGTTTTATACGAAAAATACCGTAAATCCGCATGTGGAATTTGAAGACGGTGTCTTGGGATGTATGGAACATATGACCTCAGACCAGAAGAAGGTTGAATTTGCACAGATTGTCAAAGATGTTGTCGGCGACGATGATGATGAAGAAACTATCCAGATTTATAATGAGGTACAGGATACGTTGAATGAAGTTTTGCAGAACGAACAGGAAAAAGCAGAAGAAAGCAGCACAAATGAGTCGGACGAGCCACCAAAAGTAGTGCTTACGGAGCAGATCATCAATGAAGTGCTTGAAAAAGTCAATTTATTTGAAGACCAGAAAGAAGCAATCAAAAAGAGCTGTGCTGATGTTATTCCAGAAGATACAGAGGTAGCAGAGATTATTGATGAAAAAGCAATCAAGGCGGCTGAACAGACAAGATATCTAAACAAACTGAAAGAACTTTTACTTGCGGCAGCCGAAGTTTTGGAAAAAACAGGCGAAACAGAACTTGTAAAGGAAATCAGGGATGCCGTTTAATCGAAAGAGGGGGGAAATATGAAATATATTGTGTGGAGACTTATTGGTTTTTACGGCTTTGTTTTCCTTTTTGGACATATATTGTTGTACGGAAATAATCGTTTTGCTGAAAAAAGGATACAAGAAATCGAAGCTCAAAACTATTCCTACGAAACATATGTAACCGTAACGGATAAAAGCACAACTTTACATAATATTATTGTGAATACAGTTCCGATAAGCCAGAGATCTTATTTATTAACAGTCTCAATGGATGATACGTCTGGAGAAACTAAGGAATTAAACGTATCTTCAAGCGTATATGATTCGATCAATATAGGAGATTCAATTTTGGTGACTGTGTATGCTGGTAATGATGATGATTCCGTCACAAGTGTATATATTGGAGAACAAAGGAAATAAAGGAATGTTTTGTGCACCTTTATCAATATAAGAAAAAAAATAAAATAAAAGGAGAATGAAACACTATGAACAACAATTTTGAGCAGGTAACAGAGAATGAATTTGATGGTATGACGATGGAAGAAAAAAAGAAATATTTGATCGATCTTGTTTCAAATATGTCCGGGAATGAGGTTGAAACTGTTTTTTACGGCTTAAAAGAAGATGCCAGAAAACAGGTGATTCCAGAAATCAAAGAAGCAAATGTAGCAGATGAAATAGCAGACGAAAAAATTGATTCGATTGCAAGTTGGCTTGATGTGGCAGCAATGGGGGAAAGCACATCTAAAATTGATGTGTTTAAATCGATCTGCGCAGATGAAAATATTCATCTGAACGAAACGTTCATGAAAAAAATGTACGAAAAACTCGCTTAAAATATATTCAGGACCAGAAAAATTAAAAAAATGTAGAAAGGACATGGAAGGACAAAACTCTATGGATAAATATAGGAAAAGTAAGGAGCCCTCCATTAAATTACAAATAGAAATCACTGAAAAGGAAGCTAAACGAATAGCGCTAACGTATGCGACGATTTCTCTTGGGGCTTTTGGAATAGGTGGATTTCTTACATATTTAGGATGCGTAGGGGTGTATGCAGGTATCTCTACAATAAAGGAATTTGGTATCCTTTACTTAGTTTGTGCTATGTTTATATGGTTAATAATATACTTAGTAACAAACTGCGCTTTTCATGATGAAGAATCATATGTTTATTGGTTCAAACAAAAAAATCAAATGAACAATAAGCAAAAGTGAAATGTAGAAAAGGTCACAAATATTAAACTGAAGTGAGGAAAATAAAATGTTTATAATAATGCAAAATATGCAGCAATTAAAAAGTGCTTATGAGCCATATGCTTTTTCACATAAGAATTTTCTGCACGATTATAAAGCAAATAATTGGTTGAAAGCGCATGGTATACCTATGCGCAGAAAGCCTTTTAAAAGAAAATTTGTAACCATAGCATTGGATGAATTTAGCAATATTATTAATAAAGAACTCTCTTAATTACTATATAAGAGCAGATAATATTCATCTTTTTTTGACACTAAAAATGATGTATGCTATACTTCAGTCATAAATAAAATTAACTGAATAAAAATTAATCAAAGTCCGCAGTATCTTCTGTGGACTTTTTTTATTATCGAGCGCAATCGTGGCGCTCTTTTTTTATGCCTTTTAAGGCTTTACATATAAATCTATCAATCTAAGCAACACGCAGATGTTTTGCGTGATCTTATATAAAAATACGCGTATAAAGGATGAAAATTATGAAAACAAAAAAAATTACACAGTTCTTTATGTTCTTCTTTTTAAATAAAGAGGAATCAAAGAAAGTTGAAAACAAAAAACATGAAAAAAATGTTGTAACAAAAGTAGTAAGCACTTTAAAGAAAATCTTTCCCCATAACTTCCGTTATGAAAATGGAGAAGTAAATGAAGGGGGAAGCAAAACAAGATTCAACTGGAATATTGAGGCAATCAAAGCCTTAAAAGACGTGGAATCCGAGAAACGCCTTGCAACCGAATCCGAGCAAAAAACAATGTCAAGATATGCCGGATGGGGTGGAATCCCACAGGCATTTGACAAAAATGCAAAAGGCTGGGAAAAGGAATACGCCGAGCTGCAGGAAATGCTTACAGACGAGGAATACGCCAATGCAAGGGCAAGCGTAAATAATGCTTTTTATACGAACCCGGAAATTGCAAGGGCAGTAAACGAAACGCTCACACGTTTCGGTCTGAAAAAAGGAAACATACTGGAGCCATCCATGGGAACCGGTATCTTTTTCGGTACAATGACCGAAGGTGAACAGAAAGAGCGAAAACTCTACGGCGTAGAGATCGATCCGATCTCTGGTAGAATTGCAAAGCAGCTTTACCAGACTTCAAAAATCAATATCTGTGGATTTGAAAACACTACATTTTCAGACAACTTCTTTGATGCTGTCATTGGAAATGTGCCTTTTGGAGACTTTAAAGTTTATGACTTACGGTATGCCAAATATAATTTCAAAATCCACGATTATTTTGTGGCAAAATCGATTGATCTTGTCCGTCCGGGCGGTGTGGTCGCAGTGATCACGTCCAAATTTACAATGGACAAGGGAAATGTCGCATTCCGTAAATATATTGCGGAACGTGCAGAACTTATCGGAGCTGTAAGACTTCCTGATTCTGCTTTCAGAGGGGTGGCAGGAACCGAGATCACATCGGATATCCTCTTTTTTCAGAAAAAAGAGAAAAAGTCCTTATGTGAGGATGCTGAATGGCTTGATATCGGACAGACGGCAGATGGAGTAGAGTGCAATATGTATTTTGTCAATCATCCGGAAATGATGCTTGGCAAAATGGTGTATGACACCAGCCGTTTCGGAGAAAAGAGCAGATACACAGCATGCAGGATAGCAGAAGGCACGGACCTTATTTCTGCATTAAAAAAAGCTCTTTTGAATCTGGACTGTCAGATTGCGGAAGCCGGAGAAATGGAAGATGAAAAAGCTGCAGGAAGTATCCCAGCAGATGAATCCGTAAAGAATTTCACTTACACATTTGTGGATGGGAAACTTTATTACAGAGAAAATTCTGTAATGTTACCGGTAGAAATCAAAAATAAAAAAAATGTAGAAAGGATCAATGCACTTGATGGTCTCAGAAACTGCGTCCATGAATATATTCAGGCACAGCTAAGAGGAGAATCTGATTTATCAGAGTATCAGAAAGACCTTAACAGGCGCTATGATGCCCTTGTAAAAAAATACGGATATCTGACCGGAAGAAGCAACAAACTTGCCTTTCAGGATGATGCAGATTATCCCTTATTATGTTCACTTGAAAACGTGGACGAAGAAGGGAATGTGTCAAAAGCTGACATGTTCTATAAACAGACCGTGGCAGCAAAGCCGGTTATCCGGAAAAGTAAGGATGCCTTGGAAGTATTGAGTATCAGCGTTAATGAGAGAGGATGTGTGGATCTTCCATATATGATGGATCTGTTCATCTGTGATGACGATAATGAGGCAATAAAAAAAGAGCTGCTGTTCCGTGAGCTTTCCGGTGTGATCTTTATTGATCCGGAAACAGAAAAATGGTTGACTGCAGATGAATACCTGTCAGGAAACGTAAAAAGAAAGCTCCGTATGGCAAAGATGTATGCGGAAGACAATGCTTTATATAAAAGCAATGTTGAAGCATTAGAACAGGTACAGCCGGAAGATATTCCTGCTGAGGATATTGATGTCCGTCTTGGCACGACATGGATCGAGCCTGAAGACTACGAACAGTTTATCTATGAACTGCTGGAAGTGCCGGAAAGATTCCAGCGCAAAAAAGACTGGAATATCAACAGCAGATATACGCCTTCATGGATCATGATAAAATATTCACAGGCAACAAAAGAATATTTTATCGAAAATAAAGCTTTAAACTGGTCTTCCGTCAAGGCTGCATCGGTTTACGGAACTCCACGAATGGATGCCTTCTGTCTGATCGAAGCATCCTTAAATCTCCGTTCTGCTACTGTACGTGACAGGGTGGATAATATGGACGGCACATACAAATATGTCGTCAATAAGGAAGCCACAATGGCAGCAAGAGATAAGCAGGAGCAGATCAAGGAAGCGTTCCGAAACTGGATCTTCGAAGATATTGACCGCAGGGAAAAATATGTGAAGTATTATAACGATACGTTCAATAATATCCGCCTGCGTGAATATGACGGATCAAAACGTCAGTTTCCGGGCATGAATCCTGCGATCGTGCTAAAACAACACCAGCGGAACGCCATTGAACGTATCCTCATGGGAAAGAACACATTGCTTGCACATTGCGTAGGAGCAGGAAAGACCTTTGAAATGGTTGCCGCCTGCATGGAGCAGAAACGTCTTGGACTTGCAAACAAGACGATCATTGCCGTTCCAAAATCACTGGTAAGACAGTGGGCTTCTGAATTTCTAAGACTTTATCCTTCAGCAAACATACTTGTATCAAGCGAGAGGGATTTTGAAAAGAAAAGAAGAAGGATTTTCATCTCGAAGATTGCAACTGGCGATTATGATGCGATCATCATGTCACACAGCCAGTTCGAAAAAATCCAGATCTCGCCGGAAAGACAGGAGCTCATGCTGAATAAGCAGATCAATACTCTTTCCAGTGCTATAAGCGAGATCAAGGCAGAACGTAACGAACAATGGACGATCAAGCAGATGGAAAGCCAGAAAAAGAAGTTACAGGAGCAGTTGAAGAAGCTGACAGATGCTTCTAATAAAGATGATGTGCTTTCTTTTGAGGAATTAGGTGTGGATTCCATCATGGTGGATGAAGCACACAATTACAAAAACCTGACCATTTTCTCCAAAATCAACAACGTTGCAGGAATCAATTCAAACGGTTCCAAGAAAGCAACGGATATGCTGTTAAAATGCCAGTATATCAATGAGATCAACAATGGACGTGGAATTGTTTTTGCAACCGGCACTCCGGTAAGCAATACCATGTGTGAGATGTTTGTCATGCAGAAATTCCTCCAGAATGACAGATTGGAGGAAATGGGGCTTGACTACTTTGATGCATGGGCATCGACGTTCGGGGAAGTAACGACAGCATTAGAGCTTACCGTCGAGGGAAGTGGTTTCCGTTTCAAGAGCAGATTCAATAAATTTGTCAATCTGCCGGAACTTATGACCACATTCCGGGAAGTTGCGGATGTCTGCACTTCGGATCTTCTTGATCTGGATGTTCCGGAATTAAAAACCGGAAAACCGATCATTGTAGAATCTGAACCAGACAGCTGTCAGAAAGAGATCATGGCAGAATTTGTCCAGAGAGCTGAAGCTATCCGTAACGGTGGTGTTGACTCGTCGGAAGATAATTTTTTGAAGATCACGCACGAAGCCAGACTTCTGGGAACGGATGCGAGATTATTATATCCGGATGCACCGGAAAACCCGGATGGAAAACTTCTGAAAGTGGCTGAAAATGTATACAAAGAATACATGGATGCAAAAAATGCCGGAAAGATCGGATGCCAGCTCGTGTTTTCCGATATCGGAACACCGGGCGCAAACAAAGAGTTTACGGTATATGATTTCATTAAGGAACGCCTGATTAAGAAAGGCATCCCGGAAAATGAGATCAGGTTCATCCATGATGCAAAAACGGACGTTCAGAGAGATAATCTCTTTAAGGATGTCCGGACAGGCAAAGTACGTGTTCTGATCGGCAGCACTGATAAGTGTGGTACCGGTGTAAACGTGCAGAATCATTTGGTAGCTCTGCACCACGTAGACTGCCCTTGGAAGCCTTCTGCCATTGAACAGCGTAATGGACGAGGTATCAGACAGGGCAACGAAAATGACGTGATCGCAGAATACCGTTACGTAACAAAACAGACATTTGACGCTTATAACTGGGGAATCATTGAAAATAAACAACGGTTCATCAGTCAGGTAATGACTTCACGAATCACCGGACGTAAGTGTGATGATATCGACGAGGCAACATTATCCTACGCAGAAATAAAAGCGATTGCAACGGGTAATCCACTTATCCGTGAAAAGATGGAAGTAGACAACGAAGTGCAGCGTCTGAAAGCACTGAAAGCTTCCTATGACAGCACCAGATACGGTCTGCAGTACAAATTCATGATCTCGCTCCCACGGGAGATCAAGGAAAAGGAAAACGTTCTTGAAAATGTCCTCAAAGACTTGGAAGTTTATGAGGCACATAAAGATGAAGACTTTTCCATTGAGATCATCGGTAAGAAATTTACCGAAAGACCAGAAGCAGGAGAAATGCTGTTAGATGTTTTCCAAGGCATCAAGGAGCTGGGAGAGATCGTCACAGTTGGTTCTTATAAGGGATTTACATTGGGCATCAAAAAAAGCTTTATGCAGGATTCTTTTATCGTGCTGTCCTGCAATGCAAGATACAGTACAGAACTGTCCAGCAATGCTCTTGGAGCAATCACACGTATCGAAAACCGGTATAAGCGGATTGAAAACTCAAAAGCAATGCTTGAGCAAAAACTTGAACAGCTTAATAAGGACAGAAACTCTGCAGAAGCGGAGTACAACAAGCCTTTCCAGCATGCAGCACTTCTGGAAGAAAAGCTCTGCCGCCAGAGAGAACTCGAACATGAACTCAATCTGGATGAAAAAGTAGAAGAAGTAACAGATGTTGCATAAATTGTAATTTACTTAGAAGGAGTGTGATTGAAATGGAATTTAGATTAACAAGTGAAAGTATGGAGTTGCTAGTTGAATCTATTGTAGATGCAGTTGAAACTACAGAAGATAGAGATATGCAATTTGAAATGGTAAAGACAATTCTTGAAGATAATGGAATTATAGAAATTAAAGACTAAGAAAGGTAAATATTATGAGAACAAACGAAAAAAGTTGGTAATTGGTCGGTAGATTAAAAGCAAAGTAAATTTTTTTAGAGCCATGGGATTTTTCCTGTGGCTCTTTTTTTCTTGCAAAATAAATGTTAATATATATGTAACAATTTACAAACTCAGCAATAGCGAAGGAGCGATAATGGCAACGATAATCAAAATCCGCCGTGGGATCAATGGCTTTAAATATGCTGCATGTGACATGGATGGAAACTTTATCTGGAATCTGAACCGTCTTTCAGAAGCGAGCCAATACTGGAAAAAAGAAATAAAGACCGGAAACGTCCGCCTTATCAGGGAACTTTCCCTTTATCCGGAGACTGATCAAAAAAACATAACTGATGAAGATGATACGAGTCGTGTTTTCAGGGCAGTGTTTTCTAATGTCCGATTTTTTGACAGATGAAAAAAAACATGATATAGTGTCCTTATAAATAAAATTTAATTGAATAAAATCAAATTTAAAGACCACAGAGATTCTTTGTGGTCTATTTTTGTTAACGGAACGCTTTTGGCGTTCTTTTTTTATGCCTTCAACAAGGCTTTATATAAATCTTTTATCTAAATAACGCACTGCGAAGTGACGGTGCGATCAAATATAAAAATAAATTATAGAAATATGGAGAAAAATTATGGAAACAAAATATGAAAATTATGAAGACATGCTTGAGGCAGCAAGAGAGGAATATCTTGCAAAAGTTCCAGAGGGAATGAAGGAGGTTGCAACTGGACAGATTGACATGGTTCTAGACGGAATCCGGGAGATGGCAGAAAAAAATACTGCATTTGCAGATAAACTGCTCCTTCCATGGAAGTCATTTGAAAAATGTTACAATTACATGGAAAAGAAAGCATTTAAAATGTCAACGAACAAGAAAACTTGTGTCGTTGTGTCAACACTGCTGTTTGACTGGATCAATGAGTATTATATGCTTGATGACAGAGCAGAATGGGAAGAAAAGCAGAAAAAGAAAGAAGCTGAAAAGTCCGTGGAAGCCGATATGGAAGTCTATAAACAGCTTTACGGAGATGCAGATGATTCTGTATCTTCAAATTCTCCTGCACCTGCCAAACCAGTCGTAACAAAGATCGCAAAAACAAAATACGACTGTGACGGTCAGCTTGATTTGTTCGGGCTGGCTATGGCGTAGGAGGTGGTTCCTATGCTGACAAAAGAGCTGAGACAGGAAGCCTTGAAAAAAGGCTTCCATTACCCAAAAGTGGAAAAATCTGTTGAATTTTATAGAACCAAAAATCTTATGATTTATGATTTTGTAAACGAAAACAGGATTTCCATGCTGCGTGTATGTATAGCTGAAAAAAAAGCCGGCATATATGATACATTCACAAAAACATGGGCGGACTGTCTGCTGTCCTCTTTTTTGGGTAAGGCAGGCATCTCAGTTTCGGAGCTTCTTGCCTTTGCATTGTCTGCTGAAGCAAAAAAAAGATTATCAAGCGGACATGATAATTTTGACTATCTTGCATTGTACAAGATAGACCAGCAAATTTCATATGCAAAAAACTGGGAAAAGAGACACCCAGCAGATGAAAGAAAAAAGGAAATCAGCCAGATAATGGCTGGTACCAATAAACGCTTATCTGCCGGATTTATAAAATTCAATCTTGATCTGTTTGGAGACTGCAAACGCATCATGTACAGTAAATCAGAAAAAGCGGTTTACTGTCCTGAATGTGAAAGCATCTCCAGAATTTCCAGTCCCCCCGAAAAAAGGATCTCTTTACAGATGTCCTGTCTGCTGCTTTACTGCAAAGGTCAGTCAGGCAGAGAACCCTCTTACGGAGGTACACTGGAGCTGTATCGTTCAGCCTGCTGGGAAAAGAAGCATCATAAGATACTTCTGTAATGATTTTTCCCTGCAGTTTGGCAAATGTAAAATTGCCAGCGAAGAAAAGTTCCGGACGATCTTGGAGGCAGACGGCTCACGCATTGAGCTGATGCAGACGGGAAATGGATGGGAAGATTATAAAGAAAAAAGATATGGTCTTTACTATCCCTCCAAAAGAGACGTTCCATATGACATGTTCTTATATGGAAACGTAAAGGCAATTCTAAAAATACCAGTATACGAACATTCCATGCTGGATGTTTGGGTGAAACAACATAAAAATAAAAAAAATGAATTGTATGCAGTATATCTGATTGAAAATTACATCAGTCAGTATGCTAAAAATGAAATCTTTGAAAAACTGTTAAAGTTCGGACTTAACCATATCGCACATGAGGTAGCTTTCCATAATTACAACCGCACGTTCAATTTTAATGGAAATAAAATCGAAGATTTCCTAAATATAAAAATGGCAAGTCTCAAACAACTGCGAAGGATCATTAACGATCCATTTGAAAGAGATATAATCGCCATGAGATATTTAGATAAGAATAATCTTTATCTAAAAGATGAAGAGCTGAAAAAATTTCTTTCATTGAATGTCTCAAATGATATGAAGGAAAAAATAGTCAGATTTTGCAAATTCAAAAAAGTAACTTTTTATAAAGTAAATAACTATGTTACTGAAAATGCAAATGCAGACTGGTCATCCTATTTTGACTACATCGGATGGACAGAGGAATTGGAATATAAAAAATCTGATTCTGTGTACTATCCGAAAAAATTTTTTAAAACCCATGATAGGGTATTTAAAGAACTGGAAGAAAAAAAGGATGCAATTCAGCGAAAAAAAGATAAAGAAATATCGAAAAAGATTGCTGGTCTTTGGGAACAGCGCATGCAGATCCCGCAATACCATTATGAAAACAATGACCTTTTCGTAATGATGCCACATGGCACAAGCGATCTGAAAAAAGAAGGTCGATCTTTGAATCATTGCGTGGCTGATTATAAAGAATTTGTTGCGGAAGAAAAAACGCAGATATTCTTTATAAGAAAAAAAGCTGCTCCTCAAAAATCGTTCTACACACTGGAAATCAAGAACCATGAAATAGAACAGTGTCACGGGCGAAATAATGTGGATATGACTGAAGAAATCCGTTCGTTTGCATATGGATATTTAAAACAGCTGAATACACTAAATGAAAAAGCTGCTGTAAAGGCAGTAGCGTAAAAAAGGAGAAAATTATGATGAAAATTAAAATTGCGAAAAAAATGTTAGCAAACGCAGTAAGCAATGTTTTAAAAGCAGTACCAGGGAAAACAACAATGGATATATTAAACAATATTCTCATTTCCGCTGTAGGAAATGAGATTGTCCTTATCGGAAATGACCTTGAACTCGGAATTTCAACTTCGGTTGAAGGCGAGATCATTGAGCAGGGAAAGACAACACTGGACGCAAGATTATTCAGTGAAATTGTAAGAAAAATGCCGGATGGGGATGTCTCAATCGTCATAGACGAAAAAGGGACTGCTACCGTAAAATGCGGAAAATCACGTTTTTCACTTGCAACAAAGGATGCCGATGCATTTCCGCTTCCTCCATTTGTCGAGGAAACTGCGCAGATCACATTGTCGGAATATTCCCTCCGTGATGCAATCAATAAAACATTGTTCTGCATCAATCTTGAGGAAGTAACTAACAAGATGATGGCAGCCCTGTTCTTTCAGGTCAATGGTTCACACCTGAGAATCACAGGGCTTGATGGACATAGGATAGGCATCCGCAACATTGAACTTGCGGAGGAAAATCCTGATATCAAGGCAATCCTGCCGGGTAAAACCTTGGCAGAACTTGTCAAGATCCTTTCAGGAGGAATCGATGACAAAGTAAAAATACAGTTTGGAAAAAAACATGTCGTATTCCGCTTTGGCAATACGGTAGTAACTTCCAGATTGATCGAAGGAAATTACTTTATGATCGACAAAATGATAAACGGAGACACTCCTATTCATATGTCGGTCAACAGATTAGAGCTTACTGCTTCAATCGACAGAGCGCTGACACTTACAGGCAGTGAAAAACTTCCTGTCATATTCGACATTAAGGGGAAGACGCTCTCCTTGTCAACGAAATCCGCAAGAGGTGAGTTGTCAGAGGAGCTGGATATTGAAACGTCCGGTCCAGAACTTAGGATTGCTTTCAATCCAAAGTTTATGATCGAAACGTTAAAGGCACTGGACGAGGAAAAGGTAGACTTCTACCTTAATAATCCACGGCAGCCAGCATTTGTCAAAAATGAGAAGGGTGAATACTTGTATGTGATCCTTCCAGTAAATATCAGAGCTTAAGATACAAAGCAGGGCATTTGCCCTGCTTTCACTAAAAAAGGAGAAAAAAATGAAACAGATAATTGTTTCAAAATTTAGAAAGGAGTAGTAAACGAATCCCGGTAAACCGGGTTGACCGCCAAAGCGTGTAAAGTGGCGAGAACAAAAGGACTGACAGTTGCGTGAAGGAGATATGAGTGGGAACTGTCTTGTGAAAACCATATCAAAGTAGCATGGGAAGCGTGATGTCCTATCCACGAACGGAATTTGTTTGTGGTGTTTATGAAAAAAAATCTAAAAGTGTGCTGGGTATCAGCAGGTGTGAGCAGCTTTATGGCAGGCTATTTGGCAGGAAACGTAGATAAATGGATCTATATTGATGTCGCTGACCAGCATCCAGACAGTATCCGGTTCATCAAGGACTGTGAAAAAGCCCTTGGTATTGATATCGAGATACTTAGATCAACTGAATATGGTTGCGTGGAGGACTGCATCCGTGTATTTGGTGGCTTTAGGGACGCCCATAGCGGATTCGCTCCATGCACAAACTGGCTCAAAAAGAGGATCAGAAAATCATGGGAAGCCGCACATCCGAATTACGATCTTACATATGTATGGGGATATGATCTCAATGAGATCTCCCGTGCAGAAAATATGATCGAAGCAAATCCGCAGGCTAAACATGAATTTCCTCTTATTGAAAAAAATTTATATAAAGAAGATGTTCACGGACTGTTTGAAAGAACTTTTGATTTTAAACGGCCGCTCATGTATGAACTTGGATATCCTAACAACAACTGCGTAGGATGTATCAAGGGAGGAATGGGTTATTGGAACAAGATCCGGAAGGATTTTCCGGAAGTTTTTGAAAGCAGGGCAAGACTGGAAAGACTTGTCGGATATTCCATTTTAAAGGATAAAAATGGTCCGGTTTTTCTGGACGAACTTGATCCGGAAAGAGGAAATATGGATACTGAAATCTTTCCAGAATGTGGACTCATGTGCTATTTTGCACAAAATAATTACTAAGATCAAAGACACGCCTCAACCGGCGTGTCTTTTTTTGCTTTTTTCGAATGTATATTCGATATTAGTGTTTATTTATATGTTAAAATATGCTATAATATACATATGAATCAACAAGAAGGAGAATTATACATGAAACAAAAATTGACGTTGAGTATGCTTATAATCATACTTTCGATATGTGGATGCGGAAATTCGCAAGAAACAAAAACAGTGGGAAATAATGTGATTTCAACAAATAAAACTGTCGAGCAGACAAGCTATGTTGCAGAGACAAATTATTCTGGTGCGGATGTTCCTGCTGAACTATATGAAATCCCCTTTCAAAAGACAGATGATTATATCAGAAATTTGGATCTGTCAAAACAGCTTTCCAGTGATGAAATGAGGGAATATATCATATCCGCTACTGATTATCTGAAAACCATCTATGGCAACAGTTACATTTCAATAGCAGCCGATCAAGATTCTTTTTTAAATGCAGTCAATGGACGCAGCAACGAAGATGGCTATGTGGCGGAAATGAACGACCAGGAGAATGTTTCTGATCATGGGAGCGAACTGATACAGATGTATGTAGATAATAAAGTAGATGCTTCTGTCGAATACAAGACAGATAAAAGCCTTTTATACGGTGATCTGTGCCGGTACTATCTGCGTGGATCCATGACGGTTGATGTCAATGGGGAAAACGCATGTAAAGCGTATGCTGATATGTTTGGAATAACCATATCTGACAAAGAGCCAGTAACGGTAGCCGTTGAAGTATCATTCATGAGAAATTACCCCGACGTTATTCTCTCATGTGAAATTTTAAAATATATCAAAGACTGATCTATATGGAGGTTAAATCTATGAAGCTTTTATTAATGATCATATTATCATTCTCACTGCTTTCTGTGCCAGTCAATATTCCAGCAGCACAGGATGACACAGCAGAAGAAACAACTACAACTGAAACATTCGGCTATTATCTGAGTGAAGATGCTTATTTTTATTCAGATATGTCTGCATCTTCCTTCACCGGAAAGATCCTCAAAGGAACAAGACTACATTTATCCGCAGTAAATAATGGAATGGCATATGTGGAATATGACGGGAAGTACGGATACGTAAAGGAAGATCTCCTTACAGAAAATCCGGACGATATTAAAGATGCAACAGAAACCATGACAAGCATCGATTCTTCGGACGTGGAAATACTTTATCCGGCAAGCCACTATTTTGATACTTATGATTACATGGCAATCAATGCGCTTGCACAATTTACGTCTGACGGACGTGATGATAACTATGTGATCGTCTGCAGTTCTGATCCTATTGTGGTAAATGGTGGGGAGCTTATGATCGCTGCGGAAAATGGTGTGGAAGATGTGACGATCCAGTATTCAAAAGATAAGCAGAACACTGATGTATATTTAAGGATTCCGACTTCTGACAGTGCTAAAGACGCCAATATTGATTTGTCCTTTGAATTTGGGAATAATTCTATCATATTTAAAAATGACAGATTTGACAGGAAGATCCTGATAGGACTGCCAGCAGATCGGTATGAAAATGTGAAAATGGGGGACAAGACTTATACTGCATCAGAGGACAACATTGTCTGGATAGAAACTGCTTCTCCTTCAGACATTACTTTTACTGTCATTCCGCAAAACGTGATCTACGGTACGGATTCTGACAATGAATCCACAGAAAGTATGGAAATACCAGATTTAAAGAAAACATCAAAAAAACATGATTATAAATGGATGTACGTTTCGATAGGAATCATAGCAGTTCTCCTTATCTGTATAAAATCCATTATTAGCAAGGTTAACAAAAACAGAATGAAGAAAAAATAAGAAAGTTTATGAGATAGGGAGTAGGATGTATGCTTTATTACGCTGTCAAGTCTGTAGACAACAAACCGGTAAATAAAATATATGATGACTGGGATCAGTGTAAAATTGTCGTATGGGGCAAAAAAGCGGTCTATAAAAGCTTTACAGACCGCAGGTATGCAGAAAAGTTTATTGTAAACGCCCCTGTACGAAAAGAAGAATTTGGTCACGGCTATGTTCCGCAGAACGCAGACAGCAACATCATATTTGGGAAATATCTCTTTGACCGTTTCCCAACGCAGGCGGACGGATATGGCGTAAAAGTATACGAAACTGGCAAAAATGAACGTATCACATGCAGGGGTTACTTCCTTCCGGACAATAAACGCCTGATTTATTCCTTTACTGGACAGTTTATCAATGATAAAAAATACGGATACGAGTTTGACGTTGAAAGCTATACCGAACATGTTACAAATGACAAGGATAGTATCATTACTTATCTTTCAAGCGGTGTGATCAAGGGAATCGGAGCGAAAAAAGCAGAGGATATCTACAAGATGTTTGGAAGCAAAACCCTAACCGTTCTGGAAACAAACCCAGAAAAACTTGTCATGGTAAAAGGGATCAGCAGAAATACCTTGGAAAAGATTGTAAAATCCTATAACGAAAATAAGGGAGCCAGAGAAATCACAAAGTACCTACTCCCATATGGTATCTCCCCAAAAATGGCTATGGCTGTTTTCCGGCAGTTTGGATTTGATTCTGTGCGGAAAGTGAAAGAAAACCCATATGTTTTATGTATGGTGCGTGGACTGACATTTGAAGATGCTGACCGTGTGGCTGAAAAAGAAAGCATTCCGAAAGATTCTGATGAACGTTTTTTTGCCTGCGCCATGTATATTTTAAAGTGCAATGAACTCACTGGAAGTACAGGAATGGAACTTAATGACTTTGGCACAAAAATGTTTCAGACACTCAATAGTCCGCTTATTACGCCTTCCTCTATAAATAAAAAGACGATTGCTCTTATCCAGTCAAAAAAAATAAGGCTTATAAAAGATCAAGGCATTCAGTTTTTATATACGCAGGCTGCTGTGTCCAGAGAAAAAGAGATTGCAGAAAATATCATCCGCATAAGCCACTCTAAATTAAAAAAACAATATTCAAGGGAAGAAATATCATCTGTACTTAAAAATGTGCTGCAGTCCTGTCATATTACACTGGATAATATCCAGAAAAATGCAGTGATAGAATCCCTATATCAGAGCATGCTTATCATCACCGGTGGTCCCGGTACCGGAAAAACAACGATCATTTATGTTATCAAGGAAGTATATAAAAGATTATATCCAGAGCAGGAATGCATCTTTCTTGCGCCCACCGGGCGTGCAGCCACAAAAATATCAGAATCCACAAATGAAGATGCAAGAACTGAACATTCTTTTCTAAAACTTTACAATGATGCCCCCGAACTGGAAAACGAGGTTCTGATTGAAAATTCACTTGTTGTGGTAGATGAATTTTCCATGACAGATGTATATGTCGCACATGCCCTGTTTAATGCGATTGCAGAAAATAACCATGTAGTCATAGTAGGAGATCCGGCGCAGCTTCCAAGTGTGGGTCCTGGTCAGGTCATGGCTGATATGATAAACAGCAATGTGATTCCGATAGTGCGGCTTAAAAATATTTACAGACAGAATGAAAACTCGCAGATTTTCTTAAATGCACTGAAAATGAAAGAAGGCAGTACGGATATCATTGACGGCGCAGATTTTCATTTTGTAGAATCTTCCAGCATGGAAGATATAAAAAACGCAATGGCCGAAAGATATGTTGAATATGTAAAAAGATATGGCATACTGAAATGCATGTGTATCTGTCCGTATAAAAAGCACACTGCAGGTGTTCATGAAATGAATCACCTTCTGCAGGAAAGAGTCAATCCGGCAGCTTATGGGAAGAAACAAGTGGAAGTAAAAGGCATGATATTCAGGGAAGGGGATATCGTAATGCATTTGACCAATACTGAAACCGTATCAAATGGAGATATCGGTCTTATTAATAACATTTATTATGACGATGACGGCTACCACATTCAGGCAAAAATCGAGAAGCATGATATGGAATATACGAAAGAAAATATTGAACAACTTACTCTGGCATATGCGGTAAGTGTGCATAAGTCACAGGGATCGCAGGCAAAAGGTGTTGTAACTTGCCTGACGTTCTTTCACAGGGAAATGCTTTTCAGAAACATACCATATGTCGCATTTACAAGAGCTAGTGATGATATGACTGCATTCGGAGAGCGAGAAGCTTTGAATTATGCTATTACTCACAAAATGAAAAGTGAACGTTACACGCTCACTCTCAAGTATTTGGTTGCATTTAGTGGTAATTTCATTGCAGCGTAAATTCTATGAATATGCCTTACCATTCAGCATTGCTGTTGATAAGGCATTTTTCTAATAACCATAATTTATCGTCATTTCATTAACATATTGAATTTGTCCACAATAATTGCATTCGCACTTTTCTTCCTTTGCAAACAAATTGTTTATGAACACAGCAACTATAGCAGTGATTATTGTCGCAAGCATAAATCCAACAGCACGTCCACATATTGGATGGGTTTTATAAAATTTTTTCCAAGCGTTATATATCTTTTGCTCAGTATTAATCGGATACTCATATTTATCTGTTGAATCACGAATTAAAGTATCCAATTTTTTATCTAATTTATCTAATTTTTGAAGTAATTCGAGATCAGACGCATCAATTTTGTCTCCATGATTCTTCATATTGTATGGAGCAAGCTGAATTTCTTCGCATATTTTGGTTGCAAAACGAAGCGTATCTCCTAGTACTTTATTTCGTATATGTTTATGTTTCTTTTTAATTTCCTCCTCCAATTTTAATATAAATTTAGAAGCCTCATTTTTCTTTCCTTTTTTCTATTTTTAATCACTTTTCTTCTATCTCACCAGAAATTT